>Ga0182030_10025357_pt1 | contig 10810 bp, 9 predicted proteins | sample 812S3MmetaG_FD_121299 | JGI IMG/M metagenome (GOLD analysis project Ga0182030, IMG submission 121299) | Permafrost microbial communities from Stordalen Mire, Sweden - 812S3M metaG (Illumina Assembly) | ecosystem: Environmental > Terrestrial > Soil > Wetlands > Permafrost | place: Sweden... | reverse complement strand
ATCGGTGGACGTAGCCCTGGAAAAGGGAGGCCGCTCAGTCGCGTGCGAGGTGTCGGTGACGACCTGTGACCTTTCGATTGTGGGTCCGCCGCCGGTGGGGTTTCGATGCTGGCGGTGAGGGTGGGATTCGAACCCTACGGAGTCGTTGATAAATCGCAAGTTATTGATTATACGAACTCAGAAAACGCACAAAACGCATCCAAGCATAGTCTCATTACGAATTTATTGCGAATTCGATCAACCCAACCAACCCCGAAACCCGCGACGTCCAGCTTGGGAAAACGCTCGTACATCGTGTATAGAAGAGGATACTGTTTCCTGAGACATCAGGCAGCGCACGGCATTTCCCCAGTTTTCGCACAACACCCGCGAATGGAGTCACAACGGAGTCACGGTAAACCTTGTTACTGGCGCCGGCGCGAGTTCTTTCTCTGCCAGCCTACGAATCTCGCGGCAAATCGATCTGCAACAGTGCGACCAGTAGGCCATTCATTTTCTTTGTGTTACGCGTGGCTGCCTGACAAAACGCCACCGGTTCGTACCCCACGGAAAGCCTCCCGCAAAAGGGCTCAGTACCGGGAGGTGCACGCGGTGGCCACGAACTTTGTTCAACGAACAAAACAGCCTTTCCGGGGGATATTTGCATACCAGCATGCATTTCTGTAGCGACGCGGCGGTATTGTGGAGGTGGAGTCAAGGCCATGTCGAGCCACCAACATGAGTACCGAATCCGCGAAGATCAATTTCGCATCCGCAAGGATGTCCAGGAGAAACTGGCTTATATCAGAGTCCATCTGATTGGCAGCCAGAGCCTCGCCACGCAGACAGAAGACGGGGAGCCAGGGAAAACGTCGCAGCGCGAACTTGCCAAACGGCTGGGTGTGTGCCAGCCGGAAGTTGCGCGCCTTCTCCGTGGGGAGTGCACGCCGCACGCAAAAACTCTCGCGAGGATTACCGAGTTGTACCACCAAGCCCGCTGTCGTCACTGGGGCGCCGAGAGTTTCTTCCCTATCTGCGCCTTGGCCGAACGAGGTAACAGTCACGTGTATCGCAGCGACCTTCCGGTGACGATGATGAAACTCTTACAAGCAACCCTTACCGCAGAACCGCTCCTGCCAAACCAGTCGCCGCATGATGCCGACACAATCAGACTCGACCTCCACATTCGCGCCAGAAAGCTCCCTGACGGTGTCGAGGCCTACTCATTCGGAAACGACCTTCACAAACCGACAGTCGTCGTCGTGCTTGTCGACAAACGATTCCATTACGCCGACCAGTGCAAGAAAGCCTGGGACGAAGTGCTAGCCCATGTCGCCAGAATTCCCACCGCACGGAGCAACGTCGTGCCCATATCGGAACCGGTGATGCGCCACTTTGTGCCAGGGAGCGTTGAACAATGACCAAAAAGCAGACAGCACCACCGACTTCCACGCCACGAACACCCGCCAAGGCCGACAACAACACGCCGACCGCCATCACGAAGACGCACGACGGCTACGTGGGAACACAAGGCGGCGTGCAAGGGGCGTGGGTAGTCGAGTGCAGCAGGCGCAAGCCAAGGTGGAAGTACGCGCTCGCCCATCACGCCGCCACCCACCTAATCCAGTACGGTGATGTCATCCAAATCGGCTCCGGAACGACCTTCAACTGCCTGATGGAGAAAATCATCGAGTTGCAAGAGACGCGACGGAAGGCCTATGACCTAATCATCCTCACGACCAACCTCCAGGTTCTCGCAAAAGGGCGCGACGCCCAAGCTCGTGACCCCATGTTCAGCGCGATGCAAATCGTCCTCACCGGGGGCGCCCTCCAAGTCTCACTGGAGAGCCTCACAGGGGAATACGCGGCCAAAGGCGTCCGTTACGCATTCATCAACCCCCGCACCGTCTTTCTCGGCGCGGCAGGACTGACGTTCCGCGAGAAATTCTCCATCACCTATCAATTCCAAGATGAGATCTCGACGCAAGTGGCCTACGCCACTCGACCAACGAACCACCGCGTGATTCTCTGCGACCACAGCAAACTCGGCACGAAGGCGGCATGGGATGCCGAACTCACCATCGATTCCCTATTGCACGACACCAACGAATGCACCATCATCTCGACGCTTCCAGAGCAGGGTGACCCAGAGGACGGCGCCTATGCCAGCATCATCGAGCAGGAACAACAAGCCTTCCAAACGTTGATCGAGCCAATCGCCGCCAACAAAGACTACAACGACAAGAAATTCGCCTTTCGGCTGATCAACACCGCGGGCGAAGTCAAATGGGAGCACTCACTGAGCGCCATCAGAGAGCAGCGCGCAAAGAGATCACCAAAGACCTAACCGCGAACAATCGCAGTACGGTGGCGCCGCGCCCCGGCAATGCGCGGCGTTGCCGGACTCGGTACAATCGGCGATAACCCCCTTAACTTCCTGTCTCAGCCTAGGGGTTCACTTCAATCCCTCCACCCGATAAACATTCTCCCCCCGGCCTCTAGCAGGTTGCGGAAAAACTCTTTTCCGGGGTCGAAACCGACTTACTAAGGTCTGCAAGTTGTTGATTTCACGTTCGACCTCAGACGATTTTGGGTTGTTTTCAGCCCTCCAGAACCCTTTTTCGCCCTTGATACCACGGGTGTCCCCCGCCTCGTACCCCCCTCGGCACGTGCAAAAATCCCCTCGGGCACTTTTCTGTGCGACAACATCGCAAAATGCATCGCGCGATGTACGCTCTATACCAATCAATTCCTAGAATTCAAGTATGTACTCACCACTCGTTGCCACAACTAATCAACGCCACACTGCCCACTCACGACAGCGCATTCACGTGCGCGTCTACCGCGGCTCCTCATGGCGTTTCGTCGACGTCGAACCTACAGCCTCCGGGGACCTTGCCTTTTGGGACGAAGAACCAGGCGACGTCCGCAGGTACCCATTCGCGCCATCACCCGCTGAGCGACAGGCGCTTCTCGACGCGCTCCAAACTAACGCCGAATGCGGCCGCGTATCCAGGTACATCGACCTCGACGTACCACACGAGGCACTTGCCGCCGCCGCCGACGTCAGCCTTGCCGCATTTCGGCGTTTCGTCCACGACACCGGCCAAATCTCGGAAGCGGTCGACCTTGACAGAAGAATCCTTGCATTTCTCCAAGCCACCCAACGGCCCGATGTAATCCCAACGACAGCGCCGACGCCAATCAAACAAGACAGCGACGCTCACCATAAACCCCAAGATCAATACGAGCGCCGAAAAATCGCGTAAGGAAGGAGCAACCGGGGCGGGGCCTCGCCCACCGCTAACCATCGAAAAGGAGCCAATTTCATGCAACCGATCCCTATGAGCCTATTGCAATCATCGACCGACTCATCCTCCGCAAGTTCATCAACAGCCGGACGCCGCTCCATCGTCAGCGCGGCTGCACGGGCCTTGAGTGAGGCCATCCAGTTGCCATCACTGGATCGCGACCAGTTGACTACCACGTTGGCACTTCTCCTCACAAAGAGCGCAACGCCCGCCGAACTCGTCCGCAAGCAGGAACGTCATGTAGAACCAAAACACGCGCTCGTCATCCTCGTGTGTCCAAACCCCGCCATCGACGTCCACCCCGATGGCCGACTGTACCTTGGCGGCGCTCTCGGCACAATCGGTTCCATCTTCGCGGCGCGCTCCATCCCGACAATACCAATCGGTTTCCTGGGTACCGGCCCAGCGGGACAGCTCTTCCGAAACATGGCGAGAGACAAGGGCATCGACACCAGCAGCCTCACACCCGTCAGAGGCGAGTGTGGATTCACCATATTCACGTCACGGCAGGCCAAGATCTCACGGCTCGGTCCCCGAACCACCAAACCGGAGCTCGACGCGCTCCTAACAGCCTTTAGCACAGCCATACGCGAAGCCGACACGAAACATCCACCACTAGTAATCATGTCCGGAAGCATCCCATCATCCGAGACCGAGGATGCCAACCGCCTTTACCATGACCTCATCCACCTCCTGCGCGCACTACAAGCGAATCACCGAGAAAAATCTCCTGTATGGGTCGATGCCCGAGGTCCAGTCCTATCCTGGGCCTTACAAGCCAAGCCGGATTACGTGAAGATCAATCACCAAGAACTCGCAGAACTCATCGATCGCCTGATCGCGACGGGCCAATCACCGAAGACAATAATGCCGCCACGAACGCGATTCGAAGCACTGGCATGCCAAGCAAAACACGTGGTAACTACGTTCTGCCTACGGGAACTCACCGTCACGATGGAAAAACGCGGCGCGCTCACTGCTTGGCCGCACACCAATCACGTCCATTTCGCAAGAGTCATCCGGGCACTCGCCAAGCCCCACACCGCCGGCCTCGGCGACACCCTCCTGGCAACGCAAGCGATCGGCGAAGTCATGAAACAACATCAACACCGCAGTCTCGAATTCGGCGTGGCAGCAGCCCGCGCATCCGCAGGGCTCATCGGGACAACACTCGTGACCGACCCATTGGACATCCTCTCGCATCTGCCGCAAGTCCGGCGAGCAACACTCGACATCACCGATGCCCTACGACCACCACAGAATCTCCGTGAGCTGCGGCGAGCCGTCACCAAACGTGGCGTCCACCCAGTGATCATCGCTGACATGGACGGGACCCTCACGCGCCCCAGGCAACGCATCACCACAGACATCATCACCGCCCTCCGAAACGTGCTCGACACGGGCCTGAGCGTCGTGATCCTCACGTCATCCGGAATCGAAGCTGTCCATACACAAGTCCTCGCCGACCTTTGCACACAAATACCTACAGACCAACTCAAGAACGTCTACATCTTTGCCGCCCAAGGCAGCCAGGCGTATTACTTTCCCGCCGGCACCCCATCTATGGAGCAACTATTTCTCTTGGATTTGGCCGATCCACAAGTTCTCGGCCCACAGGGCGTGCAACGAGTCACGTGCCTACTCAACGAAGCGGCCAAGTATTTCGACCTTCCGACCGATGAACAATCACTGGTCGAGAATCGGTCGTCGCAAATCACCATGATGATTTTGGGGCGCGACGCAACCCCCGAAGCGAAGGAAATTTACGATAACAACGGCGGCGAGACACAGCGTGCACAAATCGCTGACTACCTCAACCGCCGCTTCGCGGACGACAACCTCCGCGTTATGGCCCGACCAGGGGGAAAGAGCTCTATCAATATCGCTGCCATCGGAGTCGACAAGGCATTCGGCATCAAGAAAATCGCGGAATGCCTTGGAGTCTCAGCATCGCAAATGATCTATATCGCCGACGAATTCTGGCCCGGAGGAGTCGATGCACCCGTCATCGGTCACGTCCTGGCGACAATCAATGTCGGCCCCTCACTCGCGCCGACCGCATCAGAGCAGCACACCATCATCGACGACGTTTCACTGGGCACGCTAGGCACCAAGGAAGTGCTCACCATGCTCGCCGCGACACAACGACGAACGGTCATGCAGCAGCGAGCCGAAGACCAAGCGGCAGCAGCAGCGTAGCCACCCGCGCATGCCGACATTCCAGGAGCAGCAGTCCGCCACTAAGGGACGAACAAAAAAGTGAAATCGACCATTATCCGTCGGCACCACAGCCGGCCCTTGCTATCGAAGTGGTATCGTGATGATTGCCAGAACGATTGTGGCACAATTACGCGCGATCAACGATGGGCAAGTCCAGAACGGATGATTGTCGGCCCAGCGTTCGCCACCGTGCGTGACCTCGTCATTCACCATGGACGCACATACAGCAGCAAGCCCCTCCCGCACGGAGGGTGGTCTCGCGGGTTGCAGGCGTGCTACGCGAACGCGCTCCACTCCGCCATGACGGGCAAGTGGGTGTATGTTGAGGGATTCGCCATTCCCCCAAAGGGTGATCTCGCTGTCCTCCGCGCGTGGGTGGCGCCGCGAATCTCCTGTTGTTCGCGGGCGGCGATGTCGGCGCCGATGGCTTCCGCATGGCGCTCCACCGCCTTGGCCGTGACTTCGATACCGGCCAGCAAAGCAAGTTGCTCCCGGCCCTTATCGAAGCTGGTTTCCGCCCCCACCAGCGCCATCATGCGCCGCACTCCAAGACGTCGCGCCCAAACTGCAAGCATTGGTGATGTCTCCTCAGCTTGAGTCAGACGTGGCGCGAGGCCGTGCCATCCGGCGCGTGATGGCACGGCCGATCTCAGTGGCGATGCCGTCTGCGAGCGAGCAGTTCCACTGTTCCACTCGCGGACGATGGGTGAGGTCAAGCTACCGGGCGGGGGTAATGCTGATGCGCCCGACGAGGCACAATCTTCCCCCGAAGCGTTTCAACCCTCCATTTTTCTGATGGACGATGGACAGGATAAGGGCTTTGCGGCTTTGCGCCGTTCCACATAAGATTTGCTGACCAGGACCGGGGGCTCAGACAGGTCCTCAAGAGATGCGGCGAACCGAAACAGCCGATGGCAGATCGACTCGCCGAGGTCCGCTTCGCGAGGACTGTCGTGGATCGACGCAGCCGAGGTGCATAACGACTATGTTAACCCCCTTTCGACGTTGATTCAGCCTAAGCACGTTCGGGCAGTCTGTTAATCTGTTCTCCTGGTGCATGCGGAACCTACATCACTCGCGCGTGCGAGAGGCGTGGCCGTTTAGCCCACTTAGCCGTGAATTTCGACCAGGTCTTTCCACCCGTCCAAACAACGATTCAGACTCTTTTGGACGCTGGCGGCGCGATCAGCATCGCCGTAGGCGATCCGGACCCGGCCGGAACGGGCAGATAGCTTAACGTCTGCTCCTTGCAAGGGGAGTTTGCCGGCAATAACACTTTCGTGACTAACGGTGTAACGATCCCACTCTTGCAGACAATCCACCAAGATGCCCAAGTAGGAGAGCGGATCTTCAGTGAGGCGCAGCAGTTCTATGTCCTCCGGCACACCAAACAGTTTGGGCTGCTGCTGCATATTGTGGAGAGCCGTTGCGGCCGTGGCCCACACCACGCCCGAGAACCACCATGCCGGATCGTAGCGGTTGCGCTTGAACCTTTGGATCAGAAGCCGGTCGGCCGCCTCGGAGTTGGGGTCACTGGGCAGCCCAAAGTACACCCTGAAGTAGAAGGTGGAGTAAAGCAGGAGCAGCAAGCCACTACAGACTCCATGGTCGAGGAAGCGAGTACCACTTCCACTGATGCCGCTACGCATGACCGCCTCGAAAGCGCCGCGCATCCATCGAATGCGTTTGACCATCGACTCGATGCCATAGTACTGGTAGTGGCGTTCCCACAGGTCAAATGCGTCACCCGGGAGGCCATGGGTCCGATTGAGATAATCGACTTTAGGCGGCTTAAGGGGTGCAGATATAGACGCAGCGACGGCGCTCCGAAGCGCGTCAAGGTTGCCCAAGTCTCGAAGTGCATCTGCTATTGCTGCAAGTGACCTCCCATAGAACTGCGGCGAGTTTACCTTCGAAAGCTTGTGCAGCCGTTCTCTGTCGTAAACTGAGTCTATTCCACATTGCATCCAGAAATGATGTTCGAAGTAGTCCTCGACGACTTCGACGCCAACGCCAACCTGCTCGTCTATCAGGCCTGCCTGCAATGGGTCCAGACTACCCTCGAAAAGGTAGCCTACGTCGTGCAGCATACTGACAAACGGCCAAGCTGACCGGAACCGCATCGAATGCTCCCGTTCATGACCACGGATCACGAAATGCCGCCCGCACTCGTCTCGAACGCTCGTCGAATTGGCGTAGAAATACCATCCAAGGAGGTAGTTATGGACCGTGTGCGCGGAGTGGTCCCTTTGCTTTTGGTATGCGATCCTTCCTCCGACTTCACGGCGGAGTAACCCTTGCCGGAAGTGATCAGCGTCGTCCATGTCAGTCCAGGCGAGAACCAGTCTTGCGTAGGAGTTGGCGTGCCAGAGCCTGACCTCATCCATCGTCGCACTCAGAAACCGATTGAGTGCCTTGCCTAAACCGGCGGGCTTTTGGTGATTAGTCCTGTATACCGGCGTGACCGCGAGGCGGGCGAGTTCATCAGTTGTGCTGCGCATCGGGCTCGATTGGAACAGCGGTGTGTTTCGTCCGGTTGCATGTACGCCCGATACTGGCACCGGAGGTGGTTCCGGGTGCTGAAGCAAACAGGCAACGAGCGCTTTCCGAGAGTTCGCACGGCACGTCAAGATTCGCTAAGGCGAATGCCTTCTGCTGCCGGATACTTGCTAACAAAAAGTCGAGCATCAGTGGCGAGAGCGTTTGGGCCGCAAACTCCATGTCGGCTTCGACAAGCCGTTGAGTTTCCGTAGCGAACGCGTCATCGTGCCAAATTGCGAAGTAAATCGGAAAGGAACGCTCAATTTCGGTGGCATCTCCGAGTACCTCCAGCACTCGGACCGCGCCCTTCCTCAGGATTCCACGCCACAGGAATCTCGGGTGCTGTCGGAGAATAACCGGTCCAACCACCTCTCGGGGCAACCACCCGCTTGCACGGACGGAGCACTTGTAATCGTTGCTTGAGGTCAAGTGGAGATCCCACTCCCATTCGTTGCCGGACAACGGCCCGTAAAAGGCTGCCAGCCGCGTCAGCCAATGCTGAAAGTCGAGGAGCCGGAGCCGGATCTTCGGGTACACGGGAATGATAGCGGCAACAGGGTAGAGCTTTTCCTTCGACTCTCGCTTCACTAGTGCGAGCGGGGGTAGGTCGGGTAGTGCGTCCTTTATAATCTTGGGCACCTTCCGCCTCTCCACCCTTTGGAGTGTCATAGCGGCAAATGGGCCGAGCTGGTCGTCGTGGACGTAGAGTTCATCGATGCGCCGAGCAATAGTCGAAATGCTGACCTGCCCCATCGCGACTTCAGAAGTTCGCTGAGCGGCGCCGCGCATGGAAAAGCCACTTATTGTCACCGCGTGGCCCTCCCCGTCGTCGCAGATTCCGACTACGACCACCGGGAGCCCAAATCGGATATAGCCGTAAATGAGGGATAGGAGGGGCGTGGAGGGTTTCACGGCAATAACCTCCGGCTCTAGTCCGAATGACTCAATTGCCGTGCAGATTTGATCAAGCGCGAGGCTGCGCGATGGAAGAGGCCGCGAGTTATGCCCGATACGATTCGCCGCTCGCGTTATCGTGGCCGGCGTAGGAATTGGAGTTCCAAATAACTCAGCATCCTTATGCAGCGCCGACCATAGGGCGACCGTGGCACAGGCGGCCAAGACGGTATCCTGCTCCTGAAATGCGAGACTTCGCACACGCAACTCAAGGCCGAACAAGTTAGCTCGATAGCTCCTTATTGCCGCGAAGTGCCGCCGCCCGCCGTCCCATCCGTACGTCGCAAGAACGGTCCGTCCGACGACTGCCTCTGGTAAAGGGCGGGCTACAACGAAACCAAGATAGGCCTGCTTGAATGCCTTTTTCTGTTTGCGCGACGCCCGGTTTTCGATCAGCAGTCGGACAAGATTCGGATCGACCTGAATGCTGAAGAAATGAAGTCTCTGACACCGGCGAGGGTACGACGCAAAACATTTGACGTAGTAGGCAGAATAGTCATCCAAGTAGTCGCCGTCCGTGTAGTCGTGTTCAACGACCATGGACTGCACGCCAATAGCATCGAGGTATCCCGCCAGGTAGTTGGCTACTGTGCTTTCGGCGACACTGCTAGCAGGGCAGAACTCATTGCTCAGAGCGTGAAAGAACGCCTCGTGACCATAGGGGCCGACGTCGAAGAGGCGGGCCTTCGCGCAGAACAACTCTGCCAATTAACGACTGACCTCGAATCGCATCAGACCGGTCGACACGATCTTGGCATCCCTCAGGCCTTTTAGCGCCTTCAGAAGTTCCGCTCGGCGAGCGGCCTTTCGAGGCCGCCGGACCTTTCGTACGCCCCTTACTGTCGTGAACTGCTTTTGAGTCAGCGTCATGTCGCTCACAATACGTATACGTGTAAAATGCTCATTCGGTTCAGCTTATTTGCCGAGGTCGCAGCGGTTTGGCTCCAACCGCACCTGTTCCAAGCACATTGTAAATGGAGGACGTCCAAGGAACTTTGTACCACCTTCGAGCATCAATGTCAATAATAACCATCTAATTTTCTTAAGCTTAGCGCCGCACCGCTGCTGCCGGTGACATTCCCAGCCGCGCCTCCAAAAACATTCTACAGCAAACGAATGGCCATCGCGTCTTGTGCTAGCGTTTCGCATAGCCTAATGGCCCGCGCTGCCGCGTGTTCCGATGCCGCGAACGACGCCTCAGTTCATGTTGGCCCTCGCCCGCTTCGCGCTTCGCGACAAGTCCGTGGTGCTCCTTACACAAGGGTTAGGCCCAAAGCCGTTTCACGGCAGGGTCGCCATCCTCGTGAACGAATGGACCAACAGCGCAGCCGAGATGCTTGCGAGCTTCGCCTCGGAGAACCATTTGGCAACGGTCATTGGCACTAAAACCGCCGGCAATGTCCTCGGAGCGGTGAACCAGCGAGTCGGCGGCGGATACTGGCTGCGCGTGCCAGTCTTCGGTTGGTACACGTCCAACGGCAAGTGCCTGGAAGGGCAAGGCGTCTCACCAGATCTGGAGGCAGATGTAGACCCACCCTCATTGAATCCGGCAATCGACCAGCAAGCGCGCCGTGCAGCCGAAGTTCTTGATGCTGCCTAATGGGCCGTCGGCCGGGCGTCGAGGAACTCTGTCAGATTGTCGGCGACCTGCTCAACGATTGGGAACCGCCATTCTATGACACCGAGGACGAGTATACCGACGACTTGTTCAATTACCTCGATGAAGAACTCGATCCGAAGTTCTCCGCGGTGAAGCGCACGAAGACAGTTCGAGGGATTCCCGACATCCTGATCAACAACCAGCT
>Ga0182030_10025356_pt1 | contig 10810 bp, 7 predicted proteins | sample 812S3MmetaG_FD_121299 | JGI IMG/M metagenome (GOLD analysis project Ga0182030, IMG submission 121299) | Permafrost microbial communities from Stordalen Mire, Sweden - 812S3M metaG (Illumina Assembly) | ecosystem: Environmental > Terrestrial > Soil > Wetlands > Permafrost | place: Sweden... | reverse complement strand
TTGTCAGGCGTTCCGGTCGAGATGCTGGCAACGGTTCGCCACAGCAGTGATGCCAGGTCTGGATTTGAGTTCTACCCTTTGTCGGCGATTGCCAAACAAGGAATTCAGGACTGGATCCAGGAACTGCGAAAGAACGAAGAAAAGTTGTTTCCCTATCCGTACGCGTCCGCGCCCAAGACGGGTTGCGGCTGAATTCATTTTGTAATTTGGTAATCGGGCAATTTGGTAATCGGAAAAGCTATTGGGGTTTCGTCGTTAGCCGCGATTTCAAATTACAAAATTACCCGATTACCAATTTGCAAAATCCATTCACTCCGGCGGCAGCGGCATGCCCTGAATATTCCAGGCAATGTGGTGGACGGCGCTATTGGTGGCGAGGATGGCCGACTTGTCGGGTGCGAAGGCCAGTCCGACCAAGCCCTGTCCGGAGACCTCGAGGTTGGCCGTGCCTTGCGGAGTGATCTTCACGATGCCACGTTTTCCGGCGAGAGAAGCGGCGACATAGATATTGCCCTCGACATCAAGAGCCAGTCCTTGCGGGCGCCCCAGACCGCGGTAGAAGACGGACACGGTTCCGTGGGGGTCGACTTTGTAGACGCAGTCGAAACTGGAAGTGCTGGGGGCGGTGACGAACATATCGCCGTGGGGACCGAAGGCGATGTGATAGGCGGAAACGCTCGGCTCCAGCGTCGCGAACACAAAAATCTGGCGGTCGCGAGCGATCTTGAAAATGGTTCCGCTGCGGTCGCCGACGTAGAGATTCTCCTCGCGATCGAAGGCAATCCCGGTCGCGACCCCCATGCCTTCGGCATAGGTCGACATCGTGCCGTTCGGCGCCACCTTGTACACGGCCTCGTCATTTCGCGAAGAAACGTACATCTCGCCCGAGCGGTCGAAGGCGATTGAGGTGGCGTTCATCATGTCGCTGAGAAACGGCGTCACAGCGTAGTTCGTGTCGATCTTGAAAATCGACACCGGGACTTTTTGCCCGCGCGATCCGGAGAAAGTTACATAGAGGTTACCTTCACGGTCGAGCGCGGGATTGGTAACGGGATGCAGGTTGTCGGCAACAGGGACCGCAACCTCAATGGAATGGGCGTTGCTGACGTGCCCGCTGCTGCCCACCCCGTTCGTGCTCACGACTACCGGCCCGGACACTGCTTCCTCGGGCACGCGGGCCACCAGGAAATCGTCGGAACTGATGAGCACAGAGCCTTCGATGTCGCCGAAGCGCACGCATGGGCGGCGCAACTCGTGCGGTCGCAGATCCTTTCCGATGATACGAACCTCGCCTCCGGGCAAAGCAAAATTCGGGGCGACCGCTTCGATGTGCGGCTTGCCGTTGACGTTCTTCTTTCCTAACAGGCGGTCGGAGATGCTCATGAGTCTGTTCCGGAGGAGCCCGGTTGCTTGATTGATGACTACTACATTAGAAGTCCAAAGTGCAAAAGAAGATGCATGATGGCGAGCGCGTAAAGTCCCGCTCCCAGATCGTCCACAACAATGCCGGTGCCCTCGGGCAGCCGCTCCAATCGCCGAATCGGAAACGGCTTCCAAATATCGAAGACACGGAAGAGTATAAGGCCCGCGAGAAAAGTTTTCCAAGCAAGCGGAACGGCGATGAGGGTTACCAGTTGTCCCGCGACTTCGTCGATGACGACGAATTGCGGATCTTTTAACCCAGAGGATCGCGCGACCAGCGTGGCGGCTGGGATTCCGATGAGGGTCACAACCGCGGCGGCGACGATCGTCGCCCAGGTGCGGCTCGCGGCCGGGATGCGCGAACTGACCAGCGCCCACACGATAACCGTGGCCAGCGATCCCCAGGTGCCGGGACCGGGTTTGAGGCGTCCCGCGCCGAAAAAAGTTGCGACCAGCCTAGCCCACAGCGGAGCGCGGCGCAACGGGGCTGCCTGCACCGGATCTGCCTGAGACGGCGCGCCGGATTGGTTGGCGATTTCGGGCGGAGGATTCATCAGCCTCCATCCTCATCGTCGAGGCTGTCTTGCCGCACCGCCTCTTCGGCGTCGTCAACCGGCGACGAAATCACGTACGCGCCACTCGCCCACTTGCCGAGATCGATCAGGCGGCAGCGCTCGCTGCAAAAAGGGAAGTCCGCGTCGGCAGACTTTACCGGCTTCTTGCAGATCGGGCAGCGGAGTTTGATGGTGTGTTGGCGCGGCATAGCTGGATTGCGGAGGTGACCCCTGACATCTGACTTTAAACGATCTCCGCCACTAGATCATAGTCGTGCGCCGCTGTGATGCGACAGCGGTAAAACTCTCCCTCTTTGGGCTCGTTTCCTTCGGGATAATCGTTCACGAAAACTTTGCCGTCAATCTCCGGCGCGTGCATCGCGGTGCGGCCTTCGAGCAAGAGGTCGGACTCCGTCGAAGCGCCTTCCAGCAGCAGATCGAATTCGCGTCCCACGAGCGATTTCTTCTTCGCGCGGCTGATTTTCTTCTGGATCGACATCAGCGACTTGCGGCGGCTTTCGATCTCGCGCGCGGAGAGTTTCTTGTCGTGATCGAAAGCACTGGCGCCTTCCTGATCGGAGTACCCGAAGGCGCCCATCCAGTCGAACGCCGCCTCTTTCACGAAGCCGCAAAGCTCCTCGAATTCTGTTTCAGTTTCGCCGGGGAAACCGACGATGAACGAAGTCCGTAAAGTGACACCGGGAATTACGCGGCGCATCTTCTCGATTGAGCGCAAGAACAGATCGGCACCGCCTCCGCGCTTCATGCGCATCAGCACAGTTGCCGAGGCGTGCTGCAGGGGCACATCAATGTACGAACAAATATTGTCGTGGGCGGCGATCGTCGCCAGCAGTCGTCCCGTAATCTTGTTGGGATACGCGTAAAGGAAGCGAATCCACCGCAGTCCGTCGACGCCCGCGAGCTTCTCCAGCAGCAGAGCCAAGCCGTCCTTTAGGCCAAGGTCTTCGCCGTAGCAGGTCGTGTCCTGACCGATGAGTGTGATTTCGCGCACGCCGGATTGGGCCAGTCGCTCGGCCTCGGCGATGACCGATTCGAAACGCCGCGAGCGGAACTGTCCCCGAAGCTGGGGAATGATGCAGAAGCTGCAAGGATGATCGCAGCCTTCGGCGATTTTGATATAGGCCGAGGATCGAGGCGTGGTCAGCACGCGGGGCGTGTGGTCGTCGTAAAGGTAGTTGGGCAGGTCGGCGACGGCGCCGTCCCAGGAATCGCGCGCGAAGCGGCCTTGTCCGCGGCGATGATCGCCCTCGGGCCGCGAGGTGGTGATGTTCGAAGTTGGTGCGCTCGAAGTCAGAATGTTGAACGGACTTGACGCGCGGTGCGTTTCCGCCACTCCGGCAGCGGCAAGGATCTTCTCCAATTCACCGGTGCCGACGACCGCGTCCACTTCCGGAATGTTTCTTCGGATCTCATCGCGAAAACGCTCGACCAGGCAACCGGCAACCACCAACCGCTTCGCCTTGCCGCCTGTCTTCGTTTTGTGGCGGGCCATTTCGAGGATGGTGTCGATGGATTCCTGCTGTGCGCTGCCGATAAAGGAGCAGGTATTCACGACGATGACGTCGGCGTCCTCCGCGTCAGGAGTCAGTTCGGCGCCAGCCTGGGCCAGCATGCCCATCATTACCTCGCTATCGACGAGGTTTTTGGGGCAGCCGAGGCTCACAAAACCTACCTTGGCCGGGACGGTCGGCTCCGAAATCGCGGATATGATTTTCCTTATGGGCAATGGGAAATGATCAGCAGGAAACAGATCTAAACGATTCTAGCATCCTGCGTGACCGAATCCGCCCGCGCGGGATGGCGGACCCCGAGCACCAAGGAGGGTACTTATGTTTTCCGCCGATTCGGGCGACACGTGCTAAGCTTATGGAAACAATAACTACATCCCTCAATACTCCGGAGGAGAGATGTCGGCTAAACGTCTCGCATTTCTAATTGTGCCGGTGTTGGCGCTCGTGTCCAGCGCTTTCGCGCAAGTCAACGAGCTTGCCGTCACGGCGGGGCTGACTTTTGTCAGCACGCAGACCGTGCCGAGTACCGGGCTCCCGATTCACTTCGGAGACGCGTCGGGAAGCGTCACGGCCAATTATGCTCGTCTGCTCAAGACCCACAAGATTTTCGGGCTATACGCGGAATTGCCGGTAACCTACGTTCCAGGGATGGAGCTGAACTATCGCTACAACGTGATTCCAGCGAACGTTCGGGCACTGTTCTTGACTCCGTCCGTGCGTTTGAATTTCTTTTCTCGCGATTCAGTAACACCTTGGGTTAGCGCGGGCGGCGGCTATGGTCGTTGGTTCCAATCCTCTAATCTCATTTGGTACGGCACGAACCCTGGGCCAAGCGGAACCAATACCGGCGTAGTCCAATTCGGAACTGGGCTGGATGCGTGGTTTTGGCATGGATGGGGCTTTCGGTTCGAAGCCCGTGATTTCTACTCTGGAGTTCCGACCCTGAACGTTGAAACCGGGAGGAGCCGTCAACACAACTACAACGTGGCGGTGGGATTCATGCGCCGCTTCTAGTTGGCGGCGGCGCGCTTCGACGCCTTCCTGGAGTCTACTGTGTCGCCGGCAGTAATGTCATGGAGAAGCTTGGGTAGGCTTTGGGCGTCGTCCACGGACTTGCCGAAACGTGCGGATTCGTAAGCGCGCGTAAACCGGGCGACCTTGTTCTGCAGCGCTTCTTCCTGAATGGCCGCGACGAAATCCAGCGGTGTTTGCGACGGCGACTTGCGCCAGCCGAGGCGCGCCATGCGGCGCAACATCCGCTCATACCAGAGGGCAGCCGATTCACGCGGGGCACGCTCCGGATGCGCCCGGAGACTGCGGTCACGCACGCCGCCGATCAGTCGCCGGAGATTCAGCAGGGTGGTCAGGACTGCCGTGATCGCAACGAACCCAGTCAACCAGCGCACAGGAAAAGTGGTGAAGTGGTCGTGCGCGCGGCGCGCCGACCGCAGCAAGGCATCGTGCTGCCGCCCAACCCAGCGGCGGACCTGGTCAAAGAGTTGCCGGCTGCCGGTAGCCGCATCCTTCCCCAAAGTGCGCTGGTGGCTGACATCGTAGTTGATAATCCACTCGCGCCAGAACGATGCGGCCGCGTCGACATAGAGTTGCATACGCGACCAGCCCGTTCGCGGCGGCACGCTTCCCGCTGGAGTCGGATCAAAGCTGATCCAGCCGAATCCGGGAAAGTAGGCCTCAACCCAGGAATGCGCGTCGCTGGCGCGCACCACGTACTGGCCGGTCAGGTCGTTGAATTCACCTCCGCGGAAGCCCGTCACCATTCGCGACGGGATGCGCAAAGAGCGCAGCATCACCGCCATCGAACTGGCGAAATACTCGCAGTGACCGTGCTTCCTCTCGAACAGGAAATTGGCCAGTGGATCCTCCGGCAGGGTGCGGGGCAACTCCAGCGTGTATCCGAAGTGGGTGGATAGGTACAGCTCCAGCGCGACCGCCTTCTCATAGTTGCTCGGAGCCGCCGCCGTGATTTCCTCCGCCAGCTTCGAAATGCGAATATCAAGCGGCGGCAATTTCAGGTACTGGTCCATGTTTCCGGGCGCGGTGTTCGCCGCCACGCGCAGCTCGTCGCTGTCGATCTCGGGCAATTGCGACACGGCTTCGTACCGGTTGATCGGGTGTTCGCTATCGAGGTCGTAAACGGCTCCGCCTGCGTCCGTACTTACCTGCCGGAAACTTCCCGTGAGACTCTGCGGCCTCTCTGCCAGAAAGAAAACGTTGGTGCCAATCGGCTCCATCAGGACGCGATAATGAATCGATCGCCCCACAACTGCGTCCTGTGCGTCCACCGAGGGTGCTAGGCGATAGCTTCCATCTCCCCGTGGCCGCAACTGCACTTGCTCATAGGAATTCGACCAGCTTCTGCCGTCGAAATTGCTCAGCGCAATCCCGCGCCATTTCAGATCGTAGGCGCCTTGCAGATCGTTCTGGATCTCAATGTGCATGACGGCCGCGCTGGACTGCTGAATCTGTCCGATGCGGCCCAGTTGCACGCGATCCGAGAAGCCGGTGGAGACATCGCTGGTTGGAGCGTAGGCGCTCAGATAGCGCGACGAAATGCGGGGAAGAAAAAAGAAGATCAGAAAACTCCCGGCCATGATCATCAGCATGAGCGCCGGAGCGATGGCCAGCAGTCCGTGAGCCATGGGCCGCGCCGGAGAGGCAACGCGTGGATCTTGTGCATGCGTTAGTTCAGTGGCGCACGAGTGCCGCATCTCCATCAGAACGAAAGTGATGACAGCAACCAGCAGGAAGCCCGCAAAAGTAAGCACGAACACACTGCCCACGGTAAGTACTGCGGCCGCCAGCACCATCAGGAACGAAAGCACCGCGAGCATGTAGTGGTCGCGCGTACGCTGCAACGAGAAGAGCCGGACGACCATCACGAAAAGCACAAGGTGAACGCTGGCTGCCAGAAAGCTGCGCGAAAGAAAGAAGTAGTCGGCAAGGTAGACCAGGACGTAAATCAGCGTCAGGAAGGTGGTCCAGCGCTCCGGGATGACGAACTCGCGCCGCGTCAGAAGTTGGTATCCGCGAAACGCAAACGCAAGCCCCACCAGAATGACTGCCGGCAGATCCAGTCCTCCGGTTGAAGCCAGAGCGCCGAAGCCACTGAGCACGAGCAGATAAAGCGCCAGATTGAAATAGCGCTCGATGGCCTTCGCCACGGTGATCTCGCCCGGGTTGATGGAACCGTCAGTCACAATAGACTTCTATTGTTGGCGAAAACAGCGCGGAAGGGAAGTGTCTGCGGTAACAAGATAATTTTTATAATCTTTATGATCTTTGAACCGAAGCAGTTCAGTCGCGACAGAAGATGCAGGTCCTCTCGTTTTTCGGCGACGTCGCTGGGTCTAGTGTAGAATTGCCGTCTTCGGCGGGTCGTAAGCGCAGACTCATCCGAAAAGCGCAACGTTGTTTGCGGGAGGTTTACGGAGATCCCAATGAAATGCCCAAGGATTGTGGTGCTGTTGGTGGTTTTGATGGTAGCGTCTGCTTTGTCTTCGGCGCAGAATGCAACCGGAAGAATTATCGGAACGGTCTACGACCCGCAGGGAGCGGTGATCCCAGGAGTGAAGATCACCGTGACCAACACCGCGACTCAGGACGCGCGCACTGTCACTACGGACAAAGAGGGATATTTCCAGGTGCTGTCTTTGCCCATCGGAGACTATAAAGTGACGGCCGAATTCACTGGGTTTCGCAAGATGATCAGCGCCGAGCAGAAACTGCTCATCAATCAGGCTGTGCGCGTTGACGTCAAGATGGAAGTGGGCACGGCGAATCAGATCGTTGAGGTTGGGGCCGAGGCTTCAGCGGTGGAGACCGTCAACTCCACTTTGGGGCAATCGATCACGGGACGAACTCTCACCAACATGCCGCTGAACGGACGAGACATGCTCGACTTGGCTCTGCTTCAGCCAGGGGTCACGGAAAGCAACGATGACAACGGCGGCGCAGGCAACTACAGCATCGCCGGCGGACGCAGCGATTCCGTGACCTTCCTGCTGGATGGCGGATCGAACAACGACCTGCTGGATAACAGCAACCTGCTCGATCCCAATCCCGATGCCGTCGCCGAGTTCCGGCTTCTGACCAGCGATTACACAGCTGAGTACGGACGCAACGGCGGCGGAGTGATCAGCGTGGTAACCAAGTCCGGCACCAATCAGATCCATGGCAGCCTGTTCGAATTCTTCAGGAACCGGGTGCTCGACGCCAACGACTACTTCAACAATCAGTTCGGAGTTCCGCGGCTTGACCTTAAGCGCAACCAGTACGGTGCGACGCTCGGTGGGCCGATCCGCAAAGACAAGGCTTTTTTCTTTCTCGCGTATCAGGGGCAGCGGCAGGTTCAGGCGGAGCCAGACAACGACATTCCGGTGTTTACACCGGCGGCGTTAAATGGAGATTTTTCACACGCCGTGCCGTACGACGGGGTAGTCTGCCTGGATCAGGCCGGATGCCCCGACCCGAATGTGGCCGCCTTCCTGGGAAACAATCAGTATTTTGTGCCTGCCGGCGGAAGTGCGACCAACGCCATCATCGATCCTACGAAATTCGATCCTGTGGCCCAGGCATACATCAACGCAAAACTCATCCCTAGCACTCCGAGTGGCTTGCTTTCCCAGTCGCTCGACGCGGTGGATGATCGCGATGAATTGACTTCTAAGTTTGATCTCAACCTGAACCCGAAGGACAAGCTTTCCGCCACGATTGGTGTCAACCGAACTTCCTCCGTGAACCCTTTCCCCTACGCCACCGTCCCCGGGTTTCCCAGCGGCACCGTGGCCAATTACTACTTCGGCAATCTGGCGTACACACGGATCTTCTCGCCCACCCTGCTCAATGAATTTCATTTCGTAGCCCACCGCAGCAATTACCTGGCAGATAAGGTGCTAAACCACCTACCCACCGGACCTTCTCTTGGCATCGGCATCACTCCGGACCTGGCTACCGGTCCGACCAATATCTACTTCGATAACGGATTTCAGATTGGTCCCAGCGAAAACGGTCCCACGCGCTACGTTGAAAATACGTTCTCCTGGACTGACGGCCTTACCTGGACGCACGGAAAGCACAACTGGAAATTTGGCGCCGGATTCTCGCCCTATCAGGAGAACCTGAACTACGATTATTTTACGAATGGTGAGTTTGATTTCTATACCGGCACGAGCACGGGCACGGGAAATGACTATGCCGATTTTCTGCTCGGCATTCCGGATGCGTACTACCAGGGTCCACTGGCCCCCACCAACATTCGCAGCAAGAGCACCTACGTGTTCGGCCAGGATGAGTGGCACGCCACCAAGAACCTGGTGCTGACCCTGGGGCTGCGCTACGAATACAACACACCCAAGTCCGACACTCAGGGACGCACTTTTTCGGTAATCCCGGGATTGCAGTCCCAGAGATTTGTTAATGCGCCGTTGGGGATGGTGTTTCCCGGCGATCCCGGTGCTCCAAAGGGGACAAACTTCCCCGATAAGAAAAACTTTGCTCCGCGTTTCGGCTTTGCATGGGATCCAACCGGAAGTGGCAAGACCAGCCTGCGCGGCGGTTTCGGCCTCTTTTACGACATCCTGAAGGGTGAGGATAACCTTCAATTCAACGGCCAGCCTCCGTTCTTCAGCGACGCGGGCTTCTACTTCAACGATGTTGGGCCGGGGCAGAACGGGCCGGTAGGTTACCTCAGTCAGCCGTTTCAGTCGGCCGGTGTTACGAATACATTTCCTTCGACGCCACCGGCATCTAACATCGATTTCACCCCGTTTCTGCCGATCAACAGCTCGGGCTTTGTCTACCTGGTCGACCCTCACCTGCGTACGCCTTACGTCTACCAATACAACCTGAGCCTGCAGCGCAATCTTTTCGCCGACACGGTTCTGGAAGCCAATTACGTAGGCAATTCGGCGCACGGACTAACGGCGCTGAAAGACATCAATCCCACGGTGTTGGGGAGTTACAACCGCCAACTGGACAGCAGTTGTTTCGAATGCTTCGGCCAGCTCCCAGAATTCCAAAATGTGGCCAACGCGAACTATAACGCCTTCGAAGCGAGCCTGACGCGACAGGCCAAAGATTCCCGCTTGGGCACGGTTTATTACACACTCGCATACACCTACGCCCACAACCTCGATAATGCTTCCGGATTCCGGCAGCGCAATTCCGTTGTGCCCGTCTACAGTCCGGATCTTTACTACGCTTCCAGCGACAGCGATGTCCGCCACCGCATCAGCTTCAGCGGGGGATGGGATTTGCCTTTTGAGAAGATGTGGGGCACGGGACCGAAACGACTCACCAAGGGCTGGAGCCTCTATCCGATCATTACCTGGCGGACCGGATTCCCGTTCGATATTTCCGCCGGATTGCCCGACGGTTCGGATCCTGCCAACCCCGGTACCTCGGGCGCGGGTGATCCTTATATTTCGAACGCCGCAGTGGTGGCTCCAATAAGAATGGTCGATCCACACAAGATACGCACAATTAATGAGATCACCTACGGCAGCGACGGCAACGGCAACTGCCAGATCACGACCACGGCGGTCACCGGCAACTTTCTCTTCGATCCCAACAGCTTTTCCAACGTACCGCTCGAGAACAATCCTTATTATGGCAACGCAAATCCCTGTTTCCCGTTGCTTGATCCGGTGAATAACCCGGGAGACCGGACCTACGGCCTTCATCGTAATTCGCTCCGTGCTGTAGGTCTGACGAATCTCGACATCGCGCTGGCCAAGACCACTGCGATCACCGAGCGCTTTAAGCTGGAGTTTCGCGCCGAGTTCTTCAATGCCCTGAACCACACGGAATTCGCCCAGCCCACGTTCGGCAACAATGCGACTAACATAAACAGCTCCGTATTCGGTCAGCTAACCACAACGGGGACTTTCCGGGGGGCGACTCCGCGCATCGGGCAGTTGGCATTAAGGCTAATGTTCTAGAGTTTTCGTTGCCGGACTATGGACGAACGACTACGGTACGGCTGAGGCTTCCCCATGCCCCGATTCCGGCGATGTGTTCGCTGTGCGCCCGCTGGCCTGTTGCTCCAGGTCTTGCTATTGCTGGGCCCTTCGTTTGCCGCCAGTCCGCACTACAAGTATTTTCGCACGGGCAATTCCGCGGACGTGCAAACGAAGACCCAGGGCGGCTTCGCGCTGCTGGGCGGAGGCGATGATCTCGATCGCGCCTTCAAGTGGATGTGCGAGCGTTCCGGCGGCGGCGATTTTCTCATCCTTCGGGCCAGCGGCGACGATGACTATAACCCCTATATTCAGGGCCTTTGCA
>Ga0182030_10025354_pt1 | contig 10811 bp, 8 predicted proteins | sample 812S3MmetaG_FD_121299 | JGI IMG/M metagenome (GOLD analysis project Ga0182030, IMG submission 121299) | Permafrost microbial communities from Stordalen Mire, Sweden - 812S3M metaG (Illumina Assembly) | ecosystem: Environmental > Terrestrial > Soil > Wetlands > Permafrost | place: Sweden... | reverse complement strand
GGTACACCGGTTCCGCGGCCTTTGCGGCTGCGAACTCGCCCTCAGGATCCGCGTTGGTGTCATCAATGGCGCTGGCAACATAGACAGGACGCGGCGCGATCAGCGCAATCATTTCGTGCTGATCGAAAGGCAACGCCGTATCGCGATCGTTATAACGGCGAAAATTCTGATCGAACCAGTGCGGAAACACTGTGTTGAGCCGTGTAATGCTCTCAGCCACGCCGCGATGGAACAGCTTGGCGCCCCCCGCCCCGGAATCATTGCTGATGACGGCCGCGAATCGCGCATCGGTCGCGCCAGCCCAAAGCGCGGCCTTGCCTAATCGCGACCAGCCGAACGCAGCCACCCGCTTCGCATCGATCGCGCGATCCGTGGCCAGATAATCCAGCGCCCGGCTCAGAGCCCAGGCCCATTCGCCGATGGTGCTGAAATTGTCGCCTCGCTCCTGCAGTTCCGGATAGAAAGCCTTGAGACTCTTGTCGAAGCCGTCTTTGGTATCCGGATCGATGTCGCCTCGATAGAAGGTGGCCAGAGCGTACCCCCTGTCGAGCATGGTCTCGATAGGCCATTGCGGCGAATTGACGCCGCGGCACGCTTCCGTCGCCTGGCCGTTCTCCGCGCAACTGAGATCGGCGTATTGGTTCTTCGCCGATTCCACATGGTGCAGCGTCAGGCGAACTCCCGCATCCGGCGTTACCGCATGATTGCCCCAGAAGTTGATCCCGAGAATTGCCGGAACAGGGCCTTTGGCGCCCTTCGGAATATAAAGGAGCATATCGAAACGCGGGCCCCTGGGATCGCCATTGATTAGAATCGTAATCTGCCGCCGAATCGCCTTGCCGCCCAGCGCTTCCGTGCCTTTGTCAAAGACGATGAACGTCTGTTTCGGCGACCGCGCAGGCATCACGCCATACATTTCGCGCGTGAACAGGGCGAGCAGCTCCGGACGTCGCTTTTCGCGCCACTCTGCGCCGGAGGTAACGCGTGTACCATCAGACATAACCAGCGGATCGGGTACCGGCGTCTGCGCCCATAAAGCAACCGCGCCAGCACCGCATATCAACACAAAGAAGGCCGGAATCCGTGGTTTCATCCAGTGAAATCGTATCATGAATCGGGGGAGACCCCGGAACAAAACAATCGAGCAAACAATCGGAGCAGAAATAACATGAGCGCAAACAAAATCGCATTAGTAACAGGGGCTGGCAGCGGAATCGGCAGAGCGGCGGCACTCGCACTGCATAGCGCAGGCTTTACGGTTGTGCTCGCGGGCCGCCGCACATCGGAGATCGAGAAGACAGGCGCCCTCGCTGCGTCCTCCGGCGTGCCCATGCTGGCGGTCCCTACTGACGTGAGCCGGCCCGATTCCGTGAAGGAACTCTTCGTCCGAATTGACGAGGAATTCGGCCGCCTCGATGTGCTCTTCAACAACGCAGGCATCAACGTCCCCGCAATACCCATGGACGAACTCACCTTCGAGCAATGGAATTCGGTGGTCGCCATCAATCTGACCGGATCTTTCCTCTGCGCGCAGGCAGCCATGCATATGATGAAGTCTCAGGACCCAAAAGGTGGCAGCATCATTAATAACGGCTCCATCTCCGCCTACACACCGCGGCCGAATTCCGCGCCCTATACGTGTACGAAACACGCCATCACAGGGCTCACAAAGTGCATCTCGCTCGATGGCCGTCCGCACGATATCGCCTGCAGCCAGATCGATATCGGCAATGCCGCCACGGAACTGACTGAGCGTATGACGGCGGGCGTATTGCAGGCCGATGGCAGCAAGAAGCCGGAACCTCGCATGAACCTGAAGCATGTTGCGGATGCGGTGGTTTTCATCGCCAGTCTGCCGCTGGATGCCAACGTAATGTTCATGAACGTGATGGCAACGAAGATGCCATTTGCGGGCCGGGGCTGATTTTACGACGCCCGATGCGCCATAACTGGGGTCGAAACGACCGGCACTTTGAAGAAGAATGTAGCTCCGGTGCCCGGCTGAGATTCCACCCAGATAGCCCCGCCGTGCGCTTCCACAATTCTCTTGCAGGTCGCCAGACCAATTCCGCTGCCGGGAATATCGCGGCCATGCAGCCGCCGGAAGGGCTGGAAAATGTCGTTCTGATAGCGCGGCTCAATCCCGATACCATTATCGCGGACGGAGAAAATCCACGAATCGCCGTCGGGCCGCGCCGAGATGTGAACTTCCGGCCTCACACCCTCCCGACGGTATTTGATGGAGTTCGAGATCAGGTTCTGAAACACCTGTTCAAAGCCGGTTCCTGCGGAAACTTGGGGCAAAGCATCGTGCGTAATCTGAGCGCCACTCGACTGAATCGCCGAAGCCAGATCCGCCTCCGCCAGTTGCAGCATGGCTTCGAAATCGACGCTCCCCACCTGACTGCTTTCGTGCGTGACGCGCGAAAAACCGAGCAGGCCCTCGACAAACGATTTCATTCGATTGGCAGCGTCCGCCACGAAGCGCATGCTTGCGGTAACCGCTTCATCCTGATGCTCACCGAGCTTTCTCTCGAGCAACTGCGTATGGGTCACGATGGTGCGCAGGGGTTCAGTCAGATCGTGGGCTACCCGATAGCCGAAGCGTTCGAGCTCTTCGTTCGAGCGCCTCAGCGCTTCCTCCGCCTGGCGCGCCCGGAAGAAGGCTTTCACCGTGGCAATCAGTACCGCGGGCTCGATCGGCTCCACCAGGTAACTGTCTGCCCCGCCCTCAAGACCTGCTACCTGATGGTGAGTCTGGATGTTAGACGCCGAGATGTGAAGAATCGCGGATGAAAACATACGCGGGTCCAGGCGCATCAGGCGGCAGACCTCAAAACCATCGATATCGGGCAAATTCACGTCCAGCAAAACGAGAGAGGGGCAATGAATAGATGCCTGTTCCAGGGCTTCTTTGCCGGTGGCCGCCTCATGCACCACAAAGCCTGCCTGCTGCAGCACTCTGGTGCGTGCATACCGGCCAGGCGCATAGTCATCGACATTTAAGATCGATTCCATAAAACGATTCACGCACCACCGTCGGGATTCACGAGACAAGCCTCTCCGAAGATGTGTTCCGGATCACGGCGTGTCTGATCAATTCTCGAAAATCGGTCTGCTCCAGACGATCTTTTGGAACGATCACGATATCGCGCTCAGGAAGCCGTTGGCGTTCAGCCTCGGACACAACCAGAGACGTGACGATTATAACAGGAATACCAGCCGTGACTGGCTCGCTTTTCAGTTTTCGAAAGACATCGAAACCGGACAGATCGGGCATGGAGAGGTCCAGGAAAATCACTCCAGGACGATTTTCGCTGGCGAGTCGGAGGCCTTCCACACCACCGGGCGCCTCCATAATCTGCAGCGGCAAATCGCGAAGCCGCTGTTTCAGCAGATACCGGTCGCGCTCCTGATCGTCGATAATCAGCGCTCTGGTCGCGGCAACCTGCCCGGCGAGCATTTTCAGTTCGCGAAGCAGGTCCGCTTGCTCGAAGGGCTTCAGAATATAGCTGTCCGCACCCAGATGGAAGCCCTTATTCCGGTCTTCGATGGTGCTGGCAACCAGCACGGGAATATCTCTGGTTTTGTCGTTGCTCTTGAGCCTTGCCAGCAGCGCCCAGGAGTCTTCCGCGCGCAGAATGATATCCAGAACAATCACCGCGGGCCTGCCGCGTTCGATTGCGTCCTCGGCTTCCCGCGTGCTGCTCGCGGGCCACATATCAAATTCCGATGTCGCCAGATAACTCCGGTACATCATCATCATTTCCGGCCTGTCATCCACCACCAGTACGGGTAGACGCGAGGGATCGTGAGATATATCGGATGGCTCATTCAACGGCTGCTCCGGCTCGTCGCTGTGATAGCGCAACGGAATTTGGACTGTGAATTCGGAACCCGCTCCCAGCTGACTCCTGACTCCGACACTTCCACCCAGCACAGTGGCCAGTTTCTTTGAAAGTGGCAGACCCAGTCCCGTGCCGCGTACTCGCTTCTGAATGGGATGATCCACTTGACCGAAATCCTGAAAAATAAGGTCGATATTCTCCGGCGCAATGCCAATTCCGGTGTCGCTGACGCTGAAGCGAACGTCGCCGTCTCCGGCCAGCGCGGCGGAAACACGGATCTCCCCCCGCTCGGTGAACTTCAGCGCATTGGAAATGAAGTTTCGCAGAATCTGGGAGACCTTGCCCTCATCGGAAAAAACACGCGGAATATGGGTCGCTTCGTCAAAAATCAGGTCAACCGCCTGGTTCAGCAGCAGTGGACGCAGCATTCCGCGCAGCGCCGCGAACAGGTTCTCCACTTCAAATTCGAGAGGCCCCACCTCCACTTTCCCTGCTTCCACTTTGGCGAGGTCAAGCAGGTCGTTCACCAGCTCCAGAAGATCCTGCGCCGCCTTGCGGATGTATACGATCTGCTGATCCTGCGGCGGTGTCAGTTCGCCGTCGGTACGGTTCAGCAATAAGCCGCTGAGCGCCAGAATCGAATTCAGCGGAGAGCGAAACTCGTGGCTCATGTTGGAGAGAAACTTCGATTTCAACTCATCGGCGCGCCGCAGGTGATCGGCCTTTTCATCCAGTTCGGCATAGAGCGCGACCACTCCCCGGTTAGTATCTTCCAGTTCTCGATTCACCCGGATCAGCTCCGCCTGCCGGCTGCGGATCTCTTCGAGCGCTCCGAGCAATTCCTGATTCTGGTGCTGCAGTTCTTCGAAGGCATTTTGCGGACGTTCCTGAACCAGTGAAGCCGTAATTCTGGCCAGTTCCGAACTTCCGATCAGGGAGGCGCGCTTCGAAAGAAGCTTCTTCAGCCAGATAGTGGTGCCTCTGCCGGGCACCGAATCCACCTGGAACTGATCCATCAAACGCTTCGCCCCGATGATGCCGAGGCCCATACCTGTTTTCGACTGGTAGCGCCCTTCAAGGATCGTATTCAACTCACGAATACCAGGCCCGGTATCGGTGATTCGCACGATAAACAGCTGTGGGGCTGTGCGTCCTTCGAGAATATACTCCACCCGGCCCCCGTTGGCGTAATTGAAGGCGTTGCGTGCGATTTCCGACACTGCCGTGGAAATTCGTGTTTGATCCTGTGCGTCGAAGCCGAGCAGCCGCGCAATCTGCCGGGCACGTTGCCGCGCTGTCACGGTGTCGTGCTCGTTCTGTATCGCCACGGAGAGAATCGGAGTGCTCATCTTTCTGAGTGCAAACCTATGCCTTTATTCAAACCTATGCCGCCTTCGCCACCACCGCCGTAGCGTCATCATTGCGCCGTGAAAAATCGCGGTACAGCACGCCCGCTATCAGCGTCGGATCGCGCAACGCCAGGCCCGGATGCGCCTCAACGGTGGTGTTGGTGGCCAGACCGTCTGAATACATCACGAGCATTCCGTTTTCGGGCCACGCATAGCTGAATTCGCGGATACGCTGCGACTGAAAACCCGCTGTGCCATTGACGGAAACCAGATGCTGGCCCGATCGTGCACCCGAGTAGATGTGCCCCGATATATTTCCGATCCCCGCGAATATCAGGACATTTCTCAGCCGGTCTATGCGAGCCACCGCTACTGCCGCGCCACGCGAACTGCGCAGTGCATTGTGCGTGCGCTCCACCAGAGCGCCAGGTGAGAGTTCCGGCACCTGGTGCAGCATTCGCACTGCCTCCATGGAAGCGGACTTCGCTTCCAGACCATGTCCCAGTCCATCGGCGACCAGGATGGTGCAATCGTCGTCCGTCTGTTCCACGCCCCAGGAATCGCCGCATACTTCCTGCCCGGGCTTCGGCACATTTATCGCGCCGATATGCAGCGGTAGCGCAGATTTGGACACACCGCCGCCTGGCAAAACCGGAGCCCATCGCGCAAGTATGGCGGCGCCGCGGCCCGCTTCCGAATAAAAGTCGCTTGTCGTCGACAGGCGTACAATCGCGCCCAGTCCTTGTCCGGGTGAACCACCGGTGCTGAATCCGTCCCGCAGGCATTGTTCCAGATTTCGCATGCCCGGTCCTCGATCCAGAACCAGAAGTTCCAGGCCAGCCCCGCCGCGGACGTCCTCGCCGACCGCGCGAAGCAGCAGTTCCCCACCCCCGGCGTGCTTCAGCAGGTTAGTGCAGGCTTCCGTGACCACGATCGCCACCTGCTCAGCCAGGGTTTCCTCGAACCCCGCGTTTCGGGACACTGCGCGCGCGATCCTGCGGGCATCCGCCGTCTGACTCTGCTCCTCTATAGGGATACGGAATGATTCAGCCATGACCGTGTCACTTCCATCTCACGATGGAAACTCGCGTGCCTTCCCCGGGAGTCGAAGAGATTTCGAATTCATGAGACAGTCGTTTGGCCCCCCCCAAGCCCAGACCCATGCCGTGGCCCGACGTGTAGCCGTCTGTCAGGGCTTGTTCGATATCAGCAATTCCAGGGCCTTTGTCCTCAAATATCAGGCGCAGCCCGGTCCGGCGGTCGTTCTGCACCGTCTCCACAAGCACAGTGCCCCCCCCGCCATAATCCACCGTATTGCGGGCAAGTTCGCTCGATGCAGTGACAATTTTAGTCTGATCGACGATGCCAAACCCCATTGCCACGGCTTGTCGCCGCGCTGCCTGGCGAACCGGAACAATGTCGTCGGAAGCCTTCAACTCGAAAAGTTCAGAGTTCAGAACTTTCATTGACGCCTTCTGTTTCCGCCACTGCCGCAACCAGGGCAGCCATGCCCTTTTCGACATCGAGCGCCGTGCGAATGCCCCGCAGCGAGAGCCCCAGTTCCACCAAGGTAATAGCCACAGAGGGACGCATACCCACTACAACGGTTTGCGCATCGAGCAAGCTGGCCATACCTGCGATGCTGCCGAGCATACGCCCGATAAACGAATCCACCATTTCGAGCGTAGAGATATCGATCAGGACACCGCGCGCCCTGTGCCTGACGATCTGCGAAGTCAGGTCGTCCTGCAGAGTAAGCGCGAGCCGGTCGTGCATGTCCACCTGAATCGTGACTAGCAAAAACTGGCCCATTTTCAGTATCGGAATTCGTTCCACGGTCTATTTCGCCTCCGATGATATCCGCTTATCCATCTTCACTACGGTCAGCCCGCTGCGGCGCAGCGCAACCGAAAAAGCGTCCGCCAGTGTCGCCTTCGTGGTCACATTGGCAAGATCGACGCCGAGGTGGATAATCGTCTGGGCAATCTGCGGCCGGATGCCGCTGATCAGGCAATCGGCGCCCATCAGGCGGGCCGCCGCCACTGTCTTCAGCAAATGCTGGGCGACCAGCGTATCCACCACCGGCACTCCGGTGATGTCAATAATGGCGAAATCCGAGCGCGTCTCCACAATCGCGTCCAGAAGATTCTGCATCACGACCTGTGTGCGCGCGCTGTCGAGCGTACCGATCAGAGGCAGCGCGAGCACGTTCTCCCACAGGCGCACGACGGGCGTCGAAAGTTCCAGGAGTTCCTGCTGCTGGCGCGCAATCACTTCTTCGCGGGTTTTCTGGTAGGATTCCGTGGTGAGAAGCCCAAGCTTATCCAGCAACATCGTGGATTCCCAGATCGCGGCGCCAAGAAGTTCGGGATCCTTACCGTACTCATCGCGCAAAACCGAAAACACAGGCTGTTTCAAAGAGAATATAAATGATGCGGTCTCGGACGGTGAATAACCGCCCTTCGCGCGGCTGGTTGAGAGATCTGAAATGATTTCCCTGACGCGCTCCCATTCCGGGCCGGTAATGTCATCTGTCGAACCCTTCTGTGTGGCATCTCTGAATGCCGACATAAACTCGCGTGACGTCCTGGTCGCCTCGCTTTGTTCGGCGGCCGAGATCTTCTTTCCGCCTGAAGACTGAAGTTCCAGCCACTTCGAAGTAATCTCCGCTTCTCGTTTACCCAGCGTCTCTGCCAGCTTGCCTTTTGCTTGCACTTGTGTCTCCTTCAAAGACGAATGCGTTAATTTCCCGATGCTAAGTATAACCCCGGTAACGGCCCCTTTTCCCCTGATTTCAGGTTAAAACATGCCAGAGGATTTCGCTGTGAATCGGACCGTACACTCCTGCCGTTAAACTAGTCATTTTGCCAGTGATGAATCTGCAGGTTCGGTGCTAAAGCTTGGCTCGATTGGCGACTCTGGAGTGAATACCTGTCCGTTACGGTTACATCAAACCAAAATACGGGCTCGCCGCCACCCCACTGGTAATATAAAAGTTTGAAAGTTTGACGGAACCGACGAAGGTTCCTGTTCCATGAGGGTGAATGCATCCAACTGATACCGGTAATCCCGACTACTATCACAAAGTAGTGGATTGCCAGTGGGCTTGTCCGGCTCACACCAACGTTCCAGAATATATCCGACTGATCGCACAGGGCCGGTACGCCGAGTCCTACATGCTCAATCGTGAGTCGAATGTCTTTCCGGCAATTCTGGGCCGAACCTGTGACCGCCCCTGTGAACCGGCTTGCCGTCGCGGACGCCTGGAATCCGATAAGCCTGTCGCCATCTGCCGTCTGAAGCGCGTTGCCGCCGATCTTCGCGGCGACATCAGCGCCATGCTGCCGAAAATTCCTTCGAAGAAAAACGGCAAGCGCATCGCTCTGGTCGGCTGCGGCCCTGCGTCGTTAACAGTTTGCAACGATCTGATGCCCCTCGGCTACTCGGCTACAATCTTCGAGAAGTTCGATAAACCCGGCGGCCTGATGCGTAGCAACATCCCGTCGTTCCGCCTGCCGGAAACCGTGCTCATGGACGAGATCAATATGATTCTCGATATGGGCGTGGAAATTCGCTACAACTCGCCCGTCGAAAGTCTGGCGAAGTTGCTCGGCGAAGGCTACGATGCGATCTTCGTTGGCAGCGGCGCACCGCGTGGCAAAGATCTGGAACTGCCGGGCCGCCGCGATCCTGCCGCTGCCGAACATATACATATAGGTATCGACTGGCTGGGTTCTGTGGCCTTCCTGCACACCGATAAGATCGGCGAGCGCGTTCTGATCATCGGCGTGGGAAATACCGCCATGGATTGCTGCCGCACCTCGCTCCGCCTGGGCGGTAAAGACATTAAAGTGATGGCCCGTCGTCCTCGCGCGTTCTTCAAAGCATCCCCCTGGGAACTGGAAGACGCCGAAGAAGAAGGCGTAGAGATCGTGATCAATCACGCTCCGAAGCGCTTTGTCATTGAAAACGGCAGGCTAATCGGCATGGAATTCGACCGCCTCGAATGGGATGAGAAGGCGGAGAAATCCAAACTTATCGAAACCATCGTGATCCCGTGCGACGACGTCATTCTCGCCATCGGCCAGGACAACGCATTTCCGTGGATCGAAAAAGATCTCGGCATCGAATTCGACAAGTGGGGCCTCGCGAAGGTTGACCAGAAAACCTTCATGTCCACGCGCCCCGGCATTTTCTTTGGCGGCGATTCCGCATGGGGCCCGAAGAACATCATCTGGGCCGTGGAACATGGCCACCAGGCCGCCATTTCGATTCATAACTATTGCGAATCGATTCCCGTCACTGAGCGCCCGAAACACGGCATGAACCTCATCAGCATGAAGATGGGGATCAGCGAGTGGAGCTATCACAACGATTTCAATCCATCGCACCGCCAGAAAATGCAGCATGTCGATCTGGTGCGCCGTTTCAAAGAACTCGACATCGAAGTGGAACTCGGCTTCAGCGCCGAACAAACTGCGACTGAAGTGCAGCGCTGCCTCAACTGCGATATCGAGACCGTTTTCACGGCCCCGAAATGCATCGAATGCGACGCCTGCATCGATATCTGTCCGGTCTCCTGCCTCACGATGGAGAAGGACGCGCCCGAACCGGTGCTGCGTGAACATCTCTCCGTGCCTGCTCTGAACCTGGATCAGGCGTTATTTGCTTCTAAACCCCTGCCGCAAACAGGCCGGCTGATGCTCAAGGACGAAGATCTCTGCGTCCACTGCGGCCTGTGCGCGGAACGTTGTCCCACGGCGGCGTGGGATATGCAGAAATTTCAGATTTTCATCTCACACGCCGGTGAACCGGTGCTCAACCAGACCGTGGCGGCATGAAGACCGATACCCAGGCGCTTACTCACGCAGGCGCGGTCAGCGTAATACAAACAATGAAAAGCGGCATAAACGATTTTGCATTCAAACTGGCCACGGTCAACGGGACCGGCTCGGCTAGTTCCAGCATCCTCCTGATGCAGGCGATCTTCCGGATGGGCGTGCCCGTCTCCGGCAAGAACCTGTTCCCGTCGAATATTCAGGGCCTTCCCACGTGGTACGAAATCCGCGTGAATAAGGACGGCTACACGGCCCGCGCGCCGCAGTACGATCTCATGGTCGCCATGAACGCACAGACCTATGCCCGCGATGTGGCTGAAGTTCGTTCCGGCGGCTATCTGGTCTACGATTCCACCTGGCCGCTGGATCCGGATCTGTTCCGCGACGACGTGACGTTTATCGGCGTCCCGCTGGCTCGCCTTTGCAATGAGAACTTCCAGGGCGCGCGTGAACGTATCCTTGTAAAGAATATCGCCTGCGCCGGCGCCCTTATCGCCCTGCTCGATATCGATCAGGAAGTAGTCGCGGAGCTTCTCGAAGAAAAATTCGGCCGCAAGAAAGCGCTCCGTGAATCGAACACAAAGGCGCTGCAGCTGGGCCGCGATTATGTCCGCGAGAACTTTCCCTGTCCCCTGCCCTTCCATCTGGAAAAGATGAACGGCAACGAGGGCAAAATGCTGATCGACGGTAACGCCATGGCGGCGCTGGGTGCGATTTATGCAGGCGCGACGGTAGCGGCTTGGTATCCCATCACTCCCGCAACTTCGGTGATGGAT
>Ga0182030_10025353_pt1 | contig 10811 bp, 16 predicted proteins | sample 812S3MmetaG_FD_121299 | JGI IMG/M metagenome (GOLD analysis project Ga0182030, IMG submission 121299) | Permafrost microbial communities from Stordalen Mire, Sweden - 812S3M metaG (Illumina Assembly) | ecosystem: Environmental > Terrestrial > Soil > Wetlands > Permafrost | place: Sweden... | reverse complement strand
TGATTCCTTGACCCGCCGCGCAAGGTGAGTACTTCCGGCTCGACCAGCGACGAAGGTCACGGTCCGTTCCGGGCACATCGGTAACGTATTATACCGACGGTGACTGTCAAGACAGTTGTCGCCTGATTCAGGATCCGGCCGTCTCCTTCTGGGGATTTAGCGCTACCAGCCCGACCGGGTCCTCCGGCCAAACATTTCCGATCGAGGGCCATTTCGAGCAAGACCACGATTCCCCGCAATAATCGTGCATGATCCCCGGTCTACTCAGTATCTCCTAGCCACCTGGGTCAATCATGAAAAACATCCTTTCAGCGGCGAGCATCTTGTCAATGGTCTTCTTCGCGGGTCTCGCATCGGCGGCGGAAGTGCCGTTCGCCCAAGGTCAATTTGATGCAGCAAAAGCCGCCGGCCAGCCGGTAGCCGTCGTGTTTCACGCCGATTGGTGCCCGACCTGCCGGGCGCAGGCGCCGCTCCTCAAGGACCTCGCTCATCAGCCGGAATTTGCGCGGATTACGTTCTTCATTGCAAATTATGACACCGAGAAAGGCCTCAAAAAGTCTCTCGGGGTCACCAAGCAAAGTACGATCGTGGTGTTCAAAGGCGGCAAGGAGGCGGCACGCTCGACCGGCGACACGCAGGAGAGCAGCCTTGCGAGCCTGCTACGCCAGGCCCTCACCTGACACGGAAGCCGTGAGATGAACTTTGGGGTTGCTACCTACGGTTTGGCGCTCCTGGCCGGCATCCTGTCCACGTTATCGCCATGCGTGTTGCCCCTGCTCCCAGTGTTGGTTGCGACCGCCGTGAGCGCTCATCGCTGGGGAGCGTTGGCACTCGGTGTCGGTCTCGCCACCTCGTTTACCGTGGTTGGGCTTTTCATCGCAACGGTGGGCGCATCCCTCGGGCTCGATCCGGATACGTTTCGGAGCGTTGGCGCCATCATCCTGGTGATTTTCGGTCTCGTTCTGCTGGTGCCGCGTTTACAGCGGATTTTTGCCTGGGCGACCAGCCGGGTGAGCGCGTCCGGAAGCTCTGTGCTTGCCCGCATCCGCGGGGACGGTATCGTCGGTCAATTTCTGGTCGGCTCGGTGCTCGGGGTTGTTTGGAGTCCTTGCGTCGGGCCGACGCTCGGGGCTGCAACGACACTCGCCAGTCAGGGGCGCAACGTGGTGCATATTGCATTGCTGATGCTTATCTTCGGCCTCGGCGCAGCGGCACCGCTGATTGGGCTCGGATCCCTATCACGAACGCGAATGATCGCGATCCGCGGCCGGCTTTTGAGTGCCGGTCAATACGGTAAACAAGTCTTCGGCGTGGTCATGGTCGGGATTGGCGTTTTGATCGCCACCGGAACCGATAAGGCCCTCGAAGCCTGGATTCTTGACCGAAGTCCGCTGTGGCTAACCGATCTCACGACCCGCTTCTAATCGACAAATGGAAGGCTCTATGGCTGAATCGGGGCGCACTCCCTCAATTCGAGAGGCAACGACCCCCAAGACTGCGTGGGTGCTGTCGGGTGGCGGAAGCTTGGGCGCGGTACAGGTCGGCATGCTCGCTGAACTCATCGCAGAGGGTGTGCGGCCGGACTTCATCGTCGGGGTCTCAGCGGGGGCCCTGAATGGAGCGTTTCTCGCGCACGATCCGTGCGCCGACACCGTGGCCCGGATGGCGACATTGTGGAGCGAAATTACCACCCGGGAGGTCTTGGGTCTGTCGTGGCGATCAATGCTGGGAATGCTGGGCCTTCGTGACCATGTGGCCAGCACACGGGGGCTGCGAAGTCTGCTGCTGCGAGAACTTCCCTATCGAAGCTTCAACGAGAGCGCGATTCCACTGCACCTGGTGTGCACGGATCTGACTACCGGGGAGGAGGTCGTCCTATCGGAAGGCGAAGTGATCGAGGCGGTCCTGGCCAGTACGGCCATCCCCGGCGTGTTCCCTTCGGTGCTGTACCAGGGCCGGTATCTCGTCGACGGCGCCGTGTCGGCCAATACGCCGATCTCAGTTGCCGTGCAACTCGGGGCGACGCGGGTGATCGTCCTACCATGCGGATTTGCGTGCGCGACAAATACCCTTCCGAAGCACCCCTGGGGACGCGCCATGCACGCGATCACGTTGATGGGCGCTCGACAACTCTCGCGCGATTTCGAGCACTATTCCAAATCGATCATCGTGAGCATCACGCCGCCCGTCTGCCCACTCGATCAATCCTCGTACGATTACTCCAACGGCGCAAAGCTCATTGCCCGAGGGCGCGAGTCGACTCGTCGATGGCTCGATCAGGACGGGCTCGCGTGCCACGACTTCCCGGTTCAGCTCACGATTCACTCGCATCCTTAGGAAAGCAATGACACGCCGCGCGAAAACGTGCCGGGAGCGGCGGGCGGGCGAACTAGGGCGTGCCGGGTGCGGGACGGCGACATGAGTTCTCCCTTGCCGATTGGCGAATGAAATAACCTCCGGGATGGACCGGTCTTTACCTGCGTGGGGTGATTTCAAGCCGCCAGCAAATTTTGGGGCCGTCGGTGCTATGGAGCGCCAATGTGCCATTGGATTGATCCGAGACAAAAGAATTGAGGTATGTCATGCAAATGTTACTTGATTGGTTGATTGGCTGGCCCGAGCGCGTGTCTCGGCATCTCGTATGGCTTGCGCCGCTGTTCGCACGATTTGTGGTCGGCTGGGAATTCTTATGGAGTGGCTTGGGCAAGCTGCAGAATTTACCCGCGATCGTCGAGAACTTCGTCGGTTGGCATATTCCCGCGCCGCAAATCCTGGCCCCCTTCGTTTCAGGGGTCGAGTTCTTTGGCGGCATTTTTCTGTTGATTGGGTTCATGACGAGAATTTCGGCGGGTGCCCTCGGGGTCACCATGATCGTCGCGATTGCCTCGGCGAAATGGGATCAAGTCGATTCGGTGCTGACGCTGATCGGATTTGACGAATCGGAATACCTTGCGCTGTTCCTCTGGCTGGCCATCGCCGGTGCCGGATTCGTCTCGGTCGACCATTGGCTCGAGCGTGTCGCGCGCGGCTCGGCAAACTGACTGTGCATTGCCGCAAATACATCGCCTGCCTGGGGATCCTCGGTCTTTCGATCATTATGGGTTCGACGACCGATCTTCGGGCTCAGACCAGTTCGTTGCACGGTCCCGGGGTAGTGGAACTGTTCACCTCCCAGGGCTGCAGCTCCTGTCCCCCGGCGGACCGGGTGCTGGGCGAACTGGCATCGATGCCCAATGTGATCGCGCTGGCTTTTCACGTGGACTATTGGGACAGCCTTGGGTGGCGCGACGCGTATTCGATACCCAATGCGGTTGAGCGTCAGCATCGCTATGTTCAACGGTTGAATCTGTCGTCGGCATTCACGCCGCAAGCGGTGATTAACGGCCAAAGTAGCATCGTCGGGTCGGACAAGGCGCGAATCCTCGGTGCCATCGCCGAAACTACCCAGGAGGCGGTTCCGGTGAGCCTTGAAGTATCCGATGGGGTGCTGGCCGTCAACCTGCCTGAACGCCAAACTCGAACCGCTTATACGATTTACGTGGCCGCTTATGTGCCACAAGCGTCGACGCCGGTGGGACGGGGTGAGAATTCCGGCAGAACGCTCCAGGAATTTAATATCGTTCGACAGTTTCGCTCCATCGGCACCTGGGACGGGCATGCCGCCCTGTTTCGAACGCCGGTGAATTCCTTTCCTGTGGATGCTTCCCGAGTCGCCGTCCTGGTCCAGGGCAATGGACAGGGCGCTATTGCCGGCGGCGCCATTATTGCAGTGCGTTAAAGACTCTCGGCTGTCGTCTAGGGATGTCGGCCCAGCGTATCGACGGGCGTTGCCGTGCCCAATCCCATGGGCGCGAGGTCCAGGGGGGCATTCAGCCCCACCCGGTATCGGGACGCGATCATTGCCTGATACTGTCGATATTTCCGAAAGTAAGCGATGTCCTGAAATGTTTCGGCGATACCCCGGGTCTTATCGTTTAGGACAGAGGACAAACGGGCCTCATCCTCCAACTTAAAATCACTGCGAGGAATGATTTATGCTGAAAACCAATGTTTCGGGTGCGGCGATTGCCACGGCGGCTGCACTTCTGTTTAGCGTCGTTTCGATCAGCACTGCCGCCGCCGATGAAGCGAAGGTGCATTGCGACGGCGTCAATTCGTGCAAAGGTCAGTCCTCTTGCAAGAGCGAGAAGAACTCGTGCAAGGGCCAGAACTCGTGCAAGGGCCAGGGATTCAAGGAAATGACCAAGAAGGATTGCGACGCCGCCAAGGCGAAGTTGAGCAAATAAACGATTGTGCTGAAGTCGGAACGAAGGAGGGGGGAACTCCCCTCCTTCGCCCGCGGCTGGGAACATGCCATGAAGAATCTGGGTTTCGGTCTTGGACTTCGGCCGGATCATTACGAGGCAATTCTGGCGGACCGACCGCCGATAGGCTTCTTCGAAGCCTTGACCGAGAATTATCTGGTCCCCGGCGGCAAGCCGCTTCACTATCTCGAGCGTATTCGCGCGCAGTATCCGCTCGTGCTGCACGGCGTCTCCCTGTCAATCGGCTCGACGCAGCCGTTGAACCGGGAGTACCTGAAGGCGCTGAAGGCGCTGATGCTGCGGGTCGAACCCCATTGGATCTCCGATCACCTGTGCTGGACGGGGACGGACGGCGTCAATTTACACGATTTGATGCCCTTGCCGTACACCGAAGAGGCGTTGCAGCATCTCGTGCCGCGTATCCAGGAAGTCCAAGACCGGGTGGGTGGGCGAATTTTGCTTGAAAACGTGTCGAGCTATGTGAGCTTCAAGGATTCAACGCTGACGGAATGGGAGTTCCTCGCCGAGCTTTCCGCCCGGGCGGACTGTCTTTTATTGCTCGATGTGAATAACGTTTATGTCAATAGCGTCAATCATCATTTCGATCCGGAGGAATTCCTCCGAGGCATCCCGCGACATCGAGTGGCGCAGATTCACCTTGCGGGACATGAGCGCCAGAAGTCGTTCATCATTGATACCCACGATGCGCCGGTGGCGGAGCCCGTGTGGAACCTCTATCGCCGCGCCGTCGAACGCTTTGGGGCGGTGAGTACCATGATCGAACGCGACGCCAACATACCCCCTCTCGACGAGTTGCTCGAGGAGTTGGATGTGGCGCGACGCCTGACCGCAGCTCCGGCAGTGGCGTGATGGACCTTCAAGACCTGCAGCGAGCCTTTCAAGCACGGGTGCTACTGCGTCAGGAAGGGATCGAAGTAGAATTGAACCGTGGGGACGATTTCGAGCCGCGGTTGGATACGTACGTCGAGGGATACCGCACCCGATTGGTGGAGGCGTTGAGCGCGACCTATCCGGTGTTACAAAAGACCTTGGGCGGCGAGACGTTCGCGCAGCAGATGCGCGACTATGTCGATACGACACGCTCCCTGCATTACTCGGTCCGCGAGTACGGTGCCGACCTCGCGCAGTGGCTCGAGTCCCGCAACGATTCCGGTCGAACCAGGGAACTCGCGGAATTGTCCCGCTGGGAATGGACCTTGGCCGATGTGTTCGATGCGCGCGACGACCAGGCACTCGAGCTCTCGGCGTTGGCTACCGTACCTCCCGCCCGGTGGCCGGGTCTGTCGTTTACCCTACGGGCATGTGTCCGGCGATTCGAGACGCAGGGCAACATCGTGCAATGGTGGCGTGCGGCCAACGGACTGTGCGATCAGCCCGCTGAGCTCATCGACGGTGAGCCATCGCAATGGTTGCTGTGGCGCCGCGGGGTCAAGACGTTTTTCCGATCATTGGATGCGGACGAGGCATCCCTTCTGGACGCGGCTCGCGGAGGGTCCACGTTTGGTGAGCTGTGCGCGCGGCTCGCGGCTGACGTTCCGGATACCGAAGTGGCAGTGCGCGCTGCCTCGCTGCTTCGTGGCTGGATAGCCGAAGAGCTTATCGCAGACTACGTACTGTCTGCGGAGAGCGAATGAGGCGCGGCCGGGCGTGGCGGACGCCCGCCGGTTCGGCATGAGTCGCCCACCGTGGATTGCGACGGGGCTCATCGCGAGTGCGGGTGTGCTCTTGCTTGGAGCGAGCGAGAACCCGGCCGGCCATGCCATCACCGCTGGCCATTCCACCATCACGGTCATTTCGCGGGGCCCCACGCCCGATGTGGATCAAGGCGGTGTGGATGAATGGGTGGCGCGATCGGCGGCCATCGTGAGGGGCTACTTTGGCGATTTCCCCGTGCCGGCGGTGACACTACGCATCACTATTGCCGATGGCGCGGCAATGGGCTCCGGTAAGACCTATGGATACCCGCAACCGCGCATTGAGGTCACCGTGGGCCGGCATATCTCCCGGGCCGCGCTCAGCGATGATTGGGTGCTGGTCCACGAAATGACTCATTTGTCGCTTCCCGCGATCGCGGATGAGCATAATTGGCTCGCCGAGGGCGTCGCAGTCTATGTGGAGGGCATCGCACGGACGCAGGCGGGCAACCTCACGGAAGCGCGACTGTGGGAGGAGTACGCGGCCTCGATGCCAAAGGGTCTACCGCAGCCGGGCGATCAGGGCCTCGATCGAACGCATACGTGGGCCCGCACCTATTGGGGCGGCGCGCTCTATTGTCTCGTCGCCGACGTGCGGATCCGCGAGAAGACGAGAAATCGCCGCGGTCTGCAAGACGCCCTGCGGGCCATCGCGCACACCAGCGGAGGCATGTCGCAGGAGTGGCCGATCGAGCGAATCTTGCGCGTGGGGGATTCCGCGACCGGAACGACCGTGTTGACGGACGTCTATCTCGCCATGAAGGATCACCCCTACGCGCCGGACCTGGTCATGTTGTGGTCGGAGCTTGGCCTGCGGCCCGGCGAGGGCGGCATGCGCTTTGACGAGACTGCCCGACTCGCCGCCGTGAGACGGGCGATCACCCGGGGACCGTCCGTTCCATCGCAATAAAGCGAGGCAGCGGAAAATAACAAATACCGACCGCTACCGTAAACAACGCTGCGAGCGCCATGTGGTGGACTTGACGGTGGGCTCACACTTTGTTCGAGCGATCGGCAGCCTTTTTGCCGGCGAGCGTTCATCTAACGTTCACAATGGCGGGATAAGTTCGAGCGCTGGCCGACGCGACGACCCTTGCCACGGCCGGAATTCAGAAATGGAGTCTGGTGAACGGAACCTGGCTGTTCGACTACGTCTTGAAGGACGGACTGAATCTCGGCGTGCCCTACGCCGTGGCGAATTACCCGGCAGGTCTCAGTCCCGCAACGGACGGCTGCCGCAGCATTGTCGGTCACATCGACAAACATGGGTATGTCGACCTGTTCGCCACGACCTCCACGGTCAGCACCAGCGGAGATCAGGGGGCGGACCCGAACCTCCTCGTTCGAGTGACGGACCGACTCGACGCGATCACGCTGCCGCGGGGAAATTATGTTGTCGATGACGGACATGGGCACCATCACAGCGGGTCCTTCGGACGTTTCGACATCATTCGCGCCGCCAAGGCGGGTGAGGTCCTGCGCGGCGTTGCCCTCGCGCCGGAACGCGACTAAAGCCGATACCAACTACCGCTCGAATAACTTTTGTGAGGCAAGCGATATGAAATCATTCTCCGTTTCTCGATCGCTTCTGACGAGTTTGATTGTTGCGGCGGCGGCCGCGACGCCCGCGCTCGCGCAACAGGCGACGGCGCCGTACAAACTCTCGGTATTCGCGACCGCGCCCCAGGGATCGAGCGCACCCGATTCTGTCGCGGTCCTGCGCGACAGCGTTTTTGTCGGATACGGAGACGGAAACCTGCCGGATGGCTCGGACGGCAAGAGCACGCAGATCGTCGAATACGGCCTCGATGGCAGCGTTCGCCATACCTACACCGTCAAGGGTCACAACGATGGCGTGAAGGTTAACCCAAGGACGCATCACATTTGGGCGATTCAAAACGAAGATGCCTCGCCCAATCTGGTCATCATCAATCCAGAAACGCATGCGCAGCGGGAGTACCAATTCGGTCCGACGCCCCATGGCGGCGGCTACGATGATCTGGTGTTTCGGGGTTGCAAGACTTATATCAGTGCGTCAAATCCTGCCAATAATCCCAATACGGGTCCGGCCATCGTCAGCGTACGCATCGACGGCAATTATTTGGATGTGAAGCCCGTGCTTGCCGGGACGGCGAACGCCATCGACATTCCTTCCGACGCGACCGTGAAGCTCAATCTGCAGGATCCGGACTCCATGACCCTGGATCCGCTGGGCAACATCGTGCTCGACAGTCAGGCGGACCAGGAGATCATCATCGTCGGCAATCCCGGATCTGCGGAGCAGCGCGTCGAGCGCGTGCCGCTCAGCTATCAAACATCCAAGGGAAACGTCCGGGTGGAAGTGGATGACACCGCTTTCGTGACTTCAACGAAGGGCTTCATTCTTTTCGCCGACAAGACGTTGAACAAGGTGTACAAGCTCGAAAAGCGTGCCTTTGCCCCCGGGGAGGCTTATACGGCAGCCGATGGCGGCCCATTCGTGGGCACGCTCGATCTCAGCTCCGGCGTGATCACACCGATCGTGACAGGAGTGCAGGGTCCGGGCGGGTTGATCTTTGTGGATACTTCGAAGCCTGATGATAATTCACAGCAAAGCGGTTCTGACGACGAGGATGACAGTTCATGTCATGGCGAAGAGTGATGGTAAGCAGCAATCGCATTCAAGCGGCCGAGCTGACCCAGGAGCCGCCCGGTGTACCACAGCGGGTGGGGAAGACACCCTTTTGCTTAACTGGCCGCTGACTGGGGGTGCGTTATTGCGCCCACGGATCATAGGTCCCAAAGTCCCAGTCATTGCCTTCCGGATCGCGCGCGTTGTAGCTCCGTCCGGGATATCCCTCATTGTCGTGCGGCTCGGTTACGATGTCGGCACCCGCAGCCTTTGCCCGCTCGAAGTGGGCATCTGGATCGTCGATTACGCAGTAGACGCAAGCGGTGATACCGCCGGCTTCGGACGGGGTGCGCCAGCGATAGCGTTGGGCTGCTGGGCCCGGGATGGCCGAACTCAACATCACCATACTGTTGCCAAGCCGAAGCTGGGCATGGTGGATTAGCGACGGATCTGCCTCGTCGGCATGTACGGCATGACGTTCGAACCCAAATGCGACGCAAAGGAACTCTATCGCCGCGAGTGCATCGGTGTAGCGCAGGCAAGGGATGACCGATTGCTTGGACATGGCGGATTCTCCATAAATTGTCGGACGATTCATGTGGACTGGTGGCAGCTTCCTCCAGCCTCCTTCACGATGCCATCAGCAGCGCGTGCATGAAACCCGCAGGTGCAGTCGTGATGAGGGGACCTGCCATGAAAATGTACATCCAACGGTCGGCTGGGCGCGCAGGCACGCTCGCCGCCGGCTGGGTGCGAATGGCATTCGCAGGGCCGATGATCCTCGCTAGTAATTCCCCCACTGAGGTTCTCCTCGCCCTGAAAGTGTTGGCGCTGGGCCGCACGGCGGATGCCGGCATCCGTAAATAGGCATTGACATATTGGTCAATATCGGGTTACCGTAAGTCATGGTTTACCAATCTTCGGCGGTGGCGAGTCTGTCGGCCCTGGGTGATCCCACGCGGCGCGAAATCTTCGAGCGAATAGCCGAGCGGCCCACGGCCGTTGGTGACCTTGCACGTGGATTACCCGTTAGCCGACCTGCCGTTTCGCATCACCTGAGGGTGCTCAAGGAGGCCGGCTTGGTGCGAGAAGTTGCCGACGGAACACGGCGCGTCTACCACATCGATCCACGCGGAGTCGGAGCTATGCGCGAGTGGCTCGACCGGCATTGGCGCGACGCGCTGGACGCATTTCAAGATTTTTCGGACAAGGAATACGAGAAGGAAAAATCCCGATGAGCATCGCACCCGTCAAATGCAGTGTGGACGTAAAGGGCAACGCGGCGCGGGCTTTCGACATTTTTTCGAAAAGCACGGGCGCATGGTGGCCGCGGGGCAAGACGCCAGGAAACGAACCGCATGTCGATGTGGTGATCGAACCGAAGCAAGACGGACGCTGGTATGAGCGGGACGCCGACGGTAACGAGTCCCAATGGGGGAGAGTGCTTGCGTGGGAACCGCCCGGAAGACTCAAGCTCGGATGGCAGCTCAACCATGAGTTCCGATTCGACCCTGCACTGCTGACAGAAGTCGAAATCCTCTTCGAAGAGTTGCCGGGCGGCGTCACGCGGGTCAGTCTCGAACACCGTAACCTCGAAAGGCTCGGAGCGGAAGCGGAAACGCTCGCCGGAAAAATCAGATCCGGCTGGCCCGAGCGCATGGGTGATTTCGCTAGATACGTTGCCGCTCTTTAACATGAGGATCAGCAGATGCCTTCATTCATTGTGCACACCATCCCTGGAAGCCCCTGTGCCAGAGCCGTCATCGCGACGCTCATCGAAAAAGGATCGTCGTTTCGCGTCGCCGGAATCTCGCCCGGCGCGCAAAAAGGGGAACCACATCTTGCCCGCAATCCATTCGGCAAAGTGCCCGTCCTTGAACACGGCCACTTTGTGCTCTACGAGACTCAGGCGATCTTGCGATACTTGGATCGCGTCTTGCCCTCGGCGTCCCTAACGCCGGCAGACCCCGAGGAAGCGGCTCGCATGGACCAGATCATGGGAATCTCGGACTGGTACCTCTTCCAGGGCGTCAACAGCGTCATAGGTTTTCACCGTATCGTCGGTCCACGCCTGATGGGACTGAAGCCCGATGAGGCAGCCATCGCGGAGGCCATGCCGAAAGCACAGGTTGTATTCGGCGAGATCTCACGGCTATTGGCCGACAAGGCCTTTCTCGCCGC
>Ga0182030_10025352_pt1 | contig 10811 bp, 7 predicted proteins | sample 812S3MmetaG_FD_121299 | JGI IMG/M metagenome (GOLD analysis project Ga0182030, IMG submission 121299) | Permafrost microbial communities from Stordalen Mire, Sweden - 812S3M metaG (Illumina Assembly) | ecosystem: Environmental > Terrestrial > Soil > Wetlands > Permafrost | place: Sweden... | reverse complement strand
GGAACTGGCGCCGTACAAGGTGCCCTGCGGCCCTTCGAGCACTTCGATGCGCTGGATGTCATAGATGTGGATATCCACCGTGCCGTCGATGGTCGTCACCGGCTGTTCGTCGAGGTAGCTGCCGACGCTGGGCTGCGAACCGGAGTGGTTGGTGCCGCCGCTCACCACGCCGCGCATGTAGATGTGCGAGCTGCCAGGCTGGCCGTTGCCGCCTTGGCCCTCGCCGCGCACGTAAGCGATGCCGGGAGAATATCGCACATAGTCGTCGAGGTTCTCGACGTGAAGCTGGTCGAGCTTCGTCGCGTCGAACACCGAGATGCTGATGGGCACATTCTGCATGTTCTCGGTCTTTTTCTGCGCGGTGACGACGATTTCGTCGAGTCCGCCTTCTGCGTCCGCCGCGTACGCGACGGGCACCCCGGCAAGGATCGCCGAAATGGCCGAAGCGAGTGGCGCATAGCGCAGAAGAGTGCGGCCCCCCGAGCGGCCGGCGTTTTGGCCAAGAGGCCTGCTGGTTTTCGTACGGCTAAGCGTCATTTGTTCCCGTGCTCCCTGATAAATGAATAATCAATCAATACGTAAATCATCGCTGCAAAATCAATTTGGCGCCGAAAATTCAGGCACCGCCGGATAGCGCTCCAACACCGGACCCAATGCTTCCTTTAGAGGCCCGAGCCAGGGCTCGAACTGTTTCCAATGATCGACGCCATCGCGGAAAATCGGCCGCCGGACCTGCTCCGAACTCGCGGTGCGGACCGCGCGGTCGTTCTCATAGAACCGCAGGCAGCCCTCCTCGAACGGCAGGCCGCAATAGTCGAGCAGCCGGCGCACTTCCATTTCGGTGTTCTCGATCATCGCTTCGTAGAACACCCGATGAATCCGCCCCGGCAACGCGGCATCCAGATGGGCCATCAGTTCCACGTAGTCCCGATAGTAGTGTCCGATGTCATCGAGGCCGTAAGTGAAATGCTGGCCGCGGGCGAAATGCTGCTTGAATCCGGAAAAACAGCCGCCGAGGGGATGGCGCCGCGCATCGATGATCTTTGCGTTCGGCAGAATGAGGTGAATGAGTCCGACGTACAGGCAGTTGTTGGGCATCTTGTCGATGAAGAATGCCTTGCCGGTTTTGCGCTGGGCGCGCGTCTCCGCCAGGTACTGCTCGCCCAGCGCGCGAAGCTCCTCGGGCGGCAACGCAGCGACCGCCTGTGCAAAACCCACCGCGCGGCTCTGTTCATCCTCGCGCATGATCTCCATGGCGATCCGCGGGATATCCGGAAGCTCCATGGTCCCTTCCACCTGCGAATGGCTCGCCAGAATCTGCTCGAGCAAGGTCGAGCCGGCGCGCGGCAATCCGACGATGAAGATCGGGTCAGGCGCCTGCGCGCCGGCCGCGGCGCGCGCGGCAAAGAAATCGGCCGTAAATACCGCCTTCGAGCGGCGCACGAACTTGGTCGTGTCCTCGCCGTTGTAGGGATGCAGAGTCCTGCGAATGGCGTTGCCCTGAGCGTAGTGCGAAAAGGATTCCTCGAACTGACGCCCGTCCTCGAGCGCCTTGCCCAGCGAGAACTCGAAATGCAGGCGGTCTTCCTCGGTCAAGTCGCCGCGCCCGAGCGCATCACGCATGGCCCGCACATCATCCTCCGAAAAGCGGAAGGTTTTGAGATTCGCCAGGCTCCAGTAGGCTTCACCGAGCGTCGGCTGCATGGCAAGCGCCCGGCGGTAGGCGGTCACCGCGTCGGCGTGGCGGCGTGCCGTCTTGAGCGAATGGCCGTAGCTCATCCAGATTCTGGGCTGTTGCGGAAATTCCTTGAGCACGGCCTCATAGATGCCGATCGATTCGCCGTAATCGCCGAGATTCGCGAGGATGGCGGCTTGCAGGCTGCGGTGGCTGGGATTGCGGGGATCCTTGGCGAGGAGCCGCTGCAGGTGCGGCAGCGCTTCGGCCGGCTTGCCCAACCGGTTGAGAACGACGACATAGTTCATTCGCGCCGCATCGAAGCTCGGCGCCAGCGCCAGGCATCGTTCCAGCAGGCTCTGCGCGTCGGCGTAGCGCCGCAGCCTTCCGGCCACCTCGGCCAGCATGCGCAGCGCAGCCACGTCGCCGGGATTTCTCTCGAGATGCGCCCGCAGGCGTGCATCGGCCACCGGCAGGTTGTTGTCGACCAGCGCAGCGGCCGCTTCCATCAGCCGCGGATCCTTGGTCGCCGCTTTGATGTACGCGGCACGCGCGCGGTCGGCGCCGTCGGCATCGCCAATCGCATCGAGATGTTCGGCGAGCAGCCGCCATGCATCGACTGAACCGGGCTTCAACTGCAGGGCGCGCCGCAGGGCGCCGATGGCATCCGTCGTGCGGCCCGACTCCCCCAGCGCGATCGCGAGCTCGATGTGCGCGGGTGCCGAGTGCTGCTGCTCGCGCGCCAGGGGCGCGAGCACTTCGATGGCGGATTGGGTTTGTCCCGCGCGCCGATACGCGGCGCCGAGAATGAGCCGGGCACGGGGATGTCCGGGGACAGCTTTGAGAATCTCGTCCGCCTGTTCTACAGCGAGTCTGGGATCCCTCTCCAGGAGTCGTGCAGCATACTTAAGAGCAACATCGAGCGTTCCAACGGGCTCCGAAACGCTGTTCATTGGAACATCCAATCCCATCCCCGCTGTATTTATGACCTTATAAGAATCTCATGCGGCGGCTTTGTCAATTGCGCAACACGGCGAATTTGCTTTCATTCGGGCAATTTTCGCCGCCTTCGCCGCCCAGAATTCGCGTTATAAATTAGTTACGATATATATCGTAACTAATTGTAAAACATGTTGTTATTTTTCGAAAATAAGTGAACGATTGTCCAATTGCAGCGCACTTTCGCCGCACGCAAAAAAGTTTTCCGGCAACCGCATTCGGGTTTCTCGCCACAACAACGCCGGGCCGGTTCGTACCGGTCGGTCAGCCGCCCGGCGGCTTGTACCCCGGCCCGCGCAGCACATGGCCGGGCTTGGCCCCGGTCATCTTGCCGTTGTCGATGACCGGCACACCGTTCACCAGCACCCACTGCATTCCCACGGCCAGCTCGTTGGGGGAACTGAAGGTGGAGCGGTCGGCGATGGTCTGCGGATCGAACACCACCACGTCGGCCCACATGCCGCGCTTCAGCACTCCGCGGTCGGTCAGGCGCATTCGCTGCGCCGGCAGCGCCGAGAACTTGCGGATCGCGTCTTCCAGCGTCAGCCGATGCTCTTCCCTCACGTATTTGCGCAGTATCCGCGGAAACGTCCCGTACGCGCGCGGATGAGGGTGTTCCTTTCCCAGGAGTCCTTCAGGCGAGGTGCCCGCACTGTCATTGTTCACGGACATCCACGGCTGCACCAGACCCAGCGCAACGTCCTCTTCTTTCATGCCGAATACGGCGCAGCCGGTGAAGCCGTTGTCTTCCACCAGGATATCGAGCATGGTTTCAAGCGGATCCTTGCCCCGGGCCTTTGCGATGGCGGCGAGCGTCTGGCCTTGCAGGGGAAGCAGCGCCGGATTCTTGACCACCCCGATGATGAGGGACTCCGGGCCCTCGATTTCATCCCACTCATTGTCCCAGGCCGAGCTCGGGGTCTTCATGTCGTTGATCACTCGCGCCCGCATCGCCGGATCCTTCAGCCGCTCGACCAATTTGGCGGTGCCGCCGTCGTGCGCCCAGGGCGGCACGAAGGCCGACATATCGTTGAACCACGCCGTATAGGCATAGGTGTCGGCGCTGACGTCCAAACCGCCCGCGCGCGCGGCGTCGATCCGCTTGATCACGTCCGCCATTCGATCCCAATTCTTTTTCCCGGAGACTTTCAAGTGCCAGATTTCCACCGGAATATGCGCTTCACGGCCGATGCGGAAGGTCTCCTCCAACGCGGCGGGCATGCCGTCTCCCTCCGAGCGCATATGGGTGGCGTAAATGCCGCCGTACGGCGCCGCCTCCGAAGCCAGGGCAATGATCTCCTCGGTGCTGGCATAGGGGGCAGGGGCATATTCCAGCGACGTCGACAATCCGACCGCGCCTTCCTCCATGGCCTCGCGCACCAGCCCGCGCATACGCACCAGTTCCGCGGGGGTGGGCGGCCGGTTGTCGCCGCCGATTACCACTTCCCGCACCGTCGTCGCCCCGACATACGAGGCCAGATTGATGCCGATACCCTGCCGCTCGAGGCGGGAGAAGTATTCACCCAAGGTCTGCCAGTCGGCGGTGAGTCCGTAGTGCTCGAGCGCCTGACCGACCTCGACTCTTGCATGACCCGTCAGCGGCGCAGCCGACATCCCCTCCCCGGTGATTTCCGAGGTGATGCCCTGATAGATCTTGGACGGCAGGCGTGGATCGACCAGGATGGTGAATTCCGATTGGCCGAGCATGTCGATGAAGCCCGGTGCGACGATCTTTCCGGCGGCGTCGATGCGGCGTTTGGCGGGCGCGGCGCCGAGTTTGCCGATGGCCGCAATCCGGCCGCCGCGAATACCCACGTCCGCGGCGTACCAGGGCGAGCCCGTCCCGTCGATGACGTGGCCGTTGGCAATCACCAGATCGAACGGTCCTTCGGCCGCCGGCGCCGCGGCGGCCGCCGCGCACGAAAAGCCGGCGTAAAACGCGGCAAGCAAGACCAATGCTTTCGACATGTTCAACCCCATAAATGAACCGACGGAGTGGCCATACGGCCCCGATCATAGGCGATGCCATGCTCGCGGTCTGCGCTGTGCAGCAGCGGCCCATCCAAGTCGATGAACTCCGCCATCTGTCCGACGACCATGCCCGGCGCCATCGCCAACGAGGTACCCGCCATGCATCCGACCATGACCTGAAGTCCGAGGCCTCGGACCTCGCGCGCGAGTGCCAGCGCCTCGGTCAGGCCGCCGGTCTTGTCGAGCTTGACGTTGATCACCTGGTATAGATCCTTGACCGCCGGGAGGGCGGCGCGATCAGCCACCGATTCGTCGGCGGCGAGCCTTATCGCGCCCGAGTAGCCGCGCAAGCTTTCGTCTTCGCCGCGCGGGACCGGCTGTTCGATGAGCACCACACCCAGGGATTTGAGCTCGCCGGCCAGGCGGTTGAGCAAATCGCAGGACCACGCCTGGTTGGGGTCCACGATGATTCCCGAAGCGGGGCATGCGGCGTGCACCAGACGAACGGCCTCGAGGTGCCGCTCGCCGTCGACCTTGACCTTGATCATGGGCCACTGCGCGTGGCGGCGCGCGCCGGCGCTTACCGCTTCATCGGTGTCGATTCCGAGGGTGATGCAGGACGTGAGGTCCCGCAGTACGGCCATTTGCGCCAACTCCCACGCGCGGACGCCGCGTCGCTTGGCATTCAAGTCCCACAACGCGCAGTCCAGGGCATTGCGCGCGCCGCCCGGCGGCAACAGGGTCGACAAGCCGGCGAAATCGATGCCGCGTTCGATCGCCGGCCGCACCGACTCGATCTGCGAACGCAGGATCGGAACCGTCTCGCCGTCGTAGTCGACCCCCGCGGCCTCGCCGCGCCCGGCACGTCCGTCCGCGTCGGTGAGCGTGACCACGATCACTTCGAGGGTCTCCTCGGCGCCGCGCGACACGCGAAACGGCACCTTGTAAGGCCATGACTCTGTATCGATTCGAAGCTGCATGTGACTCCCGTTTCCCGGCCAGGCGGCGGCTTTCAGCCCTGCGCAGCCGCAAGCAATTCATCGACGCTCGCCGCCGTCGTCGCGAACGAAGTCACCAGGCGTATGGCGACGCCTTGGGTCGGCTGGCTCATCGGCCACCGGTAAAAGCCGAAGCCACGTGCTTCGAGTGCCGCCACCAGCGTTTCGGGCAGCGCGACGAACACCTCGTTGGCATCGACCGGCTGCAGCAAGGATGCACCCGTGATCTTTCCGAGGCCGGCCGCCAAGCGCGATGCCATCGCATTGGCATGGCGGGCATTCTTCAGCCAGAGATCATTCTTGAAATAGGCGAGCAGCTGCGCACTGACGAAGCGCAGCTTCGACCACAGGTGCCCGGCCTGTTTTCGCCGGCGGTCGAAATCCCGCGCTTGGGTTAGGTGGAAAAATACCACCGCCTCGGCGCACATCGCCCCGTTCTTGGTCGCGCCCAGCGACAGCACGTCGACGCCGCGCTTCCACGTGGCTTCGGCCGCGCTGCATCCGAGGTGCGCCAGCGCATTGGCGAATCGCGCGCCGTCCATGTGGACGGGAAGCCCGTGCTGCCCGGCAACCTCGGCGAGCGCGGATACCTCGTTCAATGCGTAGACGGTTCCCCACTCGGTGGCCTGGGTCAGGCTGAGCGCTCCGGGCTTCACATGGTGCACCCCCATGTCCTGCGCCAGCGCAATCGCGCCGGCGAGCTGGGCGGGCCGGATCTTGCCGTCATGTCCCGCAAATCCGATCATTTTCGCGCCGCCGGTGTAGAACTCGGGAGCGCCGCACTCGTCGGTGACGATGTGTGCCGTTTCGTGGCAGTACACCGCGCCGTAGGGAGGCGTGATTTGCGACAGGGCCAGCGCATTGGCCGCAGTCCCCGTGGTCACGGGGAAGATCGCCACCTCCGTTTCGAACACATCGCAGGCGGCGGTTTCCAGCGAACGCGTCCATTCGTCGCCGCCGTATGACGGGGCCGATCCTGTATTGGCGGCGACGATCGCTTCCATGATGTCGCCGCAGACGGGCGGCACATTGTCGCTCTTGAAATTCCGGCTCAATCAATCATCTCGTGCATGCGGGCATTGTAAGCGATTTGCGCGCGCGGTCCCGGCGCTATTTAACCCATATGCGCGCATCGAATTCGAATGTCTCGCCTTCGCGCTGCCAAATGACCGCTGACCGCCGCACCGTCAGGAACCAGGTCTGCTGCTCCAAGGGTTTGCGCGGCTTGAAGCAAGAGGCCCTGAGCACGGCCGTCGCGGCTCCGTGCTCGGGATCACGCACCGATTCATATCGAATCGCGTCGATGTCCGCTTCCCGGGCCGAACGGGCCAAAGCCTGGGTCGGGCCGTAGTCTTGCGGATGCGTCCACTGCGCACGCGATCGCTTGAGCGGTGCCCGGGTCAGATCGATCAGCCGTCCGTCGACTCCCGCGCGAAACACGGTCTGCGGCGCAGGCCCGATGGATTCGAGCCCGGCGCTGTCCAGCAGGAATTGCCGCCGCCAATATCCCAACTCCGCGCAGGCGGTGCGCCGCTCGTCCGCGCCGTACCAAATGCCGTAATCGGCCGGCGCGCGAAACCGCGAACCGATGGGCGAAGAGTAGCGAAAGGGAGTCGCCAGCAGGTAGTTGAGGCCGGCCACGTCGGGCGGAAGCGGCGGTTTGCTCCGATCGAGCAGCCGCTCGAGCATCGACTGCTCCTCGACGTTCGCCACGAGCCTGAGCGTCGAGGCGATGTGCTGCGCCTCGACCGCGCGCCACAAGCGCAGGCGCGCCCGCGACGCCTCAGATGCGACCGCGCGCGCAGTCCAGATATTGGACGACACGAACCAAGCCTTCTGTGGTGCGAATCAAGTCGATGGGCCGCGCTCCCAGCCCGTGATTCTGTCCGATCAACCAGCCCCGGGCCGCCGTATCGTTCGAGCCGATCAGCGCATCGAGCGAGCGGAACAAGCGCACGAACAAGGCCCCGAGTTCCCATTCCTTCTTGTGAGAGTCCAGGCTGTAGGTCCCATTGGCCATGCGCGACACCGTCGAGGCGCTCACCCCGAGGACTTGGGCGAGACCCGATTGCGGGATCTCCAGCAGGGAGCCGGCGCGCAGCACCGCGCCGGTCATCACCCGGCGCGGTTCGATCTTGCTCTTGGCTGCGGTGCGCGGCATTCGATTTCTGCAGCAATCTATAGACGTATTTCATTCTACCGCAATATCATGAACCGGGCAAACTGCGTCCATGGCGCACTCCCCGGCGCGTCCTGAAAACGACAACTCGATCACATGTCGGTGCGGGCGCGGCCGGCCGAAAACGGGCCTTTACGTCAAACCGCCGGCGTTCGCGGCAAACATGCGTGAACTGCGTCGAAGTCTTTCAATCCGGCTGTATCCAAGCCCAGATTCTGTCGCATAGCATTTGCCTCAGGTGGATACATGGTGCGCGATGGGTGCCATCTCAATCGAAGTGTTGAGGTGTTCAAGCAGAACCTTGGAGTAGGCGATGTCGAACGGGAAGAACCCGTTAATGTTGATGATGGCCCTCACGATGCCGGGCGCGGCTCACTCGCTCGGATTGGGGGATATCCATGTCGATTCAGCGCTGAATGAACATTTGGCCGCGGAGATCGACATCGTGGGAGCGTCCGCGCTCGAGCTGAATGACTTGCGGGCGGCGGTGGCAAACCGCGAAACCTTTCTTCGCTACGGCGTCGATCGTCCCGCTTTCCTCTCCTCGGCGGTATTCAAGGTTGCTCAAGACGCGCAAGGCCGGCCGGTGCTCGCCATCCGCTCGACCGAGTCGTTTACCGAACCCGTGGTGAATTTCCTCGTGGACCTGCATTGGAGCAAGGGCGAGCTGGTCCGCCAGTACACGCTGCTGCTCGATCCGGCGGATTTCGCCGCCCGGAACCGCGCCCCCGAATCGCTTCGTGCCGCGGACGGCGCGTTCGACCCGGCGACTCCCGACGTACCCGCAGCGCCCCCGGTGGCGACTCCCATCGTCGAGACGAAAACGCAAACGTCGGCGCTGCAATCCGACCCGCCGAAGGAAGAATCTGATTCCCCCGCCGCCGACCGCGGTGCGCGGACCATGACCCATGTCAAAGTGGGCGCGAAGGCCACCTTGCGCGGGATTGCCTGGCGCGTGGGCGAGCGGTCGGAGCCCGACCTGCAAAGGATGATGCTGGCGATTTTCCGGGCGAACCCCGGCGCCTTCGACGGAAATATCAACAGATTGCATTTGGGCGCGCTGCTCACGATTCCGACCGAGTCCGAGTTGGCGGCGATCTCCAGAGCCGAAGCAAAGCGGGAGATTCATGCGCAAATGGCCGCGTGGCACCCTGCCGTGCGGGCCATGGCGTCGATACGCGGCGCCGCGGCGGCCGCCGCCGCGACTTCCGCCGCCTCCACACCCGCGTCGGCCGCCGACACCACGGAAAATGAGGCGCTGGCCCGAAAGATCCAATCGTTGGAGCACGAACTGAGCGAATCGAAAGTCGTGCTCGACAGTAAGCGCGATCAAATCGATGCCCTGGCGGAACAAGCCGCACGCAACGAGAAGGCGGCGCCCGCCGCCCCGATCGTGCAAGCGGCCGCGCCCGCGATCGCCAAGGCTGCCGCACCCGCATCGTCCAAGCCCGCAACCAAGGCCGGCGTTCCCGTGGTCGCCGGCTTGGGTCTGTTGGCGGCGGCGCTCGCCGGCCTGTATTTTCGTTTTCGCCGCCGCACGACGGCACCCCTCGGCGCAGCAACGAACAGCCCGACGGCAACCGACGCCATCGGCGCCGGCAAGGTCACCGAAGCCCCTGCTCCCGCAGCGCCTGCTCCCGCAGCGCCTGCCGTCATTTCACGAGCTCCGGCATCTACACCGGCTCCGTCGTGGTTATCGTCGCCGGCACCGGTACCGGCAACCGCAACGACGGCTCAGTTCGAAGACTTCGACGCGCTGGCCCGGACCTACGAAGAATCCCCGACCGATGTCCACACTCTGCTTGAATCCGACATCGGCGACGCCACTCAGTCTCTGATGCCGGCGATTTCCGCCGGCACGGTGGCCGCACGCGGCGAGACCGCTGCGGGCGCCGGGTCGAGCGGCGCATCCTCGGACACCACCGTCGCTCTGCGCGTCGATTCGGCCGCACTGCGCACCGACCCGATGCGCCTCGACTACAATCTGCTCGATCTCGATCAGACGGCCCTGCACGTGCACATGCCCAGCGCCCTCAACGAAAACGTCGCGGTCAAGGAGCGGCGCACCAACCTGACCGACGTGCTGAAATCGGCGATCGAGCGCGAGCCTGACCGCGACGATTTGCGCATGAAGCTGCTCGAGATGTACTACGCGGCCGCCTCCACCAACCGCCAGGGATTCTTGGACGTGGTGCAGAAATTCGCGCGTGAGCGCGACAAATTGGATTCCGAGCAGTGGGAAAAGATCGCCTTCATGGGCCGTCAGATCGCCGCTGAGAACCCCCTGTTTGCGGAAGCGGCTGCGGACGGCGATCTCGCGGACTGCGCCTGAGAGTACGCCGAATAAATCCTAGGAGATCGCGACCTGGGGCACCGCGGGTGCGGGCCGCGTACCGTTCAACTTGATGTTCAGGCGCAGTTCGTTTGCCGAATCGGCGTTCCGGATGGCTTCGTCGTAGGAAATGTCGCCCTCATTGTAGAGCTCGAACAAAGACCAATCGAAGGTTCTCATACCCAGTTCGCGCGACTTCGTCATGATCTGCTTGAGCTCGTGAAATTCGCCCTTGAGGATCTTGTCGGCGATGATCGGCGTATTGATCAGGATTTCCATTGCGGCCTTGCGCCCTTTGCCGTCGGCGGTCCGGATCAGGCGCTGCGAGACGATGGCCCGAAGGTTGCTGGACAGGTCCATGAGGAGCTGGGCGCGCCGCTCCTCGGAGAAGAAGTTGATGATGCGGTCGATGGTCTGATTGGCGCTGTTCGCGTGCAGCGTGCTCAGGCATAGGTGTCCGGTCTCGGCAAAGGCGATTGCGTTTTCCATGGTTTCCGCGTCGCGGATCTCGCCGATCAGGATGACGTCCGGCGCCTGCCGAAGCGTGTTCTTCAGCGCGTGATGCCACGAATGCGTGTCGATCCCCACTTCGCGATGCGTGATCAGCGATTGCTGCGACTGGTGCACGAACTCGACGGGATCCTCGACCGTGATGAT
>Ga0182030_10025351_pt1 | contig 10812 bp, 10 predicted proteins | sample 812S3MmetaG_FD_121299 | JGI IMG/M metagenome (GOLD analysis project Ga0182030, IMG submission 121299) | Permafrost microbial communities from Stordalen Mire, Sweden - 812S3M metaG (Illumina Assembly) | ecosystem: Environmental > Terrestrial > Soil > Wetlands > Permafrost | place: Sweden... | reverse complement strand
GGCAGCTTTTGCGGCGAGAGTTGCGCGTCGCGCCAGCGGCTTCCGCCGTCTGTGGAGACCTCTACACGTTCGATGGCGTTCTCGCCGGCCCACGCGAAGCCGCTAACGGTCAACGGTCCGGGCGCAATCTTCTCCTGCTCTTCTGGCGCGGCGATGCAGGACTTCACGGGCATGCCCTCGATCACTTCCAGTTCCGCGGGCTTGGCCGGCGTGCCGGGCGGCAGGGCGTATTTCGGGTAGCGATAACCGGGGTTCATGAAGAATCCGGTGCCGGCCTGCGCCGTCGCCGAAATGCGAATCACCCACTTTACCGAGCTGGTGCCGTCCCAACCGGGAACGATCAGGCGCGCGGGAAAGCCGTGGATATCGGGCGTCTGGCCGTTCATACTGAGCGCCAGAATGGTCGCCGGGTGCATGGCCTTATTCATGGGCAGCGACCGCACGAAGTCGGGTGTCGAGGCGATGCCGGTATCGGCCCCGTCGACCTCGATAAACGCCGCGGAGCTGTTGGCGCCCGCCATTTTCAAAATGTCGCTCACCCGCGGACCGCGCCATTCGGCGTTCCCGATAGCCCCGCGCATCCACTGTATCCCGGGAACTTTGGGAGTGTGGAAGGCGCGTCCGTTGCCGGTGCATTCGATAGTCGCGGGAACGGTGAACTGCGGCAGTTTCTTTAAGTCCGCAAGAGTCAACTCCAACGGTTTCGCGACCATGCCATTGACGTTGAGGCGATAGGCCTCGGGATCGATTTTGGAAGGCCGCGGCAAATGCTGCCGTACGAAAAAGGCCTCCACCGGGGTCAGCCAGGTATCGAAGTAGCGGACCGGCGTTTCCAAGTCCTCTGGGCGGTCGTTGTGCACAATCATGGGCCGCTTGCCTGGGATGGTGATGCCATCGTCGGCTCCGCGCGCCATTTGGCTCGCGGCCGCCGCCGAAGCGAGTGTGGCGAACAGACGTCGCCGGGTATAGGGCATGTCCGATAGCCTATGCCAGTTCGGGCGGAATGTGCAAGCGGGTATGAATCACCGCCGAGACGCTGAGACGCAGAGAAGAAAAGACAAGGTCAAAACCAGAGAGCGCGGAGGAAGCAGAGAGCGCTGAGGGGGTTACTGGCGCGGCGTGGCGATATTGTGGGGCAGGTTGGCGACCTACGCGCCGATCGGCAATCGATCCAGACGGACGGAGGCCCGGCCTGTACGCCGGCCGATCCGCCTCTTGTGTACTGTCCCGGCTCATTGATTACAGCGCTGTGGGATGGGCCCCCGGACCGCGCCGGATGCCCGCTGCGCACCTCTTCTTTCAAAATTGTGGTGTTGCCAAAAGCTCGTTGCGCCGCGGAACGGGCGTCCGCCGGCGACAGGCCGCGGGCTATCGGTTCCTGAGCTTCCAACTCCCGCTCGGAGCGCATCTCACGCTCCAGATCTCGCTCACGTCGCGTACGCCAGTGCACCCTAGGTTTCCTCGGCCGGCCACATGATTCTGGCGATCGCGCCGGTCATTTGCTTCCACTTCGACTCTTCGGCGAGAAACTGCTTTTTCCCCGCCGGTGTCAAACGGTAATATTTGTACTCGCGCTTGAGATCTTTGCCGGCGGATTCCCACTTGGCCGCGATCCAGCCTTTGCGTTCCAGACGATGCAGCGCCGGATAGAGCGAGCCGTGCTCCACCTGCAGCAAATCGTCGGTGGTCCGCTGAATGTGCTTCGCGATCTGATGGCCGTGGGCCGGGCCGACAATCAGCGTGCGCAGGATCAGCATGTCGAGTGTGCCTTGCAGCAGGTCGATCCGGTTGGAAGATTCTTTTGGCATATTGCTAGTAGACATTCTACCCTGCCTGGCCACGCAATGGGTAGACGTCCGACCCGGGAATCGGTCCTGGCTGTAGATCGGTCGGCGCGAGACGCAGGCGTTTGCCGAAAGTGCGAACGCAGATCCGGGCGGTAATGGCGCCAGAGAGAAAACAGCTGTTGACAGCGCCGAATTTTGCGGATGGCGCGCGCCGGACGTGCGGTCCATTCGGGCCTCCGACTTCCCTTACCGACGTGACGCAGACACTCCTGCCTGCGCCGCTCGCCGTGACAGAGCGAAGCCTGATCCCACAAGAACCCGAGGATCGAAATAAGGATCGGCGGGCTCTTCGGGTCCCCAAGAGTTCATTTACGGCTGAAGAGTCAGGGTAGCTTTGCCCGCGGAGCCGGAATAAATCAGCTCGACCGATTTGATCTTGTCGCCCACACCATGGTAAGGGAAGAACAGCAGGCCGGCTTCCGGCAGCGCGCGGTCGCCTTCCGGTAGGGCAGCCTTTTCGACCTTGAGCTGCATGACATGCACCAGTGGCAGCGGCATCTTAGGAGGCGCAGGCGGCGGATCGCCTGAGTTGCCCCCCTCGCCGCCGGTGGAGAGGCCGCCGCCTTTCGGCTTCGGCGCCTCTGGCGGCTGCCACTCGGGATCTTTGAGATTCGACAGGACGACGCCGAAAGGCTGGCCGGGGACGGCTTTCTTGCCGTTGACGCGCAGCGAGAAATCCTGGGTGGATAGCTTGGCCTTCTCCCCGGGCGCCCCGAACAGGCCGACCTCCACCACCACGTAGTCTTCGGTAGAAAACTCGCTCTGCGGTGTGGGGACGGCGTGCCTCATGAATTCGGCGCCGATGAGGATGGAGCCCGCTCGGGCGCGCGCTTGATAATCGTTGACGCTCGCTCGCGGGCGCATGCGCGGCACGTCGGCGGGGTTTACGGTGGGGACGGTTTTTTCCTGCGCACAGAGACACAGGGCCGCCAGCCAGAGGCTGTACCTCGACACACGGGAAACTTGCATACGTGCTTCCAAATTACCATGGCGGGCAATTTTGCAGGTGCACCGACGCGCAGCCGCTTAACCGATTTTGGGCCACCGCTCCCGTAAGGGAGTGGTTCGCGGACTCCCCTTCCCCCGATCGGCTAAGCCTCTCCGATGCGCAACCGCCAATCCCGATTAACGGTAGAATGAGTGGCTTATGAAGAGGACCCTTCTGGCATTCCTGTTCGTGGCTTGCGCGTTCGCGCAGAAGCCGCCAAAGCCCCTGAAGAATGGAATCTACGCGAATTTTAAGACCGAATTCGGCGACATCAAGGCCATTCTCTTCGAGAAGGATACTCCGCGCGCCGTCAGTCTTTTCGTCAATCTGGCGCAAGGCAGCTTGGAATTCCGGGACGTGGACGGCAAAAAGGTGAAACGACGTTATTACGACAACACAACGTTTTTCCGCATCGTACCGGACGACGCGGTTCAAGGGGGAAGCGAAGACGGCACGAACAGCTACCAGTGCGGCCTGACGATCAAGGACGAGTTTCTGCCGGGGATCAAGTTTCACGCCGGCAGCCTGGCGATTGCCAATACCGGACAACCCGATTCCGGCGGCTGCCAATTCTTCTTCACGCTCGGCTCGAAAGCCAGCTGGGACATGAAGTACACCATCTTCGGCCAGGTTGTCGAAGGCCTGGACGTAGTGGAAAAACTGGGACGGGTTCCGGTTCGCGGCGAGACCCCGGTGACTCCGCCAAAGCTGATTGGCGTGACCATTCAGCGCGTGGGGCCGCCGCCGGCCTCGAAGCCGAAAAAATGATCGGCGCGATCCACGGGATTTTGCGGCAAGTATGCCCGCGGTGCCGGGAAGGCGCCATCTTCCGCTCGTCGCTGTGGCGCGGCTACCTCTCGATGCACGAGAAGTGTCCGGTCTGCGGACTGAAATACGAGCGCGAGCCCGGCTATTTTATCGGCGCCATGTACATCAGCTATCTCGGGTCCATCCTGCCCACACTGGCGATCGTGCTGGTGTTGTGGAGGTGGACGGGCTGGTCATTCAATGCGGTGATGTTGGGAGCCTTCATCTGCTATTCGCCACTGGTGCCGGCGGTGACGCGATGGGCGCGCGTGATCTGGATCTATGTGGATCGCTTCTTCGATCCCGACAGTGGCGGGTGAGCTTTACCAACGTGTGGCAGGCAATCGTGCCTGCAGGCGGCCTTTCAGAACGCCGTTTTCGATGCGCGGCGAATTCTTCGGACTTCAGTTCCGCCCCCGGGCGGTAGACAAAGGCGAAGAAAGTCGGGCTGAAGCCCGCCCCACGTCGCGGTCGACCGAACGCCGAGAATGGCACACGAGTGAGGCGGCCTGAAAGGCCGCCTGCAGCCAGGATTGGCTGCCACACAAAGCACGTCAACGAAACTCAAGCTTGCGGACGATGCCGTCCGCTCCCGTGGCGGTCACTGGCATAGCCTGAAATTCGATGCGGACGGGGGTGTTCCCGGCCGGACCGCAGGCGAGGTCTTTCGCCAGCGTGAGGTCGGAAATGAGGAACAGCCGCTCGATATCTTTGACTCGCACGTGGAGGCGCGCCGTCTTGCCCTGGCAGTCGACGGCTTCCAGAATGCCCTCTACCACCGGCGGTCCGAGTGTTTCCGAAAGGCCGTTAAGAGCCGAGAGTTCTTCAGGGATTTTGGTGTAGGCTCGGCCTTGATCCACATAATTGCGGGCGGCGATGGCATCTCCCAAACGAAACGCGGAGTACGCCATACCGTAGAAATAGCGAGAGGCCTGTTGCGGCTTCAAGGGTCGAGATAATTGCAATTGCGCCATCGCTTCGCGCCATGAGTTCGCACGCAGCAACGCCAGGCCCAGCTCGTAATGTGCTTCTTTGAACGGAGGATCGAGGCGGATCGCGTTGCGCAGCGCCTTGACGGCATCTTCGGGATGGGCCGTGACGGCCAGGGCGCGGGCGTAGTCCAGAAACATCTGCGGATCGCTGTCGCCCAGCTCAGCGGCGTGCGCGAAGTGCGTCACGGCTTCCCGATTGTGGCGCTCGCGCCAGGCGAATCGCCCCAGCGCCGCCTCCACTTCCCAGCGCTGCGGATAATCGCGCGCGAGTGCGGCATACATTTCGGAGGCCTGTGCAATCTTGCCGGGATACTCGGTCAACATCTCGGCGAGGGCGAGCCGCGCCAGCATGCCGGAATGCGGTTCGACCTGCGGCGACTCCTCGGCTTTCTCGGGCGGAATCTTGAAGCTCACGCCGTGCAGAGTTTGACGCTGGGCGTACTCCTCCAGATCGGCCTGCACTTGCGCGGTGCTCTTGCGATAGGCCTTCTGGAAGGCCGCCGCGCTATCTTCGGTCTTCAGCGCGTCGAGCATGGCCGCGAGATGCGGGCGGTATTTGCTATCGAGAGTGAGCATGTGTACTAGCGCCCAACTCTCGGAGTAGAACACGCTGGCGCGCAGCTTTTCGTTGTAGAGCGGGGAGCTGTGGTCAACCGAAAGCAGGGTGTCGAGCGGGAGCCAGCGCTCCCGCAAAAGCACCATCCCCCGGCCCGTGGGCGGAATGCCGACCACCACCTTATCGCCCTGCTGTTCGAGCGTGGAGTACAACTCGGCCAGCCCTTCATTCAGCCAAACCGGAACGGTGCCGCCGATCTGCGCGATGAGCAGGTGAGTGTACTCGTGGGTGGCCACGGCGAAATATTCGGTGCTGCTCATCACGATGTAGTCGTGTTCGCTGCCGTTGTGATAGAACGCGGTGGCGGCTTCGCTGGGGCGGTATGGCAGGAACTCCTTGTCGCTGTGAAAGGCGACGATGCGGACGGGTTTGTCGTCGGCGGATTTGAATCCAAACACCTGGACGAAGAAGTCGCGGACCTGTTCGAAGTGGCGAACCATGTCGCGGCCGGCGCGCTCGCCGCCAGTGGTGAAAAGTTCGAAGTGGGCGGAGCGGATTTGCAGCCAGGGATCGGCGGGAGCGGCCGCGCACACCATCGCGGCGAACAGGGACCATGTCAGCACCAGAAGGCGGCTCATGCAGCGCCTGTCGCGCTGGCGCGCGGGCCGGATCATGTAGACGAGTGTATCACCGGCTCGGCGGAGCCCTGCAACATGGCGGCGATCTCATCGTGCGCGCGCGTGGTGAGTGCGTCGCGGGCGTCGATCTTGAGGCCGGCGGTGGGGATGGGATCGCCAATGCGAATGGTCGCGCGCCCGCTGCGGATGTGGCCCGAGCCCATGGGAAGCAGGTCGCGCAATCCGACGACGGCGACGGGAACTATCGGAACGCCGGCCTTGATGGCGATGTAGGCGGCGCCTTCTTTGAAGGGGCGCAGGCCGGTGAGCGATCGGCCGCCTTCGGGAAAGAGGAGGACGGAGATGTGGCGCTCGGCGATGATGCGCGCGCCTTCGGTCATGCTCTTGAGGGAGGCGCGGGCGTTGGAGCGGTCGACGGGAAGATGGCCGGCCCATCGCAGGTGCCATCCGAGGAAGGGAATGCTGAACAGGCCTTTCTTGGCGAAGAAGCGAAATTGATGCTGCAAAGTGGAGAGCAGCGCGGGGATATCCATATAGCTGCCGTGGTTGGAGACGAAGACGTAGTTGGCCTTCGGGTCGAGCTTTTCGACTCCCTCGGCACGCACGTGGATGAAGCTGACGGCGAGTAGCATTTTGCCCCACGCGCGGGCGAGGTGGTGAGGCAGGTTGCCGCTGCGGTCGAAGAAGGAGACCAGCATGGACAGGAGGTCCATTACGATGGTGGCGATGGCGATCAGGGGGACGGAGAAGAGTGTGGATCGGAGGAGACTCATCGTGTTTTGAGCTGTCTGCTGTCAGCTTATCAGCAAGCCCGGCTGTAGCCGTTAAGATCGCCGGGTGTATGACGGCATCGTCGTTGGGTTCGAACACCGTTCCGCAAATTGAGCATGGGGTTATTCCGGGGAAACAGAGCGCCATTCAGAATACCTTTAGTCGTGCCGTGGGGCGCAAACGGCCGCAACCACCAGAAGCGCATCACAGCACAATCTCCCAGCGGGCACCCCGCCCGTGTCCCACCGACCGGACTTTGCCGTCTCTTTTCATCTGAGAGAGCACCTTTTTAATGAGTTGTGGGCTGGCCGCAGGCAACTGCGCCGCCATGTCAGCCAGCGTGAACTCTTCAACTTGGGTCAAAACAGTCTGACGAACCATGTCGCTCTTGGCGGGCCTGGCCTGAGTCGACTCGACCTGCTGAGCAAATTCCTTGTAGGCGTTTCGCAACGTGCTCAGGAAGTAATTCCACCAGGGCACGATCTCATTCTTCCCCTCGTGCCAGCCCTGTGAGCAAACCTTCAGCACGCGATAGTATTCCTCCTTGCTCTGCTCGATCAGGCGCTCCAGACTGACATATCGCGCTACTTGGAAGCCGTGCGATTGAAGGAGCAACGTGGTGGTAAGACGCGATACGCGGCCATTGCCGTCTCGGAACGGGTGGATGCATAGCAGGTCGAGAATGAAGGTCGCCAATGTCAGGAGTGGAGGCACACCTTCTGCGTAGGTAATTTCGCGATACCTGCGGCACAACATGTCCACGACGACGGGAGTTCTCTTGGCGGATACAGGCACGAATCGAAGACTTCGCTCACCGGTTGGGAGGATTTCAATGATTTCGTTGTCGCGCTTCTTCCATTCGCCGGCGTCTCCCGACGATCCACCTTGGGCAAGGGCATGGAGGCGCCGAATTACAGCAGGAGTAATGGCGACCCGATTCTTGCGAGAGTAAATCCAGTCCAGTGCGATGCGATATCCAGCAAGCTCCTCTTCGGAGCGGTCGAGCGGCCTGGCGCGCGCTATCAGCAGCGGGCGGAGCCGATTTGCGGCGACGGTGACACCCTCAATTCGGTTCGACGACTCGGCACTTTGGATGATCGCTTGTTCCCGCAGTACTTCGAGGACCTCGGGTTTCTGCCTGATCCAGAGGTCCTGTTTCCCGCGCGCCTCCATGCAAGCGCCGAGAAGCCAGCCGGTGCCGATGGGGATTTCCTGTTTGGATAATCGGTCGGAGTCAAGGGTCAACATAGCGGAATCTGGCTTCCAGTAGCTTAATAATAGCCTATTGCCTTGCAGAGTAGCCAATTCAGCCAGCCAGGGCTCCTGCCGTGCGCCACGCTAACTACCGCACCAACAGCGCCCGTGCTTCCGCCACCAGAAATAACGAGCCCGTCACGAACGTGACGTCTGCATCGCGCACTAGCTCCATCGCGACATCGATGTTCGGGGCTATGACCAGATTCGGATGGTCGGAGATCTCGCGCATGCTTTCCGGCGCCAGGGCACGGGCCTGCCGCGGAGCGGTGACAATCACCTGCTCGGCCAGCGGGAAAAGAATGCCGCTGATTTCCGCCACGGCCTTGTCGCGCATGGCGCCGTAGATCAGGCGAATGCGGCGGTTTGCGTAGAAGCGCTCGATGTATGCTGCCAGGGCTCGGGCACCCGCGGGATTGTGGGCACCGTCCAGGACGATATTCTGGGCGACGTGCTCCAGCCGACCGGGCCAGCGTGTCTTGGCGATACCGGTCCAGATGGCTGACCCGGGCACCCCGAGGCGAAGAAGAGCCACTGCCGCCGTCACTGCGTTTTCCACCTGGTGCTCGCCGGCCAGGGGACAATCGATATGCCGGCCGCGAATCGCGAAGCGGCTCCCGAGGGCGTCCATCTTCAGGTCTTGCACGGGCCAGTCTTCGGTTCGCCATGCATCGACCCCGCGAGCCTCCAGGACTCGCGCAGCTTCCGGCCGCTGGTGTGCGAAGACGGCTGGCACTCCAGGCTTGAGAATGCCGGCTTTCTCTCCGGCGATGGATTCCAGGCTCTTGCCGAGGAATGCTTCATGGTCGAAATCGACCGGCGTGATCACCGCGAGATCCGGAATCACCACGTTGGTAGCATCGAGGCGGCCGCCGAGTCCCACTTCGAGCACCACAATGTCGACGCGCTCTTCTTCGAATACCTTGAGCGCCATGGCGGTAACGGTCTCGAAGTAGGTGGTGTGCATGTCGATGGCGCCCTTGGCGATGAGCGCTTCCACTGCGGCGTGAACAGCGTCGAATGCGGCGGCGAAGCGTTCCGCGGAGACGGGTACGCCATCGATGCGAATGCGTTCAGTCGGTTCGGCGAGGTGCGGCGAAGTGAACAGGCCGGTGCGGCGGCCGCTGGCGCGAAGGGCGGATTCCAGCATGGCGCACACCGACCCTTTGCCGTTGGTGCCGGCGACGTGGACAAAATGGAGGCGGTCCTGCGGCCGGTCCAAGGCGTCGAGAACCACGCGAATACGCTCCAGGCCGAATTTCGCGGTCTTGATTTCGTTGCCCAGCGCGTACAAAAACTGGACTGAATCGGGGTAGTTCATGCCGCCAGGAACTTGAAGGCGCGGGCGATGTAGGGCTTCAATTCGGGACGAGGCACCACGTCATCCAGCATGCCGTGTTTGAGCAGAAATTCGCTGCGCTGGAAACCTTCGGGCAGCTTCTGGCGGATGGTCTGCTCGATGACGCGGGGGCCGGCGAAGCCGATGAGCGCGCCCGGTTCGGCGAGATTGAGATCGCCCAGCATGGCGAAACTGGCGGTGACGCCGCCGGTGGTCGGGTCGGTGAGGATGCTGATGTAGGGCAGACGGGCTTCGTCGAGCTTCATGAGTCCCGCCGAAATTTTCGCCATCTGCATCAGGCTGACGGCGCCCTCCTGCATGCGTGCACCGCCGGAAGCGGAGACTACGATCAGGGGATCGCGCTGGTGAAGGGATCGATCGATGGCACGCGCAATTTTTTCACCCACCACCGAGCCCATGCTGCCGCCGATGAATTTCGGCTCCATGACGCAGAGTTGCACGGTGCGTCCGGCGAGCTTGCCCTCGGCGGCAATGAGTGCGTCGGACATGTTGGTTGACGCCTGCGTGGTGCGCAATCGCTCGCTGTAAGGTTTGGCGTCGACGAAGCCCAGCGGATCGGAAGAGGTGAGGCCTGCATCGAACTCGCGGTATTCGCCATCGTCGAGGAGAAGCTTCAGGCGGGTGAGCGCGTCGATGCGGCTATGCCAGCCGCATTTGGTGCAGACGTTCCAGTTGGTTTCCAGGTCTTTCTTCCAAACGATCTGGCGGCAGCCTTCGCACTTCTGCCAGAGGCCTTCAGTGCGCACTTTGCGCTCGCCATCTGCCGCGGCGAGCGGTTTTTCATCGGGACTCTTGTCGCGTCGGAACCAAGCCATGCAAATCTCACGTTAGCGCGGGTAGGGATGGCCCCGCAAGGTCGCGAATGCCCGATAGATCTGTTCGGCGAGCATGGCGCGCGCCAATTCATGCGGAAACGTCATGGCGGAGAGGGAGAGCAGCAGGTCGGCGCGAGCGCCCCAGCCCGGCGGCAGACCGTCGTGGCCGCCGATCAGGAAGACCAAATCCCGGCCTTCCATTTCGGCGCGGGCGATGAGCTGCGCGAAGGCGGGCGAGTCCATGGATTTGCCGGCCGGGTCGAGGAAGATTTTGCGGGCGGTGGGATGTTTGGCCCAGAGGTCGACACGGTCGGGGCGAATTTCCTGCATGGCGGTGGGGGAATAGCGGGCGGCGCGCGCCACGAAATCGGCGGCTACGGCGTTGGCGTGAGGGTCTTTCGGTTTGCCGATGAAGTAAACGAAAATCTTCACTCGGCGGGGATCTCGACGCGGCGGGCGCCGCGCCAGAGGCGTTCGAGCCCGTAGTATGCGCGAGCCTGGGTGGAGAAAATGTGGATGAGCAGGTCGCCGTAGTCGGCCAGCACCCATTCGGCCTGGCTGTAGCCTTCGATATTGGTGGGCATTTCGCCCGCGTCGTACTTCAGGCGGAGGCCAACTTCGTCGCTGATGGCTTGCACCTGCTTGGAATTGCCCCCGGTGCAAATGACGAAATAGTCGGCAAATGCGGTGATGCCGGTGAGGTCCAGCACCACGATGTCGGTAGCTTGTTTCGCTTCGGCGGCGCGGACGGCAACCAGCCAGGTTGGGGTTGCAGTCTCGGTGG
>Ga0182030_10025350_pt1 | contig 10812 bp, 6 predicted proteins | sample 812S3MmetaG_FD_121299 | JGI IMG/M metagenome (GOLD analysis project Ga0182030, IMG submission 121299) | Permafrost microbial communities from Stordalen Mire, Sweden - 812S3M metaG (Illumina Assembly) | ecosystem: Environmental > Terrestrial > Soil > Wetlands > Permafrost | place: Sweden... | reverse complement strand
TCGGCGATTATATCGCCTTTAGACGGGGAATCGAACACACACTCAACGCTCACGAAACTACTGCCAAATGGCCATTTTGCGCATTTACCACCCTCCTTATTCGGACACCAGTGCGGTGGAACGCGTCCCAGTTTAACCATCTTGGAGCGGTTAAATAGGCTTTGTTGTAGTGTCGGCGCTCCGCGCCGATGTCTTCGAGCCAGAGGCTCGACGCTACATCTTCTCCTCAAGCCCAAAAACAAAAAGGAAATCTTACAACTCACTTAGTAAAGCCAGCCACTCAAAAGTCATCCGCGTCCTGAACCTCAGCCTTCGTTCATGAAACCAAGCCGCAACTAATGGCCAACGATCTGCCGGAAAAACGGGAGCGTGCGCTGGCCGTTTTTCTCCCGGGAGAGGAACATCCATGAACACCAAACCAACTTTTTGTCCCGTTTCCATACATTTTTGTCCGGGCTGGGCGGCTTTTGAGACAAATTTCAGGGATATTTGTCTGTTTCCCTACGAAGGTTCGCCACGGACAAGCACCGGTCGCGTCGCAATAAGCGCTGGTTCCCGTCGGACAAGCGCGTGTTCTCGTCCGACAAGCACTGGTCACGTCGGAACAAGCGCTGATTCCCGTCCGAAAAGCACTGGTCGCGCCGCAACCAGCGCTGGTCTCCATCAGAACAAACACCGGTCACGTCGCAACCAGCACTGGTTCCGGTCGGACAAGCACCGGTCGCATCGCAACCAGCGCTGGTTCGCGACGGACTGGCAAAGGAAAATGAGGTGTTTGGCAGGTTCTGTCCACCTCTTCAGATTTAGTCCGGCAACAGCCAGCCAATTTTGTTGGCATGGACGATGCTGTAAAACTTATGTCCGTTCTTCCCGTCAAACGGTCGAACGGCAACAGTCAATAGGAAGGATTCGAGAAAGTAGTATTGAGAGCAACATTGCAGATACTGCGGGATTTTTATCAATATCCCGCCAACAAACTGGTTCCCTTCGGAAGAAACATATCCACCAACCTCGACCCGGCCATATTCCCCAACCTGCCGGTTCCACCGACAGTCATCAAAACCCTGACGGATGACTTGAGCGCCAAGCAGGCGGCCATGATCACGGGCGGCTCGGTGGAGAAGGCGGCCCGGGACAATGCGTTCAACGCCCTCTGCGCCGCCCTCGACAGCGATGCCGATGAAGTCGAGAAGGTCGTCCAAGCCAACCTGGAAATGCTGCTGGCCACGGGCTACCTGCCGGCCAGCACCAACCACGCCTCCTCACCGCTGGACGACACGGCCATCAACGGCCTGCTCAACAATGGCACCACCCAGGTGTTGCTGCGGCTGCAAGCGGTGGTCAATGCCAAGACGTATCAGGTGCAGACCAGCGCGGATGGCGGCAAGACCTGGCTGGAGGTGTGCCTTTCCACGCAGTCGCGGCGGATTGTGATCACCAACCTGGTGCCGGGCACGACGTATCTGGTGCGGGCGCGGGCCATCGGCGGCAGCACCGGCGCAAGCAACTGGACGGCCCCCGGTTCCATCATGTCCACCTGAAAAGGTTGATGGTTCATCGTTGAGGGTTGAGAGCAAAAACGCCCAACCTTCAACTTTCCCCTTTTGAAGATTGACCGGAACTGTTTCCGGCAACGGGCGACCGGCAAGTCTATTCGAATCCAATCCCTTGACGGCCGCCCGCACTTTTTTACCGTCGGTCTCAAAATCCGGTTCCGACTGGCAAAACCGTTGCCGAAAAAAAAGGCTGGCGGCCATTAAGCCGCCAGCCTGCAAATTTTCAACTTACGACTAGGGCGAGACGAGCCGGAAGAATGCGGCCTTTTGTGCCGTGGAATTCGTATAGGAATAACTGCCGTCCGGCAAAAATACATTCGTCACGACCGGCGTCCAACTGGTAATGGACAACGCCACATTGGTGGAGCTTAAAATCCGGTATGGCACTCCCGCCGGACAGTTCGTGCCGTCGAGCACCAATTGGCCGCCGGACAAGGAGACTTTGGCGATCATCGTCGGCAACGGCGAAGTCACAATCAAATTAGGCTGGGTCTGGCCATTGGAACCGCCCGGCCCACTCACCGTCAGGGTGACGTTGTAACTGCCCCCGACGGCATAGACATGGGTCACATTGCCGCCAGTGCTGTTGGTGATGAGGGTGCCATCGCCAAAGTTCCATACCCAGTTGGTGATGGTGCCGGTGGAAGTGTTGGTGAACACCGCTGAAAACCCGGCAAAACCGGTGGTCGGCCCGCCGCTAAAACTGGCGACCGGCGGCACTGACGTGGTTTGTGCCGCCCGGGTGAACGTCATGGAGCCATTGGGACTCAGGATGAAATAGCCGATATAATAGGTGTTGGTCGTCGAACCGTTTATGGGATCTGTTGTGCCGGTCGGGCATAGCTGGTAAAAATCATCCCTCTGCGGCGAAGCAAAAGGACTCGGAGTCGTATTCTCCACCACATAACTTAAGTAAGGAGTGCTCGTTGAAGGGCCGAATCTGCCTTGAGTTGTGTCACCTGCCCAACCAATGTAGGCGGTGAGATCATATTGGTTGTAAGACACAGGCTCCCTCACCAAGGTGGTGGTATTATTGGCATTGGTCGCATTCAAAAAACCAGAAATGCTGGCTGCCCCTGTGCCTACTCCCAGCATGTTGCCCTTTATAGGCTGTTGCGTTCCATTGGCAAGCCGGGGAGGAGGGGTGGTCTGGGTGGTCACATTCGTGCTGGGCAACGTGAGCCACATTGTATTTTTAGGATAAGTCCCCACGGGAGTCACCCAAGGGCTGATGCTTCCAGGAAAAGCTCCAAATGCCGACCATTGGAGCGATTCAAAGCTGCCTGTATCCGTGAAGGCATTCGTCAATTGGCTGGCGGTGTAGTTCGTTATGTTGATGGTGGTTCCGATGGACAGGCTCACAAAATTGGTGACATTGCCCAGATCCACCACCAGCTCATAATTGCCTTCGTTAACCCCTGTCTTCCGAAACCCCGCCAGCACGTCGCCATACTGGTTGTAATTGAAGACCTGGGCGTCGGCCAATTCCGGCAATGCCAGCAGCGCCAGCAGAACCAACTTCAGACCGAACCGTTTTAGAGTGATATTTTTCATATAAAAGAGGCTAAAGGTTAGTCGAAGCACTTTGGCTGGACTACCTGTTTTAGGACATTGGCACCCGCTAAACGGACATAAAATATATTTTACAATCAACTTGGGTTGTGTGATTTGCGTTTTTATGCCGTCCAAGTTAAATCCTAAAGCGTCCTGGCACACGATTGTAACCTTGAATGAATTTTCGGAATGGAACGGGGGGGATTCAACGCCAAGCGCAAAGCCGCGAAGAGGCATCGGAAATTAGCCGGGGACAACGTCCCCGGCAAAAGTGGGATCAAGCCTTTGACAAACTTTGGGTGGTAGGGACGCCGCGCTGCGGCGTCCCCGTCGCCGAGCGCAGCGTCAGGCGACGGAAAATGAACGTAGTAAAGCAGACTGCTGGACAATGTGTTCACCCTGAAATCATTCGTTCCGCCCTCGCTGTCGCTGACGGGCGGGGACAGCGCAGCGCGCTGTCCCTATCGTTTGCTTCTGTCAAAGGCATTATGTCACCAGTTTGTAACTTGATGGCGGGCGTTCCGTTTCATAAATTTTGAAAAAATGAAGACATATCAAAAGACAATGTTCACGAAGGCCGGCCGGTTTTTTGCATCAATGTTGCTGGTTATGGGACTGGCCCGATGCGTTCAAGCACAGGATACCAATTTGAATTTTCAGGCCATCCAGGCGTCGGCGGAAAAAGGCGATGCCAAGGCCCAATATGAACTTGCCCGTTGTTACGCGTCTGGAAAGGGTGTTCAACAAGATTACACCAAAGCTGCTCAATGTCTGCGCCAGTCGGCAGATCAGGGCTATGCCGACGCCCAAGTGATTCTTGGCTCCTACTATGGCCGGGGCCGGGGTGTTCCCAGAAACCCGGTAATGGCGGTCGCGTGGTATCGCAAGGCTGCCGATCAAGGAAATGCCCTGGCCCAACATGCCATGGGCGGTTTTTATGCCACTGGCCGCGGCGTGACCAATGACATGGCTGCCGCCATCCAATGGTGGCAGAAGGCCGCCGCGCAAAACCAGGTGGAGGCGGAAGCGAAGCTCGGACAATTGTTTCTCATCCCCGCGCCACCCTATGGCACCAACTATTTGAATTACGCGGAAGCCGTCCGCTGGTTGCGCCGGGCGGCGTCACAGGATTCCGCCAACGCCATGAATGATTTTGGGGTGGCCTATGAAGGCGGGCTGGGCGTGCCGCTGGATTGCAAAGAGGCGGCCAGATGGTATCGCGCCGCCGCCGAGCTTGGAAATGACCAGGCGCAGGCCAACTTGGGCCAGCTCTACTTCGATGGCCGGGGTGTTCCGCTCGACATGGAGCAGGCTTATGTATGGTTTAAGTTGAGTGCCAGCCAGGGAAACCCTCTCGGCACCAAGGGGCTCGACTATTTCAAAAACCCCCTGTTGCTGCCTCCCAAACAACTGGGCGAAGCGGAGCAGAAAGTTTTGGATTTCCGTCCCCAGCCGGCCAAGGGACAACCCCAACCCTGAAACAACCTCGCAACCCGGCGTCCCTACCAAAAAAAACCATCGCCCTGAAATGGTAGGGCCATTGCGCTGCGATGGCCCCGCCCGTCAGCGATAGCGAGGGCGGAACGGATGATTTTATAGCGAACGCATTTTCCAAACAGTCCGCATTACCACGTTTGTTTGGCACCACCTGACGCTGCGCTCGGTGCTGCGGACGCCGCCGCGCGGCGTCCCTACCAAAAAAACCATCGCCCTGAAATGGTAGGGCCATCGCGCTGCGATGGCCCCGCCCGTCAGCGATAGCGAGGGCGGAACGGATGATTTTACAGCGAACGCATTTTCCAAACAGTCCGCATTACCACGTTTGTTTGGCACACCTGACGCTGCGCTCGGTGGCGCGGACGCCGCAGCGCGGCGTCCCTACCACACGCGATGTTTGTCAAAGGCATGATCCCGGAAATTTGAGCCTCCTCACGTCGGCCGCCACCAAAAAAATTCAGTCGCGCTTTAAAAAGAAACCGGCGCGGACAGAAAGTCCGCGCCGGTCTGTGATCAAACAAAGACCAAACTTTTAGAACGAACCCTGGGTCGGATAACCAGAATCATTGCTCGCCCGGGTGACCGCCATCAAGCTCGTCGGAATGATCGGGCTTTGAGCGGGATTCGTGGAAACGTCACCAGTTGCATTGCCCTGGCTAACCAAGGCCACGCCGATACCGTGAACAATGGCATTGCCGGTAATGCCAGCCGCGCCGGATCCGGGAACCTGGCCGACCGCGCCGAGCAGATGTTCCGAACCCCACCAAGTATAGTTGCCGTTTTCAACGGCGGCATCGGACTCATAAACTCCGTTATACTTCAGATAGGTGGCGGCATGACCGGCGGCGGCCGGGGCCGTGGCCGCATTTTTCGCATCAGAAATGCCCATGTAGCCAATCGCCACGACACCACTTCCAGTGCCATCCACATTCATGACCTTCTGGACGCCGCTGCCGCTGTCGAAACCGTCGTTGAACACTTCCTGAATGGGAAGACCGGCGCCATAATTGGAGCCTTTGGTCAGCACGCCCGCAGCGGTGTAGGTGCAATCATAGGCGAACTGGTCAACCGGGCTGTTGACGGTCGCAAAATTGCAGCCGTTGAGAGCAAAGTTGGCCTTCGTGCCTGAACCGAGGTTACGACCAACGATGACCACCGCATCCGCGTCCGCAGCATTGCCGGTGTAGTAATTCGCGGTGACTGCACCACTGGAATTAATGGCCAATTGCGCCGTGGTCACATTGTTGAGATCCGACCAAGACTGGTCGGGGGTCGCTTCGTAACCTTTCATAGAGGTGAAAGGAACCACGCCGACAATGCCGTAGTCAGTCAGGTGATACAATGCCTGCGGCGTCTGGGAGACCGCTTGGGACGTGTCCGCCATGGAGAGGTCAGGATTGCTCACGGGAGCCGTCGCGGTGTAGCCGGGGCCGACCAGGAACGAAGGCGGAACGCCAGGCAGGGCGTAGTTATGAGTGCCGGCCGGCAATCCGGGCACGGCGGGATTTTGCGCGAGGGATTGGACGAGGGGCGCCTGCGCAACGGACGCAATGCCCGCTTCGGAACCCGTGAACGAGCAGTTGATGTCAACCGTTCCAACCCCGGCAATGTTGCCTTCGACCACGAACAGGTTGGCACTGCCGACATTGTTGGGAGCGGCAGAGACAACCGCGCCGGCGCCGGTGAAAACGGCTCCGGAAGTCGTGAGGGCGTTAAACACGAACTGACGCGCCGCCGTGGAACCGGTCAGATAGACGGTCGTGTTGGCTTGAGCCACACCGGCCAGGGAGACGACTCCCAGGGCGACCAGCGCGGAGGTGAATTTGTTAATTTTCATTTTATTGTTTAGTTGTAGTTTTGTTGTGTTTTGTTTTTCCCCGGCTTGGATTTTTTCAGGCCAAGCCGGGGCAATTATTTTTTATCAGGCATTCTTGCGGGAGAAGCGGTTGCGGAGCGAAACGAGCAGCAAACCGGCACCGGCGACCAAGCCATAGGTGGACGGTTCCGGAACTGCAGATGCCGCACCAGTGAAGGTGATCGTGTCTGTGTTCGCGTTGATGAGCAGCGTGCCCAGCACAGTTTGCACCCGGGCGCCAGTCAAGGAACTCTGGCTGAACATTTCCAAGGTTTCAGAAACAACGCCGTTGTTGAGATACTGCATCGGGCTACCGGCGTTATTGGCAAAATTCGCAGACTGAAGGCCACCAAGGGTGGGTGACTGCGCGATCTGTTCGCTCCAGCCCTGGAGATTAGCGGTCGAGCCATATTCACCAAGTGCAACTGATGAGGCAAGTCCAGCCGCACCGGATAACTGCGAGCTGCTAAGCGAGGCTTTGCCGGAAGTGGTAAAAACGGTCTTGGGGTAAGCACTGCCAAAACCTTGAATGGCCCCGACCGCCACATTGTTCAAGTTTTGCGCATCCGTGCCAAACGCGGTGGCAAAAATGCTGGCGGTGAAGCTGCTGCTCAAGTCGAGTGTCGCGGTGGTGGTGAACAGGGAAGCCGCACCGAGATCAATGACATAGTCATTTTGAGCGGTCGAGGGGCCGTTGAGGTCATTGAACCCGAGCAAAACGTCATTGTTGACCGCTTTGGCCGTCATGATGCTTCCGATACCGAGTGCAGCCAGCAAGGCTGCTTTGTATAAGTTGTTTTTCATTTCTTTTTTTAATTGATGGAGTTGAGGTTTGTTTTTTATTGTCTCCCCACACAGTGGGTTGACGAGCATGACTCTAGCAGACTTTCAATGAAATACTTCAGGCTTGAGGACATGCAGCAGCGGTTTTAAGACCCCGCTAAATTGTTTGCAAATAGATTTATATGTGCGGGTTATGAATTGTCACTCCAGTAAATATTTCCAGGTTTCGCCTTCGTTGCAGAAAGGTAACGCAAGCCCGGATGCTATTCTGACGATGGGGAAGGGTTTGGAGGGTGTAGCCGAAGGGATTTCTTGAGATTTAAGCGTGAGACGGAAAATTCGTTTTGGTAGCAGCCGACATGAGAAAGCTGGGGTGGCTAAACTGGGACGCGGCGGAACGCGTCCTTACCACGGTAGGGACGACTGCCCACCGTCCCTTGCTCAGAGCTGTTTGAAAATTGTAGCGTCGGCCATCCTGGCTGACGTAGAGCCGTGGCTTCCAGCCCGGCGAAACTGCGTTGCTACCGGGAAAGTCATGGTGAAATGCAAGCGTTTCGACAGGTGAACGTTTTTTCCGGGCGGCAAGATGCCGCCCTTCACGGCAGGCAAGGATGCCTGCCGCCACATTTTCAGACCGGCTCTCAGATTCTATCGGGTTGAACAAAGGTGATGCGGTCCGTTTTTGTCTTGGAAAATCGGGCCGCCGTCAATCCTCCAGCCCGGGCCGGGCCTAGGCCGGAACCCCCTGCTGAAATACCCCGTCCCGCCTTTCATTTTCATCTGATTTTGGATCGAGTGGCGGCGGTTGTCACCTATTTGTAACCAATCTGACACGGATGCGTCGCTTTGGCTTTGCAGCATACGGCCTGTGCGAATGAGAATGAGAACAAAAACCCGTCGGATGGCCAGGACAAAGCAACTGTTCTTGGGGGGATTGGCTATGGGACTGGCGGGGTTTGGGGCGACCCAAGGATGGTGCGCCGATGATAATAACGCCACCAACTCCGTAGCGCCAGCCGCCGCTCCGAGTGCCGCCACGGTTGATGGCTTGATGAATTTATTTGTTAAAAAGGGATTTGTTTCCCAAGAGGAGGTGGATCAAGTCAAGGCCGAGGCGGACGCCTACCAGACCAATGCCGTTCCGCCGTCGTCGCTGTCCAAATGGAAAATCAGCGACGGCGTCAAACAGATTGAACTGTTCGGGGACATCCGGTTGCGCTATGAAGACCGGTATGCGAACGATCCGACCGGTGGCCGGGTGGACATGCAACGTGAGCGCTACTCCTTGAGGGTGGGTTTGCGGGGCACTTTTCTGGACGATTTTTATTACGGGATGCGGCTTGAAACCAGTTCCAACCCGCGATCTTCCTGGGTCACGGCGGGCGGCTCTTCCGGGCCTTATGGCAAGTCCGCGGCGAGCATTAACGTTGGCCAGGCTTACCTTGGCTGGAAGCAGGGGCATTGGCTGGATGTCACGCTGGGCAAGATGCCCAATCCACTCTACACCACGACGATGGTCTGGAGCGGGAGCATCAACCCGGAAGGTGCCTCCGAACAGTTCAAATATACCGTGGGCGAGATGGACTTCTTCGCCACGTTTGGGCAGTTTGTTTATCAGGATTTCAATCCCAATAATATTTCCTCGGGCTTGGGGGGGCTTGGTTCATTTACCCAGTCAACGCCCGACATTTATCAGGTCGCCTGGCAGGGTGGCTTGACTTATCACATCACGGATCGGCTTTCCGCCAAGGCTGCCGCCACGATTTATCAATATTTCGGGCTGCACCCGAGCACCACCGACTCGGGGAATTCCAGCGCACCCTATTACGGTGATGCGTATGTGGGGCAGGGTGCCTATACTGGTCCCAAGTCCACCTACCCCGTCAATGGTTGGAGCGGTTACGGGCTAAACAACACCATTCCGGGGTATCAAAGCCAAGGCTACGCCAACAACCAAGTGGGCATCAACAAGCTGCTGGTGCTGGAGGTTCCCGCAGAAATCACTTATAAATTCGACAAATTGACGGCGAGAATCTTCGGCGATTTTGCCTATAACTTCGAAGGCAACCAGCGGGCCGATGCGGCGTCGGCGGGTTATGCGGCTTATCTGGCAAATCAACTTCCCGTAGCAACCATCAATACCTTTGCCCCCCAAACCTCCCAAGTCAAAGCCTATCAGATTGGTTTTGGCCTTGGCAGCACCAACGTGGTCTATGGACAGACGCAAGGATTGGTTTATGGCACCGGTTCGGCGAAGAACGCCTGGGAATTTCGAACCTACTGGCAGCACATCGAGCAATACTCGCTGGATCCCAATCTTCTGGACACCGACTTTTTCAACGGGCTAGAAAACATGCAGGGTGTTTATGTGGCTTTTGCCTACGGTTTTTCCGCCAACGTCATTGGCACGGTTCGTTACGGCTACGCCGACCGCATTGACAGTACGCTGGGAACTGGCGGCAGCAGTCAAGACATCCCGCAAATCAATCCCGTCAATTCCTACAGCATCTTTCAACTGGACATGACCTTGAGATTTTGAGGCCCGGCCCGGTAAGAGCCCGTCTGAAAATGTAGCGTCGGCCATCTTGGCTGACGTAGAGCCGTGACTTCCAGCCCGGCGGAATCGGTGTCGCCCTTCAGCCAGTTCGCGTAAAGTAAAATATGAACGCCTCCAAAACGCGAACGGTTTTTCCGGGCGGCAAGATGCCGCCCTCCACGGCAGGCGGGACGCCCGCCGCTACTTTTCAAACACGCTCTAAGAAGAAAGATGGCGGCCTTCGCAAAACAGCGCCGCCACACGGCGGGTGAAGTTCAGATTTCAAACCCGGTGATTTTCGGGGACATGGCATTTCAGGTTGACCTTGGCCATTGGGAACGCCGCCTTCCGGCGGCGACAACCTGGAAAAGTAGCTGCTGCCGCCTGAAGGCGGCGTTCCGATCCTCGCGCACTTGTGCCAATGTTATATTAACTGCTATAGTGTCAGCGCCATTCAAGTCTGACCCCCAACCTGCGACCCGTTTGGAATCGTCTTTGCAGTATCATTGCTCAATAGCTTTGCCAGGTCACGCTGCCGGAAAGTCACCAAGACCCAAATCACGATTGGCACAAATCCAACCATGTCCATTTTGTCCAAAAGGATGTCGAGCAAATGGTTTACCACCGTCCGGGCGAAAGAAGGAAGATCTATGAGGGCAAGCCCGCCTGGACTGTTGTCCGGCTCCTGCAATAGCCAGATGGCAATCTGCAAAAAGTCAAAGCCGTATAGGCAGATCAGACCCCACCATAGCGCCCAGACACGCCTCCTCCAGGGAAGCGGCGTTGCCAGAATTAGCGCGATGATAAGCGAGGCCGGCACAAAACTCACTAAACGCGTGTCCAACTCCATCTGCTTCATAGGCCCATAGCCATGCGCATCCAGCAGGTTCCGGTCGCCCGCCAGCACCTCGGTCGGTCTGGCCGCGTCAATCGTCGCATCACCGGTTTCGAAGATGACAAAGTGGCGCGGGTTGGTTCGGGAAAAAATCAGGTTTCCAACTTCGCGAAAAAACCGGCCATAAGCCGCGTCC
>Ga0182030_10025349_pt1 | contig 10814 bp, 12 predicted proteins | sample 812S3MmetaG_FD_121299 | JGI IMG/M metagenome (GOLD analysis project Ga0182030, IMG submission 121299) | Permafrost microbial communities from Stordalen Mire, Sweden - 812S3M metaG (Illumina Assembly) | ecosystem: Environmental > Terrestrial > Soil > Wetlands > Permafrost | place: Sweden... | reverse complement strand
GGTCGAAGCCGCGCCACGATCGAGGCCTACCGCAGAGACGTCACGAAGCTGCTCGAGTGGATGAAGGAGTCCGCGTTCGATCTCGACGCCTTGCGCGAACGTGATCTGGAGCGCTACTGCAATCAACTCCGTCGCAAAAATCGGGCCGAAACGTCGATTGCGCGATCAGTGGCGTCGATCCGAGGATGGTTCGCGTACCTGGTGATCGAGGGCTACCTGGCCAACGACCCCAGCGTCCATTTGAAGGGCGGTCGACGCGGCCGCTCGTTGCCCAAACCACTGGACGAAGAGGAGATCACGGCATTGCTGGATTCCATACCCGACGCGACGCCGAGTGATCTCCGTGATCGGGCGCTGCTGGAACTGCTGTACGGCACGGGGGCCCGGGTATCGGAGGTCGTCGGTATCGACCTCGGCGACCTCGATTTCGATGAGCAGTTGATCCTCGTGACGGGCAAGGGATCCAAGCAGCGCCTCGTGCCCATGGGCACGGCATTGACGACGGCCCTGCGCGACTATCTTGAGCCGCGCGGTCGCGGCTCATTTCCCGACGCCCGAAAGGACGCGCGACTGTTCTTGAACGCCCGCGGGGGAGCGCTGAGTCGACAGGGCGTGGACCTCATCATCGACAAGCGAGCAATGCCCGTCGGGATTGAGCGTTCACGCATCAGCGCGCACGTGTTTCGCCATAGTTGCGCCACGCACATGCTGGCCCACGGAGCAGATATACGCGTGGTACAGGAACTTCTGGGGCACGTTTCAATCTCCACGACGCAGATCTACACCGCGGTGGCGGTAACGTCACTGAAACGCGAATACCACAACGCGCACCCTCGGGCGCACGACTAAGCCGAAAGTCTCGATGTTCCACACCTATTACTTCTACATAGCGCTTTTGCCGTCGATCATCCTGCACGAAGTGAGTCACGGATGGGTGGCGAACTTCTTTGGTGATCCGACCGCGAAGAACGCCAAGCGACTGTCCCTCAATCCCATGCGGCACATCGATCCCTTCGGCACAATACTGTTGCCGGCAATATTGATCGCGCTGCACTTTCCGCCGTTCGGATACGCGAAACCTGTTCCCGTAAACACTTCGAGGCTTCGAAAGCCGCGACAGCAGTCGCTCTACGTGTCGCTCGCCGGTCCGTTCGTCAACATCGTGCTTTCGGCCATCGGCCTGATCCTCTGTGACTTGGCCGGCACGCACGTCAGCGGTGGGTACATCTACTCTCACAACTTGACTTTGTTCAACGTGGGTTACGCGTTGGGCCTTTCCAATCTCCTGCTCGCCGCGTTTAACTTGCTACCGATACCGCCGCTCGACGGCTCAGCGGTGATTGAACGATTCGTCCCAAACAAGCACCTAGGGACTTACTATCACTGGCGAGCTCGGGCCCTTCCGCTGGTATTGGGTTTCGTGATCTTGAGTGAATACGTCTTCAACTTCGGATCGAACGCCTTCGGCGACCTTCAGAATTGGTGGCTCAGCCTTCTCAGATGAGACCCATCGCGCGGGCCGCACGCCGGTAGACCTCGCCTGCGACCTCATTCGCCTTGAGAGCACCCCGTGCGACAACGGCGCGAAGTTCAACGGGATCGGCGACCAATTCGTCGTAGCGCTTCTGAATTGGCGCGAGTGACTCAGCGACGAGTGCGGCGAGGTCGTTCTTCAGATCGCCGTAGCGGGTGTAACGCTCGGCCACCGCTTGGGGCGTCTCGTTGCTGAAGCTCGAATAGATCTCGAGCAGGTTCGAGATGCCGGGCTTCTTGTCCCAGTCGTAACGGACGTCATTATCGGTGTCGGTGACCGCCTTCTTGATCTTCTTGTCGATCTCTTCGGGCGAATCCGTGACGAAGATCGAACCCATAGGGCTCGAGATCGATTTCGACATCTTGCGCGTCGGCTCCTGGAGATCCATCACGCGCGCCGCGACCTTGGGTTGCACGCCGACGGGCACCACGAAGGTCGCGCCGTACCGGTTATTGAATCGGTCCGCCAAGACGCGCGTCAATTCGAGGTGTTGTCGCTGGTCGTCGCCGACTGGTACTTCGGCCGTCTCGTAGAGCAAGATGTCCCCGGCCATCAGGACTGGGTAGGTCAAGAGACCGACGCGGTAGCCAGTTCTCCGTGTCGACTTCTCCTTGAACTGGGTCATGCGGCTCAATTCGCCGTAGGTGGCGACGCACTCAAGGAGCCAGTTCATTTGGGCGTGGTACGGGACTTCGCTCTGCAAGAAGATGGTGCAAATGTCGGGGTCGAGTCCGGCGGCCAAATATGTGGCGATGAGATCGAGCGATTGGCTACGCAACGTCGCCGGATCAATCTCGAGCGTCAATGCGTGAAGATCCACGACGCAGTAGTACGCGTCGGAACTCTGTGCCTCCACCCACTGTTTCAATGCGCCAAGGTAATTGCCGATGTGCAGCGTGCCCGACGGCTGCATGCCCGAGAGAACTCTCATCACGCAATTCTACGTGAAGAGAGTTCGTACTTACGAAGTAGTGTCGTGGGGTGACCTTCGTCGTGACGACGCCGTCTTTCAGCGGCCCCGTGGAGCTGCTCCTCCAACTGATTTCCAGTCACGACATCGACGTCCTCAACGTTCCGCTCGGACCGATTGTCGACGCCTTCGTTGCGGTGTTGCGCGACGAGGCAGTCACGATTGAGGTCGAAGACCTTTCGGAGTTTCTACTTATCGCCTCGATCCTGCTCGAGATCAAGAGTCGGAGCCTTCTGCCCGGGCGCGACGACACCGAGCCGGACGAGGAGTTCGTCGGCTGGGAAGAGCGCGACGTTCTACTGGCCCGGCTGCTCGAGCTGCGCACCTACGCCGCACTCTCGGACACGTTCGTCTCGCTCCTCGAGCGAGCTGCCCGGGCCTATCCGCGCCTGCGGGGGATCGACGACGGTTTCGTCGTCGTCCCACCAGACCTGCTGGCCGGCGTGACCACGGCGATCCTCGCCGGCGCCTACCTACGGGGGATTGAGGAGAAGCCCGTTCCCGTTCTGCGTCTTAACCACGTCACCGTCGACGCGGTCTCGGTCGCCGAAACCGTCGTGTCACTTTCGCAACGTCTGCCGTCAATGGGTCAGCTTTCGTTTCGGGCGCTGACCGAGGCCCTCGGCAGTCGCATCGAGATCATTGTCCACTTCCTCGCCCTCCTCGAACTGTGCAAACTCGGGCTGGTCGAACTCGGACAGGGTTCGACCTTCGGCGACGTTCAGATTTCCTGGATCGACGGTGGGTCAGATTTCGACATCGGAGGGGTTGACGTCTATGAGGGATGACTTCTCGCTCGAACAGAAACTCGAAGCCATGCTCACCGTGGCGCTCGAACCCATTTCGGCCGAGGAACTCGCCGACGTCGTCGAAGCCGACGCCGCCAATGTGACGACGACCCTGCGCCGACTCCGCGGCGAATATCTCGAAGATCGGCGCGGTTTCCAACTGGCCGAATTGGCGAGTGGATGGGTCATGCAGTCATCACCGGACGTGGCGTCGTGGGTCGCGAAGTTCGCCAGCCGCGACGTCTCGCACCGCCTAAGTTCGGCGGCGCTCGAAACACTGGCCATCATTGCGTACCGACAGCCGATCTCACGCGCGCAGATCACGGCGCTGCGCGGCGTGAACGTCGACGGCGTCTGTCGGCTCCTCGAACAGCGTCAGTACATCGAAGAGAAGGGCCGCGCCGGCGGACCGGGTCAGCCCATCCTCTACGGGACGACCGAGCTCTTCCTCGATCGCATGGCGCTCGCGTCCCTCAATGACCTTCCGCCCATTGAAGAGTTCATGCCGCCGATCGCAACGGCCAATCGACTCGTCGAAGAGATGGGCTTCGACATTGACGAAAGTTCCGAGGTCTCGTAGTTGGACGAGGGCGAGCGCCTTCAAAAGACCCTCGCTCGCGCGGGCTTCGGATCACGGCGCGCCTGTGAGATCCTGATCAGTGACGGTCGAGTGACGATCGACGGTCGAGTCGCCGAACTCGGCAATCGGGTCGATCCCGACATCCAAGTCATCTGCGTCGACGGTTCACTGGCGCCGACCGCACAGAACATGGTCTATTTCTTGCTGAACAAACCGGACGGCGTCGTGACTACCGCATCGGATCCTCAAGGGCGAACGACGGTCCTCGAACTCGTCGAAAGTCCGGTGCGAGTCTTCCCCGTCGGCCGTCTCGACATGAATACCGAGGGCTTACTGATCCTCACCAACGACGGTCGGTTGGCTCACTTGTTGACCCATCCCAGCTCAGGTATTCCCAAGGAGTACTTGGCGCGCGTCGAAGGGGACCCGGCGCCGGCCGCGATTCGGCGCCTGCGCGACGGCGTCGAATTAGACGACGGCATGACCAGTCCGGCCCAAGTCAGTCGAGTGAGTGAGGGGCTGCTGCGCATCGTCATTCACGAAGGGCGCAACCGTCAGGTTCGTCGGATGTGCGCGGCCGTCGGCCACGACGTCACTCGCCTCGTGCGCACGCGCATTGGCCCGATCCAAGACGCCACGCTGTCGCCCGGCTCGTCGCGCCAACTTTCGCTGGCCGAAGTGCGTCGCCTGATGGAAGCCGTGGGGATGAGTGAAGCGATCGCCTCTACGATGCCAACATGAGATCGGCACAATTACGAGGCCTTCGCGGCGCCACGACGTGTGACGACGACACGCCCGCCGCGATCGAAGACGCCACCCAGGAGCTGCTGCGCGCGCTGATGGACCGCAACGAGTTGGCCCACGACGACGTCGTCAGTGTCATATTCACCACGACCCGCGATCTGACGTCGACGTTCCCGGCGACCGCGGCGCGCGGAATTGGTTTCGGCGATATTCCTCTGCTGTGCGCCAGTGAAATAGACGTGCCGGGTTCCATGCCGAAGTGCATTCGTATTCTGCTTCACCTCTACACGACCAAGTCCCGCAGCGAACTTCGTCACGTCTACCTTCGAAACGCTCAGGGCCTGCGTGATGACCTCCCCGAATAGTCGACACGCCCACGTCGTCGGTCTGGGTCTGATCGGCGCGTCGGTGGCCCTCGCACTCAAAGAGACCGGCTGGATCGTCACCGGAGTGGACAGCGTCACCGCGACGGTGACCTCCGCACTCGACGGGGGGGTGATCACGGGCACCGAACTCTCGCCCCACGTCGACCTGGTCGTCATCGCCACGCCGGCGGGAAACGTGGCCCGTCTCGCGAGCGAAGCACTGGCGACACTGTCCAATCCCGAGGTCGTCGTCACCGACGTCGCCGGCGTCAAGGGTTCAATAGTCGCCCAGGTCGACGACGAACGTTTCCTGGGGGGTCACCCCATGGCCGGCTCGGAGTTACGTGGGCTCTCGGGCGCGCGCGCAGATCTCTTTCGAGGATCCACGTGGGTCCTCACGCCGACCGATCGCACGTCGCCCACGACCTACAGCACGCTGCACGGCGTCTTGCGCGAGATCGGCGCGAACGTCGTCGCGGTCAGCGCGGAAGATCACGACCGCCTCGTCGCCATCGCGAGCCACGTCCCGCACTTGTTGGCCGGTTCTTTGATGAATGAAGCGAGCCAGGTCGCCGAACAAGACGCCGTCTTATTGCAGCTCGCAGCCGGAGGCTTCCGTGACATGACCCGGATCGCCGCGGGCGATCCGGGAATTTGGCCCGACATCTTGTTCGAAAATCGCGACGCCGTCGCGCAAAGTCTCGATGCCCTTGAGAGGCGACTCAAGACACTGCGAGAAGCGCTGCTTAATGACGGTCGCGACGTGATCCTGGAGAGCCTGTTGAACGCCGCGAGCGCTCGTCGACAGCTGCCCGGTCGCGCTCTCAGCACCGAGGACCTGGCCTATCTGCGAGTGAAAGTCTCTGACGAACCGGGTGTGCTGGCTCGCGTGACGAGATCGGCCTCGGACCTGGCGGTCAACATCTACGACATTGAGATCGCCCACGGCATCGAGGGCGTCGGCGGCACCCTGCTACTCGCCGTCGACGCGCGGCAGTCCCAAATGTTCGGGGAGGCCCTCTCGTCACTGGGCTTTCAAGTGGCGCTCGAACAATGAGTAGCGCTCGCGTCGAACATTTCGAGCGACTACGCGGGGACGTTCGAGTACCCGGGGATAAGAGCACGTCGCACCGGGCCCTCATGGTGAGCGCCTTGGCCGACGGCGAAAGCACGATTCGTGGACTGTCGCGCGGCACGGACGTCGCGGCGACGGCGCAGATCATGGAACAACTCGGAGCGACGCGCAGTGTGCGCGACGACGTCGTCAGCATCCGCGGACCTTCGCAGGGCCTTCGTGTCAGTGACGCGCCGCTCGATTGTGGCAACTCCGGCACGACGATGCGACTCCTGTCGGGAATCGTGAGTTCCATCGCCGGTGAACATCATCTGATCGGCGACGCCTCATTGTCGAAGCGCCCGATGGATCGAGTCGCTGAGCCATTGACATTGATGGGAGCACGGTTCGACGGCCAGGGAACGCGCTTGAGTGCCCCGTTGCGCGTCTCGGGCACGAACTCCCTTCGCGGTGTGGCCTACGACGTGCCGATGGCCAGTGCCCAAGTGAAATCCGCCATCCTCTTGGCCGCGCTGGCGGCCAGTTCCCCCACGACCGTTGTGGAACACGTACGAACGCGACCGACGACCGAAGAGATGCTCACGCGCGCCGGCGTCTCGGTCGTGAGTATTGAGAGCGGTGACGGACGAAGCGTCACGATTCATCCCGGGCGTCCCTTGGCGAGAAACTGGCTCGTCCCCGGAGACCCGTCACAGGCCGCCTTCTTCGCGGTCCTGGGGTGCGTCCACCCCGACGCTGAATTGGAAGTTCTGGATATTGACAGCGCTCGAGAGCGCATCGGATTCCTCAGCGTTCTCCAACGAATGGGTGCGACGTTGCGCGTGCAATCGAATGACGCCATGACGTCGTTCACGGCGCGCACGTCGCAACTCTCGGCCACGGAAGTTCACGCCAGCGAGATTCCTTCCGTGGACGAGGTGCCCGTACTCGTCGTTGCTGCGGCGGCGGCCGAAGGGGTGACCAGTTTTCGTGACGTCGGTGAGCTGCGCGTCAAGGAGTCCGATCGCTTTGAAGGGTCGTTGACGTTGGCGATCAAACTCGGCTGTCGAGCGTGGTCCGTAGGTGATGATCTGTTCGTTGAAGGACTCGGGAGTGCCGACCTCTTCTCAAATTTCGAGATCGACGCGGCACTCGATCACCGGATGGTGATGGCGAGTGCCGTGGCGGGATGTGCGGGCGACGGCTGTGCGATCGGCGCGGCCGAAACCGTCGAGTCGAGTTATCCAAACTTCTTCGATGACCTGGAACAACTCGCGTGAGCGACCTCGTCATTGCGATCGATGGGCCGGCCGGATCGGGCAAGTCCACCGTGGCGAGGGCCGTCGCCGACCTACTCGGGTGGTCGTTCCTCGATACCGGGGCGATGTATCGCGCGGTGACGTGCGAGGCACTCTTTCGCGGCATCGACGTCCATGACCCTGGCGCGGTCGCGGCCGTCGCCGAGGACGTATCGTTGACGACCTTGCCGCGCGTCACGGTGAACGGACGCGACGTCGAGGACCAGATTCGTGACGACGAGATCAACGTGGCGGTGTCCGTGGTGGCGGCCAATCCGGACGTGCGAGCGTCGATGGTCGCGAGGCAGCGCACGTTCGCCGCCGTCCAGCCGCTGGGGACGGTCGTCGAGGGACGAGACATCACGACCGTGGTCTTTCCGCACGCGTCAATCAAGATTTACCTCACCGCTTCGCTCGAGGAGCGTACGCGCCGGCGTGGTGACGAAGGCGAGGATTCGGTGGCCCGCCGTGACCAAGCCGACTCCACTCGCGCGACCTCGCCGCTGCGCCGGGCCGACGACGCCCTCGTGCTAGACACGACAGGTCGAGACGTCGACGACGTCGCCCAGGAGATAGTTCAATGGCTGAAGCACAACCTCTCCAGCTGAGCGAGCGACGCACCTTCACGTACCGCGTGTGCGCCGCGCTGGTGTCGGGTCTGTCCAGAGTCCTCTTTCGACCGACCGTCGTCGGTGCCGAGAACATTCCGCTCGAAGGACCGGTTATCATCGCGCCGATCCATCGTTCGAACGTCGACTTCGCGCTCACGCTTTTCATCTCAAAACGCAAGGTCTTCTTCATGGCGAAGGATTCACTCTTTCGTGTGCCGTTGCTCGGACCGCTCGTCACGCATCTCGGGGCCTTTCCGATCCGTCGCGGGTCCGCCGATCGCGAGTCCATGGCGCATTCCGAGGCGGTGCTGCGCCAGGGTCACGCGCTGGTGCTCTTCCCCGAAGGGACTCGCAAAGAAGGTCGCTCGGTCGCTCCATTGCACGACGGCGCCATGTTCATGGCCGCGCGAACCGGTGCCAAAGTGGTGCCGGTCGGCATTGGCGGCAGTGACCGGGCGATGCCCAAGGGCGCCAAACTACCTCGACCGGCGAAGATCACGATCGTCGTTGGTACACCACTCGATCCGCCATCGTCCGAAGGGCGAGTCGCGCGCTCAGCGCTCAATGCCAAGAGCGAAGAACTGCGAGCGGCGCTCGAGCGGGTGTATCACGAGAGCCTCAAAGGCTGAAGCGAGAACTCACCGAATGTCGCGACCGTTCCGGCGCGAGGGACATAGGATTCGTACATGAAGAGTCCGCAAGGAAGAGAATCCAAGAAGCCGAAGAAGGCGAAGGTGAAAACACCACCTCGCGTCTTCGACGACGCCAATCGCAAGAGTTTCACGGTTCCCAAGACGGAACCCGACTCGACCTCGAGTTAACGCTCGCGCCACCAGGTGCCGAAGACGACACGGGCGTAGCGGAACCCGTAGGTCCACGTCGCGCCCTTTTTCGTCTCACCCGACACGCGCGGGTACCACTCGGTCGGCACTTCGCTGACGCGCCATCCTCGTTTCAGACAGGTGATGAGCAGTTCCGACGTCTGATACTGCTGTTGGCGAAGGCGATCAACCACGTCGGCGAGCATCGTGACGCGAAGCGCCCGGTAACCGGTGGAGGTGTCGGTGATGTGGGATCCGGTCATCCGATTCATGATGAACGAGAAAAACCGCACGCCGAGCTTGCGAACCTTGTCCGTGGTCTTGTCGACACCGAGCACTCGACTGCCGAGGACGAAGTCCGAGGTATCGGCGCTCAGGGGAACGAGGATCTGGGGAATCTCTGAGGGATCGTTCTGACCGTCCGCGTCCAGGGTCACCACGTACTTGACGTTGTGGTTCACGCAGTATCGATAGGCCACCTGCAGCGCCACCCCGTGACCCAGGTTGACCGGGAACTCGATCACCACGACGCCCGGAAACGAGCGCGCGATCTGCGCGGTCCGGTCGTCGCCACCGTCCACGACCACGAGGGTCGTGTAGGGCTCGCCGTTCACCGAGACCGGCATCTTCTCCAAGACGTGGGCAATATTGCCCTCTTCTTCGTAGGCGCAGATCGCCGCCACGATGGCTTCGGGAGTAAAACCTGGCCGTTCGGTCTCGAGTCGGGCGAGCGCCTGAGAGATGGCGTAGGCGCGAAGACGCGTCGAGCGACGTTGCTCTAGATCATCGTTGACCATCGTTCTCCTTCAAGGCTCCGGCGTCGGCGAACGCACGTCGACGCCAAAGCGACGCGACCGGTGGACCGATCCTGGACGGTGCCGTAGCGGGCGCGACACGCCAGTGACGCGAGAAAAAACTCACTGATAGATACTAATCGGGGCGCTGGAGACGACCAGGTTCTAGCGATTCGCAGCCGAGAGCACTTCAGCGGCGGTGAATCGACGATCGGCCTCACCGTCAAAACTCGACGTGGCCGGAGTGGCGAGCGACAGGTCCAGAAGCGCCGAAAGGGTCTTGAGCATCTCGCGCAGTTCCGGCGGTGGCGGGAAGTACTCGTCTTCGACCGTCACCGACGTGACCGTCACGCCGTTCGTGGGGTTCAACGCCTCGAGCACTTCATTGACCAGCGACTCGGGTGCCGAGGCGCCCGCGGTCACCGCCACGGTGCCTCTCAGGTCATCGGGCAATTCGAAGGCACCATTCACCCTTAGTACCCTCGCGCAACCCACCGCCTCAGCGACCTTGGTGAGGGCGACCGTATTGGAGGAGTTCGCCGAGCCAATCACGACGACCGCGTCGGCTTGTGCGGCGATCGTACGCAACGCGGCCTGGCGATTCGTCGTCGCAAAACAGAGGTCGCTGCGATTGGGCATCCAGATCTCTGGGAACTTCACCTCGGCGTACTCTCGCAAGTCCTGCCACTCGTCCAGGCTGAGCGTTGTCTGGCTGAGCAGCGCGAAGGGGCCGGCCAGATCGCCCAGGGCGTCGATGTCGGCGGTCGATTCGATCAAGTGGACCGACTCGGGCGCGACGGCCATGGTGCCCACGGCCTCCTCGTGACCCTGGTGACCGACGTAGAGCACGGTATAGCCTTTTCGGGCTCGGACCTTCAGTTCGTGATGAACCTTCGTGACGAGCGGGCAGACGGCGTCGATCACGGTACCGCCGGACTGCCGCGCGGCGTCGATCACTTCGGGCGGCGAGCCGTGCGCGCTCAACATCACGGGCGCCCCTGGAGGGACCAGCGTCACATCGTCGATGAACACGACGCCGAGCGATTTGAAGTAATCAACGACGAACTGATTGTGGACGATCTCGTGGTAGCAAAAGACCGGCGGCGCGAAGACGCGCGTCATCCAATCGAGCGCCTTGATGGCCTTTTCGACCCCGGCACAGAATCCCCGTGGCGCCGCGAGTACAACCTTGTCCACGTTCACGAATTCCAGCCTAGTAATGAGAGTTCGTGATTCCTCGTAGGCTGGACGGGTG
>Ga0182030_10025347_pt1 | contig 10814 bp, 5 predicted proteins | sample 812S3MmetaG_FD_121299 | JGI IMG/M metagenome (GOLD analysis project Ga0182030, IMG submission 121299) | Permafrost microbial communities from Stordalen Mire, Sweden - 812S3M metaG (Illumina Assembly) | ecosystem: Environmental > Terrestrial > Soil > Wetlands > Permafrost | place: Sweden... | reverse complement strand
GGATTTTGCTACACCCCGGACCGGAATGTCTAGTGATCGAGTTGGGAATCAGGGGTCGGGGGCGCGCGCGCGAGTGGGGTGAGCGGGCGGATCGAGAGCGGGGGCGCGGGCGGTGAGAGTGGGCGGGCGAGATTGTTTCGGTATTTAGGATCTCACCCCGCACGCCGGGACCAGCCTACCCATCCCCGCCCTGGGGTGTTAGTGTCCGGTTCCTGACAGCGGCACCGTCTGCTTGCCTGACTGCGTATTGTCCGTGACCTGCAACGTCGCCGAGTACGAAACTTTGGCGACAGGCTTAAACGTAACGTTGATCGTGCAACTGCTGCCGGCTGCGAGCGAACTCGCGCAAGTCGAACTGGGCGTGAGTGTGAATTCCGCTGCATTCGTGCCGGTCACCGTCACGCTGATATTCGACAGCGTCGTGGCGCCCGTATTCTTGAGCGTCACAGCTTTGGTCACGCTGGTGTTCACCGTTTGGGTGCCAAAACTCAGGCTGGTGGGGTTGAAGCTGGCCTGAGGATTGATCACTGTGGCGCTAAGCGTAACCGTCTGCGGATTGCCTGGCGCATTGTCCTTGATGCTCAAGGTTGCGGTTTGTGGTGTGTAGTACGGACCGGCGACAAAGCCTACGATAATCGTGCAATTCTTTCCCGCTGCCAACGACTTCGGGCAGAGGTTGACAGCGCCAAACTCGTTGGAATTTCCTCCGTGCACAATCGAGAAAAGAGGATCTGTAATCGTCATCGGCGCGTTCCCAACGTTGGTGACCGTCACGTTTTGGGTGACGACAGCGCCCAGGTAAAGCGTGCCGAAGTTAATGCTCGAAGGCGAGACGCTGGCCAGAGGCCCGGGCGTCACCGTCAGCGATACTGACATACTCGCAGTGGTGTAGTCCCTTGTGTCGGTGGGAGTAAAGAGTACGGAGAGCGTCTTGCTGGTGCTCATGATCGCGGTTCCGGAGAGGGGAGTGTAAGTGAACGTCCCGGAAACGCTGGCAGTGGCATCCAATTGTGCCGGGCCCAGCGGATAGCCGAGTTGGATAGATGCAGGTGTCCATGTGATCACCGGAGTCGCCGGGGTCGCGTTCGTGGTCTGCGTGACCGTAGGCGCAGCCGAGTAGTTCGAGCTGCCGGTCTGGTTCGCAATCACCGAGCACGCTCCGGTTCCGCTGGTCATGGTGTAGGTTGCGCCCGAATTGGTGCACGATCCCGAAGACGTGAATGTCACCCCCAAGCTCGAACTGGCCGTCGCCGCCACAGTGAACTGGCTGTTGTAGGCGGCGCTGGTTGGAGCGTTGGTGGTGAACGTGATCGTCTGCACAGCCGGGGTCGCGTTCGTGGTCTGGGTCACTTGGGGTGCCGCCGAGTAGTTCGCATTGCCTGCCTGGTTGGCAACCACCGAGCACGCTCCGGTTCCGCCGGTCATCGTGTAGGTTGCGCCCGAATTGGTACACGAGCCCGAAGACGTGAATGTCACCCCCAAGCCCGAACTGGCCGTCGCCACCACCGTGAACTGGCTGTTGTAGCCGGCGCTGGTTGGAGCGTTGGTGGTGAACGTGATCGTCTGCGCAGCCGGGGTCGCGTTCGTGGTCTGCGTCACTTGGGGTGCCACCGAGTAGTTCCCATTGCCCGCCTGATTAGCGATCACCGAACAGGTTCCGGTGCCGCTGGTCATCGTGTAGGTTGCACCCGAATTGGTACACGATCCCGAAGAGGTGAAAGTTACCCCTAAGCCTGAACTTGCCGTCGCCGCCACCGTGAACTGGCTGTTATAGGCCGCGCTGGTTGGAGCGCTGTTGGTGAACGTGATCGTCTGACTCCCCTGTGTCCCGGTGCCGCTGCCGCTCAGAGTAATAGTCTGCGTGTTGGCCGGCGAACTACTGGCGTTGAGCGCGTTGTCGGTAAGAACGGCCGTGCTGGTGAGAGTGCCGCCACTCTGCGGCTCGAAGCTGAGGCTGAGATTGCAAGCCGCCCCCGGCGTTAGCGCAAAGCTGCTGGTGCAATCCTCCGGCGTACCCGAACCTGCAACTTGGACAAAGTTCGGTCCGGTGACGACCAGGCCGGCATTCAGCGGCTGGTTGCCGATGTTTTGGATGGTGACCGTCTGCGGGCTGTCGTTGCTGGTGGAGCCTAGTTGCGTCGAGGCAAAGGTCAGGGACGGCGCATCGGCGAAGTCCAACTTCTTCACCGCATTATTGCCCAGATCGGCGACGAACACGTTCCCGTTGCCGTCCACGGCCAAGCCTTGAGGTCCATTGAAGCCGCTGCCGAGGGTGCTGACCGCGGTGTAACTGCCCGCAGCCGGGATCTCCTTCACCGCATTGTTGCCAGAATCGGTGACGAAGACGTTCCCGTTCCCGTCCACGGCCACGCCTTGAGGTCGATTGAAGCCGCTGCCGAGCGTGCTGACCGCGGTGTAACCGCCCGCAGCCGGGATCTCCTTCACCGCATTGTTGCCTGAATCGGCGACGAACACGTTCCCGCCCCCGTCCACCGCTAGGCCAAAGGGGTTGGCGAAGCCGCTGCCCAGCGTCTGGACGCATGAAGAGGAAGTGCAGCCAGGCGAAACCATCTTCACGGCATTGTTGCCGGAATCGGTGACGAAGACGTTCCCGCCCCCGTCCACGGCCACGCCTTGAGGTCCATTGAAACCGCTGCCGAGCGTGCTGACCGCGGTGTAACCGCCGGCAGCCAGAATTTCCTTCACCGCATTGTTGTTAGTATCGGCGACGAAGACGTTCCCGGCCCCGTCCACTGCCAGGCCAAAGGGGTTGGCGAAGCCGCTGCCCAACGTCGTCTGTGTGCCGGGGCTGAAGTTTACCTCTGGCCCCGATCCGGTCCCGAAGACATAGCCGGTTGCGATCCTGGTTCCCGAGGTGTTGTACAGGACCGCAGCGCCATACCGGGCACCGCTGCGCGTAGGCGTAAACTGCACGTCGATCGTGCAGGTGTCTCCAGCATTGTAATATGTTCCCGCTAGGCAAGTTCCCGTTCCGTGATCGGTAAAGTCCAATCCCTGTGCGCCTTGCGTTAGCACGGCGGTGTTGCCCAGGGTGCCCGCCGTGTCAAAGGTAAAGGTCAGCGGAATCGATCCGCTCGTTTGGCCGACCGCGACTGTACTGAAGTCCACTGAGGCGGTTTCCAGCTTCGTCACCAACCCATCGCCGGCCTCTGGCACAGAGGCTAAGAAGACATTGTCGCTACGGTCCACTGCAATGGCTGAGGGGTAGCCGAAGGTGCCAGCCAACAATTTGATCGGGCCGCCCGCGGCCGGAATCTCATACACTTCTCCAACAACCGCCACTCCACTTTCACTTTCGGTAACGAAGAAGACGTTGCCACTCCCGTCCGCCGCCATGCCTATGACTAAGCCATCGACAGTTGTCAAAATCTCGAAACCAAGAGCCAAATCCGCCTTCGGAATCTCATATACATTACTCTGGGGATTTAACGAAGGAGTATTCGGGGCTTGGGCGGAAAAAAAGACGTTCCCGCTCCCGTCCACCGCGACGCTAGCAACACCAATACCATTCGTTCCGATGAGCGGGCCTCCGTAAATAATGCTGATCGTGGTGTAGCCGCCCGCCGCCGGAATCTCGTACAACGCCATGTGATCGCCGACGAAAAGGTTGCCGCTCCCGTCCGCGGCAATGCTCATAGGTTGAGAAAAAGGGCCGAAGGGCAAGGTTACGGGAGGGCCGGCCGCCGCCGGAATCTCCAGCACGATCCCCCCAGCGGTGCCACTGGTGCACAAGAAGACGTCGCCATTCCCGTCCACCGCAATGCCACTAATAACTAAGTAGTTTGGGGGCAAGGGGCCGCCAAAAAGATCGGTCAGGTCAAGTATTGTTCTGAAAGTGGCGTAGCCGCCCAGCGGCGGAATCTCATACACTGCTCCTTGATCGGTGACGAAGACGTTTCCACTCCCATCCACCGCAATGCCGGTGAGAACGTCGAAATGAATGTTCACGTAAGCCTGGGCGTAGCTAAAGTGGGCTGCCTGTGCTTCGGCAGAAGGAGCAAGTCCGCCCACTGCGGCGAACAACGTCATGGCGATCAACAGCCGTAAACTCCTGGATTTTGGGTGTAGCTTTGGATTCGTTTGCATGCTATCCACCTTTCGGGCCCTAAAATGCCCAGTAATAGCGCCGCAAAAAATGGACAATACGGCCAAATGCAGACGGGAGACTAACCCAGTGCTCTCAGGGATGGAATGTGAGAACGGCATGACGACCTCCTAAACAAGAACTAAGGGACGACGATGGTGGGGAATCAGGGACGCAGTGCGACCGGGCGCTGTTTTCACGACGGCCATCGCAGGGCTTCGTCAAAGAGTTGAAGCGGATCAGAGAGTCGCAGCTCAGCTCCGGCTTTACCTATTCCGCTCGATGTTTGCGGCCGCCGCGATTCAGAAGACAGGAGTGCCCTCGTAGGGCACCGTCTCGGATTCGTCATAAGCGGTCTCCGGGACAGTCTTCCGCCGGAACACAAAAAGACACAGAGAAACCCAGAAACACGAACAGAATAAGAGCAGCGGGCGACTTTCTCATGCGCGCACCTTGGTTGGACGGCTAGGCTGCCTCGGCGGGGGGGCACTCCATAGAATTGGAGTGTGCCGGGAGAGGCTAACGGAGTCCTTTTTACCTCAAAAGGTTCATTGCGGTCTGTGAGAGTGGTCACGCATCTTTGTGACTTGAGCCGCTTCTATCCAGCCTCAAAACGCCAACCAGTTGCGCCAGCGCCAGCCAATGCCTCGGATGCGGGCGGTAGCCCTCGCGGATGCGGCCCGCATACCAACGCGAGACACCGATTCGTGATCGAATCGCAGATGTTGGGATGCTCGCGAGCAGCGGCTGGATTTGTTGCGAGAACACTTCGCTCGTAAGCCAAGCTGGTTGGCTTGATGCGTCCCATGCCGAGCACGCCTGTGCGTGCCGTCGCCGCGAGGCCACATGTTTGGCGCGAGCTTCCGGGCTTAGCGCTGCTACTCGCCCAATTCGCGCGGCGTTCACAAGGCGTTCGGTCGCTCCGTCAATGGCACAGTCCGCACAATGGTTTCTCTCGGGTTTGATGGGTTTCCCGCAACCGAGACAGACGTGTTCCGGTATCGGGTGTTTTACTATGGGTACGTCGCTGCCCTTTACTTCGCGTTTGGTCCGCTGCGTGAGGCGAGTTGCGATCCGTTGCCGAACGGGTGTGGATGAAGGAATCCGTTTGGACGCGGATGACCACAGCGCTTGAGCCGCATATTCTGCGACTGGGGCCACGAGTTTGCGCCACGTGTCCGAAGTCTCGCAGAGCTTGATTGCCAATGATGACGCAAGGCGGCAGTTGCCATTCCGATCTTCCCAGAAGTCAGAGCGACGAAATGGCTCGCTCTGAAGCCAATTAAGAACGAACGCGTCCACCTTGGGGCGGCAGACTTCCATCAGGTCGCAAGCGAGCGAATCCCTGTTCGGTGTATCCACGTGGAGCACGCCGATACCTGGATCGAGGCCCATTGCAGCGGCAGAAAGACGCGATTCGCTTTCCAAAAGTGCGTAGAGCAGATTGAGCAGAGCATTCGGCGGGTTGGCGGCCAGACGTGGGCTGTGCGTCAACGGCGAAATGCGCGAGCCGAAGCGCTTCCAGTGCGCAGGCACTCGCGATTCGTCTTTGCGTGGCCAGCGAATCGGAACATCAGACCACGCTTGCCAATACGCCCTTGCTGCTTGCGATTCAATCAGGCGTACAGACTCGATACTTTCAGCGCTCGGTAGCTCGGCTCTGAATCGAGCAATCGTCTCTGCTGTGGCAGCATCGTGCAACATATCCCGCGCGAGTAGCTCCTGTCCGGCGAGCTTTTGGCGGATCAGTTCGCGTGTGATCAGCAGTCCGGCCCCTGAGTGGTTCGCGAGCGCTTGGGCCCTCCGGAGCTTTGCATCCGACGGCGAGACAGGCCCAGTAACGGCGAGCACCTTGCCTCGTCGGTCAAGCATGACAAATGCGGCACCCTGATCCGCGAGCCAACGCAACGCTTCAAGCGTGATAAAGCCATCGCTCCCGATCATTACCAGCCTCTTTAGGCCGTGATTCACGCGGGGCAGGCGGACTGTGCGGCGCTTATCTGCTATCCCATCATGCAAGAGCAAGTGGCCAGCGTTTACCTGGACGCGAATCCCGTAGCCGTTCAGAACGAGAACCCCCGATTTGCGGAGGGCGTGCGAGTGCGGTAGGGTGTGCGAAGCTGCCATTGGAGTATCCTTCCGATGGTGGTCAGGGCTTGTCGGCTGCTTCGAACAGTCGGCAGGCCCGTTACTTTCCTATCCATTATAAATCAACAACATGCGAGAGAATAGTCTTGGACAACACGGCGGCGGTTCAAACCAGTTGCCTGCGTTTGGCCAACTCTTGCTCTGGTATCGTTTTCCCTCTTTCAAGATTGTCCTGAATCGCGGCCATGAGCCTATAGGGAAGGTCTTTTCGACTGATTCGTTTGGCGACGCAGGCATCAAAGGCCTGTTCGATATACCACCACGAAGGTCCGAAATGTACCTTGAGATATGAGGCGGCATCTTCCCGAAGCAACTCAGTGCGCAGCCTCGTTTCAACTTTTCTTATCTTGAGCGGCCTAGCCTTTTTGATGATCGCCTCAAGCAGCTTGAACAGTTGGTAATTGACAGGAGTGTGGTGAGACTTGTCTTTGATCTTTAGACACCGCCGTAAAGAGTGGAGCCATCCATAGTCAGGCAGACCCGCCATGGCCTTAGCAAAGTTTGTGGGACTCTTCTCATACCGTGTGCTTCGCGCGAATTTAACAACCTCGCTACGCGCATACCAAGCTTCCTGCGACGACAGCCGCTCTTTGAGCATTTGCTTCTCTTTCCGTTCCTGCTGGAGAGACGCCTCAAGTTGATTTGAGTTGCTTGTTAGCTCTTCTACCCCGAGCTCCTTAGCTACCACAAAGGCGATGCGAAAGAATGGAAAGAAGTCGATTGCCCCTCCGAATTGAGAGATGACAGCCTTTAATGCAGTCGTGGCTTCCTCAGCTCTTCGCCACGCGCTCTGATATTCCGAGAAGAGTCGGCTTTCCTCTTTGTCGGTGTCCTTGTGCTCCTGTTGAGTCAAGGCAAGTTCCCGCCGTCGAACCTTAGTCGTCCCATCCTTGAGTAGACACGCTGCTGCGTGGTCGCGAAACGGTGTGCACCACTCCACTCCGGGCACCAGGTTGAGAATCGTCTTTACCTTATCGGGCTGGCGGACACGTTGAAGTTTTAACCCGATCCGACCCCAGTTGTCCTCCAGAAATCGTTTGAGTGCCTTGAATCTGTCTAGCAACTCTTCGGAGCTGAGTTCCTCGGGTCTGCCGAGCTTTTTCGAATGCTTGGTCTTTTTGGGCATAGTCTCAAGAGCCTGTCAAGCGGCGCACCGACCTGAAAGCCAAGCGGCCACTGCCGCGCGCACTGCCTATCGCACCAAAAGTCGGCTTGATTTCACATAAAACCACCGCTATCGCACCAAAATGTTTTCCCCCTGCCGGTCCGTCCCGAACGTCGTGGGAGACTCAAGCCGGAGGACGTTCCGATGATAAAGTCCAAGGCTCCGAGAAAACAACGGCAACCACACGCCCGACGTTCGCGGAATCTTGCGATTAGCGCCCTGCCGGAACGTAGCCAGTCCGCTCGCGACCGCGCTCTGCACGTTCTCGCGGCCATGCGCAGCGATCCGAGGCTTTCGTTAACTCACGCCGCCACGTTACAAGGAGTCAAACGCGAAACGGTCAAGAAATACTTTCCGGCTGCGCTCAAACGATCTCGCGGCAAGTTCCGGGCAACAAGAACCGACCGCTACGTAGCTGCGCTGTACATTCCAGACGCCCACGGCAATTCCGTTCCAGTCAAGACCCGTTCTTCAAAAGAACGTGAACAGCTAAGCCAGTATCTTCGGGACCTGGGGCGATATCTTCGCGGCCAGCAGGATGCTCTGGCGAAGTGGCATGGGAAGCGGATTGCGGGGGTCGAGCTTGTCACCGCCGGTCGAACCATCGTGGCCATGGAACCCGCGCTGTCCGAATTCTCTCTTTATCGCTCATTCAATGGCGGTGCCGAATGAGAGACCGGGAGCCAATCCGCACGGCACGGCGGAACATCACCCGTCAGGATCGAATTGGGAGTGATAGTTTTTGCCTGTTTTGTGGCTACGGTTGCCTGGAATCGCTCACAAGTGTGTCCACTAAATGGCTCGAAGAGCATGGCATCCCGAGATCGCTCATTCACCGATTACTTGAAGAACATCACATCTTCGGTTATGCGCACGATCCCGATCTAACGGTGACGCTCTGTCTGAATTGCCATCGCGAGACCACGGAGAAATTGGCGCGGGAGGGAGTCAGTATGCGGCCGGAGAAGAATCTACGGAAGCTGATTGCACTCGTGTTTCGAAGTTCTGCTGTCCTGTTCGACTGTTTGGCGTCGTCCTATCGCAAGTGGGCGAAACGCGTGGAGGGTGAAAATGAGTTCTGACATTTATGTTCGCGCTTTTACCGCGCAGCTTGGTAGCAAGAAGGTGCCCAAAAGCAATAGCCATCAGAGTGATGCCAAGTGGCCCGACCATGTGCTCGTCCTGGATTGTGAGTCCCGGCTCACGGCAGACCAGAGCTTGACCTTCGGCTTTTGGCAGTTTTGCGAGCTGCGAGAGCGCACCTACGTATGCCTGGAGGAGGGAATCTTCCACGATACCAGCCTCAAGCGAGACGAACTGGAAGCGCTTCGCAGATACGCGAGATCGGAAAAGCCTCAAACCGCAAACGACGGCTGCGACTGTTTGCGTCTATATTCACACCCCAAGTTTATTGCTGACGTGCTTGGAATTGCGATGCAGGCCAAGGCGCTTATTGTGTGTTTTAATGCCGGATTTGATTTGAGCAGGCTCGCACTAGATTGGGAGGAAGCCAAGAACGGCGGGTGGTCCCTCATTCCGTCCCAGTGGCGGAACCCGTACGACAATTCAGTCCGTGCAAACAAATTCTTTCCCCGCATCGTCATCAAGGCACTGAATAGCAAAACATCCATAATCCATTCCACCCGTGCGCCAATGGTGGAACGAAGAAAGAAAAGCGGCAAAGTAAAACATTGGCCTTCAGCACGATTTCTTGACGTTCGAACTCTGCTCTGGGCGCTCCGCAACAAGTCTTTCTCGCTTAAGACAGCGTGTAAGGAATTCGGGGTTCACGGCAAGTTGGATCACAAACCAAGCGGACGGGTGGATTTGGCAGAGATTAAATATTGCCGACAGGACGTGCAAGCCACTGTCGGTCTATTGAACGCGGCAAAACGGGAATTCGACTTGCATCCGATTGAACCCGGCCCTGACCGCATGTTCAGCCCCGCCAGTGTAGCCAAGGCTTACCTGGATACCCTCAGCATCCTGTATCCGAGCACGAAGGCGAAAGATGCGGAAATCGCGTATGGGATTTTCATGCAGAGTTATTTTGGCGGGCGGGCAGAATGCCGAGTTCGCAACTGGGAAGTACCCACGTGTCCCGTGGATTTCATGTCCCAATATCCTACGGTGAATGAGCTGCTTGGCAATTGGGAAATCCTCACGGCGGAGCGGGTGACGTTCCCGGATGCAATGAACGAAATACGTAAGCTTCTTTCTCGCGTCACGCTGGAACGGTGCTTTGAGCGCAAGTTTTGGTCGAAATTCCGATTCTTCGCGCTCGTCCATCCCGACAATGACATTCTGCCCGCGCGTACCGTTTACAACGGCACAACCCAAAACATCGGCATCAATTACGTCACAAGCGAGGAACCGCTCTGGTTCGCGGGCCCGGACATCATCGCGTCGATTTTCCTGACCGGGAAAGTCCCCCATATCGAAAAGGCAATTCGAGTCGTTGCGCACGGTAAACAAGCGGGCTTGGGTTCGACATCCCTGCGGGGCATGGTGCGGGTTGACGCTAAGAAACACAGCTTCTTCAAGCACGTCATCGAACAACGCGCGGCGCACGAATCGAATCCGGCACTTCATTACTGGCTGAAAATCCTCGCCAACAGCGGATCATACGGCCTATTCGTGGAGCTTAATCCGAACGATGCCGACGCAGCGGAATTGCACGTCTATTCGGGAGAAGATTCCTTTCCCACGCAATCAGATGTAGTAGAGGAGGCCGGGAAATGGTTTGCGCCGCACATCGCTTCTCTCATCACTTCCGGGGGCAGGCTACTTTTAGCGATGCTTGAAAGATGCATTACAGATGCAGGCGGGACATACTTGTTTTGTGACACGGATAGCGCGGCCATCGTTTCCACGGAAACGCGGCAGCAAATAGCAATGCCGAACGGTGCGAAGCTCATCACAGCACTTTCATGGGTTGAAGTTCAGCAAATTACCGACAGATTCAAGTCGCTCAATCCATACGCCATTGACGGCTCGATTTTGAAAATTCACAAGTTAAATTGGGACAAAAACAAACAGCGTCGCCAGTTGTACGGATACAGCATTGCGGCAAAAAGGTACGCACTCTACACGAAAACGCAAAAAGATATTGAAATCATTGAGCCTAAAGCGCACGGCCTCGGATATTTTTACCCGCCGAAAGATTCACCGGAAGGATGGAATCACGAAACACCATTGTGGATTTTCGAGGCTTGGGACTGGATCATGCGCGGGGTTCTGGGGCTAAAGCGCACAAAACCCAAATGGTTCGACCTTCCCGTGATGATGAAACTCACGCTGAGCACGCCGCATCACGCGTTGCGCAATCTCGCGAAAGGCCCGCTCACAAGACCCAATAATTTCATGATGATTCCGCAAGTGTGCCGTTTTGGATGC
>Ga0182030_10025345_pt1 | contig 10815 bp, 10 predicted proteins | sample 812S3MmetaG_FD_121299 | JGI IMG/M metagenome (GOLD analysis project Ga0182030, IMG submission 121299) | Permafrost microbial communities from Stordalen Mire, Sweden - 812S3M metaG (Illumina Assembly) | ecosystem: Environmental > Terrestrial > Soil > Wetlands > Permafrost | place: Sweden... | reverse complement strand
TAAATGTCATTTACCTAAAAATCGATTTTCATGAAATCGTTTGAGCTATAAAATCAGCTACAATCTTTAGTAGGTAAACACTTCAGAGGATTGTTTTTTTCAACGTTGGGATGCTAGTGATTCCATATAAACCTTGATAACATTGACGAAAATATGAGCGAGGCTGAGATGATGCAAAAAATGAAAGAGATGCGGGAAGAGTTTGAACGACAGGCGGAAGAGATAACAGAAAAAAAGGCTAACCGTAAGAAAACTAAAAAACAGATAGAGCAGGAAGAAAGGGAGAAACAAATAGAAGAGGTGAGAAAGAAGAGTATTGGCAGTATTTATAAGCAACTGGCCAAAGCATTTCATCCTGATCTGGAAACTGATGAGCTGATGAAATTGGAAAAGGAAGATAAAATGAAGCAATTAACTGTAGCCTATGAAAAGAATGACCTGCACACTTTACTAAAGCTGGAAATGGAATGGATACAGAAAGAAAGTAATGACCCCGGCAAACTCAGCAATGACCAGCTTTCCATTTACAATGAAGCCCTGAAAGAGCAGGTGATGGAATTAGAGATGCAAATAGATATGATGGAAGAACATCCGCGATATATGCCATTAAACCGGTATTCAAATGAGTGGAACGCACTGCATAATATTAACCTGGTGCGTGAACAAAAAGAACTGGAAAAGATTGCGCAATCGCTGGAGGAAGCAGAGCCTGACCTGCAAGGAAAAAATGCGCTGAAGTGTGTAAAAGAAATTATTGAATCTTATAAAGAGGATATTCAGCCTCCAGACAATTTGGAAGACCTGATGAAAACGCTTTTAAAGGGTATGAGATGATTTCAGCCATATTGTTACTCCTTTATTGAATAATTAAAATGGCTCACTTTTTCTGCTTTGCCACCAGTAGCTTTGTAGAAATTCAGTGCATGGGTATCTTCCTCGTGGACGGGTACGAACATTTCGCCTAAGCCCTTTCGCCCGCAAAAGTCACGGAGGGTTGAGATAAGCTTTGCTCCCAGTCCCATTCTTTGGTAGCCGGGGTGAATGGCTACATCATAAATAAATAGTTCGCTTGATTTGGAATAGTACATGGGTAAAATGTAGGCTGTTGCTCCGCCTATGATTTCATTATTCTGAAAAACTGCAAACGCAATAAAATATTGATTTTCAAGCAGTTGTTGCAGGAAATCTTTATCAACTATTTCGGTTTCATTTGTTTCAAAAACTTCATGAAATAAGGCAATAAGCTCAATGAATTTTTTTAATTCATTTGGGCTTAATCGTATTATGTTTATTTCTTCATCGTTGATTTTCATAAGCCGGGTAGTGTTATTGCTTTTCGATTTCTTTGTCAAGGGGAAAAATATAGAGAAAAGGCACAAGTGCATAAATGATGTAGGAAAGGTACACAGAAATAAAGGCGAGCAGTGCTGCGACCAGGTAAATCAATGGACCTCCCAGAATGGAAAACCGGACATTCTTCATCGTAGTGTGTTTGTGGTAGTTTGGGCTAAGATGGTTTTTCACGTTGTAGTAATAAAACCAGGTGAGCATTAAAGTTGTTGCCGAAAACGTTAGGCCCCACAACATAACAATGATGGGTGAAGTGGGGTAGGCCCCCATCATGGATGTAGGAAAGGGAAGGAGGCAGATAAAGAACATCAGGAAAGTATTGATCCAGGTGGCGCCGTAGTCGCTGCCAGTGCTCATACGCAGTATATTGCTGTGATTGACCCATATAAGAGCGACAAAGAAAAAGCTAACTACCCAGCTAAAGAAAACGGGCCTTACCGCAGCAAGTGCGGACCATACTTCGCCCGCATTTTCTGCATGGGTGATATTGGGTATTTTAAGATCCAGTATAAGTATGGTCATTACGATGGCGAAAACACCATCGCTGAATGCCTCCAGCCTTTTTTTATCAAACGGCCATTGCTTAAACCTGTTTTCTTTTTTCATGCGTAAGATTTTGTCTGCAAAAAAATAATATACAATGCAAATATACCGTGTAGATTTTCGAAATACCATGCTGTACGGGTAGGAATATTTTTGATCCTATTCATATTATGATTTGCGATTTTATTTACACCATAAAAAGGGTTTTAATTTGAAAATTTCCTCCTGCGCTAAGCTTCGGCGGACGAGGGAAAATTATGTGAAGTTGAACTCTCTGGCGCTACGTTGTCAAAACATGTCTTTTAGGCGTTGCCAAGAGAAAATAATTTTCGCGAATTTTCCGGATAGGTGGTGTGTGATTGTTATTGTGTTCATTTTTAAATTTTTATGATTGTTGTTTTATAATATTTATGTATTCGTCATTCCATGATGACCATTATTTGGTGGTTTTGCAGATTTTACTGGTTGTCTTGTGGTTGTCTTCCGGTGTACTTTGTGGTTGTCTTTTTAGCCCTTGGCGGTTGCCTATTTGGGCCGTAGCACATGTCTGTCTTGGTTTTGGCTGACAGAGGTGCAAATTGCCGACGAAAAAACATCCCCTTAGCTCCCTTCGCTCGGCACCGGCCAACGCTAAAGGGGGAATGCTGGATCAAGTTGATTTGGCAACATACCTGGTTTGAACAGCCTTAAAATATCTCTTGCCGACTTAACACCCTGACGTTTCCGTGTATTTGATTAAAGTGAAACTTTTTTTCCGATACCCTGGCACTCAAAATCCATATTTCATTTTTTTAAATTTTGAAGTCATTGGTTATGTGTTTTGGGATTTTGCAAAGATACGACAGTGAAACGCCGAAACCGTGACTGTACGGGTAGGAATATTTTTAGGGCATGGATCAAATTATGGATTTTATTTTTTGTTAACCTTGCCGAAGATATTTTCTGTGGCAGGGTTTTTACTTATACTACGACAAACGACCAAGTATGAAACAATCAAATAAAATATGGTTTTCAGAAAATATCAAGTTAACCAGGAAGGCGCTGACACATGAAATACACAGAATAGCAGCTTTAAAAGCCCCTGCAAAGGATAAAATGCGGGAGATCAGGAACCTGGTGGAAAGCTATTTTAAAATAGACAGTCACGAAGAGTTTCTTAATGCTAATATGCCTTAGTTAAGTCAAAACTAAAAAGTATCCACGGTTTTGTTAGCTCCAACAGACGATTTGACTTAAGGTTACGATTTGCCACGGCTAACTATCTGACAATTACTCCTTCACGAACCTTCTCACCTCAGCCCCGTTTATCTTAACCAAGTACATGCCATCGGGCAGTGCTGAAACATTTATTTGAACTTGTTCTGCGTTGCAGTCAAGTGCGTAGACGGTTTGCCCTATAGTGTTGCTTATAGAAACGCTGGTTATTTTTTCTGACGCTGTGATGGTTAGCGATGTGGCGGTGGGGTTGGGGTAGATATTGCATTGATAATTGGATATGCTCATGTTATTTATTCCAGTAGGTTGCAGCGTTCCACACCCAATGCCATTTATATTTGTATAAGCTAATCCATCATACTCCCAGATAAAATCTTCAACATCCACATACGCGAAGTAAGTTTTACCGATACCTAATTTATACCATGTTGGCTCTGGCATATCCTCTCCCGACCTTCCAAAGTGTTCTCCAGGCATCAATGCATAAGCCGGAGCAGATGAACAAAGACTGGTATCGCCAGGAAAATAAAAAACGTAGTTTCTAAAGTTTGCAGTTGATTCCGGGAGAAAAGAAGTATCGAAAAATGGATATACGGTATCATAAAAAGTGTACACACCCGGGCTTAACAGTAAATCGCAAGGGTCACTTATAGAACTGCATGTATTATGGCTGCCGCTTAGTGTATAGCTGACTGAGTGCCCAGCAGTGACTGCATTAGAAACAATCCCTAAAAAGTAATCAATATACCCACCAGTAACATAGAGAACAGGTATATCATTAAAATTGTGGTAAGTTTCTATAGTGTCGCCTACACTCCAATGATACAATTGTTGCTCATTTGGGTTTATGAAATCTACAAATTTAAACAGCGTTATATTATTACAAGGTCCATAACCGCTTGCTGTGTTTACGGAATTGTAGCTACATGTAGAGCGGTCTAAAAAGTAATCTAAACCTGGCCTGTATGCAGAATCTGGCAGATGATATGGAAAGGTGTAGAGATCGAACACCTGGATGAAACCATTGTTTTTACTCAATATAATTGTAAAGCTGTCCAATGGATCGGAGGTTACTATTGCTGAGCCACTGTAGCATTGATCATTATGGTCTCTACGGAATCAGGCGAAGATAAAACCGTCATCGTATCCCTTGAAAGAAGGGTGGCTTTGTAATAAAGGCTGCCAGTGTCTCTATAAAACACCCAGCTGTCACCGATGTTTGCACGTGTTTTTATAATTACTGAATCATTCCAGTAGCTATCAAAAATAAAGGTGCCGTCACTTAGTTGCAATACTTTTTTGCCTAGCAAGCTTCCACCGTTAGGGTTTAAGGATAATGGTGTAAATCCTGTAATATCATAACTCCCTCTTGGAGTATGAAACGGGTAATAGATTGTCGTGTCGCCGGACGAGGCAACAGAATCAACTACGATGCTACGGAGGTAGCCATTGCCATTAATAAAATAATGCTGCACACCACTTTGCAGGCATTGATAATTCTGTGCGTGACAGAAAAAGGAAATTAAGAGGGATATAGTAAACAAAGCCTTTTTCATAAGGAAGCTTTCTATAGTAAAGATACTTAAAATACAATATGAATGCTGTGTCTCCTGACAATGTTTTGAATTTCAGTAATCGATTGTTTTGAGGATAACTGTATAGAAATACCTGGCAGATATTAGCGCGTTATATAAACATCCCCCTTAGCCCCCTTCGCTCTGCAAGGGCCAGCGCTAAAGGGGGAATACTGCGTCAAGCTGATTTTGCTGTATATCATGTTTCGACTGTCTTAAAATGTGAATAGCGTAACCCTTGTCCGTTATATTTTGGATTGTGAATTGGTTTGCACCTAACGGAGCAATTCTCCTATTAGCTGATTGCGTCTACAAAACGGTAGCTGCTAATGGAGCATTTCCATAGAGTCACAACTTTATGCCTTACCCATCACATAGATATTCTGCATAGTGGGCGTAGGGCTGCCACCTTCTTTTTCGAGGGATATGGCGAAGGCCTCGCCGGAGGCTATTTGCCTGGCTACTTTTTGTATGGCGGGTGTGTTGGCCATGCTGTTCGGAAGAACGCCCATGTCTACCGGCTTGCCACCTTGCATTACCCATAGCTGGTATTGCATCCCTTTCGGCGGTTCCGGGAGGCCGTCAATAGCTACGTAGGCTTCGCCCTTGCCCTTGCTCCAGTATAGTGTTGCTGCCATGGGGTGACCGGGCTGGATAGTGTGCATCACGATGGTTTGCATGCCGGTATCGGCCATCATTGATTTTTCCTTTTGGTAGTCGCCGAGCAGTTGTGCCAGTTGCTGTTGGTCGGTTTGCAGTTTTTCCATTTTGGTATTCATGGCCAACTGGTCATCTTTAGCTTGTTTGCCCTGGTTCCATAAAAATAAATTCACCACCAGGCTGCCAATTAGTGCTATCCATATTGCCGCATATTTCCATTGCGCCGGCTTACGGTATTCTGACTGCAGCGGGATAATTGTGGCAGTTTTAGATGTTGCTGCCCCGTCGTTGCCAGAGGCCATAGATTTGCCAGCGATAGCACCCCAGATCTTTTCCTGCAAACCTGCTGGCGGCTCTATGGCCATGGTGGCAGTATACTGCTGCATGGCATTTTCGATGGCCAGCACCTCATCGGCCAGCTCAGGGAATGTGGCAATATTAGCCTCCACCTGTGCTGCCTCTTCCGCAGAGAGCGCACCCAGTATGTAAGCTTCTAAAATGCCTGATTCTATGTATTCCCTGATGTCCACTACTTTTGTTTCTATGTCTTTTAATTGTTAAAAATTGCTCTTAGTTGCTGTACCGCATGGCGCATACGGGTTTTAACCGTACCGAGCGGTATGTTTAATGTTTTTGAAATCTCGTCTAAAGTGTATCCTTTAAAATAAGCCAGGCTGATTATGGTTTCGTATTCGGGCTTCAGGTCAGCTACCATTTTGCGAAGGCCAATGGTGTCTGTTGCCTGTTCCGTTTTCATTCTGCCGGCTAAATTATTTACGATTTCCTCACCTGTTTGGATTTTACCTTTCATAATTTCTCCTTTGGAGCGGAGCTTATCAATGGCAGCATTCCGGGCTATATTTATCATCCATGTGTACACACGGCCTTTTGTTGCATCATATTTGTCAATATTGCTCCATATTTTCACAAATACGTCCTGGAGTACGTCCTGAGCTGTGTGCTCGTCGTATACTACTTTATTTATTACTCCGTAAAGTACTCCTGCATATTGCTTGTAGAGGTAATTAAATGCTTCCCTCCTTTGCTGTTTGAGCAACAATACTAATTCTTCTTCGGTATGTGTGGCAGCCAGGTTCAAAAAAGATGGTCAATGATTGTTTGGCAATGAAATAAATTTACTTAACTCCGATCGAACTACAAATATAATTTCAGCGTGTCATGGTTCGACCCTTCGGCTATCACTCAGGGCAGGCTTAGGCTGCCATGACATTTCTTCGAATTTGCTATAAAATGAACACTCACAAATTATCCCTTGCCCAGCATAAAAGAGTTGGTCATTCAAATGTATAGCGTACCCTGTAGAAAACCAAAAACGCGGATATTATGTTTATCACAAATCACCTTGGGAATAACATTTTGTAATCGGTCTTTACTTTGCCAGCAGATATATCGTCCAGTTTTTTCCTGATAAGCCTTTTCTTTAGTTGTGTTAAGTAGTCAATAAAAAGCTTGCCTTCAATATGGTCGTACTCATGCTGTATCACCCGAGCGGTAATACCGTGAAACGTGCGTTCATGCTCGTTAAAATGCTCGTCGAGGTATTTTATGCGTATGTGGCTGGGGCGCTGAACATCTTCACGCACTTTAGGTATGCTCAGGCAGCCTTCGTTATAAGGCCACATGTTGCCGGTGTCTTCTATTTTCTGTGCATTGATGAAGACCTGCTTTAAGGGTACTTCATTGGGGTATTTCCGTTTGTCTTCATCATTAAAATCTTCCACCACCTGTATGCTGTCTACTATAAACAGGCGTATAGGCCTGTTTATCTGGGGTGCAGCAAGGCCCACACCATTGCTGTTGTAAAGGGTTTCCCACATATCCGCTATCAGCTTACCCAGTTCAGGATATTCAGGGGTAATATTTTCGCATACTTTGCGCAGCACAGGGCTGCCATATGCGACTACAGGCAAAATCATATAGTGTAACTAAAATAAGTAAAAGCGGCAAAGTTAATAAGAAATAATTGCTTAATTGCCTAATGGCTCAATGGCCCAATGAACTGAAATAACCGTAAGGGTAGAACTTTTGGCATATTATATCTTACCCATTATTATTTGAGCAACTATTTCTACAAAATATTTTACACTTTTATTATTATGTTAAAAAAATAAACTATTTATGTTCAAAAGATTTTATAAGGCAAAAACATTGATGTATGGTGTTTGCGAGCATGGCATCACTTTTTTGGGATGATAGTGACCAAATTAAATTGTTATGGTACGGAATAAAAGTCAGGGCCAGCAAGGCTAAGGAACGTTAACAAAATAAAGTCCACCATCTGACTTGTTATTTTCCATTTTTTATGCGTTGTAAAAGTCTTTAAATATCTTCATATTATTTCGTTATTGATGATTTTATTGGCCTAAATGATGGCTGTGCCGTTCGAAGATTTTACGCCTTTAAAAAAAGAAAAATAACCGCGCCATATAGTGGACTTTATTTTGTTAACGTTCCTTAGGTGACAATCGTCCTGAAAACCAGGGCGATAATCGGCAGAACAATAAAACGCCAGATCGTGATTTATTGCAAAACGAAGAGCAGCGGCAAGGTGCGAGGAAAAACCTGAAGGGTGCTAATACCCGAAAGGGGAGCCCCGGAAAGGACAATCGTTAATATGGTTGGATTTGTGATTAAAGAGACTGTTATACAGCCTCTTTTTTCGTTTATAGGGTTAGCGAGGATTTATTTTGTCGTTCTCATTTAATCGGAAATGAACCAACTATTATTATTGTCGATTGAATAAGACATGCCGTTGCTCATGTTATGTATGGTTTTACCCGTTGAGCTGTCGGTACGGCTGGATTGCTCATAGACCCTTATCCCATTATTTTCACGGGTAAGATAATTTATCAGCGCAGGGAGAGTAGGCGATATGTCCTGTAGCCATTGTTCATCACTTTCTTTCACAAATGCACTGCTCACGTTTAAATTTATGTGTTTACTTATTATATTTGGGCAAAAACTGTGCCTTGTTGCCGAGGGTTATGTGGCCTATTTTTCTGGAGGGTCATAGTGAAAAGTTAAGTTAACGAAAAGAATAGCAAAAATCTAACAAAAAGCAGCGTGCAGATATAGGAAGGAATGTTACTTTACCATAAATTTGAAGCATGAATTACGCAGAAATAACGCAGGATGATCTTTTCGACCTTGGATTTGAGCCAATGGAGCATGAAAATACAAAATCAATGCACTACGAGCATAAAGGCCTGGGCATTGTGGTGTGGAAAGGCATGTACAATCCCGACCCGAGCTCACGGTTCTGGAAATGCGGCTATGGCAAGGACAAAATACAGTTTGAATCCATAGAGCAGCTTAAGGAATACATGGAAGAACATAAATAAAAAAGGAAAGAGTATAAATAAAGGAAGGCATCATGATGCCTTCCTTTTATTGCTCAATATCAGCCAGTTCTACATTTTAATAAACCGTTGTACGCTTGTGCCATCTTGGCCTCTGAACGTGATATAGTATATAGCCGAAGATGGAAGCGCTTTTATATTCACGATTGTTTGCGCAGCATTCAGTGTTTGCTCGATTAATACTTGCCCGACGCTATTGGTAATTGTGAATGAGCTGAATGCCCCTTCATCCATTTTTATAGTTAATTCTTCATTTGCCGGATTCGGGAAAATGACCAGTTCCTGACCAGCAGCGATTGGATTTACCTCCGAAGGACATGATTTTACCTTAATGTGGAATACAGCAGTAGCCGAACCACAGGCATTTGTAACGGTGTAAATAACGGTATCCATACCTGCTGTGGCACCGGTTACTACGTCTCCAGAAATTGTTGCTTTTGTATTACTACAGCTCCAAACGCCTCCAGTGGTCCCGTCGGTCAAAGTAACTGGATGGCCAATGCACACGCTATCGGTACCGGTTATGGTACCTGCTGTGGGCGCCGTGCTGATAGTTATAGCCTGTGTAGCGGTATTTGATCCACAAGCGTTGGTAACGGTATAGATGATGTTGTCAGTGCCTGCGGTTACCCCGGTCACTACGCCACCCACCACTGTTGCATTCCCATTGGATGCGCTCCAGGTTCCGCCGGTAGCTGCATCTGTTAACGTAATTGTGGGCGAGCCCACGCAAACGGTAGCGGGGCCAGATATGGTTCCTGCTGAGGGGGCTGCATTAACCGTTATTGGGTATGTTGCAACTGTAGTTCCGCAACTGTTGGAGACCGTATAATCGATAGTGTCGAGGCCAGCGGCAGCCCCTGTTACGATACCTCCAGCTATGGTGGCGTCTGTATTGGTTGCGCTCCAGGTGCCACCTGTAGCGGCATCCGTTAATGTGATGGACGCGCCCGAACACACGGTACTTGTTGTCCCGATGATAGTGCCGGCAACGGGCGCGGCATTAACGGTGACTACTGCGGTTGCAGTAGCTACACCACAACTATTGGAGACAGTATAGGTTATTGTAGTCGTGCCCGGCGATACGCCAGTGACTGTTGTTGACGACCCGATAGCCAGGCTGGTGGTAGCTACAAGGGTATTGCTGCTGGTCCACATACCAGTGCCAACTATCCCGCCGCCTACATCAGTCATGGTAACAGTTGCACCAACACATACAGTGGTGCCTGATATTGTTCCCGCCACGGGTATTGGATTTACGGTAATGACATGGGTTGCGGTAAATGTTGCACATGCACCAATTACCGTATAGCTGATGGTTGAAGTACCTGCCGACGCCCCATAAACTGTACCTCCCGCTACTGTTGCAACCGTTGTACTGCTGCTGCTCCAGGAGCCGCCGGTTGCCCCATCAGTTAAAGAAATGGAAGACCCAACGCATACTGTGTAAGTAGCGCCCGTAATCGTTCCGGCGGATGGTGTAGGATTAACGGTGACAACCACGCTCGTACTGGCCAAGCTACAGCTATTGGTATAATAGATAGTCACCAATCCCGCGATACTTCCGGTTACGACACCACCACTGCTGACGCCGGCGTTGGTATTGCTGGCACTCCATGAGCCGCCGGAAGTAGCATCGCTCAAAGTTGTTGTAGTGCCCACGCACACCATTGGCGTACCTGTAATGGTACCTGCAGATGAGCCAACAACTATCAACGGCGCTGACGCTGTATCGATCACTCCGCAATCACTGAGTACAATATAAAAAATAGTGTCTGTACCCGGAGTCAAGCCAGTTACATTTCCTGAGCCGTCAATTGTGGCAATAGCGGTATTTGTGCTGACCCATGTGCCACCGGACGGGGTATCAGTGAGTGGTTCAGTAGCGCCCACACAAAGAGGTGCGTTGCCGGATATGGCGCCGGGGCCGCATAATATAGTTATTACCACCTGGCCACTTCCGGTGTTTGTTGCGCTGCTTGTTAGAATAGTGCTGGCGCAATAGGAGCCTCCCCCGCCGCCGCCTTTCACGGGCGTACTCACTCCACAGCCGCCGCCGCTATAGCCGCCGCCGCCGCCAGCCCCGCCACCGG
>Ga0182030_10025343_pt1 | contig 10816 bp, 14 predicted proteins | sample 812S3MmetaG_FD_121299 | JGI IMG/M metagenome (GOLD analysis project Ga0182030, IMG submission 121299) | Permafrost microbial communities from Stordalen Mire, Sweden - 812S3M metaG (Illumina Assembly) | ecosystem: Environmental > Terrestrial > Soil > Wetlands > Permafrost | place: Sweden... | reverse complement strand
TGGCTCGAATTCCTCTGCCATTCTTTCTTTGGGTCGTTTCATATTCTCAATCTAATGGGACTAAGCTCATAATCTCTTGCTTAACTCTACTCCTGCCAGACCCATTCAACACCATTCCAATACCGATACTTCTGAACGTCATTATCAAATACCCAGTCCGATGCTTGCTGGTGAGCGGGTATCTGATCTCCTGACTGAGCAGTAGATGATGATGATGATGCTACTTCAGTGTTGGAAGTGCTGATTCGGACTGATGGGTATTTCGAATTCGAGAATCGCACATCACCAGTTTCTGGATAGTAATGAAAGGAAGTTGCCCTCTTGGAGCCTTTCAGGCTTTCTTGGCCAAGTATGCCTGAAATATGAACCGGATCCTCAGTACCATCAGCATATTTGGTGGCGTGCGGATCTCCACTATATGACACGAGTTAGAACCCAAGTACAACAATCGAGTGCCCAATGACTACAAGCACATACTTGATGAGACCCTTCTTGACCTTCTTGGCCAGTTCTGGGTTCGCCCTAACAGCTTGTTCGACCGCTGCCAAATCTCTCTCCAAATTCCTCGTGGTGCCATTAAATGTCCAGATGATTCTGGCAGCCGCCCTCACAGCAGAGGAAAAATGTCGACTCATTGTCTTCTGGCTCGATCGATTGGAAGGTCAAAATGAAGGGTTCGTTACTTGACGAGAAAGGGACTGAAAACGCTTTCGGAGCTGAAGGCAGCTTTATATATCATACGTAGGAAGCGTTTCTGGTGCGGGGTGACTATCCAGTTATCATTATCCCTTACAATCACCAGGATCTGGTGTGGATTGCTTGGCTGCAAGCTCATGGTGAATAAAGGTTGTACGAAGTATCAACGGTATTGGACGTCGACCCTCACAGCTGCAGCAATGCATGCCTGCAACTAAAGAGGATGTGTGATAGGCTATGAAACGCTTTCATATGACTCCCATCATCCTTTCCGGTTGTGTGAATTATGCTCCCAAAGTCACCTCGAACAACTCCGTCGATCGCTCAACTAATGCGTTTATTTCCCTTGGAATCTGGCATTCATCCTCGTCATTCTGCGATGCTGTAGCCGGTGGCCCTAGCAAGTAGGTCTGTCACGGTCTCCGTACAAGAGATTAGCGGTCAACCGATAATGGTCCTTATTAACCGATATTCTATCCGCTGGAACTTTACAGGGAGTTATAGGCAGTGACCACTGAAACATCTTAAGATTATCGTTTATGGACTATTATTGGTTGAACGCTAAACTCTAGGACAGCGTAGACGCTTCAGCCGTACTAGTATTCGACAATCACACTGAACATGGCGACCTCGTTTTCTCGCGCTCTACGACTCCTTCGACAGCCGACCTCGAGGGGGGTCGTCACGTCTGCAAGCCGTTCACCCACAATCCTTCCTTCTGATGTCCCGATAGAGGAGGAGCAGGTTCCTGGCTATGATTCAAAGCGCTTTTTAGCAGTGAATCCAGGTGATCTCCTCAATAACAGATACAAGATCCTGGCGAAGCTTGGATGGGGGACTACTTCTACTGTATGGTTAGCTCAAGATACACAACGGTATGTGCAAACTTGGTTATATACATGTTCTAACGTCTTTATAGATGGTGGTGGAACAATAACCGTTACGTGTCCGTGAAAATTACTTCGTCTGATTGTGTCGACGAAGACACAACGAAACATGAGCTGATTATAACCCAACATCTTATGAGAAATCCATCTCACGAAGGCTTCCCATATGTGAGGACAATGATTGACAGTTTCGAAGTCACGGGGTTAGAAGGAGTACACTTATGCCTGGTTTATGAGCCTATGAGGGAGCCTCTCTGGCTCTTTCAACGGCGCTGGGAGAACAGAAAACTACCACCAGCACTTCTTAAGGTTTACATGAGATTTCTCCTCCGGGGGCTCGACTATCTACATTCTGAGTGTCATATCATCCACACTGGTGCGTAAAGCCATGCTTAGTAATTATAACGACCCAGGCTTACTCTATTATAGATCTTAAACTGGATAACATCCTGGTGGGATTTGAAGATCGTTCCGTGATCAAAGATTTCGTCAAAAAACAAGCTGAAAATCCCATGCCTCGAAAGTTCAAAGACGGTCGATCAATCTATCTGTCACACAACGATTTTGGCCCACCCAGGTCATTCGGTATACTACCCAGGATAGCAGACTTTGGGTTAGCACAATCAGGAAATGGCTCAGAGCCTCTACTGCATCCTATTCAGCCACCTCTTTTCCATGCTCCAGAAGTCCTGCTAGGCACAAGCTGGACATATAGCGCAGATATTTGGAACCTCGGCGCATTGGTATTATTCTGCTCTTCCTAATCCGAAGTATTACTTACACAATGCTTTATACAGATTTGGAACATGATGGAAGGCAGAGATTTGTTTACACATATTCGTTCGAGTCAAGGAGACTACGATGTTCGAGCACATCTTGCAGAGATGATTGCGTTACTAGGCGTCCCTCCGAAATTGCTTATTGATCGAGAAATGCAGTGGAGCGAGGTCCAATGGAGCCATGCTGTACCGAATTCGGAAGGCAAGCTCTGTCAGAACACTCGCGAGTATTACGGTGGGCCTTTCTTCAACTCCGAAGGTATGCTTCCTCAAAGTTTTGAAGTCAACACGCGACTAAAGAAGTTTTCAGGTGAATTCATGCACAAGGACTTAGTTCCGACTGACATTAGGTTGGAAGATACTGTCCTCTCTCTTGAAGGTGACGATAAACACCTCTTCCTTGATTTCATAAAGAACATGCTCCAATGGCTCCCAGAAGACAGGAAAACTGCCAAGGAGCTGCTTGAAGATCCATGGCTGCAGGAAAAGAGCACTTAGGAGGGGTACCAAGGCGATCTTGCTGATGCATGCATCAATAACTTCAATTCAGGATAGGCTGACCTACCCTTTGAAGTGCTAGGTTCCTTTCTTGACTAGCGCATGTGCGCAATAAACCTCAAAGCCTGATCACCTCCATAATAGCATTTCCAAGTGAACCACCAGAGCACGTGCGTGGATCAGATAGCTTTTCACGAAAAGCAACTTCCAATTCAAACATCTCAAGATAGACCCGTCACATGACACGTGAACGGTATCCGTGGTGACTTGGAGAGGGTTCACTTTCTCTAAGTTTTTGTATGGTCTCTAAGGTTGCTCTCATTGATGAATAGATAGTTGAAGTATAATCCATTCCCAGCCTCCTAACCCGCTATCATCTAAGACGATAAACACTTGCAAGTAGAATCAGCAGCATCCCATCCATAAAAGTATCCCGCAACACATGTAACATCAACTTCAGCACACTCAATCTCCGGAGAAACCACACAACCACAAGCATCAGCTTCCTGATCCCAACCAAAAGAAGTCCCAGCAGGGCATTCTGGTCCCGGGGGACAAATCCTTTCGTCACAGTTACAATGAACTGATATCGCATGTGGATCATAAGCTCTAGGACGTTCACAAACAATATCGCAAATGATCTGACGTTTGTTGTAGGTAGGGACGAGACACTCGCATGCAGAATCATTCTCAGACCATCCGTACGTATATCCAGGCACACATTCCACATCTCGTGACACACATTCAGCCTCTGGATCCGGGACAGGCCCACAAGCATCCGCAGTCGCATTGAAAGCCCATATATCGCCCGCTGGGATCTCGGGGCCGCCGGGCCCTTGTGGAAATGGACAGTACTCCTTCAGGCAATTGCAGTCGGTGGGTATAGCGTTGGGATCGTGCTGCGAGGGTTTGACACACTCGATAAGACACTCGAGAGGTGTAACAAGAGCAGCATTTCCTAGCAAGGCGCTAGCTATGGCAGTGATCTGAGTGACTCTCATTTTGGGTTGAAGATGGAAATATTCAAGGGTGTTTCAAGAAGTAAATAGATGCTGATGATCTGTATTTCGTTCTGTTGAGTTTTTGAGTTTCTAAGTTCTAGGGAATGTTTGCTTTACTATATACTTGAGCTACACAAGCTCGTTCTATCCATCAATGAGTCTGGAGGCTAAGTATCATGCGCGAGCCTGAGAATAAGAATGCATCATCCCGTAGGGCTGTAAGAATTTACGAGGAGGTAGCCATGTAAGGGGCGTGTTATCGCCTGATGTCAGAATCAGCTTGTGTAACATACATCCGTATTTCCGAGTACCTCTGATAGCCGTTTAGTGAGAAGTAGCTTGACCTGATCGGTTGCTCATTCAATCAGCCTTACGATCGTGCGAAGTTTGTTACGTTTTTGCTGTAACACAGCGTCGTGCACTTTATCCTGATCGCTCGTGCAAGACTGAACCGGTCCGACTTGCCGGAACCTCAGCTCTTATAGTCAAACACGAGAAACCAACACATGACCATTTAGATTGACAGCTTTGTCCAGTGAGATACAATGACTCGTATCTTCGTTGAACTGCCTGATAAAACGCCAAATTTTATAAGTAAGCCAAGGTAAGACGGAGACGACAGTAAGAGCAGCCTTGGTCAGCATTCCTCGAACTGAGCGCTTTTTCAAGTGGTGAAGCTGGATTTTAATCACATGTTGCACAAAAAGCAACAGTTAAGTGGAACGAATACCAGCCTAATCATTAAAATCATTGAATAACAGCAATTTTAATCCCCGCATGCCAGGTTCCCATACTAAACATGCCGAGCAAACTTGGACGTTTCTAGCATACCTTGTGATGAGTTGCGTCGCCTTCAACAGTCAGAACAAATTCTACATGATCATAAGTAGCTGCCATTATGTGACATCATATTACTCGAAACCTCTGAAAGCTAAGGTGCTTCGGAATTGCTTGTAAAACGATCTACCACTATATTTAGGCATGCTTCTTCTTGATTTAGCTCTGCGTAGAAAATGATTCTTAAAAGTCTAAAGGGATTCGCCTCACAAAAGCGCAAACAAGACACAGATCAAAAGATCAAATCCGCGTACCTTATGAATCGAGATTGAGAACACTTAAGTGTAATGGGATTTACTGAGTATTTCTTCACGGGATTTTTTCAACGCTTCTAAAATGTACAATACTCTGCAGCCTGATATTGATTTATACTTGTTTTTGTGATACATGCTGACTTGCAATCTTGTTCAGGTGGGCAACTTTGCTTACATAGTCCTTAAAGATCCTGTTGCTTCGAGATTTAAGCCTCCTTCCATAACTCCCAAGATTCTTCCTCGAAATATAAATTTCTATTCCAGTCTTTAAACCTGAGTAGTTGCAGCTTAAGCCAGAGCGAGATCAGTTCGACGGGGAGTACAGGACTCGATTGACTTCCTGAGGAAATCGAGGGAGGTGGATGTTTGGAAATCAACTAAATTACTGCTTGCAACATTATTGGTATCCATGAATGTGAATCGGGATGATAGAGAATGAATCTTCAATTTGAACTAACTCTAAAAAGAACGCTGCGCACCAACCTTTCCCAGTATTGTTGACTACTTCACTTGGAGAGTAGACAAAGCACTCTTCATGACATCCCGATGGCAATACCTTACATTCCAGAACCTTAAACCTGATGCCTGGCTTGGTTATTACATTGTTTATAATCCGGATTGACTGCTTACCTAAGTAACTCGAATACGATGAGCATGTGACGCATACGGATCAGCCTCATCAGCTTCTCGTCTCACTTAGTGCCTAATGAGAACAGCACCCGCCCTTCTCCATGCTGAAGGCATCGCCAAAGCATACAACTATAAACTATACTGAGTTTGTATCACTATTGCAGTGATCATCCCCCCGATCTCCAGGGTTATCCCACATACTCTGGTTAAGACCTCAGGATGCTAGAGCTCACGCATGATGTTCCCAACCCCGCGCGAACGCTCATCCATACTAGTTACTCCATTGTCCAGTATGTCGTTGAATTCGCCCAAGTCCAAACGAGACGCCTACAGGACATCGAGATAAGCTATGTTCGAAAAGCCCCTGAACCACGGCCCTTGAGACACAAACGACGACGAGAGTCACGGGATCTAACGAGAAATTTGGCAGCTTCAGGTTGGGAGAAGAGTCCTTTACTTTGCCTGCCATGGGAAGTGAGAAATATGATCTGGAAGGAAACAGTAGGGGGTATGATGATACATTGGTCCATCAAAGATAGAAGATTACGCGGGATGAGATGTCGCTCCAACAATCCAAACTGTCTACTGAGATGTAGTGATTGGCTGCAAAAATCACGTCAAACTCCCTGGCCGACGATGGGAATTATTGGGATGCTGTTAAGCTGTCGGCAGATGTGAGTTAAGGTTCCGCTTGTAGTTTGTACCATTTCTAATGAAATAGATACTCGGAAGTAATAAATTTTGTTTACGCACTCAATATATTTGATGCTCGAGAAGAGGATGTTGTAACCTTCCTGCCAGATCTCCTCCTCTCGCATTCCATCCAAAAAATACAGTTCTTCAAGTTTCACTGGACTCTTAACCACCCCCCTTCGATAGCGACTCCATATCGTCGGCCTAAAGTGTCAAATGATCCCACTAAGCTGATCAAGGCGATGGAGAGAGATCAAAACCATAAAAGTAGTTGGTTCAGAATCTGGAACGTCATATCTGAAATGGAGCAACTGGTGGAACTGAGAGTCGAGTTAGATATTAGTGTTAGAGGAGACGCTTGGCGTATAGAAGAGCTAGATGTTGTGAGGTCAATTACAAAACCGAAGATATTTCGCTTGGTCCTCCCTCATGCCATGGCTAGAAATATGGTTGGGCAGGTTGGAGGGCCAAATGTAACTGTTGTGAGCTTTATGGATGAGGAATATTGAGATTTGCCGTTAGGTTGGCCAAAAAATACTATGAGCTGGTCTCACATTTTCCAAGCAATGTACTCGATATGATTGGTGTCCGTTAATGTTGCTGAGCGAGTTACTAGTACACCCATTCGCATATCGCCTAAAAATCAAAAAGGCTACCCCTTTTATCCCAAAAAGCCTATTCACTCAAAGAATGAAGAAACCCAAGATCTTACCTAGGTACTCAAAACACAACCTAGCGAGACGAACGAGTATAAAAGCACAAACAGAATGAACCTCTCACTTCAAGCAAAAGAAGAACGCGAACAACAGCTAGCTAAGGGAGTGCGTCTTCACCTCTCGGTTCGAAATCGGGAGAGACTTTTTCTTAGGTAGAAAGCTATACTTTCTACTGAGTAGCAAGGCCAGGTCTCCATAATTAAGTTTTAATAGGCTTGAGGAGGTAGATGGAGTACCATTGATAATATAATGTTACTGACAGTGGAGGGCGAAATGACAACAGGAATACAGAAACTCATCGAACGCTTCGTTCGCTCGGTTGGGAAAATCGAGGTAGCAGGGGAGTGAAACTCGCTCCTTCCCTGAGATTTTGGAGTACTTCAGCAGAGACTGCGAAGTTGCTCTTTCCATTTCGCTTAGATGGAGTGGTGTTTCTATTCTTGTTGTTTAAGGATGTGCTCGGATTTCCTTTAAATAGACAAGACAGGGCCGAATGAATCTTTTCATAAGAGATAGGGCGTTGCGGAGTTTGTTGTATCTAGCTTGCCCCATTTCAAAAGGCGCTGTGAAAGTGTCCTGACGCTGAAAGTTAAAGTTCCTCGTATAACTATAGGTACTCTAAAATATCTATACATATATCATCCCCAACCTAAACGCCGGGTATCATATATCCAACCCAAAAAACCATATCCAAACCCATCCAAATTTTAAATATCAAAACCAAGAACCTATCAAACTTTCGGCGCAATAGTCAAAACAACCCACCCGGTCCTCCCCTCCTCATCCTTCAACGGCGTCCAATGCGTCACATACTTCTCCTCTACCCTGACCAACATTTTCTCTCCGCCACCTCTACCACCCATCCCCCGGAACCCACTCCTCTCCTTCCTCTCTTCGAACCCTGTCAGCAATCCCGTCTCCACACTCACCGGTTTCCCCTTACTAACCGCCGCTCTCACCGTCTCTCTAAACGCTTTCGCTGCTGAAGAGGAAGAGGAACCGGAGTGCTCGACCAGGACCTTGAAGATGTCTTTATGGAAAATAGGCGCTATGCCTCCGTTGGGGAGATTGAGGCAGAGCATGTCAATCACGCCTGGGGAGTAGTGTTCAATGGTCAAGTTTTGGGTTGTTGGTTGATAAGCTAGTATCAGGTACTAGTCCACCAGATCAGCAAGAAAATCGCACAAGGGAGGAAAATGACGAACCTTTGAATAAGCAGTATAGAAAGCCTCAACCTGTGTCCTAAAATTCAACTTTCCTAATCTGTGAAGCAACTCAGGCTCCATTCCTGCTTCGTCTCTGACGCTAATTTTCCTCTTCAACGCGTCGGGAGTGGCATTATATTTCCTGAAGTTCTTGAAAAATGAACTTTTTGGTTTTGTGTTGTATGATTCTTTGCTCCTGACGCTCGGAGGACGATTGGTAGCATTTTCCTCAACTTTATCGAACTCATCGTCCTTGACGCTGAGCACTTTCAAAATATCGGTGCAGGAATGGATAGTGGTGCTGCAATTGATCTGCCCTCCCAAGAAGTATACTACCTCTCCCCTCTCATTGAGTAGAGGGGAGACGTAGAGCAAGTTCCAAAAAGGATCGCCGTTTTTACGGTAGTTTAGGAGGAGTTCAACAGTCTCTTCGCAGTTGTGGATCGATTCTCGGAGTCGTCTCACGGATGCGGGGTCGGTTAGTTCTCCGCTGAGGAAACGGCAATTTCGTGGGACAATGTCTCGGCGGCTGTAGCCGGTGACGGAGACGAAGCCATCGGAAGCGTATGTGATGGGATTATCAGCGATTCTGAGTAAGGGTCAGCTTTGTAATAGACATATATGAATAACGACTTACGAAGGGTCTGTCAAACAAAAGCAATCCCCCAAACCTTCAAATCTTGTACGATGATCCGACAATGCCATTGTTGCTGATGTCGTCACTTGATGTTTCACAAATCGAGGATAAATGTCTGCAGCCAGTAATCTCTCCACATGCTCTTGAGCTCCAGGAAATATGTTTTCTAGGCTAGGGAGAGTGAGCTGTGTGGCTTGTCTGATGTCGGAGGAAACTCGTTTGGTGAGACTATGCGATATGTTGATTTGGCGTGAGGCGTCGGAAGAGGTATAGGTTGAATGTATCGAGGATAGCGCCTGGGTTACCTCATCGATAAGGCGATTGTATGCGTCGACCTGCATTGCGGATATCAGTCGCTGTAAATGATAGGGAAATTTCGTCTCAGAGAAGTTCTCCGTTCAGATCAACATACCTTTTGCAAAAACTCCATATTCTCACCGCAATTTCTACTCTGGCAAAACTTCAAGAATCGATGCGCAGTAGTCGGATTATGGATAACAATCTGGAAGATCTCTGGTGAGAAGAAATCCGTGATATTCACTCCTCCCGTGGTAATCATCCCAGATCCATTCAACGTATGCCCACTCCTACTACTTCCGCTCCCTTCATCTTCCTTCACAGAGCTCTGCTTGCTTGATATGTCACCTCCACCATTACGATCGTTGATGCCTAATTGGGAATTACTTCGCAGATTCGTGTCTCGTCTGAGACTACTTGATGAGGAAGGAAGCGGTGGTAATGGGGAGGTTTTGTTGATACTGGTACTGCTGAGGTTCGGATTGCTCACACGAGCATGCAGTTGAGGGGAAGGTTCTCCGTTCTGGATGACTTGGTCAATTGTATCTGCCATGTCTTGAAGAAAGTATGAAACAGTAAGGAGAGATAGTTTTGTATAATAAGGGGAGGGGGAAAATGTAAATCAGGAACGGGAACGAGAGAATATATATCGGATCAGCGGGGTATCCATTCCCAAGAAATATTGGGACGTAACTAGAAGTGGGATAGAACGAAGCCAGAGCAAGAAGGTCTGAGCAGCGATTGACAACCGGATCGCCTGCGGAAGTACTAGAAAGTGGACTTGAAGCGTAAGCAGAGAGTAGACCATGATAAAATCAGAGCGGGAGCCATCCCTGTCGAGAATCGAGAATGGAAGTGCATTGACGGCCTATCGAACGATCGATAGCTTGAAGGGGGGATGGAGACCTGCTGGCGCAGACACTGATAGGTACGTTGTGAATACCATGTCCTCCATGCAGTTGATGATAAGCAGAGAAAGCAATTCAATGCGCGAGAGCCATCATAAAAAGAAAACATGTGGTAATATGCAGTAGCATGCAGTAGCATACAGCTTTGCGGCCCCTTGTGGCTTGGGCCTCTTGGATCGATAAATTAGGTTTTTGGGTCGCCTTTTGACTAGGTAGGACAAATACCGATTGACACCACTGACATAAACCTTAAAGATGCATTCAGATTCAGATGGAAACCCGCTGCTCTACCTCGGTGACCCCGTGTTATCTAAATCTAAATGCACCTGCGAGTATCGTTCATATATAACAGAGACTCGTTGGTCTTCAGAGAAGATGATTCTTCTAATTGTCTGCAGTTTGTTGTTACGAAGATTTGCAAGGGCCCTGGTTTTCAGATTCCAGGGCATGCGGATCTCGCATTGAACCCCTGCAGCATCTCCCCGCTCCAGATCCAGATGGAATTTGGCGAGATGTCAATGCTTTCCATTGTTGGGAAAAGGAGTCCCTGGAATAATAATAAATAGCGGGCGCGTTCCAAATGCTTAAAACAACATTATTGAATTTCTATTAATTAATTTAATTTAATTTAATTAAGATCTAGATATATCTGACCAAAGTCTATACTAGCAAGCTTTTCCCACATTCTCTTTTAAGATTAGCAAAAGCAAGTCTTGTTCCAGAAACTGACAGCACGGTTACCAGCATCATCCCTTCTCGATCCGATGCCATGATCGGT
>Ga0182030_10025341_pt1 | contig 10816 bp, 7 predicted proteins | sample 812S3MmetaG_FD_121299 | JGI IMG/M metagenome (GOLD analysis project Ga0182030, IMG submission 121299) | Permafrost microbial communities from Stordalen Mire, Sweden - 812S3M metaG (Illumina Assembly) | ecosystem: Environmental > Terrestrial > Soil > Wetlands > Permafrost | place: Sweden... | reverse complement strand
GCCTTTGGGGAGGACATGTTGGAGCAAGCGGCGGACGAACTCCTCGCCGGTGACCGTGTCGGTGTGTGGGAAGCCGGCGTTGTCGCGGTAGCTGAAGGTGACACCGTTGGCATCCCAGCGATTTGCGCCCAGTTCCGGCAGTTCTGGCAACATCTTTATATTGCGCCGCCGCGCTAACCGGCTTGCTGCGTTCGTCCCGGATAAAATTCTTGAAATTTTCTTTCAACTTGGTGTCGTTGGTGCGCCAATCTATTTCCCTGTGAACAATTTCCACCGGTAACTTCCATTCAGAACCGCTTCTTCTTGCCAACTCCGCCGCGTAGCACTGCAATCTATTGCAAAGTTTTTCAAAAGATGAATCCTTTTTTGATCGGTCTTCCCGACGCTCCGGGGGCCGCTTATTATCAGTGGGCCGCAGCAAGTCCATCGTAAACCGCTTCGTGTTGGGTGCTAAATCCTGCCATGGTTTATTATCCCAACCCAGAACCTGACCGGCAGCAAGGAATCGCGATTTTTCATGGTAAAGACAAGCAACTCGTTCGCTGGTTGGCACCAGATGGAAGGCCCATTCTGCATCTGGAAGCTTAGGTTCGGGTGTCTTTTTCATCGTTCCGGCTGTTACCCTAACCGACCTGAAATGAGATTAAAAGCCTCTGTGACGTTCCAAAACATTAGTGACTTTGAACAATTTGTTAGCAGTGGGCGTTAGCAGTAACAGAGTTTGTTTTAGGGGAAGACTCATTATCGTATTGATTCTATTGGTCAAAATAAAGAATGGAGCGGGCGAAGGGAATCGAACCCTCGTGTGCAGTTTGGAAAACTGCCGTTCTACCATTGAACTACGCCCGCAAAAACTTGCGAGCGCCCATAGTAAATCGCCTGCACTTGCCTTGTCAACCGCGCTTCGCTACGTTGGGCGCGATGAATTCGCTGCTTCTCACCGGCGGTCGGGTCGTGGATCCCGCCAACCATTTTGATGCCGTCGCCGACGTTCTCATCCTCGATGGAAAAATTTCCGCCGTCGGGAAAAACCTGTCGGCTCCGGCGGGCGTTGAAACTTTTGACGCCACGGGAAAAATAGTTGCGCCCGGACTGATTGATTTGCACGTCCATTTTCGCGAGCCAGGTCAGACGGCCAAGGAGAATATCGCCAGTGGCACGACGGCGGCGGCGCGCGGTGGTTTCACTTCGGTGGTTTGCATGCCAAACACCTCGCCGGCGATTGACAGCGCGGGCACGGTGGCGCTCATCCACGAACGCGCCCGCGAACAAGGTCTCGTGAATGTTTTCGTCACCGGCGCGATCACCAAAAATATCGCCGGCGAAGAACTCGCGCCTATCGGCTCGCTCAAAAAAGCGGGTGTCGTCGCCATCACCGATGACGGCCATTGCGTGCAAAACAACGACCTCATGCGCCGCGCCTGCGAATACGCCAAGATGTTCGACCTGCCGATTTTTGATCACTGCCAGGATTACGCGCTGGTGACCGACGGCGTGATGCACGAAGGTTATTGGAACCTGGCGCTGGGTCTGCGCGGTTGGCCGTCGGCGGGCGAGGAAATGATTGTGGCGCGGAATGTTTTGCTCGCGGAACTGACCGGCGCAAAAATCCATTGTCAGCATTTGAGCGCGGCGGGCAGCGTCGCCCTTTTGCGCGAGGCCAAGAAGCGCGGCGTCTCCATTTCCGGCGAGGCGTGTCCGCACCATTTCACTTTGAGCGACGCGGCGATTGCCGGCAGCGAGAAATTTTGGAGCGCCGACGGAAAAATGCTCGCGCCCTCGCAAGCCGGTGAATTGCCCGCGTGGCCGAACTACGACACCAATTTCAAGATGAACCCGCCGCTCCGTTCCGCGACGGATCGTGAGGCGATTCTCGCCGGCCTGGCCGACGGCACGATTGACATTTTGTGCAGCGACCACGCGCCCCACTGCGATTACGAAAAGGAAGTGGAGTTTGATTACGCGCCGTTCGGCATCACCGGCCTCGAAACCGAGCTGGCGCTTTCGCTGATGCAGCTCGTTTACACGAAACGGCTTTCGCTCGCGGACATGATCGCCAAGTTCACCGTCAATCCGGCGCGGCTGTTGAATCTAGCCAAAGGCACGTTGAGCGTCGGCGCGGATGCGGACGTGACCGTTTTCAATCCCGACGAGGAATGGGTTTACAACCGCGAAGATTCCGCCAGCAAATCCAAGAACAATCCGTTCTTCGGCTGGCGGCTCAAGGGTCGGGCGGTGGCGACCATCGTGGCCGGCAGAAAAATTTGGGCGGCTGATGCGGAGCTAATGGCCGCTTGAAACCTTTTGCTTCGCGCAAAATTTTCGCATAAATTTTCGGACTTTTGATGAAAGCCATTTTAGCCCTCGAAGACGGTTCGGTGTTTCACGGCACCGGTTTTGGCGCGCAAGCGTCGGCCTGCGGCGAAGTGTGTTTCAACACCTCGATGACCGGCTATCAGGAAATCCTCACCGACCCGTCCTACAAAGGCCAGATCGTCACGATGACCTATCCGCTCATCGGCAATTACGGTGTGAACTCGGTGGACGTGGAATCGTGGCGGCCGCACGCGTCGGGTTTTGTCATTCGCGAGCTATCGCCGGTGGTGAGCAACTGGCGCGCGAATTATTCGCTGGAAAAATACCTGGAAGAGAACGGCATTCCTGGCATACAGGGCATTGACACGCGCGCCTTGACGAAAAAATTGCGCGTTCGCGGCGCGTTGAACGGCTTCATTTCCACCGAGGCTATTTCCGAGGCCGAGGCGGTGAAGCGCGCGAAGGAATTTGTGTTCGTCGGCGTGGATTACGTCAAGGAAGTGACGCACAAAAATGCGTTTCGCTGGGATGAAAAAGATGAACAGAGCGCGGCCTTTGATCTGGTTCGCGGCTTGAACAAAGTCGCCGATGCGCGCAGCTTCCGCAAGCCGCTGCCGGCTGCCGACATTCCGATTGTCGCGTTCGATTACGGAATGAAATACAACATCCTCCGCCGGCTGCGGCAACACGGTTTCGCCACGCAGGTTTTGCCCGCGACCGCGACGGCGGCCGAGGCGCTGAAGCACAAGCCTGCCGGCATTTTCCTCTCGAACGGGCCCGGCGATCCGGCGGCGCTCGACTACATCGTGCGCGAAGTGAAGACGCTGTTGGACACCGGCATTCCCATTTTCGGCATCTGCCTCGGCAACCAGATTCTCGGCCAGGCGTTCGGTGGAAAAACTTTTAAATTAAAGTTTGGTCATCGCGGCGGCAACCAGCCGGTGAAGGATTTGGATTCCGGCAAAGTCGAGATTACCTCGCAAAACCACGGCTTCGCGGTGGATCCAAAAAGCCTGCCGTCCGAGGTTGTGGTGAATCGCATCAATCTGAACGACCAGACCGTCGAAGGCCTGCGGCACAAGACCAAGCCGGTATTTTGCGTGCAGTATCATCCCGAGGCTTCGCCGGGGCCGCACGATTCCACGCCGCTGTTTGGCGAATTCCGCGCCCTCGTTGAAAAACGCGGATGAAAAGAGCGTTCTCCAAAGATTTCCGTTTGACTTGAACCGTGCCGCGCCCATAATCCCGTAAAGAATCTATGGCCAAACTTGTTATCCTGAATCAGGGCATGACCGGTCGCACGTTTGAGTTAAACGTGGAGCGCAACACCGTGGGCCGCGTTGAGGATAACACGTTTCAGATTGCGGATGCCTCCGTTTCCAGCCATCACGCGGAGATCCTGCTGCGCGGCACCGACATCGTCATCCGGGATTTGAATTCCACCAACGGCACGTTTCTCAACAACGAAAAAATTTCCGAAGTGGTGCTCAAGCCCGGCCAGACCCTGCGGTTCGGCCAGGTGGAATTGAAGATTGACGACGGAAAACCCGTCACGGCTCCGCCGGCTCCGGTGGGAGCGGCGCCCGCGCCCAGCTCGCCCAAGCGACAGACGGACGCCACCATGGTCATTCCACGCGGGGTGAGCTTGAGCGATCTGGCCGAAGCCGGCACCGCCCGCCCCCCCGGCTTTGACACCAATGCGGCTTTCTCCAAAAAGAGCAACAAGGTCAACCGCTACTTTCTCATCATCGGCATCATTGTCGGGGTGGTCATCATCGGGCTGATCATCTGGTCGCTCTCGCTGACCAAGGGGAAATAAACTTCCGGCGGTCATGAAGCCGCGCCTGTCCAAAAACCGCCGAGCAGCCGTGACATTATTTGAAGTCGGCGTCGTCGTGGCCATGGTGATGATTCTAGCGGCCGTGTTTTTGCCCGCCCTTCGCCCGGCACAGATCAAATCTTCCCGCATCAACTGCGTCAACAACCTTAAGCAAGTCGGCCTCGCCTACCAGATTTGGGAGGAGGATAATGGCGACCTTTATCCGATGGGTGTTTCGGTCACGAATGGTGGCTCGATGGAAATGGTCGCGACGGGAAACGTGGTGCAATCCTTTCTCGTCATGTCGAATGAGTTAAGCACACCAAAAATTTTGATTTGTCCGGCGGACACGGCGCGAATCGCGGCAACCGCATTTTTCCCCGGATTGGCCAATTCTAACCTCAGCTACCTCGTCGGCGTGGATGTAACGAACGATGCTGCCAATCCCCAGATGATTATTTCGGGCGATTGTAATTTTGACATTGGCGGCGTAGCCGTCAAGCCCGGCATGCTGCAACTTGCCGCCAGCGCTCCCGTCACTTGGGCCCCGGCACAGCACGGATTCAACGGGAACATCGGCCTCGCTGATGGCAGCGTCCAGCAAGTGAGCAATCCGAGATTGAATGTTGCGCTTGGATTGACCGGCCTAGCAACGAACCGATTTGCGATTCCGTGAAGCTTAGGCGTGGCGCGCGTTGAAACTTTTCCACAGCCTGGCCGGCAGCAGGCCGAGCGCGATGAAGGCCAACTGGCTCACCACAAAGAGCACCAGCCATTTGAACGCCGCTTCCGTGAAGCCGTAGCTGTGCAGGCCAATGCCGAGCATGTTCACGCCGAACCACGACCAACTCGTGACGATGTTGCCGAAGATGGCGCAGTTGACCAGCCCGCGCTCGCGGATGATGCCGCCCCAGCGCAGATGCAGGATGAGCGCGTTCCAGAGCACGATGATGAGCGCGCCGTTTTCCTTCGGATCCCAGCCCCAGAACCGGCCCCAGGATTGATCCGCCCAGATGCCGCCGAGCACGGTGCCGACAAAGCTGAACAACGTGGCGAAACAGACAATGCCGTAGATCATCCGCGCCAGCGCCTTGCCGGTGTCGGCGTCGAGCGTCTTGGTGAAGAAGCCGCGCAGGATGTAAATCAGCGCCAGGAATCCCGCCACGAACGTGCTGGCGTAGCCGACGGTCACGGCGACGACGTGCGTGGCCAGCCAGAAATTCGTGTCCAGCACCGCGCGCATCATTTCCATCGTGTCGCCTTCCAGCGCGAGGTGATGCGCGATGATGAGGGTGATGAAGCCGATGCCTGACGCCACGACCGCGCCGATGCCGTTCTTGTAAAATTTTTCCAGGATCATGCCCAACAGCACCGCGCCCCAGCCGATGAAGATGGCGGAAGAATAAAGATTCGTCACCGGCGGGCGGCCTTCCAAAACCATGCGATAAATCAAGCCGGTCGTGTGAATTACAAACGCCAGGCTGATGAGCCATACGGAACAGCGGCGCAAGGTTTCCGACAAATTGAACCAAGAGAAAATGGCGAGCAAACCGGCGAGGACATAAATGACCATCGCGTTGTAAAACGGTTCCATCTGGTTGAAGAACACTTCCGCGCGCGCCTTGGCCAGCGCCTTGGTCTGCGTCGGCACGAGCGTGGACTGGTAATCTTTCAGCGCGGCGTTGAAATCATCCGGCTGGTTGGCGGCCAGCGCGCCGGCCATTTTGGCGTAGTCGCGCATGGCATCGTCCACGGCCACGCCGCGCGGCGCGGCGAGCAAAGCGTCGCCCATGCGCCGCCAGTCGCGGCTGCCGTTAGGCGGCAGGATGAGCGGCGGCTCCAGGTTGGCCATATATTGAAAATCCTGGATGAAGCCGGCGAACAGCGTGAAGTTGGTTTGGTCGAAGGGCTGGCCGGCCTGCTGCGCCTTGGCCGCCGCCACGCCGGCGGGAATCATTTTCTCAAATGCGGCCAGTTCCGACGGCCAGTCCGGCGAGCCGGTGGGTTCGACGGCATTTTTCAACTGCGCGTATAGCGTCAGCCGCTCGTGCATTTTGGCGACGGCGTTTTCGTAGGCGGTACGGTTGGCGGCCTCGATTTTCTGGACGCGCTCGTTTTCGCGTTCGAAGGCGTCAATCGCGGGCGTGATCTGGCTCCAGGAATAATGCTTGCCGTCGAAATGTTTCGCCTCGTCCTTTTCCGGCAGTTTCAGCAGCGAGATCAAATCAGGATTGTCCAAGCGGAAGGTCGGCCATTCGTCGGCCACGGCGGAATTCATCATCACGTTGGCGAGCCACTCGGTCGCCGGAATGATCTTTGGTTTTTCCGTCCAACCTTTCCACGGTTCGGCGTTGAGCGTCTGTTTCTCGCGGATTTCCAGCAGCGCGTTGCGCGCGAGCGAATCCAGCGGCACGATGCGGCCGTTGGCGGTGACAGGCAGCTTGCCAAATTCAATGAAGGCGAAATCCTTGTCCGGCTCCGGCCGCAACTGGCCGAAAAACCACAACGCCATGATGAACATCAGGGCCGGCGGCGACCATTTTTGAAAAAACTTTTTCATGGTGTCTTCCGTTTGGAAACAAAACCGACGAGGTGATACATAAATTGAATCACCAAACCCAGGCCCACCATCGCGCAGCCGACGTAAGGCGTCAACCAGCTCGGATTGCGCACCACTGACAGCACCGAGGTCGGCGTGCGGCCGGCTTCCTGGGCGGCCTGGCCGGCGTCCATTTGATATTGGTAAAACGTCAGGCCGGCGTAGCGCAGCGGATGATTCATGGAAATTTCCACTTCGCGTTTCTCGCCGGTGGCGGCATTGTCCAGGCGCACCAGGCTGCGAAAATCTTTCGGAATATCCGTGCCGGGATAAACCGTGTGCGTGGCCTTGAGCAGCGTCAGCGTGAAATTATGTTTCACCCGCATCGGCCGCATCAGGAAGCTGAACTGCTTGCCACCGACTTCGACGACCTGCGGCGCGACCAGCTGCCCGGCGATTTTTTGCGCCATGTCCATGCCGAGCTGTTGCGCGTAGCTGTTGCGCATGGCTTCGGCGAGCGACGCGTCGCCGGCCCAGTCGCTGGCCACCCAGGTGCCGAGCGAACCAACCGGCGCGATCAGTTCAAAAACCGCCGTCGGCACATTCTTTTCGTCGGTGGTCTTCACGTCGGGCAGCGGCCGGAAATCAAAAAACGCCGCGACGCCATTGGTTGTGACCGGCGCTTCATTTTTCATCATCGGCGCGCGGAAATTCGCATCGGAGTTTTTCCAGAACGATTGCACGCGGATGGCGAACGGCAGGCTGTCAATTTTCAGTTCGTCACCGGCTTTCAGCAACCGGTTCGGGATGGCTGTGAGTTCGTCGCCGTTGATGAAGATCAATTCGTAATCCGTCGCGCTCTCGGAGTAATTCCGCGTCTCGCCTTCCGCAAAGTGCATCTGCATTTCGCGCGACAACATGTCCGTGGAAAGCTGGCCGACGAGCAGCACGATGACGCCCGCGTGCGCCAGCTGGATGCCGAGCTTCTTGGCGGTGAATTGAAACCGGTGAATGTGCGCGCAAACCAGATTCACCAGCAGCAGCGTGCCGAGCAGATAACCGCCGGGCAGCAGGATTGGGATTTTATGGCCGAAAAAATTGGCGCCGACGACCAGCCATTGTTTAAAATAATGCGCCTGCGCGCCGTAAAGGCCTTCGTCCGCCTGCGCAATCGTGCCGACAAACACCAGCACGATGGCAAACGCCAGCAGCGTGACGGTGAGCTTGAGCGAGGAAAAAAACGCGACTGTTTTATTAATGAGCATCGGGATATTTGGCCGACTGCACGAATTTCACCAGCGCGTCTTTTTGTTGCGCCACGAGGCTGGCGTCGCCCATGAGCTTGTAAAACCAAGTTTGGCCGCCGAGCGGCAGAATGAATCCGACGAGCTGCGCGGGTTTGCCGGTGCGCGCGTCGGTGCCGGCAAGTTCAACCAAGGTGGCTTTGCCGCCGGATGCGTCAATCGTCGGCAGATTCGCGAGATCGGCATCGGTCACCGGCGCGAGACCGAGCTGTGCGCGCCAGCGATTCACGTTGGGCAACAAGCCGCCGCCATCGCCGGCAAGCGAACTGACATTGACTGCCGCCTGCGCGCCGCCATCGCCGGTGATGACATATTTGGCGATGAGGAATTGCGTGAGCTGACCTTCCTGCCAGCCGGCGGGAACGATCCAAGTCGGCTTGTCAGCGGTATCCGCGCTGGTCACCGGCATGGCGGGAGTCATGCCGCCGATGGCCGGATGCGACGGGGGCAATTGGCTCATGTCCATCGCGGCTGGTGCGGCGAGTCCACCAAACTGAACCGATTTCAAAAAGGTAATAAACGTCGGTTTCTGCGCCTCGACAAGTCCGGCGTCGCCGGTCATTTTGAAAAACCACGCGGTATTGTCGCGATGCAAAATGACACCGAGAATCCGCTCTGCGTCGCCGCTGCCCGGCGTGGTGCCGGCGAGGTCATACATATCGGCCGGGGCGTCGCCGACGGAAATTTTCTCCGCGAGTGAGCCCAGCTCCGCATCGGCTAGAGGAATGAGGCCAACTTGACCGCGCCAGCGATTGACATTGGCCGAATCCGCCCCGGCCATTCCAGGCAGCGGAATCACGCTGATATCGGCCTGCTTGGCGGCCTGCGAAACGCCAAAACTCGCGACGCGCATTTGCGTCAGGGCTTTTTTCTCCCAGCCGGCGGGCAAGGTGTATTGCAATGTTGGCTGACCGCGATTGTCCGGCACGGGCATGCCATCCGTCATGGATGAAGGCATGGCGGCGGGTGCGGCGGCGGGTGGTGGAGGGGTCGATATATCGCTGGCGTCGGCGTGGTAAACTTTGACGTTGTCGCGGCCGCAGCCGGCGCCGGCGATAATCAGCAGCGCCGCCGTTGCCGCCGGCAGTCCGAAGGAATGGGTGAAATGCTTCATTTTTTGTGCCTCTTAAATACCGCAATTCCCGGCGCGCGGCGAAACTTTCTTTGCCATTCACACACCAAAAATTGTCACTGCCACGCCAAGAAATGAACACCCACCGCTCTGATTCCTCAGCTAATCGCCATATTCAGCAGGAATTCGATGTTGCTGCCGGTCTTCTTGAGTTTGCCGAGCATGAGGTCCATCGCCTCGACCGGCGGCACGCCGGTGAGCGCGCGGCGCAGGATGACCACGCGGCTGCATTCGTCCGGATGATAGAGCAATTCTTCTTTTCGCGTGCCGGAACGTTCGATATTGATGGATGGAAAAATGCGCCGATCAACCAGCGCCCGGTCGAGATGGACCTCCATGTTGCCAGTGCCCTTGAACTCTTCAAAAATCACCTCGTCCATGCGCGAACCGGTGTCCACCAGCGCCGTGGCGATGATGGTCAGCGAGCCGCCTTCTTCAATATTGCGTGCCGCGCCGAAAAACCGCTTCGGCTTGTGCAGTGCATTCGCGTCCACACCGCCGGACAGAATTTTGCCGGAGTGCGGTTGCACGGTGTTGTAAGCGCGGGCGAGGCGCGTGATCGAATCGAGCAAAATCACGACGTCGCGCTTGTGCTCAATCATGCGCTTGGCTTTTTCGATCACCATTTCGGCGACCTGCACATGCCGCTCCGGCGGTTCGTCGAACGTGGACGAAATCACTTCCGCGCCTTTGCAGGAACGTTCCATGTCCGTCACTTCTTCCGGCCGCTCGTCAATGAGCAGGATGAACAAATAAGTTTCCGGATTATTCTTCAAAATGGCGTTGGCCATTTTCTGCATCATCACCGTTTTGCCGGTGCGCGGCGGCGCGACGATCAAGCCGCGCGTGCCTTTGCCGATCGGGCAGACCAGATCGAGCACGCGTGTGCTTAGTTCATCCGGCGCGGTTTCAAGAATGAAACGCTTGTTCGGAAACAGCGGCGTGAGATTTTCAAAATGCGTTTTGTCCTTCGCCTTATCCGGTTCCTCGCCGTCAACCGCCTCGACTTTCAGCAGTGCGAAAAATTTTTCTTTTTCTTTTGGCGGCCGGATTTGACCGGTGATCAAATTGCCAGTCTGCAAATCGAACCGGCGGATCTGCGACGGCGAGACATAAATGTCCTCCGGGCACGGCAGATAATTAAAACTTTGCGAGCGCAAAAAACCGAAACCTTCCGGCAGCACCTCGATGACGCCTTCTGAAAACAGCACGCCCGCGCGCTCGGCATTTTTCTGGAGGATGTGGAAAATGACCTCGTGCTTGCGCATCGTGCCGAAATTTTCCACGCCATATTCCTTCGCCATGTTGTTCAGCTCCGTCATGTTCATCGCTTGCAGCTTGGCGATGTTGATGGAAGTAGCGATGCGGTCGCGTTGATAACCCGCGCGGCGATCTGAAATCCTTTGTTCTTCATCGCGCGTATCCTCCTGAGTAGGTTCGACCGGCGCGGACGGCGGGCGCAGCTCCGCCGATGTCTCCGGACGGGAACGACGGCTAGCTTCTTCCTGCGCATCCGCGTTGGCGGACGCCTGCGCGGCGGCCTTGACGCTATCAACCGTCCGTTCCGGCGCGGGGGCCGGCGGTTCAGCGGGAACTGGTGGCGCAATGGGCGGCAGTTCCGCCACGGGCGTTTCGACAACGGGTGGTTCAACAATCGGTGGTTCAACAATCGGTGGGACAACAATCGGTGGGACAACAATCGGTGG
>Ga0182030_10025339_pt1 | contig 10817 bp, 13 predicted proteins | sample 812S3MmetaG_FD_121299 | JGI IMG/M metagenome (GOLD analysis project Ga0182030, IMG submission 121299) | Permafrost microbial communities from Stordalen Mire, Sweden - 812S3M metaG (Illumina Assembly) | ecosystem: Environmental > Terrestrial > Soil > Wetlands > Permafrost | place: Sweden... | reverse complement strand
GTCCTCAGACGCCGCCTCACACTGCCGCCGGACGCCGTTCTCCTGCCACACCGCCCGCCACCGGCCGCCGGGCTCCCGCGCCGGATACACCGTCACACCCCCCTCCACCTCAATAACCACACGACCGTCGCCACGCGTGGCTGCGCGGGCATCCCCGCGCAGCAGGGGGCCGGGCTGTGCCGTGCGGCGCGATCGCGGGCCGCCGCGAACAGGACTGGCGGGCCGCTTGGTTCCGGCGCGGGCCGGTTGTGGGGTTTTTGTGGGGATCTTGGTCTGAGGGGGTGCTTCCGGCACCATGACAAGCCTGCTCTTCCTGGCGTCTACCCAGGTGAAGCGGGCTGCTTAGTTGTCACCGAGCCGGTGGGCCGGGAAAACGATAGACCGGCTGAAAAGCGGAAGGTCGACAGTTCGATCCTGTCCCTGACCACCAGCTCAGAGCCCGTTTCAGGGGATCGGCTCCCGTCGCGGGGAGCCAAACGGGGAGCCAAAAAGAGTTACGCTCCCAGGCATGACTGACAACACAGCGCGCCGTCGCGGGCATGGCGAAGACGCGATCTACTTCGATGCGGCGAAGAGCCGCTATGTCGGTGCGATTTCGGTTGGCTTCGGGCCGGACGGGAAGCGGCTCCGGCGCAAGGTCACCGGGCGGACCAAGACCGAGGTCCGGGACAAGCTCAAGGCTTTGCATAGCGAGATTGACCGCGGCCTGCATACGTCCGCCACGTACACGGTCCGGCAGGCGGTGGACGACTGGCTCGAGGGCGGACTGCAGGGCCGGTCGCAGCGCACGAGGTCTATCTACCAGGAAGCTCTGAAGCCGCTCCTGGAGCACATCGGTGCTACGCCGCTCAGAGAGTTGACGGCCCGCGATGTGCGCAGAGGCCTTGAGGCGCTCAGCGACAGGATGTCGTCTAGGTACCTGCAGATCGCCCGGGCTTCCCTCACACGGGCCATCAGGTATGCCGAGGCACACGATCTGGTCGGCCGGAATGTGGCCACCCTAGTGGACAACCCGAAGGGCCAGATAGGACGGCCGAGCCGGTCCCTCAGCTTGGAGCAGTCCCTGGCGCTGCTCGAAGCTGCCCGGGAGTCCCGGCTGAACGCGTACGTCGTTCTGAGCCTCGCGGTCGGCATCCGGACCGAGGAGGCCAGGGAATTGCACTGGGATCACCTCGATCTAGACGGAGATCTGGGCGCGACTCGGCCGGTGCCGCCGTCGGTGGCCGTGTGGCATTCGGTGCGGCAAGGCGGCGACACCAAGACGGCCAAGTCGCGGCGGACGCTCGCGCTGCCTCAGGCCGCCGTACAGGCTCTGCGGGAGCACCGCAAGCGTCAGGCGGAGGACCGCCTCGCGGCCGGGGCTCTATGGCAGGATCACGGCCTGGTCTTCTCCTCGGCCATCGGCACGCCGCTGGACGCGGCGAACGTCCGGCGCGAGTTTCGCAAAATCACCGAGGCGGCTGGCCTCGGCACGGAATGGGCGCCACGGGATCTGCGGCACACCTTCGTCTCCCTGATGTCCGCGGACGGCGTGCCCATTGAGGAGATAGCTCGTCTGGCTGGGCACAACCGCACCGCCACCACGGAGCTTGTCTACCGCCACGAACTGCGCCCCGTTATCACGACGGGTGCTGAGGTGATGGATAGGATCTTGAAAGCGAGCGGCGGCCAGTACGGAGGATTAAGCCGTCAAGATGCACCTTGGTCGGCCTAATAAGTTAGCGGAGCAGTCCACGGTCACGCAGGTTCGCGAGGATGAAGGTGGTTATTGCCTCGGGATCCCCCGGAGGCACGACCACAGTGGTCGAAGCATGCTCCTCTGCGAGCGCTACATAACCCCCGAGCACCTCGCTGCGGTTTAGTTCATCACGTTCGAACGGTGTCATAAATAGGAAGACTACGTCTGCTGGTTGACTTGACCATATTGATTCAATCACACCGAAAAATGCCGATTCACTCACGTTCGCCGCAAGGTGGCCCGCGTACCAGCCATAGGCAACAGTGGACCACCACCAGCGGTCTAGGAAGAGACCATGCTGTGTGCGAGCATTGGAGATCGGTACGATATTCTCTGCATGGCACGCTAGATGCAACAACTGACGTGCCAACGGCGATGCGATATTGTCGTTCTCCGTGAGTGAATAAATACTTTCCGTTAGCGTTGTCGCGCCGGATGGTAGATGAATAAACTTTGGCCCTGGCGTTGCCCAGTTGAGCACTGATAGCCGTTTAAGCTGCGTCGATTTTCCGGAACGGTCAAGACCTTCAAACACGACCAGAGAACCGGCTCGGAAATATAGTTCTGTCATCGCAACTTACCCTTGCGGTCCGATTTCGACTATACGATTTTGAATTTACCGGGACGACCGCGTGGAACGGAGCGGTTCCGGGCATTCGGGCATGACGAGCTGATGGCCCAGGGCAACGCCTCACTGGCCAGCTTCTGGCTCCGAGTCGAATCGCTGGAGGACACCGACAACCTTCCCGCTCTGGAGGAGATAGCGGCAGAGCTCGCGACGACCTCCAGGCAACGCTTCATCACTTCGCAGCCGTTGCTTCCCCGCTGAGCATCCCCGATCTGGCCGAGTTTACGCATCAGCATCTGGCTGCGTGACGCAGGTCGAGTAGGCCGCCTGCTGTCGGACAGACCTGCTTCCGTCCGCGCTTCGGACCGATCATCTCCAAGGCAGGGTGTCCTTGAATCGGACGACCGGCCGACACTTCTGTTTGATTTTCCGACACAATGCCGGTACGCTCTTGTCAGGAAATCAGACAACACCAACGGTTCGCCGTCGGAAAGGCAGTCAAGTGGCTAACATGTCAGCCGCCCCGGCACAGGTGGCGCCCGACTCGGAGGAGCTGGCCGCGGCGATCCTTGAGTCACTGGCCCAGGTCAGAGCAGCGCCTGTCTCCGAGCTCCGCGAGGAGATGGCCACAGCGGGAGGAGACCTGGAGATCGACTCGCGCGAGGCGGAGGCGGTGATCGCGATGCTAGAGAAGCGGTACGGTCGGACGCTCGCGACGGTCGATGACCTCGAGCCGGAGTGCCTGCTATCCCTCGAGTCGCTCACCGAGTTGATCCACCGACGCTGGCCTGCTGGACACCCGATTGCCCAGAGCGGGAGCCGATGATGGCGGTCTTCATCAGCGAGAAGGACGTCTCCGCCGCATGGGTCGCGGCGCTCGACACGCTCGTGGCCAGCGGCGGCGACGCCGTCAACCTCACGGTTGCCATTGCCGACCCCACCGCGGAGCGGGAGGGCGTCCGCCAGGTGCTCGATCGGTTCATCGGCGAGCGCCGCCACATGAAGCACAATTCAGTGGAACGCGTGTCGACGGTGGCCAATACGCTGTTCCCATCGGCCTGGTACCTCCCCCAACGCCTCGGCGCGGACGCCGCGGAGCATCTATACGAGCTGGAGCGGAACACCCGTCCCGTGACCCGCCGACGAAACCCGCGTGGTACCTACTTCGAGCGGATGGTGGCATGGCCTGGTCCCAACAAGGAGGAGTTCAATCAGCTCGATCAGGCTGTCCGTCGCCTTCGCTCGGCACGTGGACGTGGGCATCAACGTGGCCATGAGTACGAGGTCGGCCTGGCGATGCCTTCCGACGAGATCGCCGCGCCCGTACTGGTCGTCGGCAAGGACCGCAACACGCGGGGCTTCCCGTGCCTTAGTCACCTGAGTTTCAGTCTGCTGCACGGCGTGGTGCACCTCGTGGCTGTGTACCGCAGCCACGACTTCATCAGCAGGGGGTACGGGAACTACCTGGGGCTCGGACGCGTGCTGCAGTTCGTCGCACAGGAAAGTGGCTTTCCCGCAGGCGAACTCACCTGCGTCTCGGCGTCGGCGACGGCGGAGATCACGCGAGGCGGCGCTTTCGGGTATGAGAGGGTCGGGCGGTTGCTCGAAGACTGCCAAGCGGCGCTCGGGACGACGCCATGAGCGCTTCTCATGCTTTCTCTTGGACCCAGGTGGTGCCACCGGATGGGACCGCGGCAGGCATCGTCCGTGCGGGCGTTGATCGAGTCGAGCTCGACGAGTTCCAGCGGACTGTCAATGTCGCTGGTAATGGGTTTCTCGAGCGCACCTTCACGCCGGAGGAGATCGCGTTCTGTGCCGGCCGCGTGAACCGCCTCGCCACGCGCTTTGCGGCGAAAGAGGCTGTTGCGAAGGTGCTCGGTACCGGATTTCGTGGTCTCGGCTGGCAGGAGGTTGAAGTGCTGACCTCTCCGCACGGTGAGCCACACGTCGTCCTGCATGATCGAGCGCAGAAGCGCGCCGATCACCTTGGAATGAGGTCGATCGGCGTGAGCCTGACCCATACTGCTGTCGCCGCGGAGGCATTTGTCGTCGCGCTCTGCACCGGGCACTGCACAGAGCAATCGATTCGAGAGGAGACCGATCATGGCTGAGGCGAAGCGTGTCCACACGAACGAGGAGGACGAGGAGTACGCCTCCATGGGAGCCCGGCTTCGCAAGGCTCGCGAGTACCTGGGGCTCTCGCAGGAGGCTGTTGCTGAGGCGCTCGGTGTGCCCCGTGCATCCGTCTCGGCGATGGAGAGTGGGCGGCGCAAGGTGAGCAGCCTGGAGCTTCGCGACCTTGCGCGTCTCTACAAGCGCCCGCTCAACTGGTTCTACGACAGCGACGCTGAGCCGATCGCCGAAGACGAGATAGTGAGCGCGCTATTCCGGGCGACGAAGAACCTCACCCAAGAGGATCGGGAGCAGGTGCTCCGCTTCGCTGAGTTCCTCAAGGGCGCCGGGCAGGCGCCCGCCCGGCGGCGGAGCCCATGACCCGCGCCGCCGCACCCAAGAGCAGGTCGGTCACATGGCTGCACTGACGCCGTATCAACGGGCGGCTCGGGAAGGTATTCGGGCCGCGCAGCGTGAGCACCAGCGGCTTGGAACGGAGTTCACTAGCCGCGTCGATATCTTCGATGTGATTGAGAACGAGCGCATCTGGCTCTTCTTCCAACGCCTCCGTAATCTGTACGGCGCGTACCAGCGCTACGGCGACGCCGCTGGGATCGTTGTCAACTCCCAGCATCCGCTGACGCTGCAGCGGTACACCGGGGCGCATGAGTACGGCCATCACGTGCTCGGGCACGCCGCGAGCGCCGACGATGAGACTCGCATCTACCGCAGGTCGCAGGATCCGCAGGAGGTTGCAGCCCAGGCGTTTGCGGGTGAGTTCCTCATGCCCCTGCAGCTGGTCAACTACGTGCTGCGCACGATGGGACTGTCCGGGCGGGACCTGCCGCTGACGGCGAGGCAGGTGTACCAGCTATCACTTGAGCTTGGGGTGAGCTACAGCGCTGCGGTGACGCAGCTCGTCGGACAGCACAAACTGACGGTGTCAGCTGGGCAGCGACTGCGGCGTGAAAGCCCGCTCGCCGTGAAGACCGGACTCGCCGGCCTCCGGCCAGCTCATTCCTGGGCGGACGTGTGGTTGCTCGATGAGTCGCAAGAGGGACGGCAGTTCGTGCCACGGCTGCGCGACGAGATCCACGTCATGCTCGGCGAGACGCCTTCAACTGGGTACGTGTGGCAACTCGTCGACGCGACGCCCTCGGTGCTGGCATTGATCGATGATCAATTCGATACGGATGACGACGACATCGGCGCTGCCGGGACGCGGCATGTCGCCTTCCGCGTGGCCCACGCCGGCGCGGGCCGGATCCGACTCGAGAAACGCCGGCCTTGGCAGCATGACGGCGAGGCGTCGGCGATCTTCGAGGCGACCGTCAGCGCGGCTGCACCGCTCACCGGTGACACTGAAGATGGTGTCAGTGAGGACGTGAAGCAGGTGCTGGCGGGCGGTCGGGCTGCATGACGACTTCAGCCATCGCGCCAGGCGCGGACATGCGAGCGCTCCTTCCGCCGGTGCGCGACCAGGGTCCGCGCGGCACGTGCGTCGCCTTCGCCATCACCACAGCGCACGAAGTCGCGCGTGCCGCAGGCACTCAGGTGGCCGAAGACCTGTCAGAGGAGGCCCTATTCTGGGGCTGCAAGGTCATCGACGGGAACTGGAAGTCGGGGACGAGCTTCGGTTCGGCAGCCGCCGCCCTGGGTGTGACCGGGCAACCGCTCGAGACCATCTGGCCCTACGAGCCTCGCCGACCTGCGGGAAGACGGTATGACCCGCCTGGCAAGCCCACAGCGGACTGGCGCAAATCCGCAATGGGTCAGGCGTCACTCGACCTCGCGTCCGTTCGCGCAGAGATCGACGTAGGCCGTCCTCTCGTGCTCGGTCTCACCGTGTTCGACACGTTGTTCCTTCCGACGGGGGCAGGCCGGATCAACCCACCCGCCGCAGGAAGCCCGGCCCGAGGCAGGCATGCGGTGCTCGCCGTCGGGCACGATGCGGACGCCGTCCTTATCCGCAACTCGTGGGGCACGACCTGGGCGCTCGGCGGATACGGGTGGCTGAGCAATGAGTACGCCGAACGCCACGTTCGCGAGGCGTGGGTGATCCAGCCTCGCGCTGGTGGGGTGGCCCCGACATCCGAAGCACGCACAACGGGAGATGTCTATGAATCTCACTGACTACCAGCAGCAGGCCCAGGCGACCGACCAACTGCCAGCCGGAGATCCCAACGCGGTCATCGTTCCGTTGCTTGGCATGGCGGGTGAGGTCGGATCACTGCTGGCCGAATACAAGAAATACCTGCGCGACAAGGATGCGCACGTGCTTTTCCCCAAGCAGGTGGCGGAGGAACTGGGCGACATCCTCTGGTACCTCGCCAACACCGCCACGAAGTTTGACCTCGACCTGGCGGCGATCGCTGCCGACAACCTGGCGAAGACCCGTGATCGATGGCCACCGCCTGGCCACCCGGACCGGTACCACTTGTTCGATGATGACTTCCCAGCCGACGAGCAGTTGCCCCGCTCATTCTCCGCGGCGATCATCGATAGCGTGGGCGCCGAGGGGAAAGGGCGCATCACCCTGACCATCGACGGCGTTCCGGCAGGCGACCCGCTGCAGGACAACGCCTATGACGAGGATGGATACCGCTTTCACGACGTGTTCCATCTCGCTCACGCCGCCAAGCTCGGATGGTCGCCCGTGCTCCGCGGGACGCTGCTCACGCCACACCGCAAGCGCCGCTCGGCACCGGACGTGGACGAGGTCGAGGACGGCGGCCGCGCGATCGTCATCGACGAGGCGATCGTCGCCTACGTCTGGGAATACGCCCGGCGCCATCGTTTCCTCGAGGGTGTCAACACGGTCGACTACCCCGTCCTGAAGACGATCCGCCAGCTCACCGACGGGCTGGAGGTTGCAGCGCGGACAGCGCACGATTGGGAGGAAGCCATCCTCGCTGGATACCGCGTCTTTCGTGAGGTCAGGGCGCGAAAAGGGGGAGTAGTAGCTGTCGATCTCCAAGCTCGGTCAATCGACCTGATAGCGTGACGGGCTGGGACGGCAGGCGCTCGTTGAGGCCCCACTTAGGAGGGAACCACACGTCGACGGGATTCTCCACTGCCTGGAATCGTTGCTTGATCCGGCTCCTTCCGCCCACACCGCTCACCTCGGGATGCACGACCCGGGCGTACTTGTCGACCTCGCAGAAGAGGTTCTGACAATCGATGAGCTGCAGCGGCCTTCCCCAAAGATCCTGGAAGACAATCCCTCGCCGGACGAACTCTTCCTCCTGGCTGTCCGCAACGAGCCTGATCAGGTCGGCCTCGTCGTAGTCCCCATAGTCGGCAAAACACTTCCGGATGCCGCTTCGGGCACCGGGTCCCGGCATCACGAATTCCATCTCAGAGAAGTCCAGGGCGTTTGTGTAGTTGAGGTCCGTGATGAGTTGGTATGCGAGGAAGGGACCGATCCCGCGATAACCGAGCAGGGCCTCATACCCAGCGCGCATCGAAGTGCATGCCGCCAGGCGCTGAGGTAGGCGCTCGTCCAGCATGGTGCGCAGCAGCTGGAGGTGGGTCAGGTGCTTTCTCCGCACTCCCGGCGCTGCCGCGGGCATGATGTACGCCGCTGAGTAGAGGCGGTCGCCGCGCGCGAACGCCCGTGTCAGCACCGCGTCGTAGGCATCGACGGAGAACGCCCGTGCGGATGGCGCGCCGAACGCTGCACGAAGGCGCTCCCACGTCGCGACCTTGTTGAAGAACTTGAAGAGCAGGACGCGAAATACCACCTCCTCGGCGGCCTGCTCGCCGTCGTAGGCGACATGCCGTATGAGGTACTGGCTGACCCGATCAGCGGCCCGATAGGCATTCGTGAACCGGTGTGCGGACAGGACCGGGTCATCGGTCCACGGCGCGGGTTCGGCCCGAACCCGCGCGTGGAAGATCCTCTGTCGCTCCGCGGCGAAGTGCCAGTAGCTATCGAAGACCGGAGTCGTCGTTGGTTGCCGCCTCGCACTAACCAACAGGCCACGTCCCGCCGTCCAGCCGAACTCTAGCGCAGACATCTCGGAATCCTCAGCTCCTCGTTACCCAGCCGTCGGGCCCGCGAGCGCACGCACCGTATAGCCCTTTGTCTCGCGGCCGCTGCGCGCCGTGCGGTCGTAAAGCCCGTGGACGCCTCCGCGCTGACGCGCGCGCCTGACCATGCGTCAGCTTGACCCTTTCCCTCGCCACATCCGGACTCATGCTCTCGGTGATCACTCACCGTGGCCAACTCCAGCTGACCGATGCACACCTGGGTTCGCCGCCGACTGGGTCCACGCATCCCGTCGAAAACCATGACCAAGTTCGAGCAGCGGCGACAGACGCCAGCGTGGGCGCGTGTCACGCGCCCTGCGAGGCGGCGAGTTCTGTCTCTTGCCAGCTCTCCAGGCCCACGATCACCGCAGCGGGACGCCCGTTGCGAAGCAGCACAGTACCGGCTGGCCTTTAGCGACCTGATCCTAGGCGGTCTCGCTGATTTCTCCTTAACCGGAAATGGCAATACGAGGCGATCCTGCATAGCTTCCACGATAACAGATTGGCCGTCTACCGTCTATGGCTTACGGTTGGCCGTCTATGATCTATGCGTTATGGTCTAGGTATGTGTTCCATGAGCTGCCGATCTGCCAGAGTCGGCTGACCATGCCCCGCCCTGTACCGCCCGAGGGACGTTGGACTGAGCGCCACCGTCTGGTCAGCTTCTACGCGTCCGACGAGGTCCGGGTGTGGATCGATGAGGAGATGCGCCGTACGGGCGCGAGCAAGACTCAGGTCATCGTCCACGCGCTCGAGGAGCAGAGACGCGCGCGCGGTTCGTCGAGCGGTCGCCGCCGACGTCCGGCGCGCTGACGCGGCACGCTCGCGCTTGCGGACGATTCGGCAGGTCTCGATGAGGTCGGCCATGGAAGCCCGGCCTCCACGGCCGTCCAGGCGGTGGTTCTCGGCGGAGCGACCGGAGGGGCAAACGATCATCCCGAGGAGACGGCGTAATCCCGAGGGCAGCTACGGCACTTTCCGGACTATGTGACCCACTGCGGGAGCACCATGTGCTTACGTGCCGCTCGGCATAGTCCGGCATCAATCAGCGTCTTCGAGGGTGAGGTCTTGCTCGGCAGCGAGTTGGAGGAGCTGGGCGGAGGGGTGATCTATGGCATGGGAGGCTGGAGGATCGCGTGCCTTCCAGGTGACGAAAGGTGTCACCGAAGTCGCTCGTGTCGGCATCGCAGCTGGGCACCATGAGCCGTTGGCGTTCTTCAATCTTGGCGCGGAACGCCCGGCGCCCTGCGGCCAGCGACGCAGTAAATCCATCGACCTGTGAGCTGCGACAAGCGCAAGCTGAACCTAACCCCAAATGGACGAAGCCTCTGGGCGCATCGGCCTTCGTCCAATGGAGCTGCCGATCGTCAAACCGACCATGTACACGCAATAATTCAATTTACATCGCTTACAGATAGTGCCCCATCGCCGCGCAGAGTCGTTATCTTGTAATTGTCCTGGCTTGCTGCAATTCGCTCGTTGGTCACGTGACGTGACGTGACTGACGGTCGGCTGCGGACGGCGGATCGTCAGGTCGCCTTGAGGCGCCGTCCGCTTCGATGTCCGATGCGTCTGCTCAGTCTGTGGCTTCGTGGTCGGATTCGGTGTCGTGCTCGGCGGCGAGCTGGAGGATTCTCGCTGCGGGGATGATCTCCGGTTTGGGTGGCTTCAAGATCGCGTCCTGGTCGGATGCCTGCCAGCCAGGGAAGGCACTGCCAAGGCCGCCCCAGGCCGGATCTTCGCCAGGCATCAGCAACCGCGAGCGTTCGTCCATCTCGGCGCGAAACGCCTGGTGCCGTGCGGCCAGGTCGCCGATCGTGGGAGCCGTCTCGGTGAGTTTCCCGTCGGGGGCTAGACCCGGTTGCTCGCGTCTGGTGTCGCTGGCAAGGGCTGTTTCGGCGGAGCGCAGGGGCTCGATCTTCTGGTCCGGATGGCGTCGGCGTAGTTCGGCGTCGGCAGTTATGGCCAGGCGCCTGGACTGTTCGGTGGCGCGCTCCCATTCCTGCCGGTGGGCCATGGCTTGGGCGAGGGCTTGTTCTCGTTGCTGGTAAATGTCGCGCAGGGCCCGGTAGCTGGCGGCCAGGATTTCATGCCGGGCGGCGCGGTCGCGGTCGCCTGCTTTGCGGGCGGCGGCTGTTTCGGCGTCAGCGCGGATGGCACCGAGCCCGGCGTCGAAGGCTCCGAGCCGGGATAGCCGCAGTTCCTTGCCGACGTGGCGGGGTGCCCAGGCGGTCTCGGCCCTGTAGGCGTCGCGGAGCAGCCACAGCCGCCCGTCGGGCATGGCCCGGACGTCCGGCTGGCCGGCTGGGCCGAGGGCGGCGAAGGCCTGGTACCAGGAGGCCCGCTGGTCTGGCGCTTGCCGGGCGG
>Ga0182030_10025338_pt1 | contig 10818 bp, 6 predicted proteins | sample 812S3MmetaG_FD_121299 | JGI IMG/M metagenome (GOLD analysis project Ga0182030, IMG submission 121299) | Permafrost microbial communities from Stordalen Mire, Sweden - 812S3M metaG (Illumina Assembly) | ecosystem: Environmental > Terrestrial > Soil > Wetlands > Permafrost | place: Sweden... | reverse complement strand
TCGCCACATGGCGACTACAAGGACAACGGCCGGTATCGCGCCCAGACCGAACATATAGCGCCACCCCTCGGTGGCGGAAAATGCATAGTCCACCAGGTAAGCGACCACGATCCCGGTCGTAATCGCAAGCATGTTCACCGCGACCAGCGCGCCCCGAACCTTTGCGGGAACTATTTCGGCAATGTACATCGGAGAAATAAAGGAGGCAACGCCAATACCCAGGCCGCTCACGATCCTGCCGGCGATCAGCCATGTGACCGACGGCGCCAGCGCTGTTGCAACGGCGCTGAATGTGAAAATAATCCCGGCCAGTATGATCAGTTTTCGTCTACCGAAGCGGTCCGTCAGAGCGCCTCCCAGAGCGGCGCCAACAGCGGCGCCGACTAAAACGGCGCTAACGACAATCTCCTCCATGCGCGCCGAAAGGGAAAACTGTTTCGTAATGAACAGAATGGCCCCTGAAATGACGCCCGTGTCGTAGCCGAAGAGCAGACCTCCCAGGGCGGCGACCCCAACAGCGACATAGACCAGGCCTCTTAGCCCGGTCTCAGGCTTGTCCGGCATCGGCCAAACTCTCCGGGTTAACAGGGCCAACGGAAACGACGAAATCGGCTCCTTGCCAGTGATGAGCGTCCGGCCAGTACAAAGTGAATCGAATCTGACTCCCTTCGATAAGAGTTTTTGTTGGCAAGTCCGCTATGTAGATACCCAGCCCTACATCTGTCGTCGTGACGTCCCGGACGGTTTTCCAGTCATCGCCGCTCCAGTGGATAACAGAGGCGGACAACGTCTCGATCCGCAGTAACTTGCCTGCGGGCATCGATCGAATCTTATGGTTGAATCGCCAGACCAGCCGCGGGGATACGGTTTTCTCCGTCAGGTAGCGTTTGACGGTCTGCGGAGGTAAATCAAAGACGCGCCCGTCGCCGAGGGATCGCCCCAGCTTGAGGTACTCGGCGTGGGCCCACACCAGCGGCATGGCCGAACCAGACGGCCTGCCAAAATGCAGTTCGTGTTGAGGAATGTCCGGCGAGTCCCACACCTGCTCCGAAATCAAACCAGTCTGGTTGGCGAAGGATTCCATGGCGGTCTGAAGCTTCGTGGCGTTTTCGAGGTGACCGGCCGCCAGTTCGTAATGGGCGCGCTCACCCGTCAGCAGCGGCCAGCCGCGGCCGATCCCGGTTCCGTCGAACGGCGACCCATCCCGATGCTCGCCGTAACCATCGTCGTTGTAGCGATGCCAGGCGGGTCCGGTGGGGGTCTGAATCTTGAGCAAGGCATCGATGAGCGTGACCGTATCTTTCACCCTTTGATCGCCCGCGGCGCGTACCCCAAAACGAACCAGGGCAAGCGGTCCGGTACTTACCATGTGATTGGCACGGCGGCTGTCATCGGAAGAAGTGACGTTCTTCACGTGTACCAATCCATCGAGATGCTTTCCTTCCTGCCTGCCATCGGGGGAGATGCGCACGTAATATCCGTGCACCTGGTATTTGCGGCACCAGTTCGTACCCGATGCGTACATCCAGCGTTCAATGGACATCTCCCAGACGTCGGCGATCTCACGGAGGTAGGTTGCAATGGGTGGCTCGTGATTCAGGTCGGCCAGATCCGCCGCCGCGAGCAGTGCGGCGATTTGCGCCCCCACCGTGAAGGGCGAGTAACCGGGATCTTCCTCCCAGCGATCCTGCGGGCTGACGGGGCCGCTTCGAGCCAAATACCCCGCGGCCTTCTTCACCATGGGCCAAAGACCGGCAAGATCGCTATGGGCCAGGGCCTTTTCGCGATGCGCCAGGTCGACCAGGAGGATCGGCAAAGCGGTTTCGTCCATCTGGATTCCGTCCCAATACGGCGAGCCATCGAGCCACATATTCTGCGGCCAATGCCCATCCGCCAACTGGGTCTTCTGCAGGTACGAGATCACGCGCCTGGCGTCATCATGCGCGCCGGCGGCGAGCAAGGCGCCTGCGGTTTCGACCATGTCGCGCGACCAGACGAGGTGGTATCCGCCGAGGTCTTTGTCCCCTTTGCTGAAGCCCCAGGGAATGGAGAGGCTGGCGATGATTCCGCCCGGCGAGGTCTTCGATTCGTGGGAGCGCAGCACGGCGAGGCTTTTCTGCGAAAGGGCGGTGGGACGGCTGCCGTTATTTTTATGCGGAGTATGTTGCTGCCATCCGGCTATATAGTCATGCTTCGCCTTTTCAAAACCGTCGTGCAGGCTGGCCGTGGCATTCCGGGCGGCTTCTTCCGGGACTGTACCGAAACCAAGGGCGAGCGCGACGTTTCCCTGCGACTTGACTAAGTCGATCTCGGCGGTCAGCGCCAGGTTGCCGTGCTCCGCCCGCGTGTACTCCCACGTCATCCGCTTGTGCGCTTTCAGGTCTTGCCATCCGTCGGAAGAACCCACGTAGCCCACCGAACGCCTGACCCAGGGAACGGAGCATGCCAAGGCCAGCGCGCTGCCATCACGCTGCGCAAAAAGCACCGGAGTGCCCTCAAATTCGCCGACCCATGCGGTGTTGTCACCACCCTGGTTCCCCAAATGCGGGGCGAGCAGGACAAAGAGGCGATAACTGGACGGGGAACCCTTCTGCGCAACGAAGCGAACCTGCTGTAGTACGGTGGCGCGCTGGGGATCTGTGACAACCTGCTTTTCGATGCGGTAGCGGCCCTCGCGGCAGGTGTTGACCAACTGGAATGCGGGAACGCCGGGCTCCAGCCATGAGACCGCGGACTCGCAGTCGCGCTTTTCCTCGGAGAAGAGATCCGCGCCATCGGTGACGATGAGCCCCATATCGCGGATGGAAGCCTGGTCGATCCGCGGGTAGTAAATCTCGTCAAAGATTCCGTGGCTCATGGTGAACCACACGTGGCTGTGGCTGCTGAGAGCCGTGCCTACGGCGGTCTTGGCGCTGGATGTCCAGCGCGCCGGAGTTCCGGGAGCGCCCGGCGCGACGTTATTTGTTGTAGTTGGCATGGCCTGTGGAATGACTTACTGGTGCACGGCTTTGCCAGCCGGCGGAATGGCAGCCGGTTGATTGAGCAGAATCTTCAAAGCATCGATGGCCTTTTGGGCGTCGGCCAGTTGAGCGCGGGCCTGGTCGAGGTTGGTACCGCTTGGATTTTGCGGCGCACCCGTCGCTTGCGAGAGGAAGTTCTGCGACGACGCCCCCTGCGATACGAACAGCGCGCTGAGCGCTTCATCCAGCGTTTGCTCCATCACAACCTTGTCCCCGGTTACCGCAATCACGCGCTTCAACTGTGGGAAATTGGCTCCTTCCGCTTTCAGATACAGCGGAACAATATAGAGGAAGGCATTCTCAATCGGAATGACGATGAGCTTGCCCCGCAGCACTCCGGAACCTTTCTGATCCCAAAGAGTCAATTGCTGCGAAATGGTGGTGTTCTGGTCGATCATGGCCTCCACCTGGTTGGGCCCGTAAATCAGCTTCTCTTTGGGAAGCTGGTAGAAGAGCATCCGTCCATAATCCGGAAAGTCGGACCGGGCGGCGAGCCAGGAGATCATGTTGTCCCTGTTCTGGGGAGTAAAAGGGCTCATCAGCAGATATTCCAACTGATCGCTTCCGGGGAGCTTCATCAGGATGTAGTAAGGCTCCATGGGAGTCACCTTGCCGTCGTATTTCTCAAGCGGAGGCACCCAAAGATCTTCGCGGTTGTAGAAGACCTGGGGGTCGGTCATATGGAAGCTCTGGTACTCGGTGGCCTGAATGGCGAACAGATCCTGCGGGTAGCGCAGGTGCAGCTTGAGGTCGGGTGACAACTCGTTGAGATTCTTGAAGACGCCCGGGAAAGCCTGCTGGTAGACCTTCAACACAGGATCTTGTGGATCCATGATGTAAAAGGAAACTGTACCGTCGTACATGTCAACAATGACTTTGACGGAATTGCGAATGTAGTTCAGGCCATTGATCACGCCGACGCCCGAGGCGCTGGGATTGGAATAGGGGAAGCGCGATGAAGTGGTATAAGCATCCTGTATCCAATACTGCTTGCCTTTACTCAAGACAGCGTAAGGATCCGAATCCAGTTTCAGGAAAGGCGCCACCTGAGATACGCGTTCCTGCACATTCCGCCAGATCTGTATTTTGCTTTGCGGTGTGAGATAGCCGGTCAGCAATATATTGATATCGGCTTGCGTCCAGGCGAAGAGGACACGCTTGGGAAGGCTGTCGAGCGGAATTCCACCCTTACCCTGGTAACTGGTATAGACATTCTGGTTCCCCTTGGGGTAATCGAACTCTTTGACGCCGGTCGATACGATGCGCGAGCCCGGCATGGATTCTCCGAAGTAGATAGCCGGCTGGGTGATCGCCAGGCCGTTGGAAGATTCCGGTGGAACGTTCTGAATTAGAAACTCCGGAAAGCCGCCGCCGGTGGTTTTGGAAACAAAGTTCATCACCATGCCGTAGCCATGCGTGAACTGGAGGTTTTCATTCACCCAGGTCTGCGCCTTCGCGGGCAGTTCCGGCGAGAGTTCCCGCGTCGATAGCATCACCTGGTGGTACCCGTCGGCTAAGTGGTAGCGATCCACATCGACATTGGTGAACTGGTAATAAAGGCGAATAGCCTGAGTCTGTTGGTAAGTCTGAAGCAGCGGCCGTTTATCCCATAGACGGATATTCTGGATCGTATCTTGATTGCGGGCAATGACGGCGGGCGTAAGATCGGTAAGCGCGGGGTATGCCGTTTCCTGGATCGCGTCGAGTTTGTACGCCTTGCGGGAGTACTCGATGTAGTTCTTCAGATAAGGAGTTTCGAGGCTGAGTTCATTGGGTTGGACGACAAACTTCTGAACCAGGGCGGGAACGGCCATAACCGCGACCAAGTGGGCCAGGGCATAGGCGCCTACTCCCAGCATCGTCCGCTTCCAGTGCGGACGCAGGAAATTCACGGCAAGTAGTGCGCAGGCGACGGCTGAGACGCCGATCATGACCCAAAGCGCGATCAGGTTGACGTGTTCCTGTGTATATCCAACTCCATAGACCACACCTACATTCGAATAGAGAAGATCGAACCGTCCGAGGTAGTAACCCCAGGCGTAGGCCGCGGCGAGGATGCCGAGGAGAACGGAAACGTGACGTACGGCGGTGTCGCGGTTCTCGGCGGTCTGCCGTCCCGTCAGGCGAACCAAGCCAAAGTAAGCGTATTGCGCGAGCACGGCAACGATGGCCAGTATGGTGAGGAATACGAGACTGCCCTGCAACAGTTCATAGAACGGAAGGCGAAAGAGATAGAAGCCCAGATCGACTCCGAAGATGGGGTCAGACAGCCCGAACGACCCGCCGTAGCGAAAGCGGAGATAGGTATCCCATTGCGCATAAAAGCCGGCGGCGAAGATCAGTGCGATTATCGCCGTCACGATGGTTGCCATGCGGTTCAACACATGCCGCGGGATTTGGACGCCCCGGATGTCGATCGTTTGAGCGGAACCCGGCGCGCTCTTAATCAGGGCAAAGCAGTGATTGGCGGCCTGGCGAACATTGATCCACAAGAATAGAAACGAACCGACCAAAGCGGCGCACGTCATGCCGAGCTTGACCGAGAACAGCGTCCAGAAGATTCCTGAGTAATAGAGCTGCCGCATCCACAGCCACTTCTGCAAAAAGCCGGGGAACAACACCAGCGCTATGAAAAGCAGAACGGCAATAGGCGGAACCCACTTCATGAAACGCAGCGGCCAGGTCGGAGGCGGATTTCCCATGACTGGCGGTTCGGGTTTTGAGCCATTCAGCTGCGTGAATACGGGTAGCTTGGCTTCCGGCTTGGCTTCCGGCTTGTTTTCCGGCTTGGACTCCGGCTTGTCAAGGGCATGCTCGATCATTTTGGTTCCTCTTTAAATTTCAGTTCTTTAGCTGCTTGCCAATGGCTTTCAGCTCCAGCCAGCGTTTCTTAGTGGTCTTGGGATAGGCCATCTTTAGGTCACCCAGTGCATCAAGCACGATTTGGGAAACGATCAACCTGGCGTTTTCTTTGTCGTCTGCGGGAACCACGAACCAGGGGGCGTGGTGCGTGCTGGTAGCGCTTAGGCAATCCTCATAAGCCGACTTGTAATGCTTCCAGGACTTTCTCTCATGAATATCGGCGGCGCTGAATTTCCAGTTCTTATCGGGCTCGTCGATGCGCTTCAGAAAACGCCTGCGCTGTTCCGCCTCGGAGAGGTGAAGGAATATCTTGATGGTTTTGGTTCCATTACGGTCGAGGTGGCTTTCGAGATCCACCATGGAGCGGTAGCGCCCTCGCCAGATTTCCTTGTCATTGCGCAGTTCCTCGGCAAGGCCCTGTTTGAGAAGCATTTCCGGGTGCACCCGGATCACCAGCACTTCCTCGTAGTAAGAACGGTTGAAGATACCGATGCGCCCGCGTTCCGGAAGCTTTTGGTTGGTGCGCCAGAGAAAGTCATGTTCCAGTTCGTCGGCGCTGGGCTGCTTGAAGCTGGAGACCTCGCAACCCTCCGGATTCACCCCGGACATGACATGGCGGATGGCGCCGTCCTTGCCGGCCGCATCCATTCCTTGAAAGATCAGAAGGAGCGCATAGCGGTTGGAAGCATAGTGCAGTTGTTGCAGCTTGCTCAACTCCGACACGTGTTTTTCGAGCAGCTCTTTATACTGCTGCTTCGATTTGTAAACGGGTTTGACTTTCGTCGGCCATTTGTGGAGATGAACGGCTTCTCCATGCCCGACGCGAAAATCCCTGGAGTTGATTTTGTCCATAACTACGTCTTGGCAACCGCCGGTTCCTTTTCAATCTCGCGTTCGGCCTCCGCCCAGTCCGCTCCGGCCTGTCCATCGGCGCGGCCGCGCTTCTCAAACAGTTCGTAAGCCCGCTCGGCGATCTGGGGTTTCAAATCCTTGGGCTTGGCTGGGGGCTTGTCCGGCTTGGGCGTCTTAACCGGGTCGAGAATCCGGTAAGCCAACAGCTTCACGCGATCGTTTACAAGAGCCCACGCGATAGCATAACCCCACACGAACGCGGCCCAGCCCCAGCCTAACGGCGTCATGAAGAGTCCGTAGACCGCGATCAGAGTCGCAACCGCCTGGGTTCCCAATACCGCGATCCAAAGGATCTTGGCGGGCCGGATGGACCAGAATGGGCCGCGAGTCCTCGTGAGAAAAATCGTCAAATGCCCGGCCACGGAGAGCTTGAGATACATCAGCGTCTGGATGTGGTCGCGGTCCAGATGAAAAACGCGCTCCCCCAGCCAAAACAACCCAAAGGCCGCGATCACGCCGAAGATACCGAGGACGGTTGAAATTCCCAGCACGAGCCGCATGTTCCAGGCCTCGGGCTTGTCCTTGTAATGGACGTTGTCGTAGGCGATGGAGAGAATGGCCCCGTCGTTCAGCAGCGCGATCATCACGATCATCACCGCGGTGACGGGATAGAAGTTAAAGACCAGAATCGCCAGAGTCATGAAGAACAGCACGCGCAATGTTTCCGCGATACGGTACATGGCGTAACTGTTCATTCGTTGGAAAATGCGCCGGCTTTCCTTGATGGCGTCGATAATCACCGAGAGGCCGGGGGCCAGCAGGACAATGTCGGCGGCAGCGCGCGCGGTGTCCGTCGCCCCGGAAACGGCGATGCCGCAATCGGCTTTCTTCAATGCCGGCGCGTCATTGACGCCATCCCCGGTCATGCCCACGATGTGGCCGTGCTTTTGCAGCACATCCACAATGTGGAACTTATGTTCCGGGAATACCTGGGCGAATCCATCCGCTTTCTCGATGGCTTCCGCCATCTGCGGGGTCTCTTGATGCTTGATGTCGCCGAGGCTGCTGGCGTCGAGGATGTTGGTGCCCATCCCAAGTTGTTTGGCGGTTTCCCGCGCGATCGCCATCTGATCGCCGGTAACCATCTTTACGCTGACGCCCATGTCACGAGCGTTCGCGATGGTCGCCTTTGCGTCCGGCCGCGGCTGATCGAATAGGGGCAGCACGCCGACCATCTGCCATTGGTTTTCCTGATCGGCCCGGGTGACTCCGAGCGACCGGTAGCCTTTGGCCGCAAAGTCGTTCACGGCCTTCCCGATGGCCTCTTTCACCTCGCCCGCGTTGGCGGACATCTTGAGGATGACTTGCGGCGCCCCCTTGGCGACCCAGAATTGTTTTCCGTCGCCTCCCTTCACCGTGGCCTCGGTACGCTTGTGAACCGGATCGAAAGGCTGAAAATGAAGGACGTGGCAGGCTTGTAGAGCCTTCTGGTCTTTCACTCCGCCGATTACGGCGAGATCGATGGTGTCCTTGTCTTCGGCGCGGGACGCCAGCGCGGCGTAGCGAATAATCTGTTCGGACGTGGCCCCCGGCAGCGTGAAGGGATCGCCCAGGGTCAGCTTATTCAGAGTCAGCGTGCCGGTCTTATCGGAGCAGAGGATATCCACGCCGGCGAGTTCCTCGATAGCCGACAGCCGGGTGACGATGGCTTGCTTCTTCGCCAGTAAACGCGCGCCCACCGCCATGGTGACCGAGAGGACCGTGGGCATCGCCACCGGTATCGCGGCGACAAGAAGCACCAGCGCGAACTCCAGCGTGCTCAGGAGAGGATCATGACGGAACAGTGCGACAACAACAATCAGCAGCACCAGCGCCACGGCGAGAACGATCAGATAGTCGCCGATTTTCAGAACCGCTTTCTGGAAATGGCTGACGGACTCAGGCCCCTGCACCATCTGGGCGGTCTTGCCGAAGTAGGTATCGCCGCCGGTCGCGTAAACCATTGCTTCGCTCTCGCCCTGGCGAATAATGGAGCCTGAGAAGATAGCGTCGCCGGCGTTTTTTGCGGCGGGGAGGGATTCGCCCGTGAGCGCGGACTGATCCACCTCCATCGGGTCGCCGGGCAGCAAACGCGCGTCCGCGGGAACAATATCGCCCAGCATGAGGCGGATCACGTCGCCGGGCACTAATTCTTTCGCTGGAGGTTCGGTCCACTTGCCGTCGCGTTTGACCTTCGCCTTGATCGCCAACTGCTTTCTTAACGCGGCGATGGCATTGCCCGCCTGGTGTTCTTCCCAGAATCCGACCACCGCGTTCGAAAGCAATAAAACGAGGATGATGAAAAAATCCGGCCAATGCCGGACGACGCCCGATAGAATGACCGCGGCCTCAATCATCCAGGGAATCGGCCCCCAGAAATAAGTCAGGAATTTCAGGTAGGGGTTTTCCTTCTTCTCCGCAATCGCATTCGGCCCGTACTGAGTGAGCCTTTTCTGCGCCTCGGCCTGACTTAAGCCTTCAGGTGATGAGCCTAGCTTCTTCTCCATTTCCGGCATCGGAATGGATTTCAAATTCTTCTGCGCGTCGGACTTCGCTCCGGTGGGCACTACCTTTGGTTTCATGAGAAAAGTCCTTTGTTCTTGGAATCGAGCGAATTCGCCTACGGATGTAGCTTAGGAACCAGCGCGAGGTTATCCGTCAGCACAAAGATCGCCGGGGGCCGAACTTCAGATCTTGCTCTTCCATGTCCAGTCAGGAATCTCCGGCATCGCCTTTCTTCCTTTTCTTTACGCGGTTGCTGGGGCGGCCTTGGCTTCATCCAACCATTTCATCGCCGCAGCAAGGCCCGAGAGGTCGAAATACCGGACCGGTGCCGCGGTGAATGGTTCCGAAAAAACCGCCAACTCGCGCTCCCACTGCTTTCCTCCGACCATCGCGAGGCGTTCGACATCGTTGGAGTGTTTTATGTCGAACTTGATCTCGTCCCATAGCGCACTGGGCTCCCAGCCATGGAAATCTTTCATCTCGAAAAGAACGCGCAGCTTACCATGTTGCTGCAGCATTCCATCGAACCGGGAACTGAACCGTTCGTAGTCTGATCGCACGAGCTTTCCGGCAACAGTGCAGATGACAATTCCTCCGCCTGTCCGACTCAGTTCAATGGGCATTCCTGCTTCACTCCATTCGTATCGATAGGCTCCCGCCGATCCTAAATGCGGAGCCCGTCCACCACGTCCTGCACTAAGTGGAACGATCTAGGTCAACTGAACTCGCATGTAGAAGGCCGTTGTGATGGTTCCTCCTTCTTTGTGCGCCCCAGAGCGTGCAAATGGCGGTTTGGGCGGCGACCATCATTACGCTATTCGGCCTTCTACTTGCAGAGTTTCTTCCAGACCACAAAAATCTAAGATCTCGATGAAGAAACCGGCTGAAATTACTTGCTTGTTCGTGGATATCGGCGGCGTCCTCCTGACCAACGGATGGGATCATCACGCCCGCAGAAGAGCGGCGTCCCACTTCAAGCTCGACTGGGGCGAGATGGAAGAACGGCATCGCATGACCTTTGAAATTCATGAGGAGGGCAAGCTCACTTTCCACGAATACTTGGGCTTGGTGGTGTTCTATGAGAAGCGCCGGTTCACGCCCGCGCAGTTTCGCCGCTTCATGTGCGACCAGTCGAAACCTTACGTCGAAATGCTCGGGATGGTCGCGCAATTGAAAACGCGGCACGGACTGAAGATCGTAGTGGTCAGCAACGAGTCCCTCGAATTGAACGCGTATCGCATCCGCACCTTCAAGCTCGGCGCGTTCGTGGATTCATTTATTTCTTCGTGTTTCGTGCATCTCCGCAAGCCCGATGTAAATATCTTCCAGCTTGCCCTGGATATCGCCCAGGCGCCGGAGGATCAGGTTTTGTATATCGAAAACACCGCGATGTTCGTGGGCATTGCGGAGAGCCTGGGAATTCGAAGCATTCTACATACCGGCTACAAGTCCACGCGCAAGCAGCTTGATTCTTATGGGCTGCAGACAGAAAGCCAACTCACATGAACAATCAGGAACTGAAAAACACAGCGCAGAGAAT
>Ga0182030_10025337_pt1 | contig 10818 bp, 7 predicted proteins | sample 812S3MmetaG_FD_121299 | JGI IMG/M metagenome (GOLD analysis project Ga0182030, IMG submission 121299) | Permafrost microbial communities from Stordalen Mire, Sweden - 812S3M metaG (Illumina Assembly) | ecosystem: Environmental > Terrestrial > Soil > Wetlands > Permafrost | place: Sweden... | reverse complement strand
GCCGTCCTCTTATCCAAGGAGCTTGTCACCATCGATTGCCACGTCCCTCTGGCGCTGGATTTAGCGGCAATGGAGACACAGCTGCCGGACCTCGAAGCCTGCCGCGAGCTATTCACCGAGCTTGAGTTCACTTCGATGCTGCGCGCTTTGCCTCCCGCGGAGAGCAAACCTTTGGTCGAGCCTTTCGATTTTTCAGTGAAACAGGTGCCGCTCGATCTGAATATCGGGGCGATGGAGACGCAACCGCCGAAAATCGATGCGTGCCGCGATCTCTTTACCGAGTTTGAGCTTACATCGAAGCGGGCAGATCTGCCACCTTTCGAGAGTGCGCCGGCGATTGAATTGATTGAAGATCCCACTGAAGACCAGACTGCGGCGTTTTACGCTGCCGCGCGTGCGCAAGGGTTTGCCTTCGCGCTCGATATGGCTCCGCCCAAACCGGAGGCAGAAGACGAACCACAGCAGTCCTTGTCGCTGCTCGATGGTGCCGAAGCAGCGGAGAAGCAATCCAACTTCAGCGTAGGAGTTTGTGCAAACCCGGCAATCGCTTTGCGTCTCCCGCTGACCGCAGATCTCCGCGCGCTGCTCGAAGACGCCGATGTGCCCAAGCAGACGCACGATTGGAAGTCGGCGCTTCATCTGTTGACCGCGCAAGGGATTGAATTGCGCGGAGCAATAGACGATACCATGCTACTTTCCTACGCGCTCAACCCGACGTACTCCACGCAATCGCTTACCGATGTGGCCGCGCGCGGCAATCAACTCGCGCCGTCAACTTTGACGACGGGCGCGGCGACAATTCGTGCGCTGGTTCCTGGCCTGAAGATCGAGATTAACAAGGTTGGCGTCGCAGGCGTCTACAAAGAGATTGACCTGCCACTTGCGCCGGTTCTCTTTCGTATGGAGCAGGCCGGCGTGCGCATCGATCTGGGCGTGCTCGACGGACTCTCGAAACGTTTCGCCATCGAGTTGGAGCGGGTGGGCGAGCGGATTTTTGAATTGGCCGGACGGCGCTTCAACATCAATTCGCCCAAGCAGTTGGGCGAGGTGCTTTTCACGCATCTGGGCCTGCCCGCGCCATCGAGCCGGGGCAAAGGCAAGGCTGTCTCCACGGCGGTCGATGTGCTGGAAAACCTGGCGGAGCAGCACGAAGTTCCCCGCCTGGTGCTCGAATACCGGCATCTCTCGAAACTGAAATCGACTTATATCGACGCCTTGCCGCTGCTGGTCGATGCGGATTCGCGGGTGCATACGACCTTTCAGGCGGCGGCCACGGCTACCGGGCGGCTCTCCTCGGTCAATCCCAATCTGCAAAATATTCCCATTCGCACCGAGCTGGGTCGCGAGATTCGCGCCGACTTCACCGCTTCAGCGGGAACGCAACTGCTCTCCGCCGATTACTCGCAGATCGAGTTGCGCCTGCTGGCCCATTTCAGCAAAGACCCGCTGCTGGTGCATGCTTACGCCAACAATGAAGACATTCACGCGCTCACCGCCAGCGAAGTCTTCGGCGTGCCCATCGAAGCGATGGATAAAGTAACGCGGAACCGGGCCAAGGCGGTCAACTTCGGCATCGTCTACGGGATTTCGGCCTTTGGACTGGCGACCCAGTTGGGCATCCCAATGGCCGAGGCCAAGGCTTACATCGAGCGCTATTTTGCCCGCTACCATGGGGTCAAAGCCTTCATCGAAAAAACCCTCGAAGAGACCAGAAAGACAGGCAGCGTGCGCACGCTCTTTGGACGCTTGCGGCCCATTCCCGATATTGAGAGCCGCAACCCCAACCGGCGAGGATTTGCCGAGCGTACGGCCGTCAATACGCCGCTGCAAGGCACCGCCGCCGATCTCATCAAGCTGGCCATGATCTCGATCGACCGCCAGTTGACAGAGCGAAAACTCAGAACCCGCATGGTTTTGCAGGTGCACGACGAATTGCTCTTCGAAGTTCCCATCGACGAGACCGCCGAGATCGAAGCGCTGGTGCGCCAGGAGATGGAAGGCGCAGTGAAGCTCGAAGTGCCACTGGTTGCCGACCTGGCCTTCGGAGCGAATTGGCGGGATCTGAAATAGAAACAGCGATAAAAGTTTCAGGCCAAACCATATGGGTGCCCCACCCTCGCCGCGTTCTTGTTTTTGCGGCTAGGGTGGGTTCGCGTTGGCGGGTAATCCATGTTGTACTGGCAGCGTCAGCTCTGCCCGTTTTCCCGCCGTCCAAAACGATTCAATCTCGACAGAACCTACTTCTCCGGTCAAGTAATGCCGAAAACTGGACCACCTCCACTCTTCGGGACGCGCTACCAATCCCCGCCTGACCGGGTTGCGGTGCATATACCTCAGCTTTTCAACCCGCTTCTCTTCCGAGTGAACATTGAAATCGTAATAGCGCGCCGGCCAAAACGGCCGCTGATCGGATTGCTTGGAGACGGAAGTTTTCAACGCTTGAATAGCGCGGTCCAGCATTCCCCTCCTTGGTTCCGAGACCATCATATGAATGTGCTCCGGCATAATCACATAGCCGAAAACATGGAAGACATACCGCCTGCGCATCTGCTCCAGCGTGCACTCGAACAGGTCGCGGGCCGCCGCAGAGGCAAGCTACGGCAACCTGTCGTGACAACCGAAGGTGAGAAAGTGAATATCCCCCGCATGTTGAAAACGTACAAGCCTGGATGGCATAACAAGTGGAGTTTAATCCCACCCTAGCCGCAAAAACAAGAGCGCGGCGAGGGTGGGGCACCCATGAGCTTACACTGCCCTTGAAAATGCTCCGGCCTTTTCAAGGGCTGACCGCTGGAATAGAATCGTCGCAAGTCCTCTGTCCGCGGGGACCGTTCCAGGGCAAATTTGGAGATCGCATGCCAAACGCATCGTGTGAACTTGGTTTGATCGGCCTCGCTGTCATGGGACAGAATCTTGTCCTCAATATGAACGATCACGGCTTCAAGGTTGCCGTTTTCAATCGTACCGTTTCAAAGATTGACGACTTTCTATCCAACGAAGCCAAGGGAACGCCGGTGGTTGGAGCCCACTCCATCGAAGAGCTGGCCGGCCTGCTCAAGCGGCCGCGCCGCGTGATGCTGATGGTCAAGGCGGGCGATACCGTCGATCGAATCATCGCGCAACTGCTGCCTTATCTTGAAGCGGGCGATGTGGTCATCGACGGCGGCAACTCGCTCTATACCGACTCGAACCGGCGCAGCAGGGAACTGGCGGCAAAGGGGATTCTCTTTATCGGCGCGGGCATCTCGGGCGGCGAGGACGGCGCGCGCCACGGCCCGTCGATTATGCCCGGAGGCAATCCGGCCGCGTGGCCGCTAGTGAAGGAGATCTTTCAAGCCATCGCCGCCCGGGTCGAGGATGGAAGCCCCTGCTGCGACTGGGTGGGCGAAGACGGCGCCGGCCACTTCGTCAAGATGGTGCATAACGGTATCGAGTACGGCGATATGCAACTGATCTCGGAGGCCTACGACTTGCTGCGGCGCGGACTCGGCCTGGCTGCCGGCCAGTTGCATGATGTTTTTGCCGAGTGGAACCAGGGTGAGCTGGATAGCTTTCTGATTGAAATCTCCAGCCATATCTTTGCCAAAAAAGACGAGGACGGGCAACCGCTCGTCGATAAGATTCTGGACTCCGCGGGCCAGAAGGGCACCGGCAAGTGGACGGCGATCAGCGCGCTCGATCTGGGCCAGCCGGTAACTCTGATCGGCGAAGCGGTCTTCGCGCGCTGCCTCTCGGCGCTGAAAGAGGAGCGCGTTGCGGCTGCGGCGATCCTGCAAGGCCCGGCGGCGGGCGCCTTCGATGGCCAACGCATCACATTCATAGAGGACGTGCGCCGCGCTCTCTACTGCTCGAAGATCGTCTCCTACGCGCAGGGTTATATGCTGCTCAAAGCCGCGGCCAAAGAGAATGGCTGGCGGCTGAACCTGGGCGGAATCGCGCGGATGTGGCGCGGCGGATGCATCATTCGCAGCCGCTTCCTGGGCCAGATCGAAGAAGCCTTCAACGCGAATCCAGCGCTTGATAATCTTCTGCTGGACAGTTTTTTTTCACAGGCGCTGAACCGCTATCAGGCCTCATGGCGCAAGGCGCAGATTCATGCGATCGAGCTGGGCGTGCCCACTCCAGCCTTCTCGACGGCCCTGGCGTTCTTCGACGGCTATCGCGCCGAACGGCTGCCTGCCAATCTGTTGCAGGCGCAGCGAGACTATTTTGGCGCGCACACCTATGAACGAACCGACCGCGAGCGCGGCGAGTTTTTCCATACCGATTGGACGGGCCACGGAGGCCGTGTTTCATCTTCGACCTATAACGCGTAGTGCATTTTCTCTGACGAATGCTGAAGAGTGGGTTCCGTGTATCCCGTTCTAGCCCTCGGCGCGCACCAGCAGGCAGGTAATGTTGTCTTTGCCGCCGGCCTTTTTGGCAGCCGCGACCAGGCGGGCGCACAGCTCGCCGAGAGGAAGATCGGCATCCAGCAGGGATTCGATCTCGGAGTCGGCCAGCTCGCGAGTCAGCCCATCGGAGGAGAGCAGAAAGAGGTCGCCGGGGTCGGCTTCGAGTTCGAAGATATCCGGCGTAACCGAACTCTGCGTGCCCAGTGCGCGAGTAATGACGTTTCTGAGCGGCGAGCGAATCGCCTCTGCGGGAGTCATGCGGCCCTCGCGAACCTGTTCGTCGACCAGGGAGTGGTCCAGAGTGAGCTGCTCCAGATGGCTATTGCGCAGCCGGTAGCCGCGGCTGTCGCCAATATTGAGCACCCATGCGCGGCGCCCCTCGGTCACCAGCGCCACCATGGTGGTGCCCATGCCGCTCAGCCGGAGGTTGCGCCGGGAGCGGGAGAAGATGGCTTCATTGGCCGCATCGACAGCTTTCTGGGCCCTCTGCAGCAGCGGCTCGGCCTCATCCCCGATCTTGCCGCCGAGCAGGCGCAGTATCTCGTCCACAGCCAGAGAACTGGCAACCTCTCCCGCAGCCGCTCCACCCATGCCGTCGCAGACGAGATAGATCCCGTGCTCGACAGAGTAACCGAATGCGTCTTCGTTGGTTGGGCGCTTGCAACCGCGGTCGGTAGCCGCCGCAGCCGTAAAGTGGACGACAGACGAAGCCAAGGATCATTCTCCTCTGCATCAGTCTACACGGACAGCGAAGCGGCATGAAATAGACTGCTGCTCAGTGCGAGGACTGATTCCCGGAATCGTCCGGAAGAGCAACAGGAGCGGGCAGCTCGAAGATCTGGATATAACCGCCATTGAGCGCCGCCACTCGGCGCCCGGAGGGCGAAATGGCCACATTCCCACCTCCGTCGAGCGCCGGCGCGACCTGAACGGCCAGCACGACCTTGCCGTTGGAGGCATCGAAAATTTCCACCGACTGCCCTCTTACGTCTTCCGTGGTCAGCGGCGAAGAGGCGCTCACCCCACGGTTGACCGTGAGCGTCTCCCGCATAAGCCGCGAGCCGTCCGGCGATGGAGCCAGCAGCGGCCAAACGTCGATCTCCGGCAGTTGCGCCTCCCACAGCCGCCGCCCGTCGCTGGTCATTGCCACCAGCTTGCGCCCGCCCTTTGAATTGCAGGCCGTAGCCACCAACTCCCGCTGCGAGACAAAATCGAAGCTGGGCGCGCAACTTGAGTCCAGCCTCCCCACCGGCGTGATGGCTCCCGTGAAGGAATGCAGATTCAATTGCCACTCAGTGCCCTTCGAATGCAGGCTCTCCAGGTAGCCGTCGCTGTCGAGGGGCAGATGAGAGGCCGTTCCAGCGCGGCTTACCAGCAGCACCTGCCCGGAGTCGCGGCGCAGGATGCGCACCACCAGATCGGCTTGCCCAGCCGTTCTCGCACCGTCAACTGCACGATCGGCAGCCTCGCCCCGCCCCGCAGCGGCCGGCTCCCAGGAGCCGGTCGCCAGAACCTGCTGCAGGGGATCGGTATCCAGCCACAGGAGCGGCCCTGGGAAGCGCAGAAACGGCTTCAACTCCAGCGCGGCATCGCTCTTCTTCAGATCCTTCCCGTCCCGTATAAGAAAGCTGCCGTCCTTGAGCATCCACAGGTAGCGCGCCCGGCCGTGCAGCGTCCACAGCGCCTCGGCCTCGACCCTGCCTGAGGGCAACTCGAGCACCAGGGCGCGAATCTGCCGCTCCTCACTGGCCTCGCCGTTGCCAGCTTCGCGGCGAATCAGTCCCGGCACGCGAAAGGTGAAGAGCAGCCGGCTCTCATCCAGGAAATCCAGTGAGACCTGAGTGATGCGCTGACCCAAGTAACCTGCGCCGGGCGCGGAAAACCCCAGCGGCTCCACCGTAATCTGAAATGCGGGCGGCTGCGTGGGCTTGAGGATGGAAGGCAAAGTCGTCTCGCCCGAACCGAATCTTTTCTGGGCCGTTGGTTCGCTTCCCTGTGCCAGCGCCGCCGGCGCCGCACAGAGCAACCCACCGGCCACGGCCAGACTGATCTCCAATCCGGCCGCCAGCCACAGTACCGCGCAACCCCGCTTTATCGCTCCAGCCAATTGCTTCCCCATCTAATTGCAGGTCAGAGATCAGAGATCGTCAATCGGTCGGTCCCTAGTCCCTGGGTCTCTGACCGCTAGATTTTGTACCACCATTGGGTGCCCCAGGTCTCGATTTTGAGACCTGGGAAAGCACTAACTCAATGAAACTTCTTCATCCGGTCACAGACCTGGTCCCTGCTCCCTGTCGAATTCTATTCCGCCTCAACCAAAGGTTGAGAGCCGGTTCGGATGCACATGGTTACCGCTATGGCCGCGGCGATCGTACAAGCGATGGCAAAGATCAGAACGGCGTTGGATTCAGAACCTGAAATGTTTTTCAGGAACAGGACGGCCAAAGGGCTGAGGAACTGCCCCAGGAACATCGACGACTGCCAGACGCCCGTGCCGCGGGCCCTGACCTCGATTGGCAATTTCGCCATAGCCCACATGATCAGTGTCGGCAGAACCATGCCCGCCCCCAAACCAGCGATGGAGGCGCCCACCTCGGTAAAGATAAAACCGCGCGACAAGGCAAGCACAAAAAAACCCGTGGCGAAAAGCGTGAAGCAGGCCGTCAGCTTGCCGGCCACCGGCAGTTTCAGCAGGGTGAAAAGATACGAGCCCAGGGGCATAAACAACACCGCGATGCTGCATCCCATGCCGATGGTCCCTGAATCCGTAACGCCGCGCTCGGTGAGGATGAAGCCAAGCTGAGTCATCACAACAAAGATTGACATGGCGGCAAAGACGGAAATAAGGCAAATCACGGCCAGAGGACCCCAGTTGAACTTCACTGCCGCGGGCTGCGCTCGATGAGAAGGAGCTTGATCGTTTCCTGAATGCCGGGCTGGGACTCCCGCATGCTTGACCGGTTCCCAGATTTTAAAAAAGCACAGCGGAAACATCAGGAACGCCGTGCTGTACATCACAAAGGGAAATCGCCAGTTGCCCTGCCCCAGCACACCGCCCAGCACAACCATCGCCACCAAGACGATGCCAGAGCCACCGGTCTGCACCGCCAGCCACCGCTCTCTTTCACTCACGTGAAAATAGTCTGCAACGAGTGCCGTGGTGCAGGTCATGATGGCGGCTTCCGCAATTCCTACCCCGGCGCGAGTGATCACGATGCCCAGCAGGGAATTCATGATGATCGGCGCACAGCCCACGAAGCCGTAAACTCCCACGCCCAAGAGCAGAACCAGGCGAGTGCCGAAGCGATCGGCCAGCAATCCGGCCGGCCAGGCGCACAGGGCAACAAAAAGCGCCGGCAGCGTGACCATCAGCGATACCATCACCGCGACGTGCGGATCGGCTTTAAAATACTCGGCAATCTTGGGCAGAACCGGGGCCAGCACCGTGACGCCGATGGTATTCAGCCAGTTTACCCCGGCCAGCGTCCAGCCCTGCGTTGCGCCGGCCTTCCTGCCGGTCGGTACTGAAATCTCTGTCAAGGTCATCGAATCCTTTGCCGGGACCTGCTGAAATTTAAGCCGTTCCCGCTTTCATTCCTGCTTCTTCGCTCTAGTCTCCCACCGGCATTGCCGACCCATAGGAATGGAACTGTAGCGCCGGCCTCCCGGCCGGCTGTTGCGTGGACCTTCCGGTCCACGCTTGTTTCTTATCATGAGCCGCTACCCGGCCATTCATGTTTAAACTGATTCCTTGATTGTTCGCTACAGCATTCTCGCAGATCATCGAATGGCGGGTCTACAGGCACAGATGGGAAGGTGGAGATTGGGGCACTGAAAGCCCGAGGCGTGAGGGCCGTGAGACGGCATCCCACCCCTCTATGCGACAGTGGTAAAGGGATGGCAGAGATCGCAATCGGAGCACGGCGCCTCACCTTGCTCGGCTACGGTGCCTGCGCGCTGGCCGGAAGCCTGTGGGGCACCGGCTTCTACTTCGGACGGCTGGCGCTCAACGAGATGAGCGTCGAGCACATGGTGCTCGACCGCTTTCTCTTTGCCTCTCTGGGCATTGCGCCGGTCCTGGTGCTCGATCGCCACCGCTTGCGCTTTACCGGAGGCGAGGTGCGCACTTTGCTGATCGCCGCCTTCTTCGGCATTCCCATCCAGTTTTTGCTTCAATTTTATGGCTTGGCCCGCACCACGGTCAGCCACGCCTCGCTGATGGTGGGCGCCATGCCCGTGATGCTGGCCGCGGCCGCCGCGCTCTTTGCCCCCAAGGGGTCGAAAGAGGAGCGGCTGGATGGCTTCGGCTGGCTGGCTCTCTTGGGCTCCACGGTGGGCGCGGCGCTCATCGTTCTCGGCGGTAACCGAGGTCCTGCCGTCCACGGAGAACCCTCGCTCGTGGGCGATCTGCTGGTGCTGGCCTCGCTGGTCACCGCTCTGGCCTGGATGCTGCTCAGCAAGAAGCTGATGCAAACCCACAGTCCGCAGGTTGTAACGGCCTGCACCATCCTCTCCGGCACCCTCATGCTGGCGATGTGGGTGCTCGGTCCATGGCTGCTCAGGCCCTGGCTCCCTGCATCCTGGCTCAACTTCTCATGGATGGCGGACAGGGTTCAGCCGCCCCCGTTTGCCCACCTCAGCCCCACCGCCTGGACCGCGCTGGCCATCAGTGGACTGCTCTGCACCGCCGCCGCCACCCTGCTCTGGAACTGGGGCATTCATCATGTGCCGACCTCCCGCGCCGGGGTTTTTCTGAATCTTGAGCCGGCGCTCGGCGCATGGCTCGGCGTCCAATTGCTCGGCGAACGCCTGGGCCCTTACGCCTGGGCGGGCGGCGCGCTCATTTTGGCCGCGGCGCTGACGCTCACCACACGCGGCCACCCGCCAGAGCCCGACCTCATCCTGGAATGATCCCTGCTCCAATGGCCTATCTCACCGCGCTCGTCGCGGAAAACCTTGGTCACCTGGGCAATGAGCATCGCCGGTAACATCTGGCCAGCTTCTACCGATAGTTTATGAATGATGAACGGAGGCTCTTGTGGCGCTTCTCATTTGGAATCACGCAACTTCTGTCGGCGTCAGGGCCATGGACGACCAGCACGGCATCCTGATGGATACCATGAACGATCTTCGCCTGGCGCTGGTGCACGGGTCCGGCAAGGAACAGATCAACAAGATGCTGGATCAGCTGATCGAGTTCACACGCATGCACTTCTGGAGCGAGGATCGACTGATGGAACAGTACGGCTTTCCCGGCCTGGCCGAGCATCGCGCCGAGCACCGCAACCTGCTGGGCCATATCCAGGAATCCGCCCGCCGGGCGCAACACAACGAGGGCATGCAGATGCGCTCGCTGCTCGGCTTCCTGAGGGACGCATTCCAGGAGCATATGGAGGGCCTGGACCAGGAGTATGGACCCTGGCTCAATGAACGCGGCGTCGACTAAGTCTCTGACCGCTTGTTGTTATACCAACTCTGGGTGCCCCAGGTCCCGGTTTTGGGACCTGGGATAGCACGCGAGCTGGCCTACCCCTCGAACGACAACGGAGCCGCGGCACAGGCGGGCGGTTGCGGCTTGGGCTCAGAGGCCAAATCGTAGACCAGCCGCTCCAGCACCAGGCGCTTGTCCGGCGGCGAGGAGCGCAATTCCAAATCGGCGCGGGCAATCAGCTTGAGCGCCCAGGTCAGTTCGCTCCGGTTGCGGTAGCGCCGGGCCTGGCGGATCAGATCGTCGGCCGCAAAGGGCGGCATGCGAAAGCCCTGCCACAGCGCCTGCCAGATGGCGCGCGAGTCGCGCACATTCTTCTCCAGGATGACCAGCATCTGGCGGAAGGTGCGGGCCAGCATATAGAAGTGGCCGATGGCCGCATCCTCGCCGGCCTCCGAGCTGTTCAATAAACCCTGCAGCAAGGCCAGTGCGCGGGCTTTGTCGCGGGAGCTGATCGCGTCGGTCAACTCATAGAGCGACCGCTGCTTGGCGCCCTGCACCATGGTCTCCACGTCGCCCAGCGTGATCCGGCCACGACCGAGCGTAAAGAGGAGCAGCTTTTCCATCTCCGAGGCAATCAGCATCATATCGACCCCCAGCGCATCCACCAGTTGGCGGGCCGCGTCGGGCTCCAGGCGGACGCCGGCGTCGTGCGCGGTGGAGACAGCCCAGCGCATCGCGTCGTCCTCGTTCACGCGGGCCAGTTCCACCATGCCGCAGTGCTCGCCCAAGGTCTCGGTAAGCCGCTCGAAGCGATTCTTGTCGTCCATCTCCATGCGCCGCGCATCGGCGGGAATGCGCAGGAAGTCGGCCACAAAGATCACCAGCGCCTGCGGGTTGGGCGATTTGAAATAGCGGGCCATAGACGCAAATTCCTCTTTTTTGGCCCCGCGCGTGTAAAGCGCGCGTAGATTGCGCACAAAAATGACCTGGAAG
>Ga0182030_10025336_pt1 | contig 10818 bp, 6 predicted proteins | sample 812S3MmetaG_FD_121299 | JGI IMG/M metagenome (GOLD analysis project Ga0182030, IMG submission 121299) | Permafrost microbial communities from Stordalen Mire, Sweden - 812S3M metaG (Illumina Assembly) | ecosystem: Environmental > Terrestrial > Soil > Wetlands > Permafrost | place: Sweden... | reverse complement strand
GCCGCGAGGCGAAGTCGAATGTCTGGATGACTCGCACGCGCTCAGCTGAGTTCTTACCCCGTTGAAGCTGAGCCTACGTTCCGCCGCCCTCTCAAACGATCCGCCGGTGCGGACACTTACATACGGAGGCTTCATCCCATGACGCAGGGCGCTATGGCACAGCAGCTCGCCGCCAACGCGGGCTCAACCACAACTGCAACAGATACCAAGTATGTCTACTTCTTCGGCGGCGGCACCTCGGAAGGTAACGGCCGCATGAAGGATGTGCTGGGCGGCAAAGGCGCCGGCCTGGCGGAAATGACCAACGCAGGATTGCCAGTTCCTCCCGGATTCACCATCCAGACCGAAGCTTGCCGCGAGTACATGCGCGGGGCCGTCAGTCCGGCGATCGACGTTGAAATGTACGCGGCGCTCGAGCGTCTCGAACGTCTTCAGGGACAAAAACTGGGCACGGGCGAAAATCCCCTGCTCGTATCCGTTCGCTCCGGCGCAAAGTTCTCCATGCCCGGCATGATGGACACCATTCTCAACCTCGGCCTCAACGATCAGGCCGTGGAAGCCCTTGCCAAACGGAGCGGGAACCCCCGCTTTGCCTATGACTCCTATCGCCGCCTGATCCAGATGTTCGGAGACGTTGTACTCGATGTTCCGAAGAAGGAATTCGAGCACATCTTCGACGGCGTCAAAGAGATCGAGGGCGTCAAATTCGACTATGAGCTGCAGCCCGCGGCGCTGAAGGAAATCATCGCCGAGTACAAAAAGCTTGTTCGCAAGGTAACCGGCAAGGACTTTCCGCAGGGCCCGCTGGATCAACTGGTTCAGGCCCGCGATGCCGTCTTCAGGAGCTGGCAGAACGATCGCGCCAAGACCTATCGCCGCATCAATCACATCGATGACTGGCTGGGCACCGCGGTCAACGTGCAGGCCATGGTCTTCGGCAACCTGGGTGAGAACTCAGGCACCGGCGTCGGCTTCACGCGCAATCCTGCTACCGGCGAGCACATTTTCTTCGGCGAATATCTGATGAACGCGCAGGGCGAAGATGTGGTTTCGGGCGTCCGCACTCCGCTGTCGATCAGCGAGCTTGAGCGCGCCATGCCCAAGGTATACGACCATCTCCGCGCCATTACCTGGAAGATGGAAAAGCACTATCGCGACATGCAGGATTTCGAGTTCACCATCCAGGATGGCAAGCTCTACATGCTGCAAACCCGCAACGGCAAGCGCACCGGCCTGGCCGCTGTGCGGATTGCGATTGATATGGTTCGCGAAGGCCTGATCACGCAGGAAGAGGCCATCTTCCGCGTCGAGCCCAACCAGTTGTACGACTTCCTCGTTCCCCGCCTGGTGGAAAAGGGCGAGAAGATTGAAGTCCTCGCAACCGGCCTGCCTGCCTCGCCCGGCGCGGCGGTCGGCCAAATCGTCTTCACAGCCGAGGATGCGGTGAAGTACCACTCCAATGGCGCATACCGGACCATCATCCTGGTTCGCGGCGAAACCACGCCGGAAGACATCGCGGGCATGGAAGTGGCAGCCGGCATTCTAACCTCGCGCGGCGGCATGACTTCGCACGCTGCCGTCGTTACCCGCGGCATGGGCAAGTGCTGCGTAGCCGGTGCGGGCGAATGCACCGTCGACGAGAACGCCAAGGAACTCCGCGTCAAGGGTCAAATCTTCAAGCAGGGCGACTGGATCTCGCTGGACGGCACAACCGGCCGCGTGATCGCAGGCCAGCTCAAGACCCTTCCCGCTCAGCCCGACGATCCCGATCTGGTCAAGTTCATGAGCTGGGTGGACCCTGTCCGCCGGCTCAGGATCCGCGCCAACGCCGACATCCCGCGCGATGCCAAGCAGGCGCTTCTGTTCGGCGCGGAAGGCATCGGCCTTTGCCGCACCGAGCACATGTTCTTTGCCGAAGATCGCATCGGACACATGCGCACCATGATCCTCTCAGACAACGAGAAGGATCGCCGCGAAGCCCTCAAGAAGCTGCTGCCGATGCAGCGCGCCGACTTCCTGGGCCTGTTCAAGGCCATGGAGTCGCTGCCGGTCACCATCCGCCTGCTCGATCCTCCGCTGCACGAGTTCCTGCCCCAGCGCGAAGATCTGCTGGTGGAAATCTCGCATCTTGAGGACACCAAGCCCCGCTCGCCCAAGCTCAAGGAACTGCGTCCGCTGCTGGCGCGCGTTCAGGAGCTGCACGAGACCAACCCCATGCTCGGCCTGCGCGGATGCCGTCTCGGCATCGCGTTCCCCGAGATCACCGAAATGCAGTCGCGCGCTATCTTTGAGGCCGCCGTCGCCATCAAGTCCAAGGGCGGCGATCCGCACCTCGAAATCATGGTTCCGCTCATCGGCTCCATCGAAGAGATGCGCAATCAGGCCAACATTGTTCGCCGCGTCGCCCAGGAAGTTTTCAAGGAGAAGGGCGAAACCGTCGACTACATGGTGGGCACCATGATCGAACTGCCCCGCGCGGCCCTTACCGCCGACCAGATCGCCGAGGAAGCCGAGTTCTTCAGCTTCGGCACCAACGACCTGACGCAAACCACGTTCGGCATTTCCCGCGACGACATCAACCACTTCCTGCCGGCCTATATCAAGGCAGGCATCTTCAAACAGGATCCCTTCGCCACCCTCGATCAGGCGGGCGTGGGCTTGCTGGTGAAGATGGCCACGGCCAAGGGGCGCAACACGCGGCCCAATCTGAAGGTTGGCATTTGCGGCGAGCATGGCGGCGATCCGGAGTCCGTCAAGTTCTGCCACAAAATCGGCCTCAACTATGTCTCCTGCTCGCCTTTCCGGCTGCTGACCGCAAGGTTGGCCGCCGCGCAAGCCGCGCTCCAGGAAATCCAGACAGGGCCGGACATCCACAACGGAACCTGCTGATCTACCAACCCGAAAACGGGCCAAGGGCGCAGCCGAAAGGCTGCGCCCTTGGCGCATTCAGTGGTTGTCAGTGCAAACTCGCTTGCTTCCGACACTGCACCCAGCATCTACTTGGAGTCGCCGCCGGGTGCGTAATATCCTTCCCGCGTAACCACCTGCAAGTCGTCCTTGTTCGCCTTCAACGCAATTTTGTGGAAGCCGCCGTCGTTGTCCACCACGTCCGGCGTATAAGTCAGCAGATACTGGCCGCGCAACTCCTCGGCAATCTGCGCATAAATCTCGTCCAGCTTGTCCTTGCCCTTGGCCTCGAAGTAGCGGGCTCCGGTGCGGGTGGCAATCTTTTCCATGATCTTCTTGCCGTCCACCGTTGACTGGGTTGAACCACCGCCGCGCCGGCCGCCTCCGGGATAGCCTCCACCGCCGCCAGGGTAGCCGCCTCCTCCACCCGGATAGCCCCCGCCGCCCATGCCGCCACGCCGTCCGCCCTGCCCGGGAAACCCGTTGTTCTGGCCGCCTTCCTGCTCGCCTTTGAAGTAAATGGTGTATACAGCCACATTCGCCCGGTCGGCCGCATCCACCGCGTCATTCAGCGTCTCTTTGCTGCCCCGGTCCACGCCGTCCGAGAAAACCACCAGCGCCTTGCGGCCGTCCTTTGGCTTCATCAACTCATCGGAAGCCAGATAGATCGCGTCGTAGAGCTGCGTCCCGCCGCGGCTGCGCGATTGCTGCCGGTCTCCGCTGTCGCTGTCGCTTGTTTCCGGTCCCTGGTTCGAGGTTTGCGCGGCATGCGACGGCCCCATATCGTCCAGTTCGTGGTGCAGCTTGGCGCGCGAGTTGGTAAAGTCTTGCAGCAGCTCAACCTCGTGGTCGAAGTGGATCAGAAACGCCTCATCCTTTTGATCGGGCGTGGCGGCCTTGGGATCGGCAGGAAGCATTGCATCGACAAACTTCCCGGCCGCCTTGCGCTCGTTGTCCAAAGCCCCGGAGACGCTGCGGCTTGTGTCTACCAGCAGGCCCAGCCGGAAAGGCAGGTTGCTCTCCCGCGTAAAGCTTTTGATGGTCTGCGGGCGGCTATCCTCGGTGAGAGTGAAGTCGCCGATCTTGAGGCTGCTCACCAGCGCGCCTTTTTTGTCCCGCACAGTAACCGGCAGAACCACTTCGCGCGCCTGAATTTTCAACGTGGCAGCCGGCTGTTCGCCGCCAGGTTGCTGAGCCGCAAGCAGTTGGGCACCGCCGGCCAAGGCCAGCGAGAACCATGCCAACATGCATGGAGCAAGACAGGGAACAATTCGATTTCTTATCATGACTGGTCGCGAACCACTTTCACTCCATTAGACGAGGCAAATTGCGGACTGTTGACTGGATCGCGTGCAGGCGGAAGCGATTATGGCGGCGCCATGGCCGCTTAAGGAAGCGAAACCGACAGGACTCGGCGATGAAAAGAGAGGATTTTGGTAGCGCTAACGGGAATCGAACCCGTGTTTTAAGATTGAGAATCTTAGAGCCTATCCACTATTTTCAATCGCTTACAGTTAATTCTGACCATGTTGTGCTCCAAAACGTGCTCCACAATTGGAAAAACGGCCTATTGCACAGCCTCAGAAGCCTGCGGAAATGCTGCCTTGAGTCCCTCAGCGACATTGCGCGTCTGATACTCGACGAATCTGCCAAACCCGGCAGCGACATGCGTTTCGGTGACGTGTACGTAGTACCTGGCCGCCACGGCCGGCGAACTGTGCCCCATGAGGCGGCCAACGTGAATCTGTCCATACCGGGACAATCTGTTCGGTCACGCCACGCCGATCGCAGACTGTGGGCGGCTTCTGGAATAAACGAATCAATAGAGAGATATCAGAGAATATCCCCATTGGGAATGACCCGGATGGGGCTTGGGCAAAATCGGAGCAAAGGTTCCCTGAATTGTCTATACTGCCGACAAGGAAACTCCATCATGACGGAACCAGGCGAAATCACGGTGCTCTTGCGCGACTGGAGCGCGGGAAATCCGGCTGCAACCGAGCACCTGTTTGAACTGGTCTATCCGCAACTCAGAAAGATTGCCGGCGCGCTGTTTCGCGGCGAGCGTCCGGAGAACATGCTGCAGCCCACCAGCGTGGTCAACGAACTGTTTCTCAAGCTGATAACGCAGCGCAGCCTGAGGTTTGAAGACCGCGAACACTTCTACAGCCTTTCCGCGCGGCTCATGCGCCGGGTTCTGGTCGATCACGCGCGCTCAGAGGGACGTCAAAAGCGCGACGGAGGAGTTCCCATTCCCCTGCATCCCGACCTGGCCTGGATTGATGCCAGGCCCGCCGAAATGATAGACCTCGATCGTATTCTCGAAGAGTTGGAGCAGCTTGATCCGCGTAAATGCAGAATGGTTGAACTGCGTTTTTTCCTTGGATTCACAGCGGAAGAAACGGCCGAGTTGCTGAATTCCTCCAAGGCCACCGTGGACAGGGAACTCCGTTTTGTCCGCGGCTGGCTGTACGATCGCCTCCACTCGACCTAGCGCCTGATGCACTTTGTCTCTGTTTCGCGCCAACATGGTGAGAAGCGCATGAAACTCGATACCGACAATTGGCAGTTGTTGCAGGATCTGTTTCACCTCGCCGAGGTTACGCCCGAGCCGGACCGGGAGCGTGTGCTGGCCCAGAAGTGTGCAGACGAAGAGCTTTGCCATCGGGCGCTAAGAATCTTGAATGCCTCCTACGTTCAGGGAGCTGAGGAGACGCCGGTCCAGGAATCGGTTCTGGCCTCTGACCTGACAGGCAAAATCGGACCTTATACGCTGATCCGGCATCTTGGAACGGGCGGCATCGGCACTGTCTATCTTGTCGAGCGCATGGTGGGCGGCGCTCTGCAGCGGTCTGCCTTGAAGGTACTGGCTCCGCATTCTGCCGGCCCGTCGTTCATCGATCGGTTTCATCGCGAACAGCACATTCTGGCTTCGCTCGATCACCCCAACATAACTCGCATGCTGGATGCGGGCCTGACCGAGCGCGGTCAGCCCTACCTGGTGATGGAATATGTCGACGGCGTGCATCTGGATGCCTACTGCGACGCACGCAAGCTGGGGATCACCGAACGGCTGCAACTGTTTCTCCGTGTGTGCGACGCGGTGGCATATGCTCATCGCAATCTGGTGGTTCATCTCGATCTGAAGCCATCGAACATTCTTGTCACCGCAGACGGCACGGTGAAGCTGCTTGATTTTGGAACATCGAAGCTGATTCAGGCGGATAGCCTGCTGACTACTACTGTGATGGCTACGCCGGCTTATGCCAGCCCCGAGCAGTTGCGCAACGAGCCGATCACCACATCCTGCGATATTTACTCGCTGGGGGCGATTCTGTTTGAATCGCTGGCCGGAGCCAGACCTGCCAGCAAAGCATCGGTGGCCGCGATGATCGAGCGGGCCATCCGGGAGCAGGAGCCCGAGCGTCTTCAGGATGCTGTAACCGGCGCGGCAGCAGAACAGCGCGCGTTGTCGGAGAGCCGCCTGAAGCAAATGCTGACCGGCGACCTGGCGACGATAGCGCAGAAGTGCCTGCGTCCGCGGCCAAAGGATCGCTACCCTTCGATCGATGCGCTCTCTGGAGACATTCAGCGGTACCTTGGCGGCAGGCCGGTCCTTGCCCGTCCACAAACGACTCTCTACCGGCTGGGCAAATTCGTCCGCCGCAACCGGGGAGTTTTAGCGGCAACGCTGCTGGTGGCGATCGCGTTGCTGGCCAGCCTTGGCTATGCTGCGTGGCGACAGCAGCAGGCCTTGCGCGAAGGCCAGCGCGCGCTACGCATGCAGAACTTCATGTACCGGCTCTTCAAGCTGGCTAACTCCAACTACACCGGCAAGCCCGCGGCCACGGTGCCCGAATTCCTGGAACTGGGCGTAAAGACGCTACCGGAGTACATCAAGGACCCCGCCGACCTGCGCGCTGCCCAAATCAGCCTGGCTGAATCGATGTACACAAACGGAGATCTGGAAAGCGCGCAGAAGGTGTTTACGCAAACCATGGCCAACGCAAAAGCCGCGGGGGATGTGGAGGGCGAGACGGAGTCGAAAGCATACGCGGGATGCATCGCATTCAAGCTGGGACAGATTGAGCAAGGAAAGAGTCTTACCGCGGATGCTCTGCGCCTGTCGCGCATGCCTGGAGTATCCCCGGCCGTGCAGGTGCGAAGCGCGATCTGTTATGCCTACTACCGCGACAGTTTGTGGCATTTCACCGGCGAGGATTTGGCCTTGTTGCGATTCGCGGCGCAAATGGCCCGTGAATCCAATTTGCCGCCCCATGAGAAGGCTGAAGCGATCTATTACCTGGCCACCGACCTGGAGGTGAGGACACAGGTGAATGAGGCCGAGCCGCTCTATTATGAGGCCCTGAGAATCTACTCTGAGGATCCCCTTGTATTGTGCGAAGAATCGGCTGTCTATGGAGATTTGGCGTACCTCAGCGATGTGCGCGGCGAAGCCCAGGAGAGCCTCCCCATCTACCAGCGCTCGCTGGACGGTTACAAAGCGTGTTCGGGCGCCGATAGCCGGGACGCGATTTCAGTGAGTGCATTCATGTCAGGGGCTCTGATCGAACTTGGCCGTGCGAAAGAGGCCGTGCCGCTGCTGGAAGGAGCCTTGCCGGCGTGGCGGCGGGCCCAGGGTTCAGGCCAGAGCATTGAAGAGCTACCGATGTATCTCTCCCAGGCATATGTTGAAGTGGGACGATTCAAGGAAGCGGAGGCAATCTGCGAGCAGATGACAGCTTCCGAGGAAGGAAAATTCGATCCCAATAGCCGCCACGTCGGCGCAATGAATCTGGTCTGGGCCAGAGCACTTGCCGGCCAGCATCGCTACAAGGAGGCATTGCCTCATGCGGAAATCGCCGCCAGAATCCTCACCGATACGGCCGTTCCGGCGGAGATTCCATACAACAACAAAGCGCGGGAAGTGCTTCTGGAAATTCAGTCCAAGCTTCGAGAAACCGGCCAATGATTGTGGTTAATTGCTAGAAAACACTCATGGCTGCTTCGGTAACTCTTCCGCAATACACGCGAATCCTTGAGACTCTTTACGCTGGAGCTGAGCTGCTGGGATCTCCATTTCCGGTCTTTCAAGGCGACCGGCAACAGAGCATTCGGCTAACCGACCGAGCCGCCCGATTGCGCATGTTGATTCACTTTTCCGATGTATGGCGCGTTCCAGTCATCAGGAGGTTCTCCGTGAACGCCCAAAATTCGCTCAAGGTTCTCGCCGCACTCTGCGTTGGTTCACTCGGTCTTGCCGCATTCGGCCAGACGGGGTCGACCGCTGTGCTTTCTTCCAGCAAGGCTTCCCCCTCAACCGAGGCAGTCAATCATTATGGTCAACTGCCACTGAGTTTTGAACCAAATCTCGGCCAGACGTCGTCGCAGGTGCAGTGGCTGGCGCGCGGGCCGGAGTATACGCTCTATGTCGCTGGCGACGACGCCGTGCTGCAGATGAACAAGATCGTCCCGCCCAAACGGGGAGCGCCCGACCTCAAGGATATGAAGGCCGCCATCAGCTCCAGCGCGGTGCGCATGAGCCTGCTCGGCGCTAGAAACCCGGAGCAGACCGGCGGAGAGGATCGTCAATCCGGCAAGGCCAATTACTTCACCGGAAACGATCCAGCTAAGTGGCAGCACGATGTGCCCATGTACGGCAAGGTGCGCTTGAAGGGTGTTTATCCCGGCGTCGACCTGGTCTATTACGGGCATCGTGGAGAACTGGAATACGACTTTGTGTTGGCGCCGGGCGCGGATGCCTCGGCCATCAAGCTGCGCTTCGACGGCGCAAAGACCGCTCTTGCGTCCAACGGCGATCTGGTACTGCCAGTCAACGGCGGGCCCGAGCTTCGCTTCGAAAAGCCCGTGGTCTATCAAATCGAGAACGGCGCGCGGCAGCCCGTCGAGGGCAGCTTCGCCATAGCGGAGACCAAGCAGGGGCAGCAGGTCAGCTTCCATCTGGGCGCCTACGACCATAGCCGCGAGCTGGTCATCGACCCCACGCTGCTCTTTGTCGGCGTCCTTGGCACCGGCTACTTTGAAACGCAGGCTTCCGGCATGGCAGTGGATGCGTCCGGCGAGATCATCCTGACCGGTCTCACCGGCGACGTGGATTTCCCCGTCACGCCAGATGCCTACCAGACCGTTTGCAACACCTATTCCGCGGTTGCGGCGGCCAACAACTTCGTACGCTGCGGGTCGGAGGTCTATAACGGCTCAGCGTTTGTTTCCAAAATCAGCGCCGACGGCACATCGCTCGTTTATGCCACTTACCTCCATGGTTTCTCCGGGTACGAGGCAGGACAGGCTGTGGCGACAGACGCCGCCGGGGACGCCATTGTTCTCGGCCAGACAGGGTCTGATGATTTCCCGGTTACTGCCGATGCCATTCAATCGGTGTGCATGCCCTACTACTATCCGAAGGGCGTTGATGGCGGCGACCCTTCCGACTTTTTCCAGCCGGCCGCGCAACATTGCGACGGCTACTATGCGGGCGGAGGTACGGAATGGGTCTCCGGCGGCCCTACGCTGTTCATCGCCAAGCTCGATCCCACCGGCGCCACTCTGCTCTATAGCACCTTCTTCGGCGGCACCAACCCCACCTTTCCCACCGCCCTCGCACTTGACAGTTCAGACAACATCTACTTCACCAGCTTTCTGCAAGGCTCCGAGCTAAGCCTGCAAGACGGCGTGCCCGTCAACAGCACCTATCCACAGAACGGCACGGTTAATTTTCCCGTCACAACGAGCGCCTTCCAGACCGCGAATTTGGCACAGCAGGTTACGACGCTCTCAGTGCTCAGCGCGGATGGGCACACGCTGCTCTACTCCACTCTATTCGGATCGACATACGATCAAAATCCCACCTGGATTCAACCGCTGTCTATGGCAGTTGGGCCAAACGGGATTGCCTATGTCGGCGGGATGACCTCTTCGGACAGTCTTCCCACAACCGCCGGAGCGGTCAGGCCGGCTTGCGTTGACAGCAGCGTTTATTCCGGCACGGAAAACGGCACCTGCGAAGGCTACACCGGCTGGCTTGCCGCATTCGACACAACGCAGTCGGGTTCAGCTTCGCTCAAGTATGCAACCTACATAGGTGGTCCCGAGATTCCCGGAGGGAATTCTCCCCAGGATCAGGTGTGGGGCCTGGCCGCGGATAGTTCGAACAACGTCTACGTCACCGGCCTGACCACCAGTCCAAGCTATCCCACCACCACGGGCGCGTACAGTTCTACCTGCACTGCGTTCAACTCAGGCTCTGGATTTTGCAACAACACTGCTTTTCTCACCAAGATCACCCCCGCGGGCAGCGCCTATGTCTGGTCAACCTACTTCAGCGGCAACCAATATTCGTCCGGTTATGGAAATGCCATCGGCTTCGACGCCATGGGGCGCGTCTATCTGTACGGTTGGGACCAGAACTATACCTATGATCTTCCCTTCCTCAATCCGCTTGAGCCCCGCCCCGGTAACGGCTCGAGTTATGCATTCATAGCGACCTTCACTTCGGATGGGACCAAGTTGATCTTCGCCACCCCGGTGGGTAACCAGAGCCCCTCTGCCGGCAACGTATACACCATCAACAATGGTATGGCTATTGATGCCGACGGCAACATCTACTTCGCCGCGTATGGCGCCGACAGCGGTACTTGGAACACAAGCACGGCCACTTCCGGCACTTACGCCACAACAGCTTTAGGCGGCGGCTATCGCAGCTACTTCGGCAAGATCTCGCCCGTGGAAGTGGTTCCGGCGGTATTGCAGTTACCCACACCGGGTACCACGCTGACCGGTTCGGGCACGACCTACACCTGGTCAGCCGGCGTGGGTGTCACAAAGTAAGAGTTCCGGCTGGGCACAAACGGGCCAGGCTCAAATGATGTATACAACTCGGCTAAAGCGGTC
>Ga0182030_10025335_pt1 | contig 10819 bp, 14 predicted proteins | sample 812S3MmetaG_FD_121299 | JGI IMG/M metagenome (GOLD analysis project Ga0182030, IMG submission 121299) | Permafrost microbial communities from Stordalen Mire, Sweden - 812S3M metaG (Illumina Assembly) | ecosystem: Environmental > Terrestrial > Soil > Wetlands > Permafrost | place: Sweden... | reverse complement strand
CTGCCATCTGTAACGGTAGAGTTGAACAATAATCATAGCCTCTAAAATGAAGTCGTTTGTGATAAGTTCATAAAGAACTTTCCGCTTTTTAGCCTCCCCTGATTTTTATCCCGGACAGTATAGAAAAAAATCAGTTGTTCCAGTGTTTCTCAGACCTTGGAACCAGGTAAGAAAGGATCTCCCGACTCAATCAACTGCTCGTATCGGCAAAGTGTCATGTGTGCGACCCGACCCGGCGCCGCGTCCCCAACTTCGGAAGGGAGACACGGTTGGGAAGGAATGCAATCCTCACCCTGCCCTCTCATGAGGAGAGGGTTCTACCCACATTCTCAAAAGACACAGCGATTGCCACAGCCTTTTCTCTTTTATTTTTTTACGGGAAAAGGTTTCGCAATGACATATATTTTATTTTAAATTCAACCTGCGCGCATTTGGTGGTTGATGAGGTGAGGCAGGTTGTTAGACGCGATGCATCGCGTCTTTGCATTGGGGTTGTCGTTACGGGCTAGGGGGACGCGATGCATCGCGTCTCTACGGGCAATTTGCACGTCATTTTAAGGTTAATACACTTTGCCAAAAGGGAGATAAGGGCTTGAGGGGAAAGGGCATTTTTGGTGGCTTAAAATTGAAAAAAAACGGTTATCACTGTAACCGTATGGAAAGGGGTAAAGTGGTTGATAATGAGTGAAGTAGGTAAAAAAAGTGGAAACCGTCCGGGGATGGTTTCAGATCCGCCAATGTACCTTAATGCAAACAGCCTAACCACCTCCAGGGCAGCTCCTCCTGAATCAGGAGGAGAGTTAATACAGAGCAGCCGGGACACTCTATACATTATGCGCGGGACTATAAATAAAAAAGCCGCTGAGTTGTTTCAGCAGCTTTTTGCAAATAGATTAATTAGCGTTTAATGGAATGTAATCTTCATTTCAACACGCCTGTTTTTCTGGCGGCCTTCCGGCGTATCGTTATCAGCAATTGGTTTGCTGGCGCCATAGCCGAAGGCATCGAGTTTGGAACCATCGACACCGCGTTTAACCAGGTAGTTTTTAACGGCCGTAGCACGTTTTTGCGATAGGATAAGGTTTGATTCGTCTTTACCCACGTTATCGGTATGGCCTTCGATGCGGAGGCCGTAGTTTGCTTTTTTCTTCAGCAAGTCGGCGAGGGCGTTGAGGGAGAAGAATGATTTGGATTTAATTTCATCCTTACCGGTTGCAAACTCGAGGTTTTCGAATGCGTATTTAACGGTTTCAATTTCTTTCTTCTCTAACTTAGGACAGCCGTGGTTTTCAGGCACGCCGAATACATCCGGGCACTCGTCGTCCTTATCAGGTATGCCGTCGCCATCTCTATCAGGCCATGGGCAGCCGTGGTTTTCGGCAGGGCCGGGTGTAAGTACGCACTGGTCTACGTCGTCGTAAACGCCGTCTTTATCGGTATCAGGGCATCCGTGGTGTTCTTTAGGGCCGGGCAGGTCGGGGCACCAATCGAGCTTGTCCGGTACCCCATCGCTATCACGGTCAGGGCAGCCGTTAAATTGGGCAAGTCCTGGCTGGTCGGGGCATTCGTCATACTTATCTATAATGCCATCGCTATCGCGGTCGGGGCAGCCGTGGTTAATGGCCAGGCCTTTCTCGAACGGACATGAATCCATGATATCAATAATACCATCGCCATCGCTATCAGGGCAGCCGTGTAATTCAACCGGGCCGGGAGTATCAGGGCACCAGTCGTCTTTATCCAGTACGCCGTCGCTATCGCGGTCGGGGCATCCGTGTGTGATGCAAGGGCCGGGCTCGTTAGGGCATTTATCTTTTTTGTTGGAGACTCCGTCTTTATCCTTATCGCGCAATTTGTGGTATGGGATAGTGATTTTTATACCGGCATGGAACTCCTCATTGTAAATATGTTTTTTGGCGAAGAAGGCCAATATATCCTGGGTCCCTACAAACAAAGGGCCTAAGCGGAGGGTGGCGCCGAAGTTGAAGTTACCGTATACATCATACGATAAAGGCAGGTATACGCCGACATATGAGTGGTCGAATTTTGGGGTAAGGGTAAAGGTAGATACGTCCTGTACCATGTTACGGTCTTTAGCCATATCAGGAGATAGTACACCTGCCAGGTTTACGCCAAAGCCATAGGCGATGTTGTAATCAACATACAGGTTAAAGCGGGTTGGCAGCCACATGGTAAATGCGGTAGATGTAGTGGTATATCCGAAGCGGGATGAGATGGTATCGTTGAAGCTTTGCAAACCATTAGGAAATTTAAGGTGCTGAACGTTCCAGTTTTGTACGTTGGCGTAAAAGCTGCCAGTGGTTACATCCTGTTTAAATTTAACGGCGCCAAAATCTATGATGGAAAAACCAACGGAGAGTTTGTAGCGCTGCTTGGAATAATCCCACTGGTCGTCGCAATCCATGCGGTATTTGTATTTGTCTTTATCGGGGCGCCATTCGTAAACAAAGCCAAGGTCAACCGCGGCAGATGGTTTTGCATAAGTAAACGACATCGCATTTTTAAGAAATGTACCTGCCTGGAAGTTTCCGTTGCTGATTTGCTGGGCCACCTGCGTAGCGCTGCCAGACAAAGCATATTTAACAGAGGCATTATTAATTGAAACAGAATCGTAATTAGGCCATTTGTAATTCAGGTTATTGCCATATAAATATCCGCCTGTAATGCCATCAATTAATTTAAGCGTGCCGCCCAGTTTAATAAAGTGGTCGCCCTGGTCGTATATAACGCGCGAGTAGGTAACACCATAGTCCATCCAGGCCATGGTTTTAACTGCCAGGTTGGAGTTGCTCAGATTTTGCCCAACAAAGTTGGTAACAGAATCGGCTTTATAACCCATGCCGTAGTAGGCTGAGCGGGCAAGTGTTTCGCTGAGGTTGTTGACATTAAAGACCATGTTGGCATTGTAACTGAAAGCCAGCGCGTTCTTATTCTTGTTCTTTCCTTTTCCGAAAGTGAACATGAAAGACAAGGGCCCCTGCACCTGGGCCCCCATAAAAATGTCTTTGTCCTTGCCGTTAACACGTTCAAGCAGGTGGTCTTTCTGAAAGGCGCTGTCACTTACAATAGAACCTTTAAGGGCATTCATAAAGGTTGAGCGGTCAACACCTATATAATTGTTATTGACAGCCAGCCCCATGCTGATTAAATTGATATCTACTATAAAGGGGTTATCGGCTATTGCGGGATTAAAACCTACGCCGGTGACCCCGGCATACGAGCTTGTATTAAAACCTGTATAATACTGGGCCCGCGAAAAGCTGAAGAGTAGGGTTAGTAATGTCAGTAGGTGTATACGTTTAATCATAAGCACGTTTTAGGCTGGGATAGTTGTTTCAAAAATATGCTTTTATAAATTGAAGACCTATTTCTTTTATGTGGGCCATTAGATTTTATTTTTGCACTCCGTTATTGATAGGGTGTCTATAATCTTAGAAAAAATGAAATCGTCAACTACAAAATTTTTGTCATTGGTTTTTATTATAACCCTTATTTGTGCGGGGTTGCAGTGGGTGTGGAATAACCAGATGCCGGAAAAGATGAGGCTATATGATGGGTTTTGGCTTTTGGGCATTTTTGCGGTTACGGTAACTGCGGTTCACTTACTTTTATTAAATGCTAAAAGCAGCCCGGGCAACGCTTTTATACGGGCATTTATGTTATCAACAACTTTAAAGTTCTTTTTTTATCTGGCGGTGTTGGTTGGTTTCCTCCTGTACTCAAAAGATAACCGCCAAACGCTGGCCTTGCATTTTCTATTCTATTATTTTGTTTTCAGTGCATTGGAAGTGAGCATTTTATATAAAGAAATGCGCAGGTAGCCCGCCTGGATTAAAGGTTGTTGTTTTATTTGGCATAATCTGGACTAAGACCAGCAATTACCCCCGTGCGGAAAAAAATATGAAAAATTGAGTGGTCTTTTTCATTAAAACCTTTTCCTAAACCTAGGATTATTTTATGTTTGCGCCGCTTTTGAAAAGATAAGAAATGATCACAGCCATAAAAACCAATCTCAAATACTGCTTTACAGTCATTTTTTTCGCTGTTTTTGCAGTTTTTACGGCTTCCGCCAACCCGCAAGAGGAAACTCCAACTGCAAAGTTTGATGCCGGAAAATTAATCATCGAACACATCAGCGATTCGCACGAGTGGCATGTTATGGGCGAAGGTGAAAGTGTTGTTGCGCTTCCATTACCGGTTATTCTTTATACCGATAAGGGGTTGGAGTTTTTCTCGTCAGGCAATTTTAAGCATGGCAAAGCTACTTGTGCAGGCAACTATAATTATAAGCTAAACGAGAAGAACCAGGTAGAGGTTGTTGGCGCTAACAATGAAGTTGATGCCGCTGCCACTGCTAAAATCTGGGATTTCTCTATTACTAAAGATGTGGCATCTCTTTTCTTTAGCGCTGCATTGTTATTAATTATTTTTCTTTCGGTTGCCGGTTCATATAAAAAGAATGCCGGCCACGCACCTAAAGGGATACAGTCGTTTTTCGAGCCTATCATTATTTTCATCCGCGATGATATTGCAAAGCAATCTATTGGCCCTAAGTACGAAAGGTTTATGCCTTACCTGCTTACTATCTTCTTCTTTATATGGTTTGGTAATTTGTTAGGTATGATACCGCTGTTACCGGGTGGGGCTAACCTTACTGGTAACATTGCCATTACGGGTACATTGGCTGTGTTTACTTTCATTATTACCACCATCAATGCTAACAAGAACTACTGGCACCACGTATTTGCAATGCCGGGGGTACCTAAACCCATTCTTATCATTCTTACACCTATCGAAATTATGGGCGTCTTCCTTCGCCCGTTTGTATTAACGATACGATTGTTTGCCAACATTACGGCAGGCCACATTATTGCGTTATCATTTTTCTGCCTCATTTTTATTTTTGGCGAAATGCACAAAGGGGTGGGATTAGGTGTTGGTGTTTTTGCAGTGGCCTTTAATGTGTTTATGGGATTACTGGAATTATTGGTGGGCTTAATACAAGCGTATGTATTTACCTTGTTATCGGCTATATATTTTGGTGCAGCTTTAGAAGAGCCGCATAATCATAAAGAATCAATTATTTAAACTCTGTTATTTATTCACTTTTAAAAATCAAACATCATGCTTAACACAGTATTATTAGCAGCAGACGGCCTTGGAATAGGTTACGGTATTGCAGCTTTAGGTGCAGGAATGGCAGCACTTGGAGCAGGTGTTGGTATCGGACAAATCGGTAAAGGTGCGGTTGAGGCTATTGCCCGCCAGCCAGAATCACTGAATGACATCCGTGCTAACATGATCCTTACCGCAGCGCTTGTAGAAGGTGCCGCCTTCTTTGCAATGGTTGTGGGTCTATTGGTTGTATTCAAAAGCTAATAGCAAAAATCTTCGGGCAACAAAAGCGGTTGGCTGCGTTGCCTGAAAAGATTAAAAGAAGCCAGAATCAAGAACCAAGACTGTAAATGGTCTTGTTCTTGAATCTTGGTTCTTGATTCTAAATGTCTAAAAGTAAAGAAAAGATGCAAGAAACAAGATATAAGAGCCAAGACTTTAACCCTCTTGTTCTTGATTCTTGGTTCTAGTATCTAATATCTAAACAAAAAAATATGGAACTCGTAAAACCCGCGATAGGCTTAGTTTTCTGGATGGTAATAACATTCGGGGCACTTTTTTTCATCCTGGCAAAATTTGCCTGGAAACCTATTCTTGGCATGCTCGATGAACGCGAAAAAACAATCGCTGATTCATTAGATCAGGCAAATAAAGCACGTGCCGAAATGGCAGCATTAACTTCAAAAAACCTGGACTTGTTAAACCAGGCTAAAGAAGAAAGAAACATGATTTTGCACGAGGCAAAAGAAGCAGCAGATAAGTTGAAGAATGAAATGCTGGCCAAGGCCCAACAGGAAGTTGAGGCAAAAATTCAAACAGCTTTCCGCGAAATTGAAATTCAGAAAAGGGCCGCTATTACTGAAGTGAAGAACTCAGTTGGTTTACTGGCTTTGGATATTGCTGAAAAAGTAATCCGCAAAGACCTGAAAGGCAATGCCGAGCAATTAGAGTATGTAAATAAACTGGCTAAGGAATCTAACCTGAATTAAATAAAATAGAAACAAGAACCAAGATTCAAGAGCCAAGAAAAAGGCCGGCGAATTGAATCTTGGTTCTTGCTTCTAGGTTCTAATATCTAATAAAAATGAGTGCATTTAGTTTAGCAACACGATACGCAAAATCACTGATTCAGCTTGTTAATGAACAAGGCAGGCTGGAGCAGGTATATAAAGACATTAAGGATGTAAACGCGATTTTTGAAAGTAACCGCGACCTGAAATTAATGTTTAAAAGCCCTATCATTCATACCGACAGGAAGTTGAATGTTGTTCAGCAGCTTTTTGAAGGTAAGATAGATTCAGTGCTATACCAGTTTATAACCCTGGTTATTAAAAAAGGCCGCGAAGCTTATCTGAATGAAATTACGCACTCGTTTATTTTGCAATACAATGAACTGAAAAATATTACCCCGGTTAAAATCAGCTCGGCTATAAAACTGGATGAAAATATAGTGAAGGGTATTATTGACACCCTGAAAAAGAACGAGAAGCTGGGTGAAGTAGAGTTGACCGAAGAAGTAGACGCCAATATTATAGGAGGGTTTGTTTTGCAGTGGGGCGATAAAATGATTGATAGTAGTGTGAGCAGAAGATTAAGCACACTGAAAGGTGTTATTGAAGATGACTCTTTCGTTAAAAAGTATTCATAAATAATTCAAATATCAATAAATATGGTAGAAGTAAAACCGGATGAAATTTCAGCGATACTGCGCGAGCAGCTATCTGGCTTTAAAGGCGCCGCTGAATTAGAAGAAGTAGGTACCGTGTTGCAGGTGGGTGATGGTATTGCCCGTGTATACGGACTGACCAATGCCCGCGCTGGTGAGTTGGTTGAATTTCAGAATGGTATCAAAGCGATAGTTTTGAACCTGGAAGAAGACAACGTTGGTGTGGTTTTGATGGGACCTTCGGAAAAAATTAAAGAAGGTGATACTGTTAAAAGAACAGGCGTTATCGGTTCGTTAAAAGTAGGTGAAGGGCTTGTTGGCCGCGTAGTGAACACACTGGGCGAACCTATAGATGGCAAAGGGCCTATAACCGGCGAATTGTATGATATGCCTTTGGAAAGAAAAGCTCCGGGCGTTATTTACCGTCAACCGGTGAATGAGCCGCTTCAAACCGGTATCAAAGCTATTGATGCGATGATTCCTATTGGCCGTGGACAGCGTGAACTTATCATCGGTGACCGCCAGGTTGGTAAAACTGCGGTGGCTATTGATACTATCCTGAACCAAAAAGAATTTTACGATAAAGGCGAACCGGTTTACTGTATTTATGTTGCCTGCGGACAGAAATCATCTACCGTTGCCCGTATACAAAAAACACTGGAAGATAACGGCGCTATGGCTTACACTGTAGTTGTTTGTGCTTCTGCTGCTGACCCGGCTCCTCTTCAGTTCTACGCTCCATTTGCGGGCGCTGCGATTGGCGAGTTTTTCCGTGATACCGGCCGCCCGGCTTTGATTGTGTATGATGACTTGTCGAAACAGGCTGTTGCTTACCGTGAGGTATCTCTACTATTAAAACGTCCTCCGGGACGTGAGGCTTACCCTGGTGATGTATTCTACCTGCACAGTAGGTTGCTTGAAAGGGCGGCTAAGATTAACGCCAACATTGAAGTTGCTTCGCAAATGAATGATATTCCGGATTCAATCCGGCACCTGGTAAAAGGTGGTGGTTCGTTAACTGCTTTGCCTATTATCGAAACACAGGCGGGTGATGTATCGGCTTATATCCCTACCAACGTTATCTCCATTACCGACGGACAGATATTCCTTGAATCAAACTTGTTTAACGCTGGTATCCGTCCTGCAATCAACGTAGGTATCTCGGTATCGCGTGTGGGTGGTAACGCTCAGATTAAAGCGATGAAGAAAGTGGCTGGTACTTTGAAACTTGATCAGGCGCAATACCGCGAGTTGGAGGCCTTCTCAAAATTCGGTTCTGACCTTGATGCTGCTACTAAATCAGTATTGGATAAAGGTGCCCGTAATGTTGAAATTTTGAAACAAGCACAGTTCACTCCTTATAGCGTTGAGAAGCAGGTTGCTATTTTGTATGTAGGCGCCAGGAACCTTGCTGCCAAGGTGCCGCTTAACAAAATGAAGGATTTTGAAAAAGATTATTTTACCCAGTTAGAAACCCGTTTCCCTGATTTGCTGAAAGGCCTGAAAAACCCAATGACTGACGAGGTTGAAAAACAAATACAAGGCATAGCTGCTGATGTGGCTTTGACTTTTGCGCATTAATACTTAGGTTTTAATTTTTTTGAAAGGCCCTTGTGAGAATGAGGGCCTTTTTGTTTTTAGGGAGTTTTAAGTGCAGTATCGCATGGAGGCACGGAGATAACTAGCCGAGGAATACATAAATGTATTAAATTAGCAATGCTGTAAATTACTTATCATGAAATTATTGAACAATAAGAGCCTTAGTAACCTTGAGAATAAAATTGTTCTTCCAGTAATGCAAAGAGAACTTTTGGATGAGCGCCTGAAATCTTATAGTAATTCCACTAAGCGCACTTCATGGGAGGTTATTAAGAAGAACGTGAGGACAAAGAAGGCCAAATGAATTATCACGTTGCTTTTTGTGAGGGGGAGAAGTTGATGTTTAAGGTTGAGGATATTTAATCAGGGAAATATAGGTTGGCTAGTAATACTTTAGTTACAGATATAAAAACTCAGTGTAAATGGCAAAGAATTGGATAAGAGGAAAAGATAAACGGGAACACCCATACATTGAAATAGAAATGGAAGGGAAGACACGAATACGAATTACATATAAAAACGATGATTGGTATGATAAAAATGAACATAGTGTAAAAATACAAATCAGAATGCCAGACGGGAAGTTAAGACAGGGTCCGGAGTTGCCAGATGAATTTATAGAAAAGATTGTTGATGCTATTAATGAGTTGAGAAAAACAGGGAAGTAAAATTTATTACTTATGAATAAAATTAACTTCATTTTTATTCTTGCCATCGCTACATCTTTATTCTCTTGTAAAACCGAACGAGAAAAAAGAATTGAAGCAATTAATGTAGAGGGAGATTCTATCTTAATTAATGCTCTAGTAGAACTTGATTTCTTAAATCAAGATTCGGTTGTGAGAATTAATACGGATAGTTTATCTGAAGTCCATTCCAAATTGCGGGATAGTGCTGAATTGGGATTAGAGTATGCTAAATCATTAAGAAGTTTTGTTAAGTCCATCAAGGATAGAAAACAGGCTATAAAAGATAGCGCCATCAAAGTTTGGAAGGCGGAATCTGATAAAGATTTTGCGATTGAGCAGCAAAAGTATTATAACACAAAAGCCGGAAGAATTAATAAAAAACATCCTGAGTGGTCTGAGGCAACTTGTGAAAGAATAGCTAATAATGGAATATGGATAGGAATGTCCGTTGATATGTTAAGATATGAAAGAGGTAATCCGAATAGTGCTAACCCTTCAAATTATGGGAATGGTGTTAGTTGGCAGTGGTGTTGGGATAACTATACACCGTCCTGTTTTTATGGTGGTGAAAATGGAGTTATAACCTCATACAATTAAACTAATCAGAGTACAGATACAAACCGACAAAATTATATCATGAAGAAAGGTTGTCTTTGGCTTGTTATAATAGGATTAGTAATTTCTTTGTTAGCATTACTGGGTTCATTGGGCGGTGATAAAAGTGATTCAAACAACTCGAAGGAGAGTAAATACTTAATTAATGACGGCAAGTATGAAGGTCGCACATCATGTACATGTTGTGGTAAGACAGCAAATAAATTGGGAAATCTACATGTATCAGGTGCCAATTGTAATAAACGTTTATAAAGCTTACGTTATTAAGTTCTGCCAGCAGATTTATAAATTCATGGGCAGCACGTACTGAATATTTTTGCTCAATAACTTCATGATACTCTAAAAGGATGTCGTTGCTTACAGAAATTGAATATTCCTGATTGCGGAGCGCGGTAAAAATCTTGTGGTAAGGTGACTTCGAAGTTAAGGAGATTACAAAGACGTTCGTATCAACTACAACATTCATTGTTTCTTTCTATTATGTTCTTTCCTCCATTGTTCAATTGTCGATGCATCATACCCTTTCTCCGAAAAGGCTTTATCTGCCTCATTTACAACCCGCTTACTTAAATAGTCAATCAAAACCTGCTTTAAATCCAGCAAGTCGCGTTCACTCTCATAATTTCTGAATAATTTGAGAATTTCTAGTTGTAATGGATTCAGGCTTTCCATATTCCGAAGTTAAGCAAATATTAATGCTTCTCCGGCTATCATAACCTGGCTAAACATTGCAAAATTGCCAATACATCCTCACCCTGCCCTCTCCGAAGGAGAGGGTTCTAATGCCCCTCAATTATATAGTTACATTAAACGCTAAAAGGCTAAACCTTCAAAGTCCTTCTCTCCCGGAGAAGGATTTAGGATGAGGGGGCTGCTGGCCATTTAGGTTGGATTATGTAGTATACTTTAATGCCCTTGCACCTCCGTCTGCGCATCGTAATCAATGCCCTGTGCTTTTAATACTGATTTTACTTTCCATCCGTAGAAGGCGAGGTAGCTAAAACCTAGCAGGGGTACGATGTATGAGAAGTGGGTCCAGGAGATTCCGAAGATTCCCGGGCTTATTTTGTCGGTATCGCAAATTAAACCCTGCAGTGGTGGTATGGCCGCAGCT
>Ga0182030_10025334_pt1 | contig 10819 bp, 11 predicted proteins | sample 812S3MmetaG_FD_121299 | JGI IMG/M metagenome (GOLD analysis project Ga0182030, IMG submission 121299) | Permafrost microbial communities from Stordalen Mire, Sweden - 812S3M metaG (Illumina Assembly) | ecosystem: Environmental > Terrestrial > Soil > Wetlands > Permafrost | place: Sweden... | reverse complement strand
GCGATCCCGCTGAGATTGCCGCGCTCGGCTCCGCCACCGCTTCTCGATCGCCTCCGGGATTGCGGAAACTAATCTGACAAAAACTGCTTGCTAAGCGGAGGAAAATTGCGACCCGTTACAAGATCGCTCCCCACAGTTCCCACCATTCGGAGTGAGGCAGTGAGGCCGGAATCAGCGCAACCTGGTAGACAGCCGCATCGCGGGTCACCTGAGAGAGTTCGGCAATCGTCTCAGCGAATGTCAACTTCGCTCCCAGCGGGATCAACTGCCGCCGGAGCTCCGCCCTTGTCGAGACAGGCGATAAGACGAGTACGCGAAGGTCCGGGTCCGCATCTGGAACAGTCTGCATGCTTACCCGTCAAGGATGGCACGACGTGCGTCACCGCGGAAGCAAGTAACGGTGAACTGACGGTTATGTCCATTTATTTGCCAACAACATGGCTGCCTTTCGCCTCCTCTCCATGTGAGGAATAGCGAGAACTCCCGGAATGGATAAAGACTTCGGCATTGAGTGCGGCCGTCAAGGCGCCAGTTGCCTCATATCGCTCTCGGGTCGGATTACTGTCGACACGTCGCCGGAGTTGCGCACGCTCCTGATGGAACGGCTGCAGGACGCGGCTTGCGGGAGCCTGGCGATCGATTTTTACGAGGCGGAATACGTGGACACCTCGGTGCTGGCGATATTGGTCGAAACTCTGAAGGACGCCCGCGCTTGCGGGAAGACATTTCAACTCCGCAGGCTCAGAGGACGGCCGCGCTATCTGTTGCAGGCCACGAGTCTGCTGCCACTGTTTGGAGAAATCGAAGACGAAAACCCGCCAGGAGCGCGCCATGAATAACTCCATCGTGCAGCGAGTAGGTAGCGCGGCCTTGGGCAACCTCGAGTATGTAGGCCGCCTCACGATTCAGCTCCGAAGCACCGTCGCAGCGTTGAGCCGCGCGCTTCCGTTACCCGGAAACCGGAATCGCTGGCGGGCAGCGATCCGTCAGATGCTGGCGGTAGGTGTCCAGGCCGCTCCCATGGTCGGCATCATGGCGCTCTGTACGGGATTCATCCTGGCAATGCAGGGGGCGTCGGAACTGCGACAGTTCGGGGCCCTGCAATTTGTCATCAACCTGGTGACCATCGGCTTCACCAGAGAATTGGGCCCGCTGCTGACCGCGATCGCCGTTAGCGGGCGCTCCGGGTCGGCGTTTTCGGCGGAGATCGGTAGCATGGTGGTGAGCGAAGAAATCGACGCCTTGCGCACCATGGCCATCGAACCGGTGGAGTTCCTGCTGGCGCCCAAATACCTTGCCGCATTGATCGTCGTCCCCTGTCTCACGATTGTGAGCGACGCCTGCGGAATACTGGCGGGCGCGGCGTTCATGCGGATCAGCACGGGGATGTCGCTCGGGGTGTACCTGCGATACATGACGCAGTCGATGGTACTGTCCGACGTCATGACCGGCATGCTGAAGAGTCTGGCATTCGCGACCATCATCGTGCATGTCGGATGCCTCGAAGGGTTTCGCGTCAAGGGCGGGCCGGACGCCGTGGGCCGCTCGGCTACCGCCGCGGTGGTGAAGTCGACGTTTCTGGTAATTCTGGCCGATGCCGGGTTCACCGCGCTCTTCTATCTCACCGGAGGGAAGTGAAACGATGGCATCCGGCCCTGCAATTTCGGTTCGAAACCTGGTGGTGACCTACGATGGGCGCCGCGTGCTCGACGGGATCAATCTCGATATCGCCAAGGGTGAAACCATGGTCTTGCTGGGCGGCAGCGGATCCGGCAAGAGCACCCTGCTCCGTCACATAATCGGCCTCGAACAGCCCCAGTCCGGCCAAATTCTCATCCACGGCCTCAACCTGTCAGGATGCAAGCCGGGCGATCTGAAGAAGGTCCGCAGGCAGATCGGCGTCGCCTTTCAAGGCAGTGCGCTCTTCAATTCCATGTCGGTACACGAAAACGTCGCCCTCGCCATCCAAGAACACACGCGGCTGCCTGAATCGACCATCGAGCTCATGGTGTGGCTGAAACTAGCGGCGGTGGGACTGGCGGAGTTCGGAAAGCTTAGTCCGCAAGCGCTGTCCGGCGGTATGAAAAAGCGCGCGGCGGTGGCCCGTGCGCTGGCGCTCGATCCCGAAATCCTGGTGTTCGACGAACCGTCGGCCGGGCTGGACCCGATTGTCGGGGCGGAACTCGACGAGTTGATCCTCGGGCTGAAGCGGGCGTTCAACATGACGGTGGTAGTGGTGACGCACGAGATGACCAGCGCATTTCGAATCGCGGATCGCATGGCGATGCTTTACAAGGGAGCGATCGTCGCGGTCGGGACCAAAGAGGAACTGCAGAGCAGCACGCATCCGCGCATCCGGCAGTTTTTCGATCGCGTGCCGGATCGCATGGCCGACACCGGCGCACTGGACAGGTACTTCAGGCGGTACATCGAAGGGAGCGAATTGTGAATACCGAAACGAAAGTAGGGGCATTCGTGATTGGGTGTATGATTTTGCTGGCCGTAACGGTTTACAGCGTCACGAACGCGCAGTGGGGCAGCCATTTGACGCCGTATCGGACCTATCTTCATTACGCCGGCGGAGTGGCTCCGGGCACTGAAGTTCTCTTCGGTGGCATTGCGGTCGGCAGAGTCACTGCGGTGCGGAGCTGGAGCCAGGACCCTACGCAAATCGAAATCACCATGGATATTAAGGATGGCACGCCGGTGAATGAGAAGTCGGTGGCGAGCCTGGGTGCGGTGAGTCTGATGGCGAGCCCCGCGATCTCCATTACGACCGGCGCGCACGAGGCTCAACGACTGGCGGCGGGCAGTGCGATCGCCTCTCTGGAGACCGTCAGTTTCGACGACATGGCGCGAAAACTCGCCGGGATTGCCGACAATGCAACCGTCCTGCTGACTCAAGTGCAGGGAGACTTGAATAAGATCAGTGGACAGGCGCAAGGATTGTTGGCGAATCTGAACGATGCCACTGGCCCCGGCAATCGCGAACAGATTGCGCAGATTCTGAAACAGACGAACAGCCTCATTGCGGAGCAATCGCCGAAGCTCAGCCGGATCACGGACGAAGTCCTGGTGGCGAGCCGCGATACCGATTCCGCGATCAATAAGGTCGGCCCATTGCTCGATCAGACCAACACGACCGTGGCGAATGTCAATGCGACGGTCGATCAGTTGCGCGAACCCATCCGGCAGGATCTGGCGCAATTGCAATCCACCATGGAACAGGCGAAAAGCCTGATCGCGGGGCTTCAGACGGTGGTTCGCGGCAACGATGCAGACATCCACGCAACCATTGAAAACCTTCGGATTGCGACAGAGAACCTGAACCAGCTCACCGATCAGGTAAAGCAAAATCCGTGGAGTCTGGTGAGAATTCGGCAGCCGCAAGACCGCAAGGTGCCGAAATAACAACTTAGGGGAGTTCGCGCTCCATCAGTTTTGCGATGTATCTGAGAAACGATGGATTGTGGGCGAATTCCTCCGACACGACTTCCCATTCCCGGCGAAATATCCGCCCACTCAATGTCTGCCTGATTTCGCGCTCCCACAGCTGCCACAGTCTCTTTGAAATATACCCACCCTTGTGAAGGTGGAACGCGTCGTGGACAACCTGGACGCAGTAGAGTGTGCAGTCGGTCAATTCCTGACTGCTCGGTGGCAGCGGCTTGGTTGGGCTGCGGTTCGCGAGCCAGGCATCGGTTGGAAACAACCGGAGCAGGCTCTGGAAGCGCGCGGAGAATTCGATATACATTTGCGCGTTCAACTGGCGTCGCTGGTTGACGAGAGCTACGCAAACGCCTACGGATCCCACAATCAGTGTTCCGATCTGTCCGAGTTGCGCCATGTCAGTCACGATCTTCACTGAGACTCTCCTGTTCGAGTGCCAAGCCTTCAAAATAGAACCCGCTGTCACACGTAGAGCGCACTTCTTGCGTTCCTGTTGGGTCCGGCGGATCTCGACGGGCGCTTGCTCGATGGCCTGGCTGGGGCGGGCAATCGTGCCTGCGGACCAGCTTTCCAGCTAGACGGGTCGTCGTGAAGGCCGCCTGCAGGCTTTGGCGTTTTGTGCGGCAGGCAATCTTGCCTGCAGGCGGCCTTTCAGGCCGCCGTTTTCGATACTGGCCGATTTCTCGGGCTTCAGCACCGCCTCCTGGCCGTCGACGAAGCCGAAGAAAGTCGGGCTCAAGCCTGCCCCACATCGTCTGCCCACTGAGGACGGTGAATGGCCAAAGCCGAGGGCCGGCCTGAAAGGCCGCCTGCAGCCAGGACTGGCTGCCACACGATCAGTGCCCCACCTAACTCTCCCGATCCCAGCCGCTGCCATGCCCAGTCTGCGGCGGATTCCAAACAAACTCCGCTCGCCCGGGCTCTTATCAGTCGAGCCGGCCGAGAACGGCTTTCTAATATGAACTCTTGCATTCGACTCGCCGGAATGTGGTGTCTGTGGACGGCCGTGGCGTTTGGCCAGGGCGATCATCCGGTCGGCAACATCTTCAACCCGCAAGCCACGCCTGCCGAGTCGATTGCCCACCTTTCGGTTCTCGTGTTGAGCGTCTGTGGCGCGATCTTTCTAATCGTGGGCGGACTGCTGGCCTTCACCCTCGTGCGTTTCAGGGATAGAGGAAATGACGGACACGAACCAGCGCAAGTATACGGCAGCAATCGGATCGAAGTTGCCTGGACGGTGATTCCCTTTCTGATCGTCTTCGTTCTGAGTATGGCTACCGCGCGCGTGGTAATCGCCATTCAGAATAAAGCGGTGCCGCCCCACGCTCTGCAGGTCACCGTGATCGGACATCAATGGTGGTGGGAAATCCGTTATCCCGAACTCGCGATCGTCACAGCGAACGAGCTGCACATTCCCGTGAGTTCGCTGGCGAAGCCTGCTCCGGCTTTCCTCAAGCTTCAGTCCGCGGACGTCGCCCACAGCTTTTGGGTGCCGCAGCTTGCCGGCAAGACGGACCTGATTCCGAATCGCACCAACACGATGTGGATCGACCCGCGCCAGACAGGCACGTTCCTGGGCAATTGCGCTGAGTACTGCGGAACGCAGCACGCCAATATGTTGCTGAGGGTGGTGGTTCAACCGGAGGCGGAATTCAATAGCTGGGTGGCCGCCGAAAAGGCCATCGCAGTGGATTCCGGCGCGGCGCTATTTTTCTCTCTCTCTTGCGTAAACTGTCACGCCGTGAGCGGAACTTCCGCCACAGGCACCTTCGGACCCGACCTCTCGCACTTGATGAGCCGGGCCACTTTGGGGTCGGGCGCGATAGCCAATACGCCCGAAACTCTGCGCGCCTGGGTGAAGGATCCGCAGGCGATCAAGCCGGGCAATCTGATGCCGAATATGCAACTGAACGTGCGAGAGCTGGATGCGGTTGTGTCCTACCTCTCATCGCTGAAATAGGACTCTGAGATTGAAATAGGACTCTGAGGTACATGGCAACCATCAACGACATTCTGGAGCGGCCAAGGGAAGCCGAAGGAGTACCGCCACCTTCGAAGCTACACGACTGGCTGGTGACCGTCGATCACAAGCGCCTGGGCATTCTATACATCGCGACTTCGCTGGCGTTCCTCGCGGTGGCGGGACTCCAGGCCGCCCTCATGCGGGCACAGTTAGCCTTCCCGAACGGCAAAGTGCTGTCGCCCGAAGTCTTCAACCGGCTGCTCACCGTGCATGGCACAGCCATGGTGTTTCTGGTGGGCATGCCCTTCTTCGCAGGCATGGCGAACTACCTGGTGCCACTGATGATCGGCGCCCGCGACATGGCCTTCCCCCGATTGAATGCATTCGGGTATTGGATTTATCTGTTTGGCGGACTCCTGCTCTATTTCAGCTACATCGCGGGCGAAGGGCTTGCGGGCCACGGTACCGCGCCCGATGTGGGCTGGTTTGCCTACGCTCCGCTGACGGAGCGCGCGTTCTCACGAGGCACCAGCACCGACTATTGGATCCTCAGCATTGTGTTGAGCGGCATCGGCAGCACCGCGAGCGCGATCAACGTGATCGCGACGGTTATCAGCATGCGGTGCAAACGGATGACGTTGGGCCGCATGCCGCTCTTCGTGTGGTTGCTGCTAGTGGTGTCCGGCATGGTCATCTTTGCCCTGCCGCCGCTCACGGCGGCGCAGATCATGCTGCTGCTGGATCGCTACCTGGGCGCGCATTTCTTCGACACGCAGGCAGGCGGGTCGGCGATCTTGTGGCAACACTTCTTCTGGATCTTCGGGCACCCCGAGGTCTATATCCTGATGCTGCCGGGATTCGCGTGCGCCTCGGAGATCATTCCCGTATTCTCGCGGAAGCCGATGTTCGGCCGCGCGGCCATGATCGGCGCCACCATCGCCATCGGACTACTGGGCGTGAGCGTGTGGGCCCACCATATGTTCTCGGTGGGCATGGCAGCGACCTCCAATATCTTTTTCGCGGTTTCCACCATGTTGGTCGGCGTGCCGACCGGAATCAAGATTTTCAACTGGCTGGCGACTATGTACGGGGGCAAAATCCGCTTCGGCACGCCCATGATGTTTTGCGTGGCGTTCCTCTTCCAGTTTCTGATTGCAGGCCTTACGGGCATCATGCTGGCGGTGGCCCCGCTGAACTGGCAATTGACCGATTCTTACTTCGTAGTGGCGCACTTTCACTATGTGCTCTTTGGCGCGCTCCTGTTTACCTTGTTCGGCGCTATCTATTACTGGTTCCCGAAAGTAACTGGAAGGATGCTCAGCGAGAGGCTCGGGAAGTGGCACTTCTGGCTGGTACTAATTGGCTTTCACATGACGTTCGACCCGCTGCACTTCGCGGGAATGCTAGGAATGCCGCGCCGCATTTACACCTATGCGGCCGGCCGCGGTTGGGAAGGCGTGAATCTGCTCGCGTCCATCGGAGTGATCTTTCAGATAGCGGGGGTTGCCTGCCTGGTATGGAATATCGTGCGGTCGGCGAGGCATGGCGCGCAGGCCGGTAAGGATCCGTGGGACGCCTGGACTCTCGAATGGTCCACGAGTTCGCCGCCGCCCGAGTACAATTTCGCGGTCCTTCCCGAAGTGCGCAGCAGCCGGCCACTGTGGGATCTGAAGCACCCTGAGGACCCCGACTGGAAATACGAATGAGGCGAAGATGACTTCAACGATCGCTATTAACGAATCCCCATGGAACCTGCCGGATCGAGGACGAGTAGGAATCGTATGCCTGATCGCTACGGAGTTAGCGCTCTTCACGATTTTCGTGGTGGCATACCTGTTCTATATCGGCAAGAGCATCAGCGGCCCCATGCCCTCCCAGGTGCTGGAGCTGCCCATCTGGCCTTCGATCTGCCTGCTCTCCAGCAGCATCACCGTAACGATAGCTGCGCGCGCGCTGGCATTCGAAAAGCTCTCGACATTCAGGATTTGGACGGGCCTGACGGTTCTATTGGGACTCGAATTCCTGCGGCAGACGGCGATGGAGTGGCGCCACTTGATAGTCGATTGCCATTTGACGATCGCCACGAACTTATTCGGGACGACGTTCTATTCGCTGGTCGGGCTGCATGCCAGCCACGTCGTTTTCGGACTCTCGCTGCTGTCGCTAACCTTGGGGCTCGGCGGAAAGATGCAAGGGCAGGCTCGCCGGTTTGAACTATTGGCCTGGTATTGGCACTTCGTGGACGCTGTGTGGGTGGTGGTGTTCATGGTTGTATACGTAGCCGGCCGCTAAATGGGGGATTCCATGGTGAACGAAAGCCAGTCAGATTCGATCCTGCTTCCAGCGCCCACGGCGTGGCCATTCCTCACGGCGTTAGGAATCGCGTTGGTCTTCACAGGGCTGGTCACGCACCCGGCGGTCAGCATGGTCGGCGCGCTGCTCTTTCTGCGGGCCGCTACCGGTTGGTGGCGCGAGGTCTTACCGATTCAGAAAGAAGAGGCTGTCGCAATCACGCTCGCGGACCTCACCGCTGCGCCGATTCCCAGGAGCCGGTTGACCGTCGAACACCTGCGAGGCGGCCTCGACGGCCATCGCGTACGGATTCCGGTGGAAGTTCATCCCTATTGGTCGGGTGTTTATGGGGGAGCCGCGGGCGCCGTGGCGATGGCTGTTGTGGCGCTCGCTTTTGGACTGATCGCGCAACGCAGCATCTGGTATCCCATCAACTTGCTGGCAGCAGGCATCCTGCCGTCGCTGGGTGGCGCGCCGGTCGAGCAACTCCGGCAATTCAGCGCTGTGGGCCTGATCGCCGGGTCTATCATACACGGGACAATCTCGTTACTGGTGGGAATGTTGTATGCGATCAGCCTCCCGATGTTCCCGCGCGGCGCGACATGGCGTAGCGGACTGATCAGCCCGATCTTGTGGTCGGGACTGGTGGCAGCCTCGCTGGGCCTGATCAATCCCACTCTGAATGAGCGAATCGACTGGGGATGGTTTATCGCTTCCCAGATGGCATTCGGGCTGGCCGCGGGACGAGCGATCGCCGGCACCGCGAGAATCGCCACCATGCAAAGCTGGCCGCTGGCCGAACGGGCGGGAATCCAGGCGCATCGGAATGACAGCGAGGGATTATGAAGCCGCATCTGTTGGGCTGGCCGATTGCGTTTACCGTTGTCCTACTGGGTTGCGGCCACCGTCCGGAACAATATCTCGCGCCGGACGAAGTGACTGATTTCGCGGCACTCTATGGAAGCAATTGCGCGGCTTGCCATGGCCTGGACGGCCGATCCGGCGGCGCGCGTCCGCTCAACGACTCCCTGTTCCTGGAGCTGATCGGCAAGGACCGGCTCCGCGAGGTAATCGCCAAAGGTGTGCCGCACACCGCGATGCCGCCTTTCGCCGACAAAGAGGGCGGCACGCTGACGGACCGGCAGGTTGCCATTCTTGCCGACGGGATGGGGTCGCGCTGGTCGCATGCGGGAGAGCCTGCGGGAACCGTTCTCCCGGCCTATAGCGCGGACTTGGGCGATCGCAAGCGCGGCGAGATCGTCTTTCAGGAGTATTGCGCGCGGTGTCACGGTGCGAGCGGAGCGGGTGGGCCGAACGGGTCGGTCGTCGATCCGGCGTTCCTTGCACTCACCAGCGACCAGTCCCTCAGGACAACCGTCATCGCCGGCCGCATCGACCGGGCAGCTCCGGATTGGCGAGGAAATATTCCAGGCCGAGTCATGACGGCGGAGGAGATCGGCGACGTCGTGGCCTGGCTGTCCGCACACCGCGTGACGGCCAACATTGTGGCAAAAGGAGCAACGAATCAACCATGACGACTCCCGACCGGATTTCCGAATGCGCTTGCAAACCCCCGGCCACGATCTCGCGCCGTAACCTCCTTCTGAAAATCGGAGCGGGCTTAAATGCCGTTGCCGGCCTCCTCATCGGAGTGCCCATTCTGGGTTACGTCTTGTCGAGTTTCACGCGGACATCGCCCAACAGTTGGATTTCACTCGGCGCTCTCAACCAGTTTCCGATGGGCGAGACGCGACTTGCCGTTTATCGCAACCCGGTGAGCAAGCCGTGGGACGGAGACACGGCCCAGGTGCCCTGCTGGGTCCGCAGGGTCGACTCGGATACCTTTCAGGTTTTCGCCATCAACTGCACACATCTCGGCTGCCCGGTTCGCTGGTTTCAGGAATCGCGGCTGTTCATGTGTCCGTGCCATGGCGGCGCCTTCTATGAGGATGGCGCTCAGGCGTCAGGCCCGCCGCCCCGCGGTCTGTATGAGTATCGGCACAAGGTGGACGGCGGTGAACTGAAGGTTCTGGGCGGCCATCTCCCGACGCTTGCCGAGCCGCTGTAAGGAAGAAAATATGCTGCGATCCATCGCTCTCTGGCTGGAACAACGCCTTCACATCGCGAAACTGTTCGAATCCACGGCGGGACACAAAGTTCCGCCCAGCACCAATAGCTGGTTCTATGTGTTCGGTAGCGGCACGCTGCTCTGCTTCGTTCTGCAGATCGTTACGGGCACCTGCCTGGCCTTCGTGTATGTGCCGTCGACCAGCGAGGCGTGGACCAGCATTCAGTACCTGAACAACGAGCAGTTCCTGGGATGGTTTCTCCGGGCGGTTCACAACTGGGGCTCGATCTTCATGGTCGCCATCATGACTCTGCACCTGGTGCAGACGTTTCTGTTCGGGGCTTTCAAATACCCTCGCGAGCTGACGTGGGTCAGCGGCTGCGTTCTTTTTTTGTGCACCTTGGGTATGGCGTTTACCGGGCAGGTTCTCCGCTTCGATCAGGACGCTTACTGGGGCCTGGGCATCGGCGCTTCTGTGATGGGGCGCATTCCGTTTGTGGGAGCGCAGGCGGTCCACCTGATGCTCGCCGGGTCGACCATAGCGGGGGAAACGCTCTCGCGATTTTTCTCCCTGCATGTGTTCGTTGTGCCCGGAATGATCGTGGCGCTCCTCAGCCTTCACTTGCGCTTAGTCTTGACCAAAGGAATCAATGAGTACCCGAAGGCCGGCCATGTGGTGAAGAAGGAATCGTACGAAGCCGAATATGAGGAGATGGTGGAGAAGACCGGCGTGCCCTTTGTTCCCCACGTGATCGGCAAAGACCTGGTTTTCAGCGCTTGCGTCATCGCCGGAATCGTCACCTGTGCGCTGGTATTCGGACCGGCGGGACCTTCCGGCCCTCCGAACCCAACGCTCATTCACACCGCGCCGAAGCCCGACTTCTACTTTCTCCCGATCTACGCCATCCTCGCGCTTCTGCCCGCCTACATGGAGACGTTCCTGCTGCTGGTCGCGCCGGTGATCGGACTGGCGGCACTGATCCTGCTGCCGTTCTATTCCGGAACGGGTGAGAAGAGCTTCCGCCGTCGTCCCATGGCGGTTGTAG
>Ga0182030_10025333_pt1 | contig 10819 bp, 2 predicted proteins | sample 812S3MmetaG_FD_121299 | JGI IMG/M metagenome (GOLD analysis project Ga0182030, IMG submission 121299) | Permafrost microbial communities from Stordalen Mire, Sweden - 812S3M metaG (Illumina Assembly) | ecosystem: Environmental > Terrestrial > Soil > Wetlands > Permafrost | place: Sweden... | reverse complement strand
TTCAAGAACCAGGTGCCGACGATCCCCGAGAGTTCGAAGAACATCGGTCGCCGAGCTGCCGCCGTCGGTCAGGTACAAAGTGGCGTAGTCCATGAGCTCTCGCTCACCGGCGCCCAGCAGGTCAAGCGGTTCCAGCTGATCAACGCGGTGTCGGCCACGGTCTCGCCGGGGGAGGCCAAGAGGTTGGCGGCCAATCCTGCTGTCTCCCAGGTGGTCAAGGACGAACCGATTCCTCTCGTGAGCTCGTTGCCCACGATCGCCCGTACCCAGTCGACCGGTCTCAAGCCCCTCTCCGGCGCGTGTCTGCCGGACGGCAAGGTCCAGCTCGATCCCCAGGCCGTCGAGGACATCAATGCCGCCACCCAGTCGGGCGTGGGGCCGTCCGCCCAGGCCCTGGGCTACACCGGCGCCGGAGTCAAGGTGGCATTCATCGCCGATGGGGTGAACCCGGACAATCCCGATTTCATCCGGGCCAACGGGCAGCACGTCTTCACCGCCTACAAGGACTTCAGCGGGACCGGCACCGATGCTCCCCAGGACGGGAGCGAGGCCTTCCTGGACGCCAGTTCCATAGCGGCACAGGGCCGGGAGACCTACAACATCGCCAGCTACGGCGTCGGTCTGGACGAGCCATGCAATATCCGGATCCTCGGGGTCGCTCCGGGCGCCAGCCTGGTCGGACTCAATGTGTTCGGCTCGGCCCAGCTGGCCTTCAACTCGATCTTTCTCGAAGCGATCAACTATGCGGTCAGCGTTGACCACGTGAACGTCATCAATGAGTCGTTCGGATCCAACCCCTTCCCCGACACTGCCAGCCTCGATCTCACGAAGATGGCCAACGACGCCGCGGTGGCGGCAGGAGTGACGGTGTCGGTCTCCAGTGGAGACGCCGGACCGACCGACACCGTGGGCTCGCCGGCCACCGACCCCAAGGTGATCTCGGCGGGGGCATCGACCACCTACCGGGCCTATGCCCAGACCGGTATCGGGGGGATCACCTACCCCGGCGTCACCGGTTGGCTGAACAACAACATCAGCGCTCTCAGCTCGAGCGGATTCAACCAGGCCGGGCAGACGGTGGATATCGTGGCCCCGGGCGATCTCAACTGGGCCCTCTGTACTGCCGATCCTGCCAAGTATGCGGCCTGCACCAACTTCGACGGCGAGGGAGCTCCGGTTGAGCTTCAGGGGGGAACGAGCGAGGCTGCACCCCTCACCTCAGGCGTGGCGGCTCTGGTGATCCAGGCCTACGCCAAGTCCCATGGCGGTGCCGATCCCACGCCCGCCATGGTGAAGAAGATCATCGTGTCGACCGCCGAGGACATCTCGGCACCCGCCGATCAGCAGGGGGCCGGGCTGCTCGACGCCTATGCCGCGGTGCAGGCGGCCGCCTCGTACCCCGGTGGCACCGGGCAGTCCAGCGGCACAGCCATCCTGAAGAAGTCCACGCAGTTGAACGCCGTCGGTCAGCCCGGTACCAGTGAGAATCTGTCGGAGACCGTGACCAATGACGGGAGTGGCACTGCCCATCTGTCCCTGTCCGCTCGCACCCTCAGCAGCTACCACAGCGTGAAGAACACAACCGTCACCCTGGCCGATGCCACCGGGAACACCAGCGTTCTCAAGTTCACCGTGCCCAAGGGCCAAGCCCGACTGAATGCCTCGATTGCCTATACCGCGCCAGGGTCGTCGACCGATTTTGGTGGCGCGGTGAATCTGAGCCTCATCTCGCCTTCCCACCAGCTGGCGGCGTACGACCTTCCACAGGGTACGGGAAACTATGGCAATGCCGAAGTATCGGAACCGGCCGCGGGCACCTGGACCGCCCTCATCTACGGCAATCCGTCGAGTGAAGGCGGCACGGTGGGTCCGGTCAAGTTCGGGGCCGGCACTGCCACCTGGACGCACTTCGGCAAGCTCTCGGCATCGGCGCTGACGTTGGCGCCAGGCCACTCTGGGTCGTTCTCGCTGACCGTTTCCACGCCCACTTCACCCGGGGACGAGTCGGGGTCGATCGTGGTCACTGACGGGACAGGATCCTCGTTCACCCAGGTCACCACGGTTCCTGTCACGCTGCGCTCCCTGGTGCCGACCCCGACGCCGAGCGTCACGTTCACCGGAACCCTCACCGGCGGCAATGGGCGACAGTTCAGTACTGGTCAGACGGCCTACTACCAGGTCGCCATTCCCGCTGGCACTCCGGTTCTCAATGCCGAAATCACGACTCCGAACCCCGCCAATACCTTCGTGGCCGAACTCGTTGACCCGACCACCGAAGAAGCCGCCTCGACCTCCACCAACTTTTTGGAGACCACCACGGTCAACGGCGCGGCGGTGGAGCCGGAGCTCGGTGCGCAACTCCATGTCCTCGATCCCAACCCCGGCCTCTGGACCCTGGTCGTGGACTTCTACAATCAGGTGTCCGGAACGGCGCTGTCCCAACCGATCACGGTCACGCTCAACCAGACGCCCGCACTTGACAGTGCTCCCGGTCTGCCACATGCCGCGTCCACGCAGCTGACGTCGGGGGTGGGCAAGACAGTTGACGTGAAGGTGACTAACAGCGGCACCACCCCCGAGGAGTACTTCATCGACGCCCGGCTGAACCACACCGCCCAACTGAGCCTGACTTCCCAGACCGGCTCGAGCGTTGTCGTTCCCGTGACGTCGACCACCGTGCCCACCTACCTGGTGCCCAGCCACACCACGTCGATCACCGCTGCCGCTTCGGCGAGCGCGCAGATCTACTTTGACTACACGTGGTTCCTCGGCGATCCTGATCTCATCTCGTCGAGTGCCCCGGACAGTGACCAGGCCAGTGGGACGTTCACGTCCTCGTCGGTGGCGCCCGGGGACTGGTACATCACTCCGTCCCAACAGGGGCCGGACGGCGCACACGGAGTGAAGCCGGTCACCGCCCAGACGTCCATCGTCGCCACCACCGACGAGTTCGACCCAGCCGTCACGTCCACCACCGGTGACCTGTGGTCGATCAGTACCAACCTGTCGTCGACCCTCAACGCGGTAGTGGTCGATCCGGGCGAGTCGGCCACCATTCCGGTGACGATCACGCCTTCGGCCCCGGTGGGCTCCACCGTGACCGGAACCCTGTACGTCGACGACTACGCACCCGTCAACGCCGCTCTCACGGATAATCCGGACCCCGCCATTTCACCAACCGGCAGCGACGTCGCAGCCTTCAACTACAAGTACACGGTGGCGGCGGCGGGCTAGTCGTTACGCCGCGGCAATCAGTGCGTTCTCAGCTGCCGGGCTCGGTCAATGGAGCTCGTTCGGGACTCGGAGACCAACCACTGCTGTGACCGGTCCAGCTGTCGCTCGTGGGGCGCGTGGTGCAGGCTCCCCGGACCCTCGGTCTGGGTTCCACACCGGCGGCAGACCGCCATCCGGCCGTTGGTCTCCGGAGCGTGATGCGCATCGAGCTGGATACCCACCTCTACTGCCTGGCTTGACACCATGATCCTCCGATCATCCGGCGAACCTGAATCGGAGGGCTACCGGAACCGAGAGGCGGAGGCTGGCCCAAGGTGGGCGAGTTCGCTCTGCACTCCACTCTAGGCGCATTGCCAGCACCATCGAGTGTCCTTGGGAATCAACGTCCAGCCACGGAGCGTGAGATAATTGACTGATATAAGTGGCTTTCCTTGGCCGACTATTGGGTCGCAAGGGTCCGTCACCACAATTGCCGCACTCATGCCGGCCGGCCCCGTCAACGTCGGATAACCACCTTGCTGAGGATCCTGGACGTTCGTTTCTGGGAATTCCTAGAGTGCCGTGCCGACTGTTGAGTCTGTTGCTGGTGTCACCTCTTCTCAACCCACGGTTTGCCGGCGTCTTGGGCTCATCTCTTGTGTGCCCGTGGTGCTGCCGAGTCAACCGCCGCTACCTTCCAGCGTCGGTATGTGGTCCGACGGAGTCATCGTTGGCATCCCACCCGCTGATCTGGGAGCCACCACGCCAAGGAAGACGGTCTAGGCCTAGGGCTTGAAAGCCCTGATTCAACAAGCCCTCACCTGAAGGCGGCTCGGTGACCAGCCTCACCCCATCCAGGAACGAGGTGGTCGATCCCCATTAGATTCAGCGACGTGACGGACACCCGGCCCGAGGACGTCCCAGTAGCCGATCCGTCGGAACCGCCACAGCTCCCATTAGATGAGAGCGTTCCCTGGTGGAAGGATGCCCTCGGCGTTGGATGGGTGGTAGCCGTTGTCCTTCTGGTCATGGTGCCCGCGTTGCGCCACGGGACGTCGCTGGGCCCGTATGGGCTTCTGTCGCAGTACGGGCTCCTGGCCCAGCACCGCGTCAGTGTGCGCAACCCCTTCGCCGGCGATCAGGTGACCCAGATGATTCCCTGGACCCAGCTGGCTTGGACCCAGGTCCACAACGGCCAGCTTCCGCTGTGGAACCCGTACAACGCACTCGGCGCCCCACTGGCCTTCAACTGGCAGTCCGCCACGTTCAGCCTTCCGGCCCTGCTCAGTTACCTGACGCCACTCCGCGCCGCATACACCGTCCAGGTACTGGCTACCCTGGTGGTGGCCGGCACCGGTGTCTACGTGTTGGCGCGGGTCCTCCGGCTGAACGTGGTGGCCTGTGCCTTGGCTGGAACGGTTTTCGGGCTGAGCGGTTCGTTCGTGGGGTGGCTGGGCTGGCCGGTGGCCTCGGTGATGTCCTGGACCGGTTGGCTGCTCGCCGCCACACTCTTGATCCTACGGGGGGGTAGGAGGGCGACATCGGTGGCCCTGTTCAGCGTGGCCCTGGCCTTTGCCGTGTACGCCGGCGAGCCGGACACCCTGGTGCTGGTGGCCGGCACCCTGGTCGTATTCGTGATCGTGCTGTTGGCGATGGGCCTACCGGATCGCCATGGCCCCAGAGGGCTTCGTCCGCTCGGCGATCTGGTGCTGGCCGCTGCGGCCGGTCTGGCTCTGAGCGCCCCGCTGCTGTTGCCGGGCCTGCAGCTCTTGGCCGGGTCGAGTCGCAACGAGGGCGGGGGGGTGTTCTCCGGTCAACGGGCGCTTTCGATCCATCGACTGCTGACGGTCATGATCCCCGGACTCGATGGTCTGCCCATCGGGTGGCACCGCAGCTATATCGGAATCATCGCGGTGACCCTGGCTGTAGGCGGCTGGGTTCACTATCGACGCAGAGCCGAAGTAACCGCCATCGGAGCGGTTGGCGTGGTGGCGGCCCTGGTCTGCTTCACCCAACCGGTCGAATCTGTCCTCAATGCCTTTCCGGGGTTGGGCGCGGTGCGATGGGCCCGCTCCGAGAGCGTGCTGGAGCTGGCCGTCGCCGTACTGGCGGGTGTGGGTTTGGATGTCCTGATCCGCCACTACCGGGAGCGGGCCGTGCTGCGGCTGTTCGAGGCACTCTTTGCGGCGGCCGGCCTGGCTGTGTTCGCCATCTGGGCCGCGCGCCCTCGCGAAGGCCCGGTACGGGCCCACAACCTGTTGTGGGCGGGCGGCGGTGTGGCGTTGGCCCTGGTGGTGTTCGCTGCTCTCGACGTTTCCCGTGCGAGGGCCGTTCGAGGGGAGGGCCGAAGGAGGGGCATCTCGAGGCCGGAGCGCAGGGGTCTCCGTTCGCCCGGACTTTGGGCTGCGGTTCTGCTGGTGGTGTGCCAATCGGCCTTTCTGGTGGTTATGGGCAGTTCGCAGTGGTCGTCGAACTCCACCTCCTTCACTGCGACTCCCGCGGTGGTGGAACTTCAACGGGCGGTGGGATCGTCGTTGGTGGCGTTCGGAACGCCGGCGTGCAGATCTGATGCCACACCGGGTATCCCGCCCAACATCAACATCGTCTATGGAGTCCGCGAGCTGGCCGCCTATGACCCGATGCTTCCCCGCCGCTACTACCAGGCTTGGGTCACGGCAACGGGTACGGCCGGCGGGTATCCGAGCGAGTCCCGTTACTGCCCGGGAGTGACATCGGTAGCGCTGGCCCGCCGGTACGGCGTGTCCTTCGTGTTGGAGTCGCATGGCGCTCGCGGTCCCAAGGGCACCGTCTTTGACACCACCATAGGGAACGAGGACCTCTACCGCGTCCCCGGCTCCGCGCTGGCGACGCTTGTCCGGTCTCCCGGCGGACACCCTCCGGTGGTCGATGCCCGGGGAACGGCGGTGGCCGTGACCCACCCCGAGGCTCGTTCGTGGAGAGTGGTGACGGATGGCACCCGACCCGAGGTGCTTCGGCTGCGGCTTACCGATGTGCCGGGTTGGCATGCCACTATCGACGGGCGTGCCCTGCCCCTAGAGCAGTATGCCGGCGTCATGCTGCAGGCCCAGATCCCGTCTGGTCGTCATGTGATGGTGCTGTCGTACTGGCCGACCGAACTCACCGTTGGGATCGGGCTGGCCATCATCAGTGGCCTGGCTCTTGCGATGGGGCTCGTTCTCGGACTGGTGTCCCGGCGACGAATGTCGCGAAGCCGGTGAACATCGGCCGGCACCCGCCCGTCAGGTACTCGGATTGGGGCATTCGTGCTCTGGACATGCTGGTGGGGTGCCGTCTATGGTCCACGGTCGGGGTGCCATGGCGAGCGATGTCGTGACGGAGACGCGAGCGGAAGAAACGACGTCGGAGGGGCCTGTTCCCACTCCCGATGGCCGTACTCGAAGGCGGCGCTGGCTTCCCGACATCCTCGGGCTGGCGTGGGTTGTGGGGGCTGGTGTGGCGGTGCTGGTGCCGGCACTCTCCCGCGGCTGGTCGCTCGGTCCGTTCGATCAGCTCGGTCGACTGGGATTGACCCGGACGAACTTCTCCGTTCCTGTGAAGTCGCTGAAGATTCAGAACCCGCAGGTCGTTGATCTCATACGCGAACTCATCCCGTGGGCCAATCTGGCATGGACCCAGGTGCACAACGGGATGCTGCCGCTGTGGAACCCCTACAGCTCCCTGGGGGCGCCGCTGGCCTTCAACTGGCAATCGGCCACATTCAGCCTGCCCAACCTGATCGGCTATCTGTTCCCGGTCCGGTTCGACTTCACCGTGCAGGTGCTGATCACCTCGGTCATCGCAGGAACGGGAGCATACGTGTTGGCCCGGGTCATGCGCCTGGGCGTGCTGGGTGCAGCTATGGCTGCCACCGCCTTCGAGCTCAGTGGTTCCTTCATCGCGGTGTTGGGGTGGCCGATCGGCTCGGTCGTGTCGTGGGCCGGATGGATGTTCGCCTTGGTGATCATGATCATCCGGGGCGGGCACCGCAGACGTGATTCCATCCTCTTGGCCATCGTGGTGGCCTGGGCGGTCTACGCCGGGGAGCCCGACGCGTTGGTCGTCCTGGCCGTGGCCATTGTCGTGTTCGTGGCGGTGGTTTTGGGGATCAGGGCCCGAAGACTGGGTTCAGCCGCGGTGCTGCACCCCATCATGGGCCTGGTCGTGGGTTCGATGGCTGGCCTTGGTCTGGCCGCCCCTCTCATCTTGCCGGCCGGGCAGATCACGGCTGGCTCGGTACGCGGGACCGGCCGGATCGCCGCCTTTCCGGCCTATCAAATTCTCCATCTGGCCTTCCAGACCTTCGACGGGTCATCCACGTATCCACTGGTCACCTTCAACAATCATGGCCCGATCTACGTAGCCCCGGCGGGCTATATCGGGATCATTGCCATCGTGTTGGCCGTGGTCGGTCTGATCAGGCGACGGAACCGCCCGGCGGTGGTGGCCTTCGGGGCGGTGGTGGTGGTATCCGGGTGCCTGGTCTACCTCTCGCCGCTGGTCTCGCTACTCAACGCCCTGCCCGGGCTCGGAGAGGTCCGCTGGGTCCGGGCCCTGCAGGTCCTGGTCTTCGCCCTGGCCATGTTGGCCGGTGTGGGAGTCGACGTCGTGGTCCGGTCGGACCGTACCCGCAGCGTTCGCAATTGGCTGGGGGCCGGATTCGGGGCGGCCGCCGTGTTCCTCCTCCTGCTCTGGGCGTTCGGCCGCGGTCATCTGCCACCGTTCGAGACATCGATCAGGGACAAGAGCTTCCGCTGGCCGGCGCTCGAGGTGGTCGTCGGTCTGGCCGTGTTCGGGTTCCTGGCGGTGATGGAGCGCCGGCGGGAACGAGTGGGTGCGGGGAAAGGCTGGATACTCGGGAACCCCGGTCGGACGGCCGGAGCTGTCCTGCTGATCGCCTCGACCGTGCTGCTGGTGGTGCTCGGAGAGCCGTGGTGGTCTTCGAACACCACGTATCTGGCCCCCACCCCGGCAGAGGTGGCCCTCCAGAAGGCTGTCGGGACCTCGATGGTGGGATTCGGGAAGCTGTCGTGCTGGGGTCCCCCCACGCTCGGCATCGTGCCGGAGGTCAACATCGTCTACGGCGTGCACGAACTGGACTCCTATGACCCGCTGACACCGCAGAAGCTTTACGACGCGTGGACCGAGTCCACGGGGCTCAGTGCGAAGCCGACGGGTGGGTACTTCACAGGGCTACCGGTCTCCCTGTTCTGTCCGGTCATCACCACGGCGTCCGCCGCCCGCCTGTTCGGAGTGGGGTACGTGCTCGAGCCCGTGGGCGATCCAGGTCCACCGGGAAGCGTCTTCGACCAGAACGTGGGCCGCGAGGCCCTCTACCGCATACCCGGGTCTTCGGTGGCGACGATTTCACCGATCAGCCGTGGTGGCTCATTGCCGGCCGCAGACGCGCCAGCCAAGGCCCTGACCGTCTCCTACCCCAGCCCGACGTCGTGGAAGGTGGTGACGACCGCTACCACCCCTCAGGTTCTCCGGCTTCGACTCACGGACGTTCCGGGCTGGCATGCCACCATCGATGGGAAGCCGCTGGTGCTGAGCCGTTTCAACCGGGTGATGCTCCAGGCCAGAATCCCACCCGGTCACCACACCATCGAGCTGCACTACTGGCCCGAAACCTTCACCGCCGGTATCGCCGTGGCGGTGCTCACCGCCATCGGACTGGTCCTGGTGGCCGTAGTGGGACGCCGGCGAGGGTGGGGGAGAGACCCGTTCCGCTTGCTGGGCTCCTCGGCTACGGACACTTCCCTGGCCTGAACCGTTCAGCTGATCTGACCCACTTGGCCCGATCGATGTCGACCCCCCCTGGGAGCGTTGTTGTCCCCCGTCCAGGTTCAGCCCAGTTTCCGTTCGTGCGACAGCTTCCGACGGTGACGCCTCCGGCATCTTCCGGCCGCCGCAGAACACCAGAATGATGGCCACTGTGCGCCTGGGTCCAGGTCACCATGGTCCAGGGATCACCTCCCGGGCTGTTGAGCCGGTCGAACGGACACAGCGACCAGCCTTGGGCAATCACCGTGGGCATGCCACCGGGTCACCTCATTCGGGTGCACCGACCGTGGTGGTGGCCCCCGCCCTCCGTCGCCGCCACCTCACGAAGGCCGGGCCTGCCGCCAGCCCGATCACCGCGATGACCGCCACCACGATGCCGGCGTTGAAGCTGTCCGGCCAGTAGTGGAGCTCGATGGTGTGGTGACCGGGTGGGATTCTGGCCTGGAGCATCACCCGGTTGAAACGGCTCAGCACCAGCGGCTTCCCGTCGATGGTGGCGTGCCAACCCGGCACGTCGGTGAGCCGCAGCCGGAGCACCTGAGGCGAGGTGGCCGCGGTCTCGAGCTTCCATGACGTGGGTGTGGGATAGCTGACGGTCACCGGATGGCCGGTGGCGTCCACCGGCGGCAGCGATCCGTGCTCTCCGAGCGACGTGATCGTGGCTACCGAGGCCCCGGGGATACGGTAGAGCCCCTCAGTGCCGACCTCCTGGTCGAAGACGCTGCCGGGTGGCCCCTTGGTGCCGTGGGGCTCGAGCACGAACCCGATGCCGAAAAGGCGTGCCGCAGCGGTGGTGTCGACCACCGGGCAGAACATGGTGATCTCGGCGAGCGGGATCCCGTCGGCCCCGATCGGTAACGGGTAGCGCCCGGTGGCGTACTTCCACGCCAGATAGAGCTGCTTGGGGGTCAGCGGATCGTACGAGTCGATCTCGTGGATCCCGTACACCACGTTGACGTCCGCCTGAATGCCGAGGGTCGGCGGCTCGAGGCACGAAGACGTCCCGAACCCGACGACCGACGTGCCGACCGCCCGCTGGAGGGTGGTCACGGCCCGGTTGGGCGCCAGATAGGTGGTGTTCGAGGACCACCACGAAGCACCCAGAGCCACGAGGAGCACCGTCGTTGCGACCAGGAGGATGGCGCCGCCGAGGCGGCCGGGCTGGCCCAGCGCGCCACCCGGTCCCGCGGCCCGGGCCCGGTTACGGCGGTTCACCACCACCAGCAGGGTGAACACCGCCAGACCGATGAGGACCTCGATCGCCGGCCAGATGAAGCTCCGGGAGCGGATGGCCGCCTCGACCCGGTGGAGGTGGCCGCGCCCGAACAGCCACAACACCAGCAGCAATCCCGCCGCCGAGCCGAAGCCCGCTCCGAGCCACGTTCGCACGTTCCGATCGCCGCGGGAGCGCACGAGCACATCGAGCCCCACCCCGGCCAGCACCGCCAGGCCGAAGTCGAGGACCACGATGGCCCGCACCCAGCGCACCTCGGCCAGGCTCGGCTCCTGGTTGAGCAGGGAGACCAGGGGTGAGAGGTAGACCAGGCAGCCCATGACCACGGTGAGGGCGGCCATGCCGATCACCGCCGGCTGGTGCCGCCGCACGCCGACCGCCATCACGGCGAGCACCAGTGGGATGACCCCGACGTAGGCCGCCGTGGATACATAGCCCAGGCCGTGGGCGTCGAAGGACGCGCTTCCGGCCAGGGACGTTCCGTTGAAGGTCTGGAAGATGACGTGCAACATGTCGTAGGGAGGGAAGGCGTTGTGGCGGCCGTCGGCCCGGATGGACCCTTGCGAC
>Ga0182030_10025332_pt1 | contig 10820 bp, 11 predicted proteins | sample 812S3MmetaG_FD_121299 | JGI IMG/M metagenome (GOLD analysis project Ga0182030, IMG submission 121299) | Permafrost microbial communities from Stordalen Mire, Sweden - 812S3M metaG (Illumina Assembly) | ecosystem: Environmental > Terrestrial > Soil > Wetlands > Permafrost | place: Sweden... | reverse complement strand
TCTGGAACACCGAGCATAGCTCCGGGACCAGCCACACTTCAAACCCCTCCCGCACCCCGTCCAGCGCGGTCGCCATCACACAGTTCGCGAGCTCCCACCCGACCACGATAATACGGCCGACCTGGGCGTCCCGCAGGATCTGGGTCAGCGGGCGGCCTGACCCGTCCGGATTCTCGGTCCCCTCGAAAGCGGAGAATGCCGCTGAGCGCTGACCTTTATACACCTTGTGGGTGACGATGGCTAGCAGCTGCTCGGTGGCGAACCGGGGATGCAGCTTCGCCTCGGCGGTCCCGGCGACTCCGTGCCGGTTGAACAGTTTGCGCTCCAGGTCCTGGGGCTGCCCCGGCGGCACCATATGGTCAGGCAGTTCTTGGGGGTGCCAATCCTGGGAGGTCGCCACCGCGACCACCGAGGGAGAGCTCGCGGTCTCGATGACGAAATCACGGATAGGTTCGACGGTGGCCGCGGAGCCGGGGACCGGCAGCCCGGCCCCTTCGAAATCGTCAGCGAACGTCCCCTGCATGTCGACAGCGATAATGGCGGTATTCATATGAGAGCCTCCTGGTAGCTACGATCGGGTTGGGCAACAAAAGCGGGCTCGTCGGCCTGCACTCCCAGCATCTCGGGCGGCAGCTCCCTGACAGCGCTGCTGTGGAAATCGCGGGTCTGCACCAGACTGGGCTGGGGCCAGACCACACCGTGGTTCACTACCTGGACCTGCAGTGGCCGGGCGCCCCGGGCTACCCGGCCGTCCAGGCTGTACAGCTCGCCCGCGGCCCGACGCGCGTTGTCGTACATTCGGTATGGGGTTTTGGCTCCGCCCACGGTGGCTTTGGACGCTGACCTTTTGGCTACCGGCCGCATCTCGCCGTCCGGTCCGGCGATAGCGACCAGTTTGTACACGAACCCGGCGGTGGGCGCACCTGACCCCCCGATCAGCCTGGTCCCCACCCCGAAGCTGTCCGCCGGGTCGCCCGCCAGCTCGTCGATGGCGTACTCATCCAGATCCGAAGTGACGGTAATTTTAGTGTCGGTGGCTCCCATTTCGTCCAGCAGCGCCCGCGCCCGGATGACTTCGTCCTGCAGGATCCCGGAGTCGATCCGTATCGCTCCCGGGCCCGCCGTCTTGAATTCGTGGGCGATCTCCACGGCGTTGCGGATACCCTGCTCGATGTCGTAAGTGTCCACCAGCAGCGTGGTCCCCACCCCCAGCGCTCGAATTTGCGCCCGGAACGCCTCGAGCTCGCTGTCGTGGGCCAGAGTGAAAGCGTGCATCGCCGTGCCCATCGTCGGAATGTCCCAGCGCAGCCCGGCCGCTAGATTAGAGGTAGCACCGAACCCCGCGATGTAGGCAGCCCGGGCCGCGGCCAGCGCTGCGTGCTCGTTCGCTCGCCGGCTGCCCATCTCGGCCAGCGGCCGGCCTCCCGCGGCCTGCACCATCCGGGCCGCCGCTGAGCACACCGCCGAGTCGTAATTCAGAACCGACAGCACCAGAGTTTCCAGCAGGCAGGCGTCGCCGAACGGCGCCTGGACCCGCAGCACCGGGCTGTTAGGGAAGAACAGCTCGCCCTCTCGGTAGGCGTAGATGTCGCCGGTGAACTCCCAGCCCCGCAGGTATTCGATAGTGGCGTGGTCCAGCACCCCTCGGTCCCGCAGCGCCTGCAGCTGCATCCCGGACAGGCGGAAGTCGCTGAGCGCCTCGAGCAGCCGACCGAGCCCGGCGAACACCCCGTAGCGCCGTCCGGGCGGCAGGGTACGGGCGAACACCTCGAACACAGCCGGGCGGATAGCCACCCCAGACCCGAGGGCAGCCCGCAGGGCGGTGAATTCGTATTGGTCGGTCATTAGAACGGTTTCGCCCACCACACCCTCACAATCATTATCTCACTAAGAGTATACCACTTGGGGGTCGGCTGTGCAATGTATAGTCAATCAACAAAGAAAGCCAAGAATATCAACACACAGACCAAACAAACCCTTACCGCGACAAGTGGCATACCTAACACTCACAGCGACCGGCGGTCACTGATTGGTAGTAAAATGTCGGACTGTCAGGTTGGCACCCGATGGCACAGCGAGCTGGCGGGACCCCTACCGGTCCCGCCAGCCCCGGCCCAGCCCAATTTATGTGGCACAGATGTGAGGTGCAACAGTGAACTACCGGCCGCCGGTCAGCAAAGAGCCTAACTCCGAAAAGAACCTGCTGAACCACGAAACAATAGCCTGAGCTATCTGCGGAGGCTGGTAACGGACAGGCGACTTAGATGAGAACAACGGCGGTGCGGCACCACCAGCGGCGCCGGCCCGGTCAGGCTTAGCTATCTTAGTCTTATCAGCTGCCCCCGGCATACCCTGGTTCGCAGCGGCCGCAGCCCTGACCCCCGGCATACTGTCCCCAGCCAAGACCTGCAGCACATAAGCCGGAGTGCTAGTGTTCTTAGCTACCGGTCCCCGTATCGCAGCGACATCCTGAGCCAGCATCTCCAAAGTGTCCGGCGGTGTCAGTTTATTGCCGGCCACAGCGATACGCACGGCGTCGGCCTTGTCCCCCGACAAGTACTCCAGCAGTTGCGGAGGGCAGCCCCTGTTCTTAGCCACCCCGGCTCGCACCGAACCGTCGTCATCAACAGCCAGGCCCCACAGATCGTCGGAAATACCAGCAGGCCGCACCGGCCCGGCCGGCTGAGCGGCCTGCTGCAACAACGACACGCCGACGTGACCAGCCGACATATGCTGCCTGAACATCGAAACCTGCCGAGAATGACCACGCTGAGCGTACTGATTAGTGCCCGCTCCGCGCCGCAGCCTCACAACCGCCATGTCGGCCGGACACCCCCCGACAGAAACCACCATGAAGTTACCAGAGACACAACAACACACACCCCAGCAGCCGACCCCCACAACGCGTCGTAACGCCATCCTGCCCGGCCGCCCGAACCGGGCGGAACGGCAGACCCAAAACCCAAACAGACCAACAGCCCACCAACCGACCCCTAACATCAAACTGTCAAGTTGTCCAAATCGACAGAACAGCAAATAGAACACCTAAGCCACAACGACAAGCCGCCAGCCCGAACAAAACGACACAACCCCACAACAACAAACACACAACACCACACGGCCGGAGAATGTAGAGATTGACGGTCACACCCTATTGTTATACTAGAAAACATGATCGCACTCGACGCTGCTGCCAGGAAGCTCGGTATCAACCGTGACCGTCTCCAGTCAATGTCGGGAGTCGCCTGGCCCGTACCCGACGAGCTCCTGAGCGAATGGGAGGAGATCCAGCCACCCTGGCTCGTAGAAGCTCGCCGTCGGGAGGCACACAAGAAACAACAGCAAGGACAGCGGCGGCCCCAGCCCAGAGGGGGACGCCACCAGGAGTCCCGCCGATGGGAACACCCCGACGACCATAACGAGAAGGTACGGTGGATCGTCTCCACCTGCCCCAACGGCCACCAGTTCGCCGTCCGCGAAATAGCCACCAACCGGGCATTCGACGACGGGCTGATATATATCGCCAAAGACCCCTGGTCATACTGCGGACTGTGCAACGGGGAAATGCTCGTCTCCGTCGCTGACTTGCATAACAGGGGGTACATCGACAGCGACATCAACACCCTAGGAGAGGCCGACTGGTACGCACCCAACCCGCACAACCCGCACTACGCCCCGATGCGACTATGGAACGCCGCCAAAGTGGACAGCCTGCTGGCCCCACGGGAACCGCTCTGAAGGCCTCCTCCACACAGACCGCACAACCATAAATGTCGCTCCCTGCACATCAATAGCCAAACCCAATACAGCCCCACACACCAGACCGCCGACATAATTAACATGATATCACTATCGGTCCTGCTGCCTCCCACCCAGCCCCCCGACCAGCTCGCCCAACAAGCCCAACACATAGAACAAGCCGGACTAGCCGGCATCTGGGTCGCCGACCACCTCACCGGCGGCACCCACTTCCACGGCCCCTGGTACGGCGCCCTCACCACCCTCACCACCATCCTGCACGCCACCCAAAACATCCGATGCGGCACCCTGGTCGCCAGCGCCCTGCTCAGACCCGCCCCCACCCTCGCCCTCGAGATGACCACCCTGCAGTCCACCATATGCTGGGCCCGGCTCACCGTCGCCATCGGCGCCGGAGCCGCCCGCGACGCCACCATCCTAGGCACCAAGCGACCCGACCACACCCAGCTCGAAACCTACGCCCAACAATTCCAACAGCACGCCCCCACCATCCCCCTGCTGCTCGCCGCCGACAGCCACCGCAGCGTCCAAGCCGCCACCCGGCTCAACGCCGGATGGGTCACCACCGGCGGGCTCGGCCTCACCGGCCCACCCAAACTAGAACACATCGCCCAACTCCGCCACACCTGGGACACCCACCACGGCACCGGGTACCGCGTCGCCCTGATCGACATCCCCGAACCGTCCCCCTGGCAAACCCCACAGCACATGGCCCAACAGCTCGCCCTATACCGCGACTTAGGGTTCGACGAGATGGCAGTGTTCCCACCCGAACACTACGCCCAGCCCGCACACTGCACCTACCAACAAGCCGCCCGACTCACCCACTAACCCATCAGGAGCCGTAGCGACGTCCCGCCGATATGCAAACAACAAAACATGGCATACACTAAAAACAATCAACGATCACAGGCGGGCAGGCCGATCCGCCAGAGAGGACACAGATGACTAAGCTCGAAATAATTACAGACGGGTTCTGGGGTTCCGGCGGGAAGGGAGCCGTAGCGGCCTACCTTGCCAGAGGGGACCGTGATATCGCCTTGGTGCGGGTCGCTGGGCCCAACGCTGGTCACAGTGCCGTCGGCGTCCTGGATGGAAAGGTCTTTGCTGCCTGTACTGTACCGGTGGCCGCGGTCACGAACCTTACCGCCCCGCTTATTATTGCCGCTGGATCCGAAGTGGAACCAGTGCGACTTGCCTACGAACTAGACCTGCTCGACAGTGCCGGCTACAACGCCTCCGGCCGCCTGACCATTGACGCCTCGGCCACCTACATGGGGCCGGAATACGCAAAAAAGGAACAGGCCGACGGCATGTGGGAGCGGCTCGGCAGTACCGCCCATGGCATCGGAGAGGCTCGCGCTGCACGCATCATGCGCACCGCCCTTACCTGGGGACAAGCCCTCGAGCAACACCCGGAACTTAAGGCTCGCTACAGCGCCAACACCAAAGAGCGCACCGACCTCGTCCTCATGCAACGTCTGCGCGAAGGTGGCGACGTCCTGCTCGAATGCACCCAGGGTGCCCACCTCAGCCTGCATGGCAAATACTACCCATACGCAACCAGCTCCGACTGTGTGGCCATCAACTTCGTGGCCATGACCGGCATCACCCCCTGGGCTATCCCCAACCTCGACATCGCCACGTACCTCGCGCTAAGGGCAAACCCGATCCGCGTTGCCGGAAATTCCGGACCCATGCCGGACGAAGTAACCTGGGAAATTCTGGCTGCCGAATCAGGTGGGTATATCAAACCAGAGATCACCACTGTTACGAGGCGAACGAGGCGCGTAAGTAGATGGAATACCGAGCTGGCAGTCGAAGCCATCGAGATGAACGGCGGCCCGACAGTTGTCAAGCCGGTCATCACGTTCTTCGACTACATCTTCCCCGCGCTGGCAGGCACCTCCGACCCTGCGGTCCTGACCGAAGAGCACTGGGCTAAGATCGACTGGTTCGAGAAAGAGCTCGGCGTGCGCCCCGTGATGCTGGGCACCGGCCCCGGCAGCATGATCGACCTGCGCTAACCTCTCAACGTGATTCCCTCGCGATGCCGCCCTAAATTGGGCGGCATCGCTGTATTTCTGAGATTTCTGTCGATCGCCGACGTCGTCATACTATCGTGTTTTAATGGTATGTATGATACACGCGCGAACCATGGTTACGACCAAAGACGGCGATAAGACAGCAGACAGAGTAACTACAGACGATTGGGTACTCGACCGGGACGGGTTCGTCCCAGTCACCAAGTGCTGCAGCGTCGATGCTTTGATGTACGAAGTGAGAGTGGCCGAGCGGGCTGTGTACTGCTCGGTGGACCATCTGCACACTGTGCGTCGTGGGGCGGCCATCGAGACGGTTGCCACCAGCCAGCTACAAGTAGGCGATGTCATGTCTTTTGAGACGCCGCCGGCCCACGAACCTCTGAACGGGCTCGAGTTGGCCGCTTTTGGGGAGCTGTATTTGGTGGGGTATTTGCTGGGCGACGGGTGGACAGTCACCGGACCTGATAATAACAATTACCGCCTGGAATTCGCTGGCCGCGACCTGAGTACCGTCATGGCTGTGATGAACGATTTGGGTTGGCATCATACTTTCAAGACAGTTGCCGACGATATGGGCCGGGTAATTTATCATAGCGCCGAAGTGACCAGACGGTGGATTGAGTGGGGTTTGCGGCAGCGTAGTTACGACAAACAGCTACCTCTGGGCGTAGAGAACTTATCTCAGCAGCAAATGGGAGCTCTGCTGGCTGGTCTCTATGATTCGGATGGGTATTTCCGAGCTGGGCGCACTAACACCCACGGGATGGGGGTGAAAGTCTCTTCTTGGGCTTTACAGCAACAGCTTCAGATGTGGTTTGCCCGTCGCGATCTGCGCACTCCAATACTGACTCTGTTGGTACAGCAGAAAGATGCCACCGGCTGGCGCGAAGCCCACCGTTATTTCCGTCCCTGTTTTCGATGGGAGTTCAGACCGACCCGTGATTTCGCTGTCATGGCAGACATTGTCAATAGATTCAGTCGCAAGCGGGACTTGGTGATCAGTCCGACGCGACGTCGTGCAGTTCAGAACGCCGGCGCTGTGGAATGGGTGAGAGAGACTGAATTTACAGTACCTATGGTCGGGCTCGAGACCAGTAGTCACACGTTGGTGGCATCAGGCGTTGTAATCCACGACAGCTCCCTGGCAATAATCGCTCGTCCCCCAGCGACGACCGTTCTGCTGGAACCATGTATAGTGAATAAACGGAAAAGACACTGCGGAATGTTACTGCAACCGGGCGAATTCTGCCCTGTACATTTACTCAAGAACGCACAGAGCGGGGAACCTAAAACTGGTTTGATACGATGCACTGGCACCACACAACGGGGCGACCAATGCAGCATATGGCTACGCCCCGGGTCGCTCTGCCCGATACACGACAAACGGCCGCCAAAGGCCGATTTAATACAATGCGGTAGCCTCACCCAGAAAGGGAAACGGTGCGGCATTAAGATGTATCCAGGGTCGCACTGTCCGAAACATCCAGGGCAAGCACAACAGGCGTCTTAGTCTGTAAATGTTGGGTGGCCGGTGTGGTTGGGGTGTCGTTCTGTTCGGATTGCCGTTTGTACGTATGGGCATAGTGCCGTTTCGGACATCCCGTTGGTTGTGGTGCAATGTTTGTGCGCAGGTGGGGTGTCGTGCTGTTCGGGTTGTCGCTGTGGGCGTTCCGGTCGTTCTGTCGGTGCGGCGTGAGCGGCGGGCCCGGGTGGCTGTGGGGAGAATGTGATGTGTTGTTGTCTCGTCCGAGTTGCTGTGTGGGCGTCTCGGTTTGGACTGGTGTTGATGTCTCTCCGGCTGTCTCTTATGTGGTGGTTGGACATACATTTGATATAATGGTGATGGGATGTGGTAGATATGACGAAGGTGTCTGGTGATGGGAGTGCTGTGCGCAGCCCGGGAGAGCCGGCGGACGGCGTTCTGGCGGAGATTGACGATCGGGAGACCGAGCTTAACAAGAAATTGCGTCGGCTTCGGCGTCGGCTCCACCGTCAGCACCTTGTCGGTAGTCCCGCTTGTTTCGACGAGAGGGGAACCCACATATCTGAGCCATGTCAATGGGACCATCTATCCAAACGGGCTCAGGAGACTCAGGTGGCTATAGACAAGTTTTGCGCCAGCTAGCCGGTATCCATCGGGGTCAGGGCAATTCTTCGTCGAGGCGGGAATAGTAGTCTGCTGCGCTAAGTAGACGACGGGCGGTTCGTCTTTGTTGTCACAACGGAGGCTGGCGTCCTGTGCCAGAATGATTTCGCGAGAGCCATTAGCCATAGTCGGGTTAGCACGTAATAGATATATTGTCGGCAATATGGTGGGGTGTGGTATACTGGTGTCGATATGAAGAGTGCGGTCGGTCTGTTGTTGAGGGTTAGCGACGTTCGGAATATAGGTCTGGCAGTGAAATCTATGCGGTTACGTGCCGGGATGACTCAAGAGGAGCTCGCAAGTAGGATAAACATCCATCAGCCACGTCTGTCCAAAATAGAAAATGGTCGGGATGCTCGTGTCGATATCGTTGTGTTATTGGCCCTAGTGAAGGCCTGCAACCAGCCTCTGCTGCTAACGCCTACAGCGTTCGGGGCGGAATGTGAATGAGAGGTTAGCTGTCTGGCTGTACGGCACTAAGATGGGTGAGCTGTCGTGCACACCCAGAGGTCGGTTTGAGTTCATCTGGCATCCAGACGCAGCCCGCCGGTGGGGGACTGGGTCGTACCCATTGTCGCTGTCGTTACCTCTATATCCGGACATTCCGGCTAATCCGGCCGCAGCGGAATCTTTTTTCGCCCGGTTGCTACCAGAGGGGCACATATTAACCCAGCTGGAGCTTGAGGTGGGAGTAGCTCGAGGGGACACTCTAGGATTGCTGAGTAAGATTGGGGCGGAATGTGCGGGGGCGATTTCCGTTATAAATCTAGATGAGGCGCCGCCAGCGGACGAACCGGCACAGATGCAGAAGCTTATCCCGGGCGAGCTGGATGAGATGGTCCGGCAGGTGCCGGTGGACCCGTTCGGTTTCCGTCGACACCGGGGTCGCCGGTCGCTCGCGGGGTTCCAAGGCAAATTGTTACTATGCAAAGACGAGCAGGGTAGCTGGGCGGTGCCGCTCGGGAACACCCCCTCCGCATACATACTCAAACCAGATTTGCTGCGAGAGGGGTCCGCCTCTGACGAGGCTTACTGTCTGTCTCTGGCGAACCGGCTCGGGCTGACCAGTATACAGCCTGAGCTGTTCACAACTCAGGATGGCATCCAGGTCCTAGCGGTAAATCGGTATGACAGGTATATTAATAACGGGCTGGCATGCCGGCTGCATCAAGAAGATACAGCCCAGGCCCTAGTCACCGCGATAATTGGAGATACGAGGTATGAAGGGACTGGCGGTCGTTCGCTGCGAGAGGTAGCCGCCGTGGTGAGGGATCATTGCCTACCGGATGATTTACCGAAACTACTGCGATACACTACATTCAACGTGGCGATAGGCAACGCCGATGCGCACAGCCGGAACCTGTCGGTAATTATGCCTCCCGAGGGTAGTCCCCGGCTAGCGCCTCTCTACGACGTGGGCTGCACAGTGCTGAGGCCGGTATTCGGCAACACAGCGGCGATGTTCGTCAATGGTCAGCGCGACATTACCCAAATCACAGGCAGCGATCTTGTGGCTGAGGCGAGCAGCTGGGGTATTCCCAGAACAGAAGCGTCAGACATCGTAGCCAACGCCCTCGCCGAGCTAGGGGAGATTCTGGTCCGGCCGAAGAAATCCTCTCGCCAGACACATGCAACGTATAATTTGATCGTCCGACGTTGCCGGGCACTCAAACCGAACTCCGTTCCCGACATCTTTACCATGATAATGCCAAGGGGTATACCAGAGGCTCATCCGTCAGCGTCTGCTCGCTGTGTAGGCACGCTGACCAGAGGCGTACCTTGCTCATACCGGGCGTTGCCGGATTCGGCGTATTGCGGCATCCACAAGAAGAATTACAGATAGCTCCGGTTGGTGGCGGTCCGTGCGCAGGTGGGGTGTCGTGCTGCTCGGGTTGTCGCTTTGAGCGTTCCGGTCGTTCCGTCGGTGCGACGTAAACATACAGGCAGGGCACCGGGCAGGCTGCTGGGTGCTGCGCAGCGCTATCATATGCCGCGGTGTGCTTTCTCAGCTTTCTGCGACGGGAGTAGACATACTCATCGGGCGAGATACGGCCGTTGGTACACTAGGACTATGGCTAATAATCGGCACAAAAGAGAACGTCAGCGACGGCAGCGCCCGGCTGATCATGGCAGTCCGGCCTGGGCTGCCGCTCCGTCGACGTTCGGGGTGAGCACCAGCGTCGGACAGGCGGCGCGGCCCACCCCGCTCGAAATAGCCCGTTATTTCGTTGATACCTACGGCTGGGACCGTCTGTTCTTTACGGTCTCACCTTTCAGCCGAGCCGGGATGCCCATAAACGGGTCGACCTTCGGCCCGGACAACGCGCGACATCTGGAGCCCTGGCTGATCCTGCAGCAAACGAAGCTGCATTCGAGGGTGGTGGCGGTGCTTGTTATGGTGGTACGTGTCTTCGACCATGAGCACACCGTCGAGGTAACGGGGCCGCGCGGGAAGATCAACATCCCCACCAAGACTATCTTTATGTTCCGGTACGACCTGGGTAGCAGCGTCGGTATCGAGCCCGACGAAGCGATGGAAGCGCACACCACCGACGCCAACACAGGCGCCTTGCTACCGGCGGAGCCCGGAGTGTCCATGGGATCGGGTGCTGAAGTGATCCTGGTGCTAACCAGCTGAACGCTCCCAGCTATGTCACCCGCAGGAGGGTCGCGCGATAGTGGTGTTGTGTCTTGAGCTCCCACCAGTGGATGGGGCGCGCGGCGAAGGCCAGCCTGGCCGGGGATGATGCCGGGCGAGCGATAGGGCTGAAGCCCGTCACAGGCGTGAGGCGAGGTCCTGATACTGGGGCTTGTAAGACCGGACCGGCTGTGACGGTAGTGGACTGCCCAGTGGGTGCTGTCACCGTAAG
>Ga0182030_10025331_pt1 | contig 10820 bp, 8 predicted proteins | sample 812S3MmetaG_FD_121299 | JGI IMG/M metagenome (GOLD analysis project Ga0182030, IMG submission 121299) | Permafrost microbial communities from Stordalen Mire, Sweden - 812S3M metaG (Illumina Assembly) | ecosystem: Environmental > Terrestrial > Soil > Wetlands > Permafrost | place: Sweden... | reverse complement strand
GACAACGAAGACGATTCGCTTCTGTTTGAAAAACTACAGGAGCACGTTCTAGCCCACTATCCCAACCCGGAGCGCAAGGGATGTCCCGACCCAGCCGTGTTGAGGAACTTGATCGACAATCCCGGCGACGTAACGCTAGCCGCTCTCAACGATCTGCATATTTTCAAATGCGCGGAATGCACACGCCTGCTCATGGAACTGCGTCAAAAGAAGAAGCAGCGCGAAGCGTCCGAATAGACGCCGTTTTAATCGATCCCAGGATCGATCCTCCCCCCCATCTACTTCTCATTTCGCAAATTCTCTATCAAAGTCCCCCCCGGGTTCTGCCGAATGGGCTGGTAGTCCTCATCCGCTCATTACAGGCGCAGTGATTATTCCGCCAGAGAAATGACGTTGACCCCTTTGCCCAACGTGGTTCGCACAATATCTACGAGATGCTGGTGGTGCGTGAAAAACAGGATTTGCGTTTTCTGGCCAAGCTCAGCCAGCACCTTGAAACCGGCTGCGGCGCGAGCGTCATCAAAATTTATCAACAGGTCGTCGGCGACGAAGGGAAGCGAATGCGCGCGGCTGAGATATTCATCCACTGATGCGAGACGCAGAGCAAGATAAAGCTGATCCACAGTGCCATCGCTCATGCCGCCGATACTCACTGACGATTGATCCAATCGAATTCCCGCAAGGCGGGCATTGTCCTGATCGTCGTACTCGACTCGCAGATCGGTAAATGATCCCAAAGTCAGGGTGGCGAACATCTGTCCGGCGCGTTTGAGGAGCGGAGCCTGTTTCTCACGCCGATAGCGATCGATCGCCCACTGAAGAAGCGTAGCGGCGGTGCGCACGCGAACGTACTGCTCAGAAACGTCCCGCATAGAAGCGAGCGCTTCCTGCCGGGCGGCCGCCGCTTGCGCCGCGCGCCCGTCGCCACCGATGGCCTCGAAGGTTTGGCGCGCCTGCGCGCGCTGCTCGGTCACAGGCGTAAGGCGGTTGTGCAAGTCCTTCATCTCGTTTTGCAGCGTCTGTTCGCGGGCCGCGATTTGGTCGAGATCGGCTTCCGCGCACTCCTCCCGCAATGCCGTCAGAGGAAGCCCGTCACCTTCCGCGGAGAGAGTCGATTCAAGATTGGCGTGTTCTGCATCGAGTTCACACCAAAGTCGCGAAATGCGAATGACCTCCTTAAGTTGGTCGGGGCCTTCGGCTCCCGCCAGCTCCTGAAGCATCTCTATTACCTGTTGCGCTGTTTTTTGAGCCTTCTTGCATTCCTCAATCCTTTTGCCGAGTGAAGCAATGGTCTTGTCCTTCTCTGTTTGCTGATCCCTGATGTGCTTCGCGTCCTCAAGGCGCTTTTCCAGTTGGAGAACGGCGTCCTCGGGTTGCTCACCGGCGAGTTCCGGCGCGACAGCATTAACCAGTTCCGTGACAGACCTTGCGAAACCTTCCATATCACGTTCGATTTTGGCAATGCGGTCGAGCTTCAACTGATTGATGTCGTTGGCGACACCGCGCATCTCGTCGATCACATCAAGCTGGTCGCTCACAATCTCGGGCGTGGTGTCAGTGGTGAACGCGAGTGGCTCAAGCGAAGAAGTCCACTGACTCTGCCATAACGTCCACGCATCCTGCGGCTCTTGCAGAGCGGTCTGCTTGCGTGCCTCGCCGGCCTGAAGCTTGCGGATTTGTTCTGCAGCGGCCTTTCTGCTCTCCGCGCGCTTTTCATGCCGCTGCTGGACGGCCGAAGCCGCTTCAAGCACGACTCTGAGACTTTTACCTTCAAGCGTGCTCGCATTCTCGCCAAGTGAAGCCAGTTCGGCGGTTAGCGATGCACACGCCTTGGCCTCCTCCTTTTGAAGTGCGGTAATCCGCGCAGCAGCTCCATTGCGTTTTTCAACAAGATCAAGGATGGTCCTTCTCGCATCGAGCCACTCCAGCATGAACTCAGGAGCAAGCGGCTCAAAGGGCGCTTCCGTCCACAGTCTTTGCCATTGCGCTTCAAGGTCGCGCCGACTTTCGTCAATCTCGCACTCTTCCCTGCGTAGTGCAGAGAGTGAGTCCTCCGCATCCGCGATCTGACGAGCGATTACGGCAATCTGGCCGGCAGCCTCCGCCTTGTCGAATCGCCGATCAGCCAATGTGTCGGCGGCAGTGACATTATGTTCGTAAGCCGCCGGAAGATTCGGCGCGTCACTACTGAAGGCCGCTATGTCTTCATCAGGCACCTCAACGTTATCGATATAGCGCCTGCGAATGAGCGACCAGCCCGCCTCGCGGTCCTGCCGCGCAATGTCCAAGTCAGCCTGCGCAACAACTTCTTCGTCGTGCTCGATGCGTTCATGGGACCTGCGATGCTGTCCAATAGCACTTTCTATGCTACCGATGCGCTCGCGGCAGGACTCAGCTTTTTGTTCAAGGTCGCGAAGGACGTCCCGATGGTTCTGCACGACATTGCGGGGAGGAACCGGCATAGCCTCCAGGTCCTGCGCTATGAGAACCTGCGGACGAAGAGGCTTAATCCGTTTATCGACGGCAGTATTGGCGTCCGCTAGCTCTTTTTCAGCAGTCTTGATTCGGGAGCCAACATCGGCGACGTCATGTGTCGCCCTAATCACCGCGGCCAGAGACGAAACATCAAGAGCGGCCTCCATCCTACCGAGGTCTTCCTGATGCTCCAGAATCTGCTCTTGAGTTTCTTCAAGAGCGGTCTGCGCGCTGTTGATTGTCGCAACGAGTTCACCCCGCTGAGTCAGCAGGGTCCGAACAGCAGTGACCCTGGCACGCTGCGGGATGCGAGAAATGATTGCGGCGGAATCGCTATTTTCCCAGCCGAGGTCTTCGGCAAGGCCGCAGAGTTTCTGATCCTTAGCCGCTAGTTCTGCACGACGCTTCGGAAGATCAACCTTTTCCTTGTTGACCTCAATTCGCTGCGTATGAAGATGGCCGACATCTTCCAATCTCATGAGAAGGGTTTCATCACATTGCAAGCCGGAACGCTCGGATTGTGCGCGCGCGAACTGGCCGTCAAGCTCATCGATCTTGGACTGTGCATCGGACTGCTCTTGTGTAGCAGTCGTCAACCGCGTTTCCGCGTCATTCGGAAGAGATGGAACTTCTCCGAGTCCTGCGATCTCAGCCTCCACCGCAGCCAGCCGGAGAACCTGCCGGTATACGCGGCGTATGCGGTTGAGTTTTCGCTGCTCGGCCGACTTTCCTTCGATCTCCCTTTCAAGTGTTTCATAGGCTTCCTGTGCAGCATCGAACGCACGCTTGGTTTCCTGCCATTTGTTCGCTGTCACGGTATATTCGCGCAGTGCCTTGTCGGCTTCCTCCATGGCTTCGAATGCAATGTAATACTTTCTGCGGCCGGCGCGCCTCGGTCCCCACAGTTCATCGGCTTCCTTTGCAAGGGATGCCATGCGTTCGCGCAAGCCTGAAAGACCAGCGCCTGCTGAAAAGAGAGTCTGTCCAACCTCATCTTTGGCCTCAAGGATTTCACGCCCGCCTTGAGCGAGGCGCTCGTGATTGAGACTAAACATACGAGCCAGGAAAGTTCGGTCGGCCCCGCCGAGAAAGGGCGCGAGTGCGTTGTCTCCAGAGAGGAGCGGATTGTCGTCCGGCGCCAGCAGCGTATCCTTGTTGCCCTTGCGGCGACGGACCTCAAGGGTCTTGCCGTCATGCTCAAGCACACCGCCCACTCTCATGGCAGCGTAGTCGTGAACGAAATTGTACGTCGAATTATGAGGAATGCCGAAGAGCAGGTCTTCTATGGCCGCAAGCGAGGTGGATTTGCCGGCTTCGTTCGGCCCGAATATGACGTGCAGGTCGGATTCTGCTTTCGGAAACGGCACGGAGACGTTTGTAAAGCGTCCATATCGCAGAAGATCGAGTCTGTTGATGCGCATGGCCTAATCTCCCGTCTCCGTGAGACGCGCGCTCAAGTAGTCCTGCACATGGCCAATCAGACCGGCGTAGTCGCCGTCGATGGCGGCCTTGAGTGCAGCGTCTTCCGCACCAGTCCGCAAGTCGGCAGGTAACCTTCGCGAAAACTCGCCTATATTGGAAGCAAGCTGCGACAACAGTTCTTCGTCCTTTCCGGCCTCGGCGAGCATGTTGCGCAACTCGCCCAAAGCGCCCTGTTGAGCGCATATCGCCGGATCACGCTTGGGCTGCGTTGAGACGACAAGCCGTTCGATCCATGCCCCATCATCCCCAAGACTGAGCGCGACGGCTTGGGCTTCGGCCATCAAATAGTCGGTGGACGCCAGAAGTTCGCCATGGATCCTGCTCTCGCCGGTAAGCTCGATGCGACAGGCAAGGAGTCGACCGTCTGCCTCTGCAGCTAGAGCCTGTTCGATAGACTCGCGTACGCGATCGGAAACTTCCGAAGGGCGAGTGCATCCATCGACAGCCACGAGCAGGCGTGCCCAGCGGACAACATCGGAATGCAGCGTCGTGAATTCCGTAATTTGCCCATCCTCGACCGTCACGAGGTGGGCACCCTTGGGGCCGGTCTCCCGGATATGCCGACCCTGGAGATTACCCGGGAATACGATATGCGGATGCCGGTGAAGGAGCTGTCCATTATGGACATGACCAAGAGCCCAGTAGTCGTATCCTTTGGCGATGAGTTCATTGAGGCTACACGGGGCGTAGTTTTCATGGCCCGCCGTGCCACCCAGCGCCGTATGCAGAACGCCGATATTGAACATGCCAGGCACCGGATCGGGGTAGGCGGGCACGAGATTGTCAGTGACATCGCGTTGCCTGAAGCTCTGCCCGTGCAGCGCGACCTTTAGCTCATCGAGAACAAAGGTCTCAGCCTTCCGGGCCGAGAAGGCATTCGCATTGTCAGGGAGACTCAGGCGCTTTGTGATCTGACTCTCTGCATCGTGATTGCCATATAGAACGAAGGCCTGGATGTCGGCCTTGGCGAGCCTGCCCATCTGGAGTGAGAAGAACAGGCCAGTATGAAAATCGCGCCAGTCACCGTCATAAAGGTCGCCGGCTATGACGACAAATGCGACCTGCTCGTCAATTGCCTGTCCGATGAGATTGTCAAAGGCTTCGCGGGTCGCAGATCGAATTCGCTCGGCGGCTGACCCCTCGTGTCGCGTCAGTCCAATAAGCGGGCTGTCGATATGAACGTCTGCGGTGTGGATAAAGCGGAAAGATGTCACTCTCCCCCCAATCGTATATCGTACGCGCCTACCGCGGCCTTCCTATCTGATCTGGTCCGTAGTGGGCCACATGCTGCGGTATTCAACTTCACCTTGAGATTTGAGTGAACCAATTCTACATCAACGATGATCGGCGCAACGCTATCATCGAGTAGCTGATGTTCAGATCTCTCGTTCGCTTAAAACGCAACTGCTTAAATTCCAGATCCGGAAACCTACGACGAATGCTGGGAATAATCCCGGATGTGGCGGAACATTTCACCTCAATTGAGATGGCGCTCTCAAGACTCTGTTTCTTCCTGTGAGCCGGGAGCTTCCAACATCAAACTCCATTCGTGGAGTTTTTGCTGCAAGACAATCTTCGGGATCAGCCGTGTTTCATACTGAGCGACAAGCGCTGGCGACATGTGGCGGCTCATGGCATATTCCACAACCTCATCGTCCTTGGTGCGGCAGAGCAGAACGCCGATGCTGGGGTTTTCATGCGGGCGCTTGCGATCCCGGTCAAGCGCTTCCAGATAGAAGGACAGCTTGCCAAGATGCTCGGGCTCAAAGCGCCCGGATTTCAATTCGAATGCGACCAGGCACTGCAGGTCGCGGTGGTAGAAGAGGAGATCGAGTTCAAAATCCTGGTTGCCCACCTGAACACGCACCTTCTCGCCAACAAAAGCGAAGCCGTCGCCCAGCTCCATGAGGAACTTGCGTAGGTTGTGCACCAGGCCGGCCTGCAGCTCGGCCTCTTTGTGGCGTTCCGGCAGGTCGAGAAAATCAAGCAGGTAGCTGTCCTTGAAAACGCTGGTCGCATCCTGGGGCAAATCTCGCACCGCTGGCGCGAGTTTCTTGCTTGCCAGGGCGGTGCGCTCGAAGGCCGCCGTCTCGATCTGACGGGCCAGCTCTCGCTTGCTCCATCGCGCTTTCACAGCTGACTTCAGGTAGAATTCGCGCTCTTCCAGCCGCTTGCTTTGCCCGAGAATCAGCAGATTGTGCGTCCACGGCAAGACTCGCACCAGTGGTGCGAGTTTTGGGCTGTCGGCGTAAACATCGTATAACTGCTTCATTCTCCATAGGTTAGAGGACGAGAAACCCTTCAGGTCCGGCGCCCGCGCCAGCAACCAGTCGGCCAGTTCTTTCACGATCCCCTTACCCCAGCCAGAGTCCGCCACTTTCTGCGACAGGTACGCGCCGACCGCCCAATAGGTATCGATGAGCGCAACGTTGACCGCCTTGTATGCCTTGGCGCGGCCTGCGCGGATTATGCCGAGAACCTCGGAGAACTCAGTGTTCTTATGGATCAGTTTTCGGCTCATTCGGCCAGTTCCTCCAGCAGGTCATGATGCTTGGGTACCTAATGTTGACATCTCCTATCGAAGGCAACACCAACTGACGGCACTGTCCTCGTTTCAGACGAGTACCGAGGATCGCTTGTGGGCCTTGAGTAGCGATTCAGGAACGAACGTAAGGTTGCCTCTCGCCCTTGAACAAGCAACGTAGAGCTTATTGCGCGTTTTGGCATTGATGTCGCAGAAGCTTCCGCGATGCCAGGCTTTCACATTGTCTGGATTCAGGACCACACACACGTCCTGATATCGGTCTACGCCCTTCGATGCCCCCCAATTCTGGGAGTAACATGCGTATTTGTGATGTTCCTGGTAGAAGAGCTTTACTATCTTCGGATCTTCATAGATGGCGAGCACCGCTGCTGGGTCACCCTCGTACCTGACAATGCTCTCCCGATCATGATGAGGTTCTATAGAGATACCGATCTTCTCAGTGATGAAGTCGCAGACATTTTTGCTGCATCGGTAGCTCTTCTTGAGGCTGTCCGTATCGATATTTAGCTTGGCCGCTTTGAACTTGGCTAGGTAAGCCGCGTAGTCATCATGGAGACCGACATTCACATTCCCATCGCGACTCGTGTCAAACGTGTGTTGAAAGAAGTCGCCGACAAATGTGGCGTTGAGCTTGGCTGCGCTGATGGCCAGCAGGAAATTGAAGTCATGCCCTGCGAAGTCTTGAACTTCGTCCACGAAGAAGGCGTCAAAATACTTCTCCATACGAGTCACGACAGCGCCTACCAAGTTGGACTGCTCGATGAACTTGGCGATCCGGTTGTGGTAAAGCCGCCGACTAGAGGACATGTAATGCCGATCGTGTGTCAATTTGTACCGAGGAAATGGTGGTGGGAGCTTAAATGTCATGCCTTTGGTGTTCTTTTTCGACCGGAGAAATGGCCGGAAACAAAATCCATGCAGGAACCCGAAGTATGTATAAAGCGTGATGTTCGCTGGGAAATAGCCGAACCGTTGGAAGATCTTGCTACGTATATTATCGCGATTCAACTCGGTGTACGTGACGACGAGGAACCGCTGATCCTCATCGAGACTTGCAACAAGGCGGGAGGTCTTGCCGGATCCAGCAACCGCAAGGATTACGCTCTTATCCATACAACCGCCTCTTGAATGTACTTCGGCGCAACAAGCATCGCGCCCTTCTTCTCAAGCAGTTGGAATGCGGCATCTGTCTTGTTCTTTAACATATAGTCCTGTACAGTTAGCGTCTTGCGGTCCGCTAGGAACTGGCCGTTGCAAATGTCTTTATTGTCTTCATATATGCAAACCTCGAAGGTATGCCGTGCATCGTTGGTGTCTGCAAAAACCTTAATAGAAGCCGATGTGAAGTCAGCGTAGTTGGCAACACAGTTCGCCTGGTAGTCGCCATCGTTGTCACGAATGGCTGCGACCTTGATGCCAAGCAGCTTGGCGAGTTCGAGATAACGCTTGAAACTCGTCCCGTCCACAGAGATCACATGGACACCATCTGCGTCGGTACAGGAACCAATGGCACTATTCTTGTAGAGAGCGTCCATGAGAATGAACTCGGCGTCACCCTCGACAAGGATTGCCTTCTTGCACAGCGCAAGCTCCAGGAGATTATTGTCGGGAGCCTTCATGAAAAAGTCTGCGGTCTCCTGACTGAGATGTTTGAGGGAGGCCGTTCGGGATGGACACTCCTCACTCAGAATCAGAACCTTTTTGAGGTTCAACCTCGTTGCGATAAAGCTGCTGTGAGTGGCAATGAAGAGCTGCTTCTTCTCTGATGCACGGATGCGCTCGATGAGCTTGCACATGTGGACATGGCTCAAGTGGTTCTCGGGCTCTTCGAGCAGAAGGACGTCGAGTACGTGCTTGCGGTTGCGTAGAGCGAACTCCGTCTTGATAAAGCACTGGCGGCCCTTGCCCTTGCTATCGATCGGAATGTTGCCTTCCGTGATGATGATATCGGTTTCGACACTGGCTTTCGGGCTGGTGCGGACATCGAACTTGTAGGTGTCCAAGGCTTCATTCATCTCTTTAAAGACACTGTTCTTGAACTTCGATTTGGCCTCCCGGTACTCGAAGCTGTGAAGGTTGCGTTGGACAACGGTTGCATGCGCAGCGTACATAGAGCGTGTGTACTCACGCGTCGCGTACTCGTTATTGATCTGGGAACTGTCGATGAGAAGATGCTTGAGAGGCTTCTTATATGGAAAGATATTATCGTCCGTGAACGTTTTGAAATGGACAGCGTAGTACTCGAAAGGAAAGCTTCCGTGGTCTTCGGTCAGGATGGTTCCTATTTCCTTGCTGAACTCGTCAACGGGTTTACATTCCATTTTTATGCCGAGAAAGTCTGCGTGCTTGCTGTTGTTTCGTCCGTCCAGATCGGGTTGGCCGTCAATCCCGTCGAGGTACAGCTCCACTAGGAGCTCGGGCAGACACTCGATCTTCCTTTCGCCGGCCATGAATTCTGCAATACTCTCGGCATTGAAAAGTGTCTCGAGACCCAGCGCTTCCACCTTGCTCCTACTTGCGCTGAGCACGATGTCTAATGCCTGCAGGACAGAGGTCTTCCCGGCCTCATTGCCACCAACCAAGATGTTCAGCTCAGGACCAAACTCGAGCTCAAGAGCCTTAAATCGCTTGAAGTTCCTCAGCACTAGCCTCTTTATTGTCGCCACTTTCCCACCTTCCCCTAAGAAACTCTCTTCTTCTGCTCTATGATCCAGTCGACTAGATTGTTGAATGTCGAGATCAGCCAATGCGCTCATTCAGCTTGGATTATAGGCCAGTGTTCAGATCGGTCCCCATAAACGCCCATGTGATATGTTTGTGTGATTTAAATCACGCCGGCAATTCAAACAGAGCCACCGAACGGGAGTCCACAACCCGCCAGACAGAAACCTGGCGCGACGCCGACTTGAACGAAGCCGCAGTGCAGCACACGCGTACGCGTGTGCCTGAGCCGACGTTCCTGGCTACCGGCTCGCCTTGGTCACCCAGAAGGTGATATGCAACCGAGGACTGTTGATTGGGTGGGGTCGCCGCGGCAGGTTCTTCGTCAGAGAGGAGCAGAAGACGAGACTCTGCTGAAGGCTCGCCGAAAATTCGGTGAGAGAGCCACGCTTGCCAGAACTCCCGTTCCGCATCCGCTCTTGTATCTGTGATCTGTTCTCTTTGGCTGGAGTGGCCGATGGTGGAGCAGCCGGAAGCTATAACGAGATGAGCGTCGCTCGGCTTCCTGCCTGAAGCTACCCTTGAAAGGGACTCTGAGCGGCGACTTTCAATAGCGACTGGGTTGGCGATTCGGGATGCCTCAGACACACCGATAGGAACTATATCTATAGTGTCGCCAGGAACACTTTTTAGCGACAAGCCCCATAAAAAATCCCGCTTGGCTGTCATGAACCCCAATCTCTACCACTGGCACCCCGGTGAACTAAGGTTCGGGTCGGCCTGCACGGAGGCATAGTTCAACGGTCTTCTGGGTGCCGCGTCCCCAGCGCTCAACAGTCCTCGCCGGCAAAAGACCTCCGCGATCAGCGGGTTTCGCGGACGGGACAGATGCTCCCGCTTCAGGTCATCGACCTCGATGCCAGAGGGAAGGGCCAACCCGGAATGTGGCGCAGGGTCTTCTGAGAGCCTCGATGACGCGGTGCTGCCAGGAGTTCGTGTCCTGATACTCGTCAACGAGCAGGAAGCGATAGCGGTCACGAAGGACCCCGCTGATTTCCCGAAGGTCAAGAAGTCTGGCAGTGTAGTACAGGGTGTCATCCTGAGAGAGCCATCCCGCAGCCGCCTTCTCTTGATCGATTCTCCACCAGTACCACTTCAGGAACTCGCTGAATGCATTCACTACGGGCTGATGACCACCGATGAGCTGACAAAAGAAGTCAGCCAAGTTCTCGGCCACCCCGAGGTCGGCTGAAATTCGCTTGCGTCGCTCAGCAGCATTCTCGATTAGTGTGGCGGCAGTTACACGATGCGCAAACGCGGATCGACAGGTGCGCGAAGGAGGTAGAAGTTATGAGACATTTCGAAGTGTTCCTGGCAGTGATGTTGCTTCCACTGCCGACGCTTGCAGCGGATCAAGCTGTGCCTGCGCGGATCGTCGAATTGGGATCTGTGCGCTCTCCGACTTGTGCGCTTGCTCTTCGCAAAGGGGGACAAGCTATCGCGGAGGATGACGAGGACCATGTCCAGAAACAGTGCGCAGCAAATCGAGGCCTTACTGGCCACGGCTTCGAGTTCGTAGATCCTCCATTAGGTTTTATCCTCAATTCCCGTATCCTGCGAGGACTCGTCGGCCAGGTTGGGCCGGTCCGTGTAAACG
>Ga0182030_10025330_pt1 | contig 10820 bp, 5 predicted proteins | sample 812S3MmetaG_FD_121299 | JGI IMG/M metagenome (GOLD analysis project Ga0182030, IMG submission 121299) | Permafrost microbial communities from Stordalen Mire, Sweden - 812S3M metaG (Illumina Assembly) | ecosystem: Environmental > Terrestrial > Soil > Wetlands > Permafrost | place: Sweden... | reverse complement strand
CTTCCGCTGGAAATCGTCGGAGGGATTCATAACTCAAGACTATCAAATGTCAAAGGCGGCAAGCTCTCGGAATGAAAATCGTCGAGATCGAACTAGTTTTTTAACCAATGATCCACCGACTCCGCCGCCTTGCGGCCTTCGGCGATCGCCCACACCACCAGCGATTGGCCGCGCCGCGCGTCGCCCGCTGTAAAGACTCCGGAAACCGACGTGTGATAGTCGCGGTCTGTCGCTTCGATGTTTCCGCGTCCGTCCAGTTTGACGCCGAGTTGTTCCACGATCCCCGGCTTGACCGGACCCGTGAATCCCATCGCCAGCAGGACCAGGTCGACATCGACCGTAAACTCGGATCCGGCGACCGTTTCGAACTTCGGAGGATGCCCCACTTGGACGGCGTGCAGTTGCTTCACATTGCCATCGGCATCGCCCGTGAATTTCGTCGTGGCGACGGCCCAATCACGAATGCCGCCTTCCTCGTGCGAGCTTTCGACGCGCAACATCAGCGGCCATAAGGGCCACGGCGTGGACGCCGCGCGCTGCTCGGGAGGCACGGGCATAATTTCAAACTGATGCACCGAAGCCGCCTTTTGCCGATGCGACGTGCCCAGGCAATCCGCGCCCGTATCGCCGCCGCCGATGATGACCACGCGCTTGCCCGTCGCCAGAATCTGGTTCGGAACGGAATCGCCTGCCACCTGTTTATTCTGCTGCGGCAAAAACTCCATCGCGAAATGGATGCCCTTCAACTCGCGCCCGGGGACATCCAAATTGCGTGGATGCTCGGCGCCGATGGCCAAAACTACAGCGTTGAAATCGCGCCGCAGATCCGCACCCGTGATGCCTTCGCCGATATTGGCGCTGGTGACGAATTCCACACCCTCATCGGCCATTTGCTGCATGCGCCGGTCGATCAGATGCTTCTCCATCTTGAAATCGGGAATGCCGTAACGCAGCAATCCACCGATGCGATCGCTCTTTTCGAAAAGCGTCACCGAGTGTCCGGCACGCGCAAGTTGTTGCGCGGCGGCCATACCCGCAGGCCCGCTGCCCACGATCGCCACGCGTTTACCGGTGCGCTTCTTGGGCGGTTCGGGATGAATCCAACCCAGTTCGAATGCCTGATCGATGATCGTGCGCTCGATCACTTTGATGCTGACCGGAGGCTCGTTGATGCCCAGCACGCATGCGGCTTCGCACGGGGCAGGGCACACGCGTCCGGTGAACTCCGGGAAATTGTTGGTAGCGTGCAGGACGCGAATCGCCTCGCGCCAGCGATCGCGAAATACCAGATCGTTCCAATCGGGGATGAGATTATTCAGAGGACAGCCGGTATGGCAGAACGGCACGCCGCAATCCATGCAGCGCGCGCCTTGCGTGCGAACCTTCTCGGCCGGGAAGTCCTGATAGACCTCGAAATAATCGTTGACGCGTTCGGCGACGGGGCGCCGGGCGGGCACCTCGCGCGTGTATTCCATGAAGCCGGTTGGTTTTCCCATAGTTTTGACGATTAACTGCGCGCCACCGCTTTGCCGCGAGGCACTCCCAGCACGCGCTTATACTCATGCGGGAACACCTTCACAAACTTCTCCAGCATGCTGTCCCAATTCTCCAGGATCCAATTGGCCCGCGGACTCGCGGTCTCCTCCGCGTGTCGTGCGATCCAGTAACGCAGCAGCTCCTTGTCTTTTTCGCTCTCCACCGGTTCCAAATCCACGCTCGCCGGATTGCATCGATTCGCCCGGAATTCGCCGCTTTCATCCAGCACATACGCGATGCCGCCCGACATGCCGGCCGCGAAATTCTTTCCCGTTTCGGAAAGAATAATCACCAGGCCGTTGGTCATGTACTCACAACCGTGATCGCCGACGCCTTCGACGACGGCCGTCGCGCCCGAATTGCGCACCGCGAAGCGCTCGCCTCCGCGTCCGTTGAAGAACGCCTCGCCCGACGTCGCGCCGTACAGCACCACGTTGCCGACCAGAATATTTTGCTCCGGCAGGAATGTGGATTTCCGCGAAGGATACACAATGATCCGTCCTCCGGAAAGGCCCTTACCGACGTAATCGTTGGCGTCGCCTTCGAGCTCCAGCGTCACGCCGCGCGCCAGAAACGCTCCGAAGCTCTGACCCGCCGAGCCCGTGAACGTGAAGTGAATCGTATCCGGCTCCAGTCCCTTCGATCCGTGCTTGCGCGCGATCTCGCCCGAAAGCATCGCACCAGTCGTGCGATCCACGTTGCGGATGGGCAGCTTGAATTCGAGCGGCGTACCGTGGTCAATCGCACCACGCGCGTAGTCGATCAACTTATAATCGAGCGCGGCTTCCAGTCCGTGATCCTGCGCGATGGTGCAGCGGCGGCTGACGCGCGACGGAACTTCCGGAACGTACAGCAGCTGCGAATAATCCAAACCGCGCGCCTTCCAGTGATCCACCGCGGGACGCATTTCGATCAAATCCGCGCGGCCAATCATTTCGTCCATCTTGCGGAAGCCCATTTTCGCCATCAACTGGCGAACCTGCTCGGCGATATAGAAGAAGAAATTGACGACATCTTCCGGCTTGCCTTCGAATTTCTTGCGCAGCACCGGATCCTGCGTCGCAATGCCCACGGGACACGTGTTCAGATGGCATTTTCGCATCATGATGCAGCCCATCGCCACCAGCGGCATGGTCGAGAATCCGAATTCCTCGGCGCCGAGCAGCGCGGCGATCGTCACGTCGCGGCCGGTTTGCAGCTTGCCGTCGGTCTGCACACGGATGCGGCTGCGCAGATCGTTCATCACCAGGACCTGCTGCGTTTCGGAAAGGCCCAATTCCCAGGGGATGCCCGCGTGCTTGATGGACGTCAAGGGCGAAGCGCCCGTGCCGCCGTCATATCCGCTGATCAGCACCAGATCGGCATGCGACTTCGCCACACCGGCGGCGACCGTTCCCACGCCCACCTCGGCAACGAGTTTCACCGAAATGCGCGCGCGCGGATTGGCGTTTTTCAAATCGAAGATCAACTGCGCCAGATCCTCAATCGAATAAATGTCGTGATGCGGAGGCGGCGAAATCAATCCCACGCCCGCAATCGAATGGCGGACGCGAGCAATCACATCGTCAACCTTGTGGCCGGGGAGCTGGCCGCCCTCGCCGGGCTTGGCTCCCTGCGCCACTTTGATCTGCAATTCGTCGGCGTTCACCAGGTAATTGGTGGTGACGCCAAAACGTCCCGAGGCAACCTGTTTGATGGCGCTACGGCGCCAGTCGCCGTTGGCATCGTGCTCGAAGCGAGCCTCGTCCTCGCCGCCTTCCCCCGTATTCGAACGCCCACCGATCCGGTTCATGGCAATGGCCAGCGTCTCGTGAGCTTCTTTGCTAATGGACCCGAACGACATCGCGCCGGTTGCAAAGCGCTTGACGATCTCGCTTGCGGGTTCTACGTCGTCCAGCGGAATCGCTTTCTTCTTGAACTTCAATTCCATCAGTCCGCGCAGCGTGCAGAGATCGCGATTATTGTTGTCGATCAGGTCCGTGTACTGCTGGAACGTATCGAAGCGGTTTTCGCGCACCGCGTGCTGCAGCTTGCTGACCGTCGACGGATTGATCAGGTGATACTCGCCCTTCACGCGATACGAGTATGCGCCGCCGACTTCCAGTTCCGTCTCCGATTCCGTGATCGGGCGGAATCCGTGCTCGTGCTTCATCTGCGCTTCCCGCGCCAGAACACTCAGATCCACGCCTTCAATGCGCGACGACGTGCCCGTGAAATAACGGTCGATCAATTTCTTACTTAAACCGATCGCTTCGAAAATCTGCGCGCCGCGATAACTCTGCAGCGTCGAAATGCCCATCTTCGAGAAGACCTTTAACAATCCTTTGTTGATGGCCTTCTTGTAATTCTTGAGCGCCGTTTCGAAGGTCGCTTCGCCCAAGCGGCCTTTCTGCGTCATGTCTTCCAGCGTTTCAATGGCCAGGTAAGGATTCACGGCGCTTGCGCCATAGCCGATCAGCAACGCGAAATGATTCACTTCACGCGGCTCGCCCGATTCGATAATCAGCGCAACCTGCGTGCGCGTGCGTTCGCGCACCAGGTGATTGTGAACCGCCGTCAGCGCCAGCAGCGCGGGAATGGGAGCATACTCCTTATCCACGCCGCGATCGCTCAGAATCAGGATGCGATACCCGTCGCGAATCGCGAGATCCGCGCGATGGCAAATCGCTTCGAGCGCGCTCTCGAGCTCTTGCTCGCCGCCCGAAACGCGATATAGCGTCTGCACCGTGGTGGCCAGGAAATCTCCCCAGCTCACGCGGCGCAGCTTTTCCAGATCGAAATTCGTCAGGATCGGATGCAGCAGCTTCAGCGTGTGGCAATGCTGCGGGCTCTCTTCGAGCAAGTTCTTCTCGGAGCCGATGTAGCTGGTGAGCGACATCACCATTTCTTCGCGGATCGGATCGATCGGAGGATTCGTCACCTGCGCGAACAACTGCTTAAAGTAATTGAACAGCGATTGCGGGCGATCGGAAAGACAGGCCAGCGGCGTATCCGTGCCCATCGAGCCGATGGGCTCCTCGCCGTTGGTCGCCATCGGAGTCATCAGCACACGCAGATCTTCTTCGCTGTATCCGAACGCGCGTTGCCGCTCCAGAATCGTCTGCGGATCGAAACCGTACACGCGCGAAGGCTTCGGCAGCCCGTCGAGCGTCAGCTGATTCTGCTTCAGCCACTCGCCATAAGGCTGGCGATTGGCCAACATGCTCTTAATCTCTTCGTCGGGGACCATCCGATGCTCTTGCAAATTCACCAGCAGCATCTTGCCGGGCATCAAGCGACCTTTGTATTCGACGTCCTCCGGAGGAATCGGCAACACGCCGGTCTCCGACGCCATGACCAGCAGGCCGTCTTTCGTCACCAGATAGCGTCCGGGGCGCAGTCCGTTGCGATCAAGCGTCGCACCCAGCCATTTGCCATCCGTGAACGCCACCGCCGCTGGACCATCCCACGGCTCCATCAACGACGCGTGAAATTCGTAGAACGCCCGCTTTTCGGGCGACATCGTGGAATCGGCATCCCACGCTTCGGGGATCAGCATCGCCATCACGTGCGGCAATTCGCGACCCGCCAGCGTGAGCATCTCCACCGCGTTATCGAGCGTCGCCGTATCGCTGCCGCCCTCCACGCACACCGGGAAAATCTTCGAAATATCGTCGCCGAAATAATCCGACTTCAACACGCTCTCGCGCGCGTGCATCCAGTTGGCGTTGCCGCGAATCGTGTTGATCTCGCCGTTGTGCGAAATCATGCGGAACGGGTGCGCCAACTGCCACGTCGGAAACGTGTTGGTCGAAAAACGCTGGTGCACCATGCACAACGAACTTTTTGTCGTCGTATCCGCGAGCTCCTTGTAGAACTCCGAAATCTGCGGAGCGAGCAGCAACCCTTTATAAACGATGATCCGCGACGAAAGCGACGGCACGTAGAAGAAGCCCTTTTCGTGGAAATCGCTCTCGGCGATTTCGGCTTCCGCTCGGCGGCGCACCACATACAACTTGCGTTCGAACTGATCCTGCGTCATCGCCCTGCCGGCTTCGTCTTCCGCGGGACGCACAAACACCTGTTCAATATAAGGCTGCGTTGCGCGCGCCTGACGCCCAATCGCGTCACCCGACAATGGCGTGTCGCGCCATCCTAAGACTTTGAGTCCTTCTTCGCGTGCGATGCGTTCGAAAATTCCCTCGCACAGCAGGCGTTGTTTCTGTTCCACCGGCAGGAACATCATGCCAACGGCGTAACGTCCAGGGTCGGGCAGCGAGAATCCGAGCTTCGCGCATTCATTGGCAAAAAACTCGTGCGGGATTTCGATCAGGACGCCTGCGCCGTCGCCCGTTTCCGGGTCGCAGCCGCACGCGCCGCGATGCGTTAGATTGATCAGGACGTCAATGCCCTTACGGATGATGTCGTGCGACTTTTCTCCGTTCAGATTGACCACAAACCCGACGCCGCAAGCATCGTGCTCGTGGCTTGGGTGATAGAGTCCCTGGGCTAAGGGGGGTTGCATATCTCAGATTACCGCGCCTTCTACTATCACGTCAATAGAAAATGTAGCGCTTGTATTATTACCCTAGCTGATGTTACAATCGGACGTTGAACTACGAAAGCCTTAAGCTTTTCAAGGATATCGCCCAGTCCCGCAGCTTCAGTCGTGGAGCTGTCATGAACAGCGTCAGCCAGAGTGCCGCCAGCCAGCACGTGCAGGACTTAGAAAAGTGGCTTGGTACTCAATTACTTGACCGGGCTACTCGCCCCTTAGCCGTAACCCCGGCGGGGCTTCTTTATGCCGATTTTTGCCGCGACGTTTTGCGCCGCAAAGAGGAATTTGAAGCCGCCATCGATCGCCTGAAACAACAGGTCGAAGGCACTGTCCGCGTGGCATCGATTTATTCGATCGGTCTCAGCGAAATGGCGCAACTCGAAGAAGAGTTCTCACGCCGCCAGCCGGACGCCGATTTGACCGTCGAATACCTGCGTCCGGAAAAGGTTTACTCGTCGGTTTTAGCCGATGAAGCCGATCTTGGCCTGGTCAGTTATGCCGAGCCGAGCCGCGAAATTACCGTCATCCCGTGGCGTCAGGAAGAGATGCTGGTGGCGACCGCCCCGGACCATCCCTTAGCGCGACGCAACCAGCTCAATCCCGCGGATCTCAACGGCCTGGAGTTCATCGGCTTTGACGAAGACCTTCCCATCCGCCGCGAGGTCGACCGCTTCCTGAAAGAGAAGGGAATTGAAGTTACCCGCACACTGCACTTCGACAATCTGCAGATGATCAAGGAAGCCGTCGCGCATGGAGCCGGCATCAGCATTCTTCCCGCACGCATCATGAGCGATGAAGTCATGCAAGGAAGATTAGTCGCGATCCCGATCGCCGCATCGAAGCTGTTCCGGCCGCTCGGGATTATTCACCGCAAGAAGAAGCGCTTTCATCCCGCGGCGCAGGCGTTTCTCGAATTGCTGCAAGAAAAGCCCAGCGCCGATTTCGGCGTCGTTTAACGTCCGGACACCGCGTTCGGCGCTGTCTCCGCTTGTTTCATTTGCGCCTTGCGTGAATACATTGCCGCATCGGCGCGCTTAAAAATGCTGGTGGGCGTATCTTCCGGCTCCCGTGTGGCGCAACCAATGGCCAGAGTCACCTGCACTTTGTGCGATCCGGATTCCGTCGCAATCGAATATTCGCCGGTGAGCCATTTTTGGATGCGGTCCAGGTGACTCGGGAGTCCGTTGCCTTCCCCGTCCGCCAGAATCATAAACTCGTCGCCGCCCCAACGTCCCACGACGTCCGTCCCACGCACGGTGGCGCGCAGCTCCGCGCCCAACTGCCTCAGTAGTTCGTCTCCCGCCAGATGTCCCAGCGTATCGTTCACCCGTTTAAATCCGTTGAGATCGACGTACAGGAGCGAAAACGGAACGCCATGCTGGATCCGCAATTCCACTTGATATTCCATCGAGCGGCGATTCGCCAGGCCCGTCAGTTCATCCTGCGAAGCCACCCGTTCCAGCTCTTGCATCCGGTCTTCGTAATCCTTCAATTGAGCGCGCAATTGCGTGACGGATTCCTCGCCGTCCTTCGCCATTTCCTTTACGCAGGTGTTCAATTCGGCCACGTCCTTCACTAACGATTGCCGAATCGCGGTAAGATCCGGTAGCCGCGCCGTTGCCTGCAGCCGCTCGGTCACCGTCCCGAATTTCTTTGTGTAGCGTTTGTCGCGCTCGCCGAGCCCGGCGGCGGCTTTCGCTACAATCGCCAGGATCTCCTTAACTTCAGTCGTCTTCTCGTCGTAGAAATTCGCCGCTTTCGTCCCCCAAGCTTGCAGTTCTTTTTCGAATTGTTGTTCTGTCTCGAGAATCGCCGTGGCCGATGCGTCGCCCGCCAGGTGTTGCTGCAGCGCCAGCAACTGTGCCCTAAATTCCCCGCCCACGGGAGGGCATGCCTGCGAGCCTGCGGCTCCTACCGCACCCAATGCCTGCTGATAAGATCGCAGCGAGCACGCGAGTACGTCTTCCAGTTGCCGTTCCATGGACCTACGCAAAGAGATCATATTCCGTCGTTCATATCGCGCAAAATCCTGCCGCTTTCACTCCCTCTTTCCCGATATAGCCGCAATCCGGTGGGACCTCAATCTCGTATCACCATTACAGATTTGTGGACGAGTATGACGAAAACCTGACGTCGCCATGCTCGAGGAAGGCGTTTTCGTGGTCCGTTCTGGGCAATTTGCTTGGAAGAGTTTAGCCGTCGCCGTTGTTGTGCTGGGAGCAAGTCCCGTGCTGAGGGCGCAGGGAAGCGTCACGGGCAAATTGACCGATCCACAAGGAGAAGCTGTGGCCGGATCCACCATCCGCGTCGCGTCCATTCTTGTCACGTCCCCTGTCACTTCTCCTATCACTTCCGGCCGCACCACCTCTGGCCGCGAGCCCAGTCCGCTGGTCCAGGTCAGCGATTCCGCAGGGAAGTTCGCTTTCCCGTCTCTCCCTGAGGGAACCTATCGGCTCACGGCTACGGCTGCCGAATTTGCCGAAGTCGACAAAACGTTCCAGGTCGGCAATGGCGTGGCGTTCACGGTGGACCTGCAGTTCTCCCGTCTGGCGCGGCGCCTCGATTCGGTGACGGTGACGGCCAACGTGACCGATATCGATATCCAGTCGCCCGATCCCGCCATGAAGGTTTTCGCCAGCGAGGATTTGCTGGACGCCAATCCGGGACGTCCGGGCGCGCCGATCTCGATCCCCGGCTATCCCATCGAAACCGCGTCCAGCGGCATCAAGGCGCCGCAATATTTTGCTCCGGGCGTGGCCGGCGATCACGGCGAGCCGATCGCGCAGTACATCCAGGTGGGCGGCTACCTGGTTCCCAATAATCTTTCGGCGAACGCGCACGGCAACGGCTACACCGATCCGAACATCTACATCGCGAACGCGATCGAGAGTGTCGAAGTCGACGGTGGCGCATTCAACGTCCGGGAAGGGAATCACGCGCTGAATCTGGCGACCACTTATTCGCTCCGCTCGCATCTCGATCCGTTTTTCAGCTTGACCGGCGACCAGAAGGACGTTACGGGAACCACGGGCTTCAGTCCCTCCGCGCATTCGTGGATTGCCGTGGAAGGTTCGTTTGGCAACGGATTCCTGGATCGTCTGGAGCACCGCAAGCAGGTCAAGCTCAATGGCGGCGATTCGTTCCGCTTGGGACACCACGTCTTGACCTTGTTCGGCATCGGCTACTACGGCTCTTCTTACGTGGCGGGCCTCAGCCCGATTCACGGATTCAATTCCGTCGACGCCGCCGCAGGATGGAGCCAACTGCCCGACACAATCGATCCCCGGCAAAAGGATCAAACGCACACGGCTCTCATCGCCCTGAATGACGTGTGGAACCTGGGAGAGGGCGAGCAGTTGCAATTCTCGGGTTTCTTTCGCACCTACAATCTTTCGCTCTTTTCCGATTTCGGCGACGGGCTGATCCGGCAGAGCGAATTCCGCACGGTCACCGGCGGCAGTGCGATGTACACGAACAAGTTCTCCAAGAACTTCACGCTGCTGGCGGGGAACGACTATGAGCGCGAAGCTCCTCGCCGCGACGATCTGGATCGCTACGGCTCTTATAATCCCGCGAATCCTTATTTCTACGGGCCGTTCACAAAGGTGGACGGAAACAATGTCACCATCAGTCCGCTATCGCCCTACATTGCGGCCGAGGGCGAACTGAGCCGCTATTTCCACTACTATGTCGGATTGCGGCGCGATGAGATCTTCATCGATAACCAGGATCTGGTCACGCCCGCGAATTCCTCGAACATGCTGGTGGGGCTGAATTCTCCGAAAGCGACGATCACATTTCTTCCCAAGGAATCCTGGTGGGCGCCTGCGATCGCGTTCAGCTACGGAAGATCGTTTTTCACCGAAGATCCCCGGACCGGGTTGGCTGCGGGACAGCCCACGTTCACGGGAACGCCTGCTGCCGTGGATCCCGTGGAGACGGCGCGCTCTTTCCAATTGGTCGCCAGCAAGCGCATCCACAACACGGATCTCCGGCTGACCTTTGGACACGAGACGCAAAGCGCGGAGTACGGCAAGATCGATCCGGACACGGGGTTGCAGTTCGACCTGGGTCCTGGCCGCATCAACTACATGGCGGCGACGGTTCGCCACAGCTTCAGCTTTGGATCGCTGCAGGCCACCTTCGAGCAGGCCGATGCGCGCGATCTGGATACCGGCCAGGTGACGCCCGAAGCTCCGCGCTTGATCGGCGATTTTTCCTGGACATATCAGAAGCTGCCTTTCCATCTGCAGGTGAAAGGCGAATTCGAATATGTGGGACGGAAGGTGGTGGGCAACGGATGCAATGAGAGCGATCCCGCCAATCTGACGTCCTACTGTTTGGGCGTCCCGAACAAAGAGTTTCGTCTGGCACTGACGCGGCCCTTTCTCTCCGGCAGGATCAACGTCGGCCTGAACATGATGCTTGCCCGCGGCTACACGGGGCAAACTACCGAGAACTTCGCGACGGATTACCGGCCCGGTCTCGCGGGTCCTCTACCGGTTCCCGAAAATCCCGTGGCGGAGGTCGTGGGAGTGCGCATCCCTTCTTACGCCAGCGTGAACGTTACGTATAGATTCGGCCGCTGAGATCGCAGCGGCAAATCGCGCGCATGAAAAAGCCCCGGCAGTCTCGCGACCCCGGGGCCTTTTGCTTTGTCCAGTCGACTTCCGCTCTTTTAGCTTCTTTTCGAGCTTCGCGCTGTCTGTATCCTGACCATATCGGCCGACGCTCCGTTCACTGAGGT
>Ga0182030_10025329_pt1 | contig 10820 bp, 4 predicted proteins | sample 812S3MmetaG_FD_121299 | JGI IMG/M metagenome (GOLD analysis project Ga0182030, IMG submission 121299) | Permafrost microbial communities from Stordalen Mire, Sweden - 812S3M metaG (Illumina Assembly) | ecosystem: Environmental > Terrestrial > Soil > Wetlands > Permafrost | place: Sweden... | reverse complement strand
GATAAATATCAATCCGACGAATGCATCATTATATACCGGGTTTGAGAAAATATGAAAGACCTGAAAGACAGTTGTTACATTTAATAGCGGCACATTAGAGCGGCCTAGGATCGTGAGATTAATAGAGTATAGGCCGGTCATCACGAGTATACCCGCGAGCAATGCTTCTATTTCGAGCTGTGTATGTATCAGCCCTGTGATCGCGCCTGCTATCGCGCCTGCAGCCATTACAGCAGGTATGATGATAGCAGGATGCCAGTGGCCTGTGAGCATGACCGCTGTGATCACTGCACCGAGTGTATAGCTGCCATCTGTGGTGATGTCAGGTATGTCGAATATCTTCATCGTGATAAAGATACCCAGCGACATGGCAGACAGGCATAGCCCCAGCATGATGGCGGTGAGATAGAATTCCATTATACTAAGTAACTATAAGATTTCTATAAGAACAATTCATTGGGCTTAATTTTATCTGAGTAGGCTGTTCAAGTCCCTCTCCTTTGGAGAGGGATTTAGGGTGAGGTTAGCGCTTCAAAATTTTCAGGCACAGTGATATTAAATTTTTTAGCTGCCCTGGGATTGTAAACACGCTTCCTCAGCTTCACCATTTTCCATTGCGGGCCGTTTGTATTTTTGTTTTTCAGAAAAGCTGCCGCTTGTTCTCCTGCCTGATAACCCCACTGATAAATATCTGCTCCATATGCAGCGACAGCGCCTCTTGACACGAGGCCTGCTTCGCTGGTAAATACTGGCACATTGGCATTATTGCAGGCTTTGATGATGGTCTCAAAAGAGCCGAAAACGATGTTATCGGGATTTGCAAAGAAGGCGTCAATGCCCTTGGCAAGCAGCGATTGTGTGACCAGTTGTACATCTGCCGTGCTGCTTACTGGTTCTGCAACGAGTTCTATGTGAAGCTTCTCAGAGAGCTCTTTGATCCGGTTCAAAGCCTCTGCTGACTGAGGCTCTGATTGATTATAGAGGAGGCCTACTCTTATCCTTCTAGGCTTTTCCATGTTGATTCTGACCAACTGTGGAATGAGAGAAAACGATGTGTCAATATAGCTCAATGTCTCGCCCACGCCAAAGAGATTACCTGGTGCTTTGCCATTGGCATCAGTTAGTTTCATGAGCTCAGGTGTAGGAGACACCATCATAAACACAGGGATATCCTTTGTGCTTTGTAATGCCGTAATGGTAGAAAGAGACGGGCATGTAGCTATAAGATCGACCTTCTGTGAAATGAAATATTTGATGGACAATGTCAGTTTGGGAATATCTCCTTGTGCATTGCGGTAGATGATCTGCACTGTTTTCTGATCTTCTGAGTAGCCGTTTTTCTTTAATGCATCCAGGAAACCCTGTTTGGCCTGTGCAATGGTATTATCCTCGAATGCGTCCATAAAACCAACTACAGGGACAGTCTTATTATTGGTATTGCAACTGCTGAGTATGATCAGAGAGATAAAAGCGAGCAGAGTAATTCTCATGTCCGAATGTTTTGTTTGCTAAAATAAGCCTGATTTTGGATTATTGTTTATGAATGTAAAGTAAATCGGGAAAACTGGGGATCAGGAAATCGGTCAATACAGCAGATACCTGATGTTTTTTATCTTCAATCCTCAAATCAAGATATAAATGATAAAAGATATCCGCAAATATGAGAACCTGCATATAGCCTTCTGGCTTATGAAAGATGCCTGCTGGTGTCTGCTCTTCAAATCCCTTGGTATGTTCATGATCATACCAACGCTGTATGTGGCCATTGACATCACTTGGCGGTCACGAAATGTGCGCAATGATCTTTTTCACAATATAGCTGTGACGCTGTGGATATGCGCCAATGCTACCTGGATGACAGGTGAGTTTTTCTTTGATGACCATTTTCGTCCTTATGCTATGGTGTTCTTTACGCTGGGACTGATAGTGATCGCATATTATTATTTGTTTCTGGCACGGAAACAATCAGATAGCAATGAGTTTATCTCTGAGTGATCCTTTTCAGTGTTTCTTTCTTATTGATCTTGCCGTTTTCTGTGTAGCTGAATTTTTCTACTGATAAAATCTGGTTTGGTTTTTCATATTTTCCCAAAATATCTGAGTAGTCCAAGCTTAACGCTTGATTTGTTTCTAGTACTAATGCCACTTTCTGCCCCAGCACATCGTCTGATAAACCTATCACAAAGAAATTCACATCAATATAAGGTTGCAATTTCCGTTCGACCTCTTCGGCTGAAACCTTTATACCGCCTGTATTGATGATATTGTCATAGCGCCCCAGCCATTGAAATTCCGTGCCAGAGATTATGCTTACGATATCATTTGTAATAAACCTTGTATCAGATAGGTGGGTGGCATCGATCACGAGACAGCCTCTTTCATCAGTAGATATTTTTACTCCATTCAGAATGGTAAAATAGTCCGACCTATCTGCTCCGTTTATCTTCTTCAAAGCTATATGGCTGATGGTCTCTGTCATACCATAGGTCTCATAAACTGATGATGATATGGTTTGAAGCCGTTGCCTGAGAGGGTAGGAGACCTCGCCGCCACCGAGGATTATTTTATTGATGTGAGAGAGGTGTGCTCCGGAGGATTTACCATCCAATATAATACTCATCTGCATAGGTGTGAAAGCAGCGAATTCTATTTCACCATCAAAGTTGAAATGCTCAAGAGGATTTGATCTTGGTTCTACACAAATGAGCTTCATCCCTCTGATGATACTTCTTACGATCATCATTTTGCCTCCTATGTGTGCGGCAGGCAAAGCGAGTAGCGAGGTATCATTTTTCTTTAACCGAAAGAAATCACATGTCTTCTCTGCACTTGCTATCATTGATTCCCTGCTGTGATGAATGACCTTAGGCGTGCCTGTAGAGCCGGAGGTTTGTACAGCAAAGCTTGTATTTTTCTCATCAAACCATGACCTGATGAAATCAAAAACCGGGACTGTCCATGATGGATAGTCCCGGTTTGATATTGATGTGAGTATGTCTTCCTTTGAGACGCTGAAGTCTATGATAAACATTTTGTCTGCCTTGTCGGGCAAAGGTAAGCTTATCTGATGAGTGTGATAGAACCCTTGTTATTCACTGTATAACCATCAAGGAATGTCACCTTGAATATATATACGTAGATTCCCGGCTCCTCAGGTGTGCCTCTGTATTTGCCATCCCACTGGTAGTTTATATCAGTAGATTCAAATACTTTCTCGCCCCATCTGTCAAATACCTCGACATTCAGATAGATCCAGACCTTTTTATTGCCGAAGGCCCCCCAATAATCATTCACCCCGTCGCCGTTTGGTGTGAAGGAGTTAGGGATATAGAGCTGATGCTGAGGAATAACAGTAATGAGTACTGAGGCATTGGCTGTACACCCGCTGTCGCTCACTGCTTCAATGGTATACTGTGTAGTGACAAGAGGTGTCGCTATAGGCCCGGGGCAGTTAGAGCAGGTTAGGCTGAGTGTAGGCAGCCAGGCTATGCTTGCGATCTGATCTCCCGGACCGAATGTAAACTCAAGGCCCAATTGCACATTATCACCTTCATTGATCGTAGCAGTGTCAGGTACAGCGGTCATTTTAAATGATGAATCATTGGTGATCACGAATCCTGTATCTATAGTACATCCCCTTGAATCGGTGATGGTCACACTATCTATGCCCACACCGAGGTTGCTGAGTGCGGTTCCACTCTGGCCATTACTCCAGGCGTATTGATATGTGGGTGAGCCACCCGTTACACTCAGTGAGATACTTCCGTTTTGGAGCGGTGGACAGGAGACATTCGATTTGCTGGCATTGAGTACCAACGGACTGTCTATGCCCACAACGATAGTGGCAGTGGCGGTACAATTATGCGCATCGGTCACTGTGACAGCATAGGACCCTACAGGGACGCCTGTGAGCGGGTTGGTAGTAGCACCCCCCGGTGACCATGCATATGTGTAGCCTGGTGTGCCACCGGTATCTGATATATATATGGCACCATTGCTATAGCCGATACATGACACTGCCACAACTGAATCAGACGAAACACCGACAGCAGTAGGCTGGCCGACGACTATTCCGGCATCAATATACTGGCAGCCATTGACGTCAGTGATAGTATCTGTATAGCTGCCCGGTGATAAGCCGGTTGGATTGGAGGATGTCGACCCGTTTGACCATGAGTTTGTATATGGAGCTGTACCTCCGCTCGGAGTCACTGATATCGAACCGTCACCTCCACCGAAGCAGCTCGTCTCCACCGGTGTGTTTACAGCTGAGATAGGATTGGGCTGGGTCACTGGGATACTGTCAGGGCCAAATACCCTGCATCCATTGCCGTCAGTGATAGTGACGATATAAATTCCCGCGGCAAGGTTGGTCAGGTTCTGAGAAGTAGCACCACCGGCATTGGCCGACCATGCGAAGGTATATGGTGTGAGTGTGCCTGTAATGGTCAGTGTGATAGTTCCGTTATTTCCACCCGGGCATGTCACTTCTGTGACTGCTGTATCAAATGTACTTGATGCAGGAGGATTAGGTACTATGACGGTTAGAGTATCTGTACATCCATTGCCGTCCATAGCAGTCACGAGGTGAGAGCCTGCTGCCTCCGGAGAGAATGAACCACTGCCTTGGAATGGTCCGCCGTCAGCAGAATATGTATAGCCCGATCCACCGCCCGGTGTACCGCCCCCTGCACTGACTATAAATGAACCATTGGTGCCATTATTACATAAAGGAGCCACTGCACTCACGAATGTCAATGTCATAGCAGGAGGCTGAGTGATAGCATCTGTCAATATCGTAGCCGGACATCCGTGGGCATCCTCTACATTAATGGTATAGTTAGGATTGGCGCATAGGCTGTCGAATGTACCCGATGCCTGCCATGTAGTACCTCCATCAATGGAATATTGATAAGGAGATACACCACCTGCTCCCTGTGTGACTATGATACCTGTACATTGGTTATTACACAATATATTGGTAGTAGAAACTATGGATGATGTCACAGCTGTCGGTTCAAAAATGGTGAACGAGACTGTGGTCGTACATCCGTTTGCATCCTTTACATCAATTGTATGCAGGCCTACTGACATGGCAGTAAACATTCCACTCGCCTGAAATACACCCGACCCGTCGAGCGCGTAGCTGTATGGCATCGTACCACCTGCGGCAGTGGCCGTAGCTGTATCTGCTGTTTGCCCTGCACAGTTGATACTGTCAAATATCACTGTGGCTGTCAATGGTAAAGGCTGTGTAATAATGACTGTCATGGTATCGCGGCACCCATTACTATCTACCACCACAGGCGTGTATGTACCCGCAGCCAGCGGAGATCCGATACTGTCAGTGATGGTCAGAACCTGCGGCCATATAAATGTATACGGTAGCGTGCCACCGGTCACATCTATGATAATGGAGCCGTCATTTGCACCGTTGCATGACACATCTTTCGTACTCACAGTATCTTCTGTCATCGGCGGAGGTGCAGTGATAGTCACACCACCTGCAGCTGTACAGTTATTGGCGTCAGTGACTGTAATATGATAATAACCGACACAGAGATTGACTCCATGGCTGGAATCAGTAGTGCCCGGGTTCCACGCGAAATTATAAGGACCTGTACCACCCAAACCGTCTACATTGGCTGATCCGGTACACTGACCACCGCAAAGCGGGCTGACACTGTCTATCACTGCCACACTGAGCGGTAGTGGTTGGTTCAATACTGCCGTTGTGGAAGCCGTACATCCATTGTGATCGGTGATGGTGACGTTGTATGTACCGGTGCAAAGGTTATTCAAACTATCAAGGGCAGAAGCAGTTGGGCTCCACTGGTATGTATAAGGGCTGACGCCACCTATAGCCTCTACTCTTAGCTGGCCAGTACATGCTGCATTACACAGAGGTGAAATATTTTTAGCCATATATGCCTGAAGTCCACCGTTTGCACCGAGAGATGTAGCCGCTGATGAAGTACACGATGATCCTACAGGTGTGACCGTCACATTGTATGTACCTGATGGCTGGTTAGAGATCGTGGCAGTCACGGCACCACCGGGACTCCATATATATGTATAGGCGCCCGCAGGGCTGGGCACAGCTGTGATACTGCCGTTGCTACTGCAGGTGGCAGGTATGATATTAAATGTGATCACAGCCTGAGTATCCCTTGTGATAGTGATAGATGTGTCAGCATTACAGAGTCCTCTGGGGCTGTATGAAGTGACCAGATACGAAGTCGTCACCTGAGGGAATGCATACACATTGCTACCGGTAGAACTGCTGAGTCCCGCTGTAGGGGCCCATAAGTAGGATGAACCTGTACCGCCCAATATAATATGAGCACTGTCCCCCGGGCAGAATGACGTTACGCCGGTGTAAGACAATGTAGCATGCGGCTCTACCAATATGTATGCAGTGTCATATGGTGACCATCCGCAGCAGCTGGTTTCTATGCGGGCCAGTATCATAAATGTGCCGGCTGTATTGAAGCTTAAGTTTGAAAGGTTTTGGACATTATGCCCGATGTATGTATTAGGTATTGTGGCTCCGCCAAAATTCCATTGGAAAGTATCAGCTGAAGCGATCTGGATGTCAAAGTCAGCTGTTGATCCCTGACATACCCAGAATGTATCTCCGTTCAATACCGGTGCAGAAGATTGAATGACCGGTACGAAAGTGGTCTGATCGATAGCTATATTGACAAAGCCTGTATACGTCGAGCCATTATAGCCGATATCTTTTCTTCCTGTTGTTGTATATTGTGTGTAGATCTGAGCTGCCGTTCCGCCGGCTACAGTAGCACCTGCGCCGGTGGTCCATGTTCCTGAAGCCACAGATGACAGGGTATCATTCCTGTTGGTACAGTTTATATTGGCTGCATAGATGACAGTTTGTGCTGCGAGGTTAAAGGCAGCTGGATTGTTGATACCTGTCACGATCGTAGTCGGTGCTCCACCCGCGGTATATGTAGGCACTGTGCCATTGCTGATGATCTCAGCTGTCACACCCGGTGCACCTGGTTGTCCATTGCCACCGGAGCCGCCTGCACCGCCTGCGCCACCTGTACCACCACTCGCCGATGGGCTGCAGCTTCCTGTAGTAGTCGATCCGACAGTCCCGGCAGTAGCTGCAGTAGCTATCTGTCCGGTACCACCTGCTCCACCGGTGCCCGCAGTATTGCCTGCAATATTGCAGTCTACAATTGTACTACCGACACCATTATTGAATAGATAAAGACCGAAGCACCCACCTCCGCCATATCCTCCCAGGCCAGCCTGGCCACCGCCGCCGCCATTGCCTCCGGCTCCCCCGTTTGACGATCCATTTATGCTACAGGTACAGTCAGTTCCTTTTTGGCCACCACCACCGCCACCACCACCACCGCCAGCTGTACCATTGGTACCTGATGCTGACTGGCCGGCTACATTAAAGAAGGTCGTATTAGTACCCGGTGCAGCGGGCGCTACAGCGGGCGCATTGGTGCCAGCCGTACCGGCGGTACCGGGACTACCATTACTGCCTGATGAGGCATTGACTCCACAGCCTACTGTGTTACAGCTGCTACCGCTAGCACCACCGCCTCCTGCACCGCCTCCCGCACCTGAACTGGCGGCAGTTCCGGCAGTCCCGGCAGTTCCGTTTTGGCTGCAACCTGTACCTGCTCCCGCGCCTCCGGCGCCACCTGTGCCGCCTGTAGGTGTGGCACCCACTGCTACGCCTCCTGCCAGGCCTCCTGTGGCTGTACCGGGCAGTATCTGGCATCTGGTCAGATCGTAGTTAGAGCAGTTGGTCATGTGTAGTACATAGTTGCTGTAGCCATACGTATCACCTGCGGCCAGTGCCGGGCAGTTGGCCGTCTGTATGGTCACATCCTGAAACCTGAAATAGTTATTACCATTCATATAGATGGCTACTATTCTTGCATTATTTGTTCCCAGGCCTTCCATATTCAATGCGCTTCTGAATATGGTCGTAGCACCGGGCTGACTTGTCTTTCTCCAGTCATTGGCCGGATCGAATCCACCCTCGAGGGTAGTATAGCTGGTGATATTTGTGATAGGATTGTCTATGGTATATGTACCGATCGCCATTTTGATGAGTGCATTATTACAGGCAGCTGAGTCTATGGCCGCCTGCAGGCTCGCAGGGCTGTTTTGTGTTCCGTTGCCGTTGCCGGTAGGAGATGCGTAGATCACCGCACAGCTTTGAGTAGGTGGCGGCGGCGCCAGAGCTACGGTCACGGATACAGGTGTGCTCGGGCATCCCGCTGAGTCTGTAGCTATCAGAGTGTATGTCGTGGTAGCGGTCGGAGATGCTTTGGGATTAGTACAGCTGGTACATGTCAGGCCTGCGGCCGGGCTCCATGTGAAGGTAGCCGTGGGGTCATTGCTGAATGCGGACAACTGCACTGTATCGGATGTAGAGCACAAGGTCGTCAGAAGAGGGAAAGCACTCACCGTAGGCGCTATATCCCTGTATACTATGACCTGATCTGTCAGTGAACATCCGTTAGAATATACTGCTGTGACAGTGTATATGGTCGTCACCGCCGGGTTCACGGTCCATGAAGCACCTGTATGGGTGTTGGTGCCATCAGACCAGTTATAGCTGGTCACCGTACCCGTAGAGGTAGCAGTGAGAGTGGTCGATTGTCCCGGGCATAGGTGTACGTCAGGTCCGGCATTGACCGGAGGGTCAGAGGCGCCATTGACGATGACTGTATAGGCTATAGCTGCTGTACCAAAGTAAGGGCAGTCATTATTGCGCAGGTTGATCACAAAGTTATGTGTACCTACATCGGCTTGTGTTGGTGCCCAGCAGATAGTGAGCAGCGGTTTCAACCCACCTGATGAAGATATGGTCGCACCGGGCATGGTATTGTTTATCCATGTGTAGAATACACTATCTGTAAGGTTGGCATCTCCTGTCTGTATCGTAAAACAGAAATTAGAGCAGGCTGTGGTGGTATATGTATTCGCATTAGCTCCTGTCTGTCCGTTTATACCATCGGCAAAAGGTGCCGAGTTGGTGCAGGTTGTGACTATCACCTGCATATCACGCTCTACGTGGCCTATCAGCACTCCGTTTCGGTATTCATTTACACCCACTTTCATGACTGCTACCTGAGTAGTACTTGGGGTAAATGAAAGCTGCCCCGTCTGGGCATTGATCGTGGTGCCTGAAGTAGTAGCGAGCGGGTTTGTGGCGCCAAAAGGTGCATTGTATGCTACAGGAGTACCTGCAGAATTGAGTGAAGGCATCAGGTAAAAGTACAATGAGTCACCATTAGCATCAGTGGCACCGTGGTTAAACTGCTGCGGATAATTAACACAATATATGGCTATGGGGTCATTGGAGAAAACCGGCGAATCGTCGCAGGTAGGTAAAGTGTTATTAAGGTTTGCCTCGATGTATAAGTTGTCGTTGCCCGGATTACTCAAAGTGGTGATAGCATTATTGCGACAGCATAGTGTCCAGCTCAGTACCCAGTCAGCACCGCATCCAGCTGGCAAGGTCAATGTACCCTGAAAAACATACTTTTGGATACCATAGCCGCTACCCCCGTTACAGGCATCTGAGTTCGTCAGGCAGACGGGTGTAATATCGACAGCAGGGCCGACCTGATTGAGGGTAAGAGTTGAATTAACTCCACAAGTCGCCGATGAGTAGTTGACCTGCATCGGTCCGCTAAGCTGTACACCTCTGCAATCTCGGTACACTGTAAGAGTAATGAGGTAAGTGTTTGGACCTGTACAGGCAAATGTCAGGTCAGCTCCCATTACGTGGGTAGCATATATTCTCGAGAAAATGGAAGAACAAAGGATGATCGAGAAAATCAGTAAAAATTTCTTCATTTTACTTATTGGGGGTTGACTCAAGGTTTTAGTAATCAGAGTGAAGCCAAAGCTAACAAATACTTTCATAAAAAATACCTGCCGGCAGCGATTAGTTAAATGACTAATAAATGGATGAAAACGTTGCATTAAGAGTGTTTCTTCAATGTGAATTCCGCTCAAAACAGCCCAAAATTGTGTCAAAAGATAAAATATCAAAAACAGGCCCTTTGGCATCAGCCGAATAGATATTTTAGCGGGATGAAATATCAAAGTATTGATCCCTATTCCGGAGAGCTGATACAGGAGTTTGCTCTGGACGCCTTTCCGGACCTGAATGTCTCTCTTGATGCCTTCGAAAAGTGGCGCAAACTCTCCATCGAGGAACGGGGCGTACAGCTCAAAAAACTGGCAGATGTATTATCGGCCAGAAAAGAAGAATACGCCCGCATCATCACCCGCGAAATGGGGAAACCCTACCGCGAAGCTTTGTATGAGATCAATAAAGTGCTTACGGCTTTTGATTATTATATAGCCAATGCGCCTGCTATGCTCCGGCTTGAAATGGTATCAACAAATGCTTCGAGGAGTTATATTTCCTTCGAACCCCTGGGGGTGATATTTTCCGTCATGCCTTGGAATTTCCCTTTCTGGCAGGTTTTTCGTTTTGCGGTACCCTCGCTGATCGCGGGCAATGTGACCATACTCAAACACGCCCCATCTGTATCGCTTTGCGCCGAGGCTATCGAAAATGCATTCAAAGAAGCGGGCATTATTGAGGGTGTTTTCAGGAAATTTCATCTCAGTAATGAAGATGCAGCCGCACTGATCGCAGACCCGCATATTGCTGGGATCAGTTTCACCGGCAGTGATGGCACTGGCTCGATACTCGCATCACTGGCAGGAAAGTATATCAAAAAGAGTGTGATCGAACTGGGCGGCAATGACGCTTTTATTGTATTGGACGGTGCTGACATAGACAT
>Ga0182030_10025327_pt1 | contig 10821 bp, 11 predicted proteins | sample 812S3MmetaG_FD_121299 | JGI IMG/M metagenome (GOLD analysis project Ga0182030, IMG submission 121299) | Permafrost microbial communities from Stordalen Mire, Sweden - 812S3M metaG (Illumina Assembly) | ecosystem: Environmental > Terrestrial > Soil > Wetlands > Permafrost | place: Sweden... | reverse complement strand
CGATCTGATGGCCAGCGTGGCGGACATGTCCTGGACCGACTTCGACTGGCTCATCGGCATCAACATCGGCGGTGTCGTGAACGGGACCAAGGCTTTCCTGCCGCAGCTCATCGAATCGGGCTCCCGCAAGCGACCGGCACGGTTGGTCAACCTGTCCAGTGCCTTCGGTTTGATGGCGGTGCCCTACCAGGGCGCCTACAGCACCTCAAAATTCGCGGTGCGCGGCTTTACCGAGGCACTCCGGCAGGAGATGATCATGGAACGCCGTCCGGTGACGGTGCACTGCGTGCATCCGGGTGTCATACGGACCAACTTCGGGGCGAGTATGCGCGTCGCGGAGACGGAGGCGAACCCGGAACAGGCTAAAAAGTATTTTGACCGCGCGGCGCTGACCACTCCCGAGAAGGCGGCCCAGGTCATTCTCCACGGAGCCGACAGAAACCGCGCCCGAATCCTCATCGGGCCCGACGGGCGCGTCATGGCGGCGCTGCCCCGTCTCCTCGGCGCCGGATACGTCGGCCTGCTGGGCCACGCCTCGCGCTTGACGAGCGCGCGCTCGGGCCGCTAGCTGCCGGGCCAGCCCTTGAGCCGGCGGCGCGTGCGGGCCCGGGTCATGCGCATCATGGCGTCGGCGCCTATCCGCAACGAATTCCCAAACGGCGGGGCCGCACTTCCGGTGACGCTGAACGGCAGATCGTTTCCCACCACGGAGCGTTGGTGGCTGAACGTGTCGAAGCCGGCCTTGCCGTGGTAGGCGCCCATTCCGCTGCGGCCCACCCCACCGAACGGCGCCGCCGACGGAATCATTTGGGCGGCAAAGTCGTTGCGGGCAACACCACCGCTGCGGGTGCTGCGCACGAAGGTGCGGAAGTGGGCATCATCGGGCCCATACCAGTAGGCCACCAGCGGGGCCGGGCGCTGATTGATGTAGTCGATGGCCTCGGTGAGCCGGGAATATCCCTTGACCACCAGAACCGGGCCGAAGATCTCCTCGTCGGCGATCTTCATGCGGTCGTCGATATCGCGGACGATGGTGGGGGCGATCTTGCGGGTGGCGCGGTCAGGCAATAGCTCCCCGTCCGGCGCGACGGCTTCCACGCTGGCGCCGTTGGCCCGCGCGTCCTCGATCAGCCCGACGACTCGGTCGAAATTTGCCTCATTGACGGCCGAACAGTAGTCGTCGTTGGAAATGATGCTGGGGAACATGCCACGCAGGGTGTCTCGCGCGGTGTCGACGAACGTGTCCATTTGATCGGCGGGCACGAACACATAATCGGGGCACACGCAGACCTGGCCGCCGTTGACCATGCGTCCCTGCGCGATCCGGGCCGCCGATCGACGAACGTTGGCGCCGGGTCCGACGACGACGGGGTTTTTGCCGCCCAACTCCAGCGTCACCGGAACCAGGTTCTGCGCGGCCGCCCGTTGCACCAGCGTGCCCACTGACGGCGAGCCGGTGAAGAACAGATGATCGAACGGCAGCGACGCGAAAAGGGCAGCCACGTCCGGGCCACCGGTGACGATATCGAGTTCGGCCTGGTCGAAGTACTTGGGTGCCGTCGCCTTCATCAGGTCCGCGGTGTTGGAGGTGATCTCCGACATCTTGATCATCACCCGGTTGCCGGCCGCGAACGCGGTCGCCGCCGGGAGGACGACGAGGTTGAGTGGAAAGTTCCACGGACCGATGATTCCCACCACCCCGAGCGGGGATGGCTGCACTTCGGCTCGCAGGCCGCCCAGCCGCGACACTCGCATCAGCTTGGTTGCCCGCATCCATTGTGTGACATGGGATCTCGTGTGCTCAATGACCGAGATCATGCCGATGACCTCGGTGAACAACGTCGCCGCCTTGGATCGGGTGCCGAAATCGGCGGCCATGGCATCGACGAACGCGTCGGTGTTGTCAAGGACGAGCGCCATCAGCCGGTCGATGCGGTTGCGCCGGACAGCAGCGCTGGGCGGTCCGTCCTCCATGAAGGCTTGTCGCTGTCGATCCACGATCGCGCCCAGCGCAACCCGCTGCTGTTCCGCCATGTTATTGATGCGTTCAGCGTCGTTAGCGCGTTCATCGAGTGTGCTCATGACCCACCTTTTCGCGGAGAACTGCGGTCACGCCCATATTGCCTACTGTAATAATTACAGTACGATCTTACGCAAGGACTGCCCGTTCGCGTCGAGGTGCTTGGAGATCAGGTGACGACCCACGTTGACAAGCCCGGTCACGAAGCCGCCAACACCGGCGACCAAACCGTTAGCCTGCGTGACCCCTACCCATTCTTTGCCCACAAGCGCCAGGTCGCCGGTGTCTTCCGCGGCACCGTCATGGACTATTCCAAGACCCCCGAGTCCATGCGGCCCAAAAACGAGTACTCCGCGGTTTCGTTCGACGCGGTGAACAAAGTGTTTCGCGATGGGCGGGTATTCACCTCCAAGCCATACGACAAGACAATCGGCCTATTCATGGGTCCAACCATCCTGGCGATGGATGGGAAGAAGCATCGCGACCATCGCAACCTGGTGTCGGCGGCATTCAAGTCCAAAGCGCTGGCCCGGTGGGAGCCCGCCATCGTGCGGCCGATCTGCAACAGGCTGATCGACGAATTCATCGACACCGGCGAAGCCGACCTGGTCCGGAATTTCACTTTCGAATTTCCCACCCGCATCATCGCCGAACTACTGGGCCTGCCGGACGAAGACCTGCCGATGTTCCGTAAGCGCGCCGTGGAATTGATCAGTTACCACGTCAACTACGAACGTGCCTTCGAGGCGTCCGCGGCGCTCAAGGATTACTTCCTCGAGCAGATCGAGAAGCGTAAATCCAAGCCCACCGACGACATCATCGGCGATCTGGTCAGCGCCGAAATCGATGGCGAAAAGCTCAACGACGAAGCCATCTATTCCTTTCTGCGACTGCTGCTGCCCGCCGGGCTGGAAACCACCTATCGGTCCTCGGGAAACCTGCTGTACCTGCTGCTCACCCATCCCGACCAGTTCGCCGCCCTGCAAGAAGACCGCGAGCTGATCCCGCAGGCGATCGAGGAGGGGTTGCGCGTCGAGACGCCGCTGACCACCGTGCAACGATTCACCACCGAAGAGGTTGAGCTGGAAGGGGTTTCGATCCCAGCTCGCGCGGTGATCGGCGTGTGTATGGGTTCGGCGAACCGGGACGAGCAGCGCTGGGAGCGCTCCGAAGAGTTCGACATCTTCCGCAAGCACGTGCCGCACATCTCCTTCGCCGCCGGTGAGCACACCTGTCTGGGTCTGCACCTGGCGCGGCTGGAAACCCGCGTGGCACTCGAGTGCCTACTGAGTCGCGTGACCAACGTCAACCTGGTGACCGACGACGATCCGCACATCCACGGTCAGCCCTTCCGTTCGCCCACTGCCATGCCGGTCACATTCGACGCCAAGTAACGTCCGGCGTAGGAAAGATGTGAACGATCCGAGATTTCCGGTCAGAAGAGGGCTGAATTGGTCAAAGTAATGGCGGGCTTTCGAGTCCTTGAGCTTGCGCAGTTCACGTTCGTCCCGGCAGCCGGAGCCATCCTGGCCGACTGGGGCGCGGACGTGCTCAAAGTCGAGCACCCGTTGCGCGGGGATACCCAACGCGGGTTCATCAACATGGGCGGCATCCAGCTCGACCCGGAGCGGCATCCGCTGATGGAGCACCCCAATCGGGGCAAGCGCAGCGTCGGGATCGACATCTCCACACCGGGCGGCCAGGAAGTTATCTACGAGCTGGCCAAGACCGCCGACGTCTTCCTGACCAATTACATGCCCTCGGTGCGGCAGAAGAACAAATTCGACATCGAACACATCCGCGCGGTTAACCCGAACATCGTCTATGCCCGAGGCTCGGCATACGGCGACAAGGGGGCCGAACGCGACGTCGGCGGCTACGACGGGACAGCTTTCTGGACCCGCAGCGGCGTGGGCTACGCGCTGACCCCCGAAGAGCTGGGCGCACCACTGTCACAGGGCATTCCCGCCTTTGGTGACTCCATCGGTGGCATGTTCATTGCCGGAGGCATCTCGGCTGCGCTGCTGCATCGGGAGCGAACCGGCGAGGCCCTGGAGCTTGACGTGTCATTGCTGAGCACCGCATGGTGGGCGGCGGGCGCGAGCGTGACGCAAGGCATGGAGACCGGCCAGGTGATGCGCACCCCGATGCCGGGATCTGCCGGCCCGACGGTGAATCCCTTCATGGGTAACTATCAGGCGTCCGATGGCGGCACGATCAACCTGTGCATCATCAGCCCGACCGGCTACATCCGCGATACTTTCGAGCACCTCGGCATCCCCGAGGCGGCCGACGACGCGCGCTTTTCCGAAGTGCTCCCGTTGATTCAAAACGCCGATGCGGCCGCGGAATTGATTGCGAAGGCCATCGCCGGCAAGCCTTTTGACTACTGGCGGCAGCACCTGAGAACGATGAGAGGCCAGTGGGCGCCGTTCCAGAGCCTCATCGACCTGGCCGACGACGAGCAGGCCATTGCCAACGACATGATCGTCGAAGTCGAGGTCGCCGCGGGCGGGAAGCCGTTCCGCGTCGTGCGCGGGCCGGTCCAGTTCAATCATGAACCGTTGGTCACGACCAGGGCGCCGCAAGCCTCCGAGCACACCGAGCTCGTTCTGATGGAGATCGGAATGGATTGGGACCGCATCGAAGAACTCAAAGAATCGGGAGCTATTGCGTGAATCGCGCCGGCGACGATGCAGCGTGGAGCAATGAGGAGGAGCGGCACTTATGAATGACGTTGCGATCATCGGCGTAGGTTTGCACCCGTTCGGTCGCTTCGAGGGCAAGTCCGCCATGGAGATGGGCGTTGACGCGATCTTCGCCGCCGTCGCCGATGCCGGTATTGCCTGGAAGGATGTCCAGTTCGCCACCGGCGGTAGCTGGACGGTGGCCAATCCGGACGCCATCGTCGCCATGGTCGGTCTTACCGGCATCCCGTTCACCAATGTGTTCAACGCGTGCGCGACGGCGGCCAGCGCGGCCAAGGCCTGTGCCGACGGGATCCGGTTGGGCGATTATGACATCGGCATCGCCATCGGCCTGGACAAGCACCCGCGCGGGGCGTTCACCGAAGATCCGGCGCTGGTCGGCATGCCGAGCTGGTATGCGGAGAACGGGCAGTATCTGACCACTCAGTTCTTCGGCATGAAGGCGAACCGTTATTTGCACGACCACAACATCTCTCACGAGACGCTCGCCAAGGTCGCCGCCAAGAATTTTCGCAACGGAGCGTTGAATCCGAACGCATTTCGCCGCAAACCGATGTCCGAAGAGGACATCCTCAACTCGCCGATACTGAACTACCCGCTGACCCAGTACATGTTCTGCGCACCCGATGAAGGCGCCGCGGCGGTGGTGATGTGCCGGGCCGATATCGCGCACCGCTACACGTCCAAGCCGGTGTATCTGCGCGCGGTGGAGGTCCGCACCCGCCGCTACGGCGCCTACGAGGTCAACACCACCTTCGCGCCGGTCGAAGAAGACCTCGCGCCGACCGTATACGCCGCGCGTGCCGCGTTCGAGAAAGCCGGCGTCGCTCCGGCCGACGTCGATGTGATCCAGCTGCAGGACACCGATGCCGGTGCCGAGATCATCCACATGGCCGAGTGCGGGTTTTGCGCGCACGGTGACCAGGAGAAGCTGCTGGCCGATGGTGCCACCGAGATCGGCGGCCCGATGCCGGTCAACACCGATGGAGGCCTGATCGCCAACGGCGAGCCGATCGGCGCCTCCGGACTACGCCAAATCCATGAAATCGTTCGCCAACTGCGCGGTGAGGCGGGCGATCGTCAGGTGCCCGGTAATCCGAAGGTCGGGTTCACCCAGCTCTACGGCGCCCCCGGCACAGCCGCGGCGACCATCCTGACCACCTGACCTCGGCGCGCAGACGCAACATCCTCAATTCGCTCAATTTACCGGGGCGCCGGTTTTCGATGCCGACCAGCACATGTACGAAACGCCCGACTCGTTGACGAAGTATCTGCCGGAGAAGTATTCGAGGGCGGTCCAGTTCGCCCAGTTTGGGCGGCAGACCCGCATCGTGATCAACAACAAGGTCACCGACTTCATCCCGAACCCGACCTTCGAACGAGTCGCCGCGCCAGGCGCACACGAAAAGTTCTTCGCCGGCGAGAACACCGAGGGCCTCACGCTGCGAGACATGCAGGGACCGGCGATCGCGGCGCCTGCCGCGACGCGCTACCCGGTCGACCGGATAGCCGAACTCGACCGCCAAGGCGTCGTGGAGGCCCTCAACTACCCCACTTTGGCCAGTCTGGTCGAGCACTCCTCGGCCGACGATCCCGAATTGACAATCGCGATCATTCACGCGTTGAACCAATGGATGCTCGAACACTGGACCTACAACTACGAAGACCGCGTATTCTCAACGCCCATCATCAATCTGTCCGAGGTCGACGCCGCCCAACGCGAACTCGAGTATCTCCTGGACAACGGCGCTCGAGTCGCGTTGATCAAGCCCGGCCCCGGTGAACGGCATCCGCGGCTAGCGGTCGCCTGCGCTGCCCGAATTCGACCCGTTCTGGCGTGATGTAGAGGCCGCGGAACTGCCGATCGTGCTGCACGCCAGCTATCCGCCGCTCGACGACTACATCGCCAAATGGGAACCGCCCCATACCCAGAGCTTCATGGCCCAGAGCGCATTCCGCTGGATGGCGCTGGGCCATCGCGAAATTGCCGACATGATCACCAGCCTGATTTGTCACGGGACGCTGACGCGCTTCCCCAAGCTGCGCATCGCCAGCGTCGAGAACGGCAGTTCCTGGATCTTCCCACTGTTCAAAGACTTTGAAGATCTTTATAAGAAGATGTCGCAGAACTTCCCCGAGCATCCACACGATGTGTTCCGCCGGAATATCTGGGTGAGCCCGTTCTGGGAAGGCAGTGTGGCCGACGTCGTCAAAACCCTCGGCTGGGACCGGGTGCTGTTCGGCTCCGATTATCCGCACCCCGAGGGGCTGGCCGAGCCAAACGGGTTCTGGAAGTACGCCGAGGGCATGGAGGAGCGGCACACGTACGACTTCATGGGCGACAACGCGCGCCGCTTCATGGGGCTGCCGATCGCCAACCCCGACCCGAGCGCCGTCAACCCGCCGGCACTCGCCAACGCCTGAGCGCGAAGCGACAACCTGACAGCAAAAGGCGTATGGCCTAGGTAATCCGAATGGCGGATTCGACCTCGTCGACCGTGAGCTCTTTGGTGCAAAAGAACCAGTCTTCGCACTCAGCGTTCTCACTGGGCTGATCCATGCGCTCTTGTGCAGCGCCGGAGGAGCCGGGAGCGGGCAGAATTACCGGTTCGCCGGGCCGCCAGTCGGCCGGAGTTGCGACGCCGAAATGATCTGCTGTCTGGAGTCCCTTGATGACACGCAGCAATTCGTCGAAGTTGCGTCCCAGGCTTAGCGGGTAGTAAATGATCGCACGAATCGTGCCTTTGGGGTCGATGACGAAAACCGCCCGTACCGCCTTGGTCGAGTCTTCGCCGGGCATGATCATTCCGTATCGTTTGGCGACATCCATTGATATATCATCGATTACCGGGTAGTTGACTTCGACGTCTTTGAGGTCACGGAAGGCAATCTTGTCTTTGATAGTTCGTAGCCAGGCGATGTGGCTGTAGAGCCCATCGACCGAGAGTCCCACCAGTTCGGTGTTGTAGGCAAGGAACTCTTGCTGCATCGAGGCAAAGGTCATGAGCTCGGTTGTGCAGACGGGGGTGAAGTCGGCTGGGTGTGAGAACAGGATGACCCATTTGCCGTTGTAGTCGCCAGGGAAGTTGATTTCGCCTTGAGTGGTCTGGGCGGTGAACTCAGGGGCGGGGTCGCCGATTCGCGGCATGGGTGTTGTCGCGGCGGCTAATTCTGTACTCGTGGTCATGACGAACTTTCCTTCCTCAAGCAATTCTCAACTCGCATGTGTCGGACGGGGTCTAACTACTAGCCGAAGCCGCGGCCCGTGACCTTGTCTCTACGTTGCAGGATGCACCTGATCCGCGTCGCGGCCTAGGGCCGATGGGCATCAGGCAGCGGGCCGCTAGTCCTTTGTGCGTGAACAGTCCTTCGCAATTCACCGATTTGCGCGGACCGGGAAATGGCAGCGGCAGCCCGTGCACACCGCTGCGGATCGCTGTTATGGATGGCGTCGGCATCCGCTGTTTGATCTTCGTCAGACCCATCGCGTCGCCAATTAGCGTTGCGTGGGCCTCGCCGAGAGCGGTGAGGCGCTCCTGCAGTTCCGTGTTCGCATTCACGAGATACTCGTCGCTTTCTTGAGCTTCGTGGAGTTAAGCGGTCAGCTCCATCTGCTTTCGGTACATCGCTGGATGAATGTAGTTGGTGTAGGACGTATTTTCAGCGATCAACCAGTGTGCCAGGCTGATCAGCTGCTGCATGGTGTGCTCGTTCGCGATGTCGCCAGGCATGGCAAGCCCTCCTGTTTCTTCTGGTGTCGGCGCTGTGGCTTTGCGATACGAACCTTTGCCGGGTGCGGCGGGAATGCGTTATTTGGCGGTGTTATCGCAGGTGCATCGTTGGCCGGCGGGCACCGATTTCATGACAGAGTCGGCGTGCTGGCCACAGCCCGCCCACGTGATCTTGCCGCAGCGACGGCAGCGCACTGGATAGCACATAATTGCTCTCGGCTCGTGGGTCGAATTCGTTACGCCGTTACGCCGTTGCAGCCGCTTTGCGCTGCGCGATCTTGGCGCGCACTTTGGCCATGTCGAGACCCTTGATTTGGCCGATCAAGTCTTCCAGCACCGCTGGGCGCATCGCCCCGGCCTGGCTGTATACCAGGATCCCCTCACGAAACGCCAGGATAGTTGGGATGGAGCGGATACCGACGGTGGCGGCAAGCTCGCGCTCTGCATCGGTATCAACTTTGGCGTGAACGATCTCGGCGTGGTCCTGCGCTGACTTTTCGAAGACTGGCGCGAAGGCCCGACACGGGCCGCACCGCGCGGCCCAGAAGTCGACCAGCACGATCGGATTTGCCAGAATTGTCGCTTCGAAATCCGCAGCGGTGAGGGTCTTTACAGGCGTCGTCACGGGCATTGTGTGTCTCCTTTCAGACTTGCAGCACCGGCATGACCCAGGCTGCGATCAAGTTCGTGCCGGTGCCGGAAGGCTCCGAGCTGAGTCGTGGTGGATTCCGAGCGGCCGTTGTCGTACTCATTGGGCTGATTGGGACGATCCCGCAGCCTCGGCGGCGTCGGCGAATTCGCAGAAGGCATCGTAAGCGCGAGCACCGTAGATCGTGGCTGGTCCGCCGTGCATGAGGATGCTTACACCGATGGCCTCGGCCGCTTCTTCTTTGGAAGCTCCGGCACGAACTGCCCCCTGAGCGTGTGAGGCGATACAGCCGTCACACCCGGCTACCACCCCGATGGCCACAGCGATCAGTTCCTTGATCTTTTTGTCTAATGCCCCCGAGGTCAGCGCGCCATTGCTCATCTCGGTGAAACCGCGGTACACCTCCGGGATCATCTTGCGCAACGCGCGATGCTGCGGGTTGAGGTCGTTCAGTACATCGTGGTAGTGGTTGTGTCCGCTCATACCCTATATAATACATATACCCCTATGGGTATTCCACTTTGGGCGGAAAAGTCGCGAAGGCTTGCCGGCCACCTTGTGAGATATACCCGTGGGGGTAGCCTGGAAGGCGGGGAGCGTATCCCCGGTCGCAAAGCGGTCCCTGACCTAAACCAGCCGGCCCACAACGGAATATCGATACCGGGGAAAACACTAGGAGTAGCAATGAGCATAGGTCTAAGCACGAAGCTGAAGAGCACGTTCGAGGACGCGGTTGAACGGACCACGCGAGCCCTGGCCGAGCAGGGCTTCGGCGTGCTGACCAAGATCGATGTCAAGGCCACACTGAAGCAGAAGCTAGACGCCGACATGGAGGACTACCTGATCCTTGGTGCCTGCAATCCGACACTGGCACAACGCGCTCTGGATGTGGACCGGCAGATCGGCCAGTTATTGCCGTGCAACGTCGTGGTGCGAACCGATCCGGACGGTCAGGGTGACACGGTCCTGGTTGAGGCCATGGACCCCCAAGTCATGATCCAGGTTACGGGCCAGGCGGGAGCGCTAAAGGCAATCTCCGATGAAGCGTCCGCAAAACTGCAAGCCGCGATCAACACACTGAGCCAAACCGTCCGGACAGAATAACCCGATGCAGGACGGCCCGAAGCCTCAACGGTTCGCGAGCCCAGCAAACCCCAGCGCCTGCTTCCGGCAATCCCGCACCGGGACAATCGAATACGACGGCAGCCAACTCGGGCGTGAGGAGGTGGTTGGGTAGGCTTTCTCGGCGCGAGCGCTGGCCGCCCGCATCTGCCCGGCATGACAAAGCACGCCGTGAAACTGCCGGGTTGCGACGTTGTACCTGGCTGTACCCACGACGGCCCAGGTGACTCGGAAATGACGATATCCCGAACGCCGATTGGAAACTGAGACGTAAGTTCCTTCATCGGCTTCTTGGGTTAGGGCTGCAGCGTGCTCGGTGCCGTCGTCGCCAGCGACGGACCTGGACCCATCCGTCGGCTCGGACCCATTTCCGGGGCTGTCATCCTGCCGCCTGAGCCCATCATCGGACACGTGCCCGTCACGCCGCCGGAACCGTGGGAAGCGCCATCAGGGTGCCAGCCAAAGTGGTCGCTTGAGGACCAGCCGAACAAGGTCCCCGAGAAGAAGATCACTGCCGAGACGAACACCACGCCAGCGATGATGCCCACCCCGCCAAGACTTGACCGAGCCGACCAAGGGGGGCATATCGGT
>Ga0182030_10025325_pt1 | contig 10821 bp, 3 predicted proteins | sample 812S3MmetaG_FD_121299 | JGI IMG/M metagenome (GOLD analysis project Ga0182030, IMG submission 121299) | Permafrost microbial communities from Stordalen Mire, Sweden - 812S3M metaG (Illumina Assembly) | ecosystem: Environmental > Terrestrial > Soil > Wetlands > Permafrost | place: Sweden... | reverse complement strand
TGCCCGTCCGATATCGCGGCCTGAGGCCGGAGCCAAATAAAACTCCCAGGAAAGGAATACCAAAGGCAAGAATGCCCGTGGCAGAGTGCCCGCTCTTAGAAGCCATTAGGCCCGTGGTGTTTACCGTCAGGGTTGCACTACCTGCTCCATTGAGCGGTATGCTCAACGAGGATGGAGTCACCGTGCAAGCGGGCGACGAGGCTGACGCCGGCTGGACCGAACAGGTAAGGTTGACCGTATCCATAAAACCATTCAGGGTTCCTATAGTGATAGCCGCTACCCCCTGGCTCCCGACCGAGACGACCCCTAATGACGTAGGAGCTACCGTCATGGTGAAGTCTGGTTGGGGCGGGGGAGCGCTGTTGGACAGGAAAGTATAGTCAACGGTTTGGTTCGAGTTCATCAAGAGGACGCAAAGGCCGGTGCCTGTACACGCGAGGTTTGCACTCCAACCGTAGAAGTAAGAGCCAGGGTCAGCCGTCGCCGTCAAGGTTACCTGCGTGCCCTGCGCAAAATCGAAATTGCACACCTGCCCTCCGGTCCCGCAAATAATGCCCGCTGGAGAGCTGGTAATGGTGCCAGTTCCTGGGAGCGAGCCGATTACGCCCGCTCCTTGAACGGAGAGGCTGTAAAGCTGGGTCACTGGAGTGAAGGTTGCAGTCACATTGGCATTGTTGTTGAGCTGAATTTGGCAGGTGAGATTCATGCCGCAACTGCCCGCGGCCCCGCCCCAGCCGCCGAATCCGTCATCGACCGGCGTCGCCGTAAGCGTTATCAGGGTCCCATTGGCGAAGCTGGCGGTGCAAACTCCCGGATCGTTGGGATTGTCTGAGCATTGATCAATACCGGGGGGGACGCTGTTGACGGATCCTTCTGCCCCACTCGGCCCTCCGCTTACCGTCACGGTAAGCACGGAAGAGGTAGGTGGTACCACGTTCAGCACAGCGATATACGCATCAGGACAAAGAACCTGATTTCCACCGATCGTGCAGTTTTGTGTGCTTCCGATAGAGCCCTGATAGGGGTTCTGCGTAGGGAAATTGGTAGAGTTTGTGTCTCCAGTGACGTATACATTCTGCTCGGAATCGACGGCAATGGAGCCGCCGATCATGTCTTCATCTCCCGAGCCGCCCAGGAATGTAGAGAAGGTCAAGGTGCTCCCAGATGCGCTAAGTGCACTGACGAAGGCGTCGTTTCCTCCTCCAATCGTGCTTTGCGTCGGGAACTGTAGCGGAAAATCGGGCGAATTGGTCCGGCCAGTCACGTAGACGTTGCTGTTATCGTCGATCACAACCCCCAATCCTACGTCGGTGCCGCTCCCGCCAAGGTAAGTGGAGAACGCCAGTGCAGTACCCGTGGGATTCAGTTTCGAGATGAACGCATTTTGCAGGCCGTTCAGCGTGCCTTGCAGAGGAGTCTCCAGCTTAAAATCGCTGGACGAAGTCTGCCCCGTGATATACGCGTTACCCGCTAGATCAGCCGCAATGGTGAATGCGCCGTCCTTACCACTTCCCCCGAGAAACGTGGAGTAGATGTAGTTGGGCGCCAAGCCGATGGCGTTGCAAGGGGCGTCTTGGTAGTTGCAGATTACCGTCACGAAGGCGTCATCCTGGCCTCCATTGCAATTGCCGTCCGTCCCGCAAGTGGGCTGAATCACACCCGGGGTGGTGTAGAACGAAGGCGGGGATGAACTGCCGCCGCTGTTCGTTCCTCCGCTGATATAAATGTGGTGGAACGTGCTGTCCTGGTTGTCAAGAGCAATACCTGCCGCGTAATCCTGGTTGCCACCACCCAGATACGTCGAGAAGTAGAACCCTGATAAATCGGGGTATAGCTCAGCCACAAACCCATCGGAGGCGCCTGAGCCATTCCCCATATTGAGTTGAGTTTCGTTAAACAGCGGGGAGCTGATTGGGAAGCTCTGCGATGTAGTTTGGCCAGCGACATAGACGTACCCAATGCCCGCATTGTCGAAAGTTATAGCCAGCCCGGAATCAACGGCTTCCCCTCCGAGATAAGTTGAAGACATGCTCAAGTTGCCGGTAGCGTAGTCCACTATAAAAACGAAACCGTTCTGAGTTCCGGCCAGGAATATCTGGTTAACAAACGCAGGAAAATCTGGCGACGTAGTGAAACCGGTAACAAAGACTCCCGGGTTAAAACCTCCTGGATTCACCGCGATACTGGTGCCGACATCGTCTCCACTGCCGCCCACGAGAGTGGAATACTTAAGCTGGCCGCTGGAATTGAAAGCGGTGACGAAAACGTCCAGGCCGCCTGAATAGGTAACGCCTCCGCCGGTGTTGGGGAAATTTGGCGAGCTTGTGCCACCTGTGATGTAAGTATTCCCGCCGCCGTCCGTCGCTATTCCCAGACCCTCGTCTTGGGCAGTCCCTCCCAGATAGGTGGCATAGGTTACTGAGGGATCAATGATCAATCGCCGGCGACGGTCATAGGAACCCAGTGCCAGTTGAATCTCGCCATGCTTCCGCTGGACAAATCGCGCGTCAACTAAAGTTCGCTCTCCATTAACGCCCACCTGGTAAGCTAACGGCCGATGCATCTTCAGGTCGCCGGCTGGCGATGACATCACCAAGTCCCCGGAAGCCTCAAGCTCGATAGCTTGCGCTCCTTCGAAAGCCATCTTGATTTGCCTCGGGTCGGAACCCGGGCTAAGCAGAAAGTCAAATTCAAGATCTTTCTCTGCGCCACGAAATGCAACGTCGATTCCGGGATAGACCTGGTGTGATTCCACCCGTGAGTACAGAGGAACCCCAGTGGCCCACTTTCTATTGTCGCGGCCCACAAAATAGTTCTTCGTTCCAGGAAGCCGATCGCTTGCTGAAAATGCTGGTGCCGGATCAGCGCCAACGAACCGCATTGCAACCGAGGTCCAGACCGATGGCTTACGCACCTGTTGTGCTGCACCTTGCTGGACAATCGACTTCAAAGTCGTGGGCAGCTCCGTGCTGACCGGCATTGCAAACACGGCCTCCGAGGACGTGAGGAATAGCGTGTACTGACTTCCTCGCGCCGCGTACTTTACTGCCGGATCCATTTGACCCTTGTTAAGCTCGAACCCCAGCGGAAGTCCCGCCATACTTATGGCGGTTTCCGATTTAGTAGCCCCCGTCGTCGGAGTTGCATGGGCTTGCTGACTCTGTCTCTCAATTGACTGAGCTACCATGGCAGCCGGAAGCGCCGTAGTTACTAGTCCAATAGCGATCACGGCCGCGAGATGGCCAAGCCAGCCGGGCACAATGCGCCCGCCCGGAAGTAGAAGGCTTCTAGGGTTCGACTTCATATAGGTAGTCTATCCGCGTATTAAATGCCACAAGGTGTGACGGCAATATGAACGTACCGTCAATGCTGGATGAATTATTGACAATGGCACCAGCTGTAGTTCATCGTCTCTGCGTTAGCAACCTGCTTATAACTTCTTTGGCAAGGGCACTGAAGCGCCGCTAGGATTGCGACACTATGGTATTGCGGCGATAAATTAACACTCTCGTCATCAAATCGTCACACATTCTATTGATACTTGCTGCCGAAGCCCAACACACTCTGCATCTACGGCTGTCGGTTGCTGCCCCGCGACAACATCCGACGGCCCGAATCAACCAACTGAATCCTCTCGCATTAGATGAAAGGAAGGACATCGATGGCAAAGCTGAAGTTTATTCTTGCCGGTCTGTCGCTATGTGCGACTGTGCTGCTTGCCTCAAACTCGTATGCTCAGCCAACCATTTTGTACAATGCCGCTGGGTCGTCAGCCCAGTTCAATACGTGGGCGTTTGCCGCATCCCTGACAAGTCCGGCAATTTGCGGTACACGCAACTGGACGAAGACCAACGGCGCAGTTGTTCACGATAGCCGTAGCTCTTCCATCCCGGACAACAAAGGGAACATCTGGGTCGTTTGGGACAACGACAACAATCCAACCACGATCTGCGCTTACGTAAGTGTCGACTCCGGCGTTGGCGTGCGCGCGTTCTTCGCGGTACCGACATGCGTCAACAACCTGGCCAGCTCGGACAACGGATCGTCTGGCGACAACCTGGTTCCTTCTCCGATGCGGCCTGACGTGCCCCTTCCCAACGCGGTTTACACCGCCCTGACGGGAGCAGCCTTCAACGTCGGGATGACTGACATCCGCCCAGAGGATGCTTTGTTTGCCACCAATCGCGCCCTGGCTCCCTTGACCCAGAACCGCTCTGGCTTGGGCTATGGACCGCCGCCTATCGGTCAGCCTATCCTCAGCGCCTTCAGCAGCAAGAGCGCCGTTCCGGTCCAGTTTGCGCTCAGCGGCAACGACCCGATTTCGGGGCTGCCGATCACGTTTAGCTATGCCACCGCCGATGTTGGCGCTTCTCCCGTAGTCGTCGCTGTCAACAAGACGGAAGCGGGCCTGGGACACCTTGGTACGCTGATCTTCGTCAACGTCCCCCGCTTCGTACTGGCGTGGGCACAGAATGGAAATCTGACCCGTACGCGCGACCTGTTTAATTACAACGGCCTTGCCTCTTACCCCCTGCATGTGCTGTTGCGTGAGCCGATATCTGGTACCTACAACACCATGGAGTGGGACGTTACTCGTAGCCTGGAAGTCGGCAGCTCTCAGGAAAACAACGTGACCCCGCCCGCCGACAACCCGCTTAACCAAACCTACGCTACCGGTGGAACTCGCCAGCGCGTAATTGGAACCGGCGAAATGATTAATGAGCTGGGCGCCATACCGGACAGCTTGGGTTACTCCTTCTGGGGCTTTGGCAACTTCGCTCCGGTAATCAGCACCGTCAAGTACATCACCGTTGACGGCATTGATCCTATTCGGTCTACCTACGTCAACGGCACGCTGCCGCAGTGCACCAACCCGCCCTGCGTGGGTGCTCTGACTTTCCCGAACGTTAAGAACGGGACGTATCCCATCTGGTCAGTTTTGCGGTTCGTGACGGTGTCACCGATCCCGAGCGGCATTTATTCGCTCTACCAGGCGGCGATCACGGAAGCAACCCAGATTCCGGACTTTCTCCCTCTCACCAACCTGACCGTTTTCCGGTCTCACTACAATCAGTCCGGCGTGGCGGGCGCGAACGGGATCATTACTGGGCTGCCGGAAGCCGGCGGCGATATGGGCGGAGCCATCTTCAACATCCAGGCTGATAAAGATTACTATGCCGACACCGGCACGGAAATCCTTGGACAGATGGAGTAAGTTTCCTTCCACAGAAAGTCGTATGTAAATGAGGGGTGGCCAGACTATAGAGGTCTGGCCATCTCTCAGTTAGTCGTAAGCATAGCGCCGCGGACGGTCTTCACGCACATAAGCTTGCGACCTGAGAAAACTACAGAGAAACTACACTCGACTAGGAACAAACGCCTGCGATACAACCGGTCTTCAACATAATTCGCAGAAGGAGCCACGATGAGAGCAAAGATTCTTGCGATGGTTGGTTTGCTGTTGGTAAGTGCAAGTATGTTTGGTCAGGCAAAGACTGATAACGCTACAAAGCGGTTGCAACAACAAAAGGTGCGCCAGGACGGGGGAGAGTTCTGCATTGAGGATCCCATTCTGCCGACCGATGGGTCACCTGCGTCGGACTATGTGAGCACTGGTACAGGGCCAAACTATTATCTGGTTCATCTGAAGGCTGGGCACTCCTATAGCGCTGAGATGTGGGATCCCGCAGATATCCAGATAACCGGCACCGCCCAACTGGGGCTGGTGTCACCCAGCACTTGCGCTCCGGTCTCAGCTAGCAATTTCGTCTCGGTTGACCCGGATCTGAGCGCCACTTTCGGCGACAGAATTTCGTGGCACTTTGAGAACAACCACGACCTGGTGCTCAAGGCCAGCAGCCTGGATACTTCCGGCACTCTATACCAATATATGATTCGGGTCACCGACACCACGCTGTGGAACACCAACTGGAGTACATACTCCACTCTGGCTATGCAGTATGACTTCACCAATGTTACGGCGTCAACCCTCAGTGGCTACCTGACAGTTACCGACGTGACCGCCGGTGGCACGACCTACACCAGCTCGTTTTCAGTCCCAGCAGGACAGCAGGTAAGCAAGATTGTGGCTGCCACCGGAATCGCCTCCATTGGCCTTCAGGTTCCAGCTAACCACCAGGGCTATGCCAGCTTCGCATTCCTTGGACCGGCTGGTGCCATTGTGGCGGATGCCAATGTTATTAACAACACCGCCCCCAATGTTCCCATTGCCCCGGCGAAGTTTGAAGCCAGGTTCTTCCCACACTGAAAGGCTCCTTATAGCCACGGGAGGCGCTATCAGCTCAGCTTTGGCGTACACACTATTTTGTTCCACTATCAACGGATGCGTTGTATCGGAGTCAGTAAACTATGAGGTGGCCGACTTGTATATTATTCCCGATATGTTGGGGCCTTCTTAGTGGCGTTGCACTTCCAGCCCAACAAAGGCCGAGCAATTCGCCTGCTCCTCCGGCCCAGCGGATCGACTTTGGCAGTCCTCCCCCTTCGATCTACGGCCCGGAAGACTTGAGCTCCTTGTCACTCGGTGCCAGCAAACTTCAGCCCGCCGACCCCGCCGTAGGGGAAAAAGACAGCTATCCGGAATTCACGCGCGAGCTCCTTCGGGTTCAGTGGAGAATGGATGACCCAATTGACGTGTATGTGATCAAGCCTCGCAGCGCCGCAAAGGTTCCCGCAATCTTATATCTCTATACCTATCCATCGGAAAACGACAGGTTTAGAGACAATGAATACTGCAAGCGGGTGACCGCCGATGGCTATGCCGCCATTGGATTTGTATCCGCGCTCAACGGGCAGCGCTACCATGATCGCCCTATGAAGGAATGGTTTGTAAGCCAACTGCCGGAGAGCCTTACCGAGTCGGTCCACGACGTGCAAATGATCCTTCGCTACCTTGCTCAGCGGGGCGATATCGATATGGGTCATGTCGGAATTTTTGGCCAGGGCTCAGGAGCGACCATAGCCATTCTGGCGGGTGCGGTTGAACCGCAGCTTCGGGCGGTGGAAGCTCTACAACCTTGGGGAGATTGGCCTACGTGGCTCGCGAAGTCGTCCCTGGTTCCGGAAACAGAGCGCGCCACCTACCTAACGCCGAAGTTCCTCGCCAGCGTTGCGCCGCTTGATCCCGTGCAGTGGTTGCCTCGCGTGCAAACGAAAAATGTGTGCCTTCAGTTTGTCCTGGATGACCCCATTACCCCGGCGGCCGTGGTTCAAAAGATCAAGGCCGCCGCGCCTTCTTCCGATCAGGTGCTCCAGTACGAAACCAAGCGCCAGCAGTACACCATTTTAAATGGCCGTACTTTCGACTGGATTAAAGACCAACTTCGACCTCCCGAGTCCCACTCCGAGAACTCACGAGCAGCCGACACGCACAATGCTCAGAATGAGAGTGTGCATTGAAGGCACGCGAAACTAAGTCCGGAGAAGCAGGGCCAAAACGATTAGCTTTCTTAATGGTCTTTGTCTTGTCCACATCCTTGTGGGCGGCCCCTCCTGAGCAGCCTGCCTCTATCTCCGGAACGGTGAGCGATCAGACCGGCGCAGTGGTTACGGGCGCGACGGTCACGGTCAGCGGCCCCGGCGGCGCGAAGTTGACCGCCACGTCCGACGGTCAAGGTAACTACAGCCTTAAGAATGTGCCGGCAGGAACATACAACTTTGAAGTGTCCGCCTCTGGGTTCAAGATATTTCGTTCTGAAAACCTGGCTTTGACCTCCGCCCAGGAACTCTCTCTTGATGTTTCCCTTGAGCCTGCGGGAGAGAGCACGAATGTCACGGTCCAGGAACACACTGCTTCCCAGGTTGAGACCGAGACTGCGGAGGTCTCGGGAACCATTACCCAGAAGGAACTTGTTACTCTCGGAACTAGCGGCCGCAACTTCACCCAACTCTTAACGCTTGCTCCAGGTGTTAGTAACCAGTCCAGTCAGGATGAAGCGAAATCTGGGGTGCTGGGCAGCGCGAAGTTCAGCGTCAATGGTGGCCGAGTGGAGTACAACTCCTTTGACGTAGATGGAAGCGACGTCATTAACGACGGAATAAACCTCCTCCATGGGCAGCCAGTACTTATCGTAACCCCCAGTCTGGATGCAATTAGCGAACTCAAAATCCTGACTTCTAATTACGGTGCGATGTACGGCAAGTCGGCCTCCGGCACGGTTCAGGCTACAACGAAATCAGGTACGTCAACCTTCCACGGAAATCTTTATGAATATTTCCGTAACGAGGTGCTTGATGCCCGCAACTATTTTGATCCGCCGGGCTCAGCTCCCAAGGACAGGCTTAACGATTTCGGGGGCACAATCGGCGGCCCGTTCTATATTCCGGGTATTTACCCGCGCAGCAAGAGCAAGACATATTTCTTCCTATCGGAGGAATTTCGTTACGAGGACGCACCTTGGACTGTGCCATTCAATCAGGCCGTGCCATCCAATGCGGAGCGGGCCGGCATCTTTAATGACGTGTGCCCGACCAGCGGCGCCACGTCTAACGGCGGTGGCTTCGTTTTTAAGCAAAGCGCCTACCCCGACTGCCCGATTTATAACGCAACAGGTATTGCAGGCAGCGTGGTGGGATATCCGGGGAACGTCGTTCCTGTTACTTCGTTTGCAACTGCAATCCTGAACACTGGCTTAATTCCTCAAGCGAACTCCACAACCGGGTGTAACTCGACAATCGGTTCCTGCTACATAAACATTGTCTCGCCGCCTTCCTACTCGCACCAAGACCTGTTCCGTATAGATCAGGAAATCGGCTCCCGGCTGAGACTGATGTTCCGCTTGATTCACGATTCCGCAAACGCGACGATCCCGACACCACTGAATGGCTATCTTTACAATGTAGGCTATTCGCAGAACAGCTTCCCGACCGTCATGAATAGCCTGACGGACCCGGGCATCAACGTAGTCACGCAGTTGGACTGGACCATTTCGCCGTCTATGCTCAACAGCATTAGCTTTGGGTATACCAGCGAGAGCATCAGTTTGTCCGCAGTGCCGGCGCCTGGGGTAGACCTTGCACGGCCTTCTATCCTGGATGCTCCATGCACCACACCCGCTCCGGGCACGGGCTACACGACATGCCCAATGGGCGCAATTTTCAACAACGGCTTCGGAGGGAAAATTCCCGGTATCGTGATCGGTGGCACCAATGCCGCCTATGGCGGAGGCGGGTTTGGCGTAGACACCGGATACACGCCCTGGCACTATGCCAATCCTACTTATCAATTCCGCGATACTCTGAGCAAGTCCTTCGGCAGGCACACGGTGCAATTCGGAGCCCAGGCTTATCTGGCCCAAGATAACGAGCTGAGCGCGGCCACCGGCGCCAATACCGGCGATGTTCAAGGCATACTGTTCTATAACAACGTCAGCAGTCCGTTTACGACCGGCAATGCTTTCGCGGACTTTCTGATTGGCCCCACAAATTCACAGGGAAATACTCAGAACCATTCAGGCATTCAAAAGTACCAACAAGATAGTACCCAGCTTAATTACTACAACCGCTACACGGTAGTTGAGCCTTACGTGCAGGATGACTGGCGGGTGACGCCGCGCCTGACGGTGAACGCAGGACTGCGCATTAGCCTGTTTGGTCTTTGGCACGAGAAATACAACAATGCCTATAACTGGAGTCCGCAGGCCTTCAGCCAAGCTTTGGCTTCAACGGTTCTGGTGGATCCCACGACCGGGCATCTGGTTAGCAGCTCCACCTTACAGAACATCCCGCTCAATCTCAACAACCTGAACCCCGCCATCACCAACGGTCTTGTGCGCTGTGGTGTTAATGGGGTTCCCGACGGTTGCATGCAAGGGCATGTCTTCAATCCGGCGCCGCGAATCGGCTTTGCCTGGGACCCGACTGGATCGGGCAAGACCTCGATCCGCTCCGGCTATGGCATATTTTACGAACACGGCACCAGCTATGAAGCTAACACGGGATCGTTAATCGGAAGCGCTCCGCTGGTATTGACGATGACGCAATACCAGCCTTACACATTGGACTGCATCAACGGCGGCAGAGGCCAGACAGGCTGTCCTCTTGCCGGAGCATTCCCGATCAATGTGGTTGAGATTCCCAACCAGGTGAAGTGGCCTTACGTGCAGCAGTGGAGCCTGAGTATAGAGAGGCAGCTATCGAATGCCTTCGTTGGAACTGTGGCTTACGTAGGTAGTAAAGGGACGCACCTGGCCGCCGAAAGCCAAGTGAACCAGCTTAGCCCACTTGCGGCTTCGCAGAATCCCTTTGCTCCCGGCCAGCCGGTCACCCGCGCTATATGCAACACCTACAACGGTGGCAGCTTTCAAGTAAACAACACCACCGTTTCCAGTACCCAGCCGGCGTTCGTTAACCTGCTGGCAGCGTGCTTTGGCGAATTGCCGGGCACATTCTCGGTCGACCCCAACTCATTGCGCCAGTATGCCCCAGGTATCGGGCAGATATTCTCCATCCAGAACGCTGCGAACTCCACCTACAATGCATTCCAGGCTACGGTGCGAAGCACGAAGGGTCCGGTGACCATGGTTCTGGCCTATACCTATAGTCACTCGATCGACGATTCGTCCGACAGGTCCGACGCGAGCTTTGTGAACGCTTCCGACCTAGCCGCCAACACAGCCAGTTCGAACTTTGACCAGCGCCATCTACTCAATATCGGCTATGTGGTGCAACAGCCATTTCAAATGATCGCCAAGTTCTACAACAGTGTCTTCTACAAGGACGCTTGTTCGGGGTGCCAGAGCCAACCCAAAGCTAATGTACCGGCCAGTACTTCAGGACAGCCGGCCCACGGCGGACCCCACC
>Ga0182030_10025324_pt1 | contig 10822 bp, 14 predicted proteins | sample 812S3MmetaG_FD_121299 | JGI IMG/M metagenome (GOLD analysis project Ga0182030, IMG submission 121299) | Permafrost microbial communities from Stordalen Mire, Sweden - 812S3M metaG (Illumina Assembly) | ecosystem: Environmental > Terrestrial > Soil > Wetlands > Permafrost | place: Sweden... | reverse complement strand
CACGATAGACCCTTCGAAAACGCCATCAGCAAGTCGTTGAATAGTCTTACAGATTCGACATTGACCTCTGAAATTACCGGCAGAACCTACCGTATGTTATTGCACGGAAAGCGAGAGGACCCCGATATTCGATGAATCGCTTGTCGACGGCCTTTGGCATCTTGCGAATGGGCAGCATCGCGAGATATCCGGCGACGAAGCGGCGCAGTTCTTCGGACTCAGTCCAGACAGGTAGTTCCATTTGCTCAAAGCGACTGGCGATCTGGGGGTCGCATCGCATGACGTGCAGGGCCTCGTGAGTGCCTGCCGCCACGATAGAAATGCGCAGCTGATTGGCGAGATACTTGATGGCGTTGAGCGCGGCCCGCTGCTCGCGCGAAGTGCACGAGAGGAGGTGCTGAATTTCGTCGATGATCAGCATTCTCGGCGCGGCATGAGTGAGCATTTCAATCGCGGTATCTTCCAGTTCATGGAGACGCAACGAAGGTCTTGCGTTGATGTTGATGGTTCGGACGATTTCCGCATAGAGGCTGCGTATGACTGGAACCGGTGGCATCTGGGTGGCGACAATGGATTGCAGACCGACGCGCTTGGTGTTCTTGGGAGCATGATCGCGCTGAAACTTGGCCAACAGCATGGATTTGCCGGCGCCGCTGACGCCGTACAGCAGCAGGCACGGCATTCGAATGCGGGCGCGGGTCGCATGCAGCTGCGCAAGTCGGGAGAGGCCCGCATCGCCAGCCGGATACCCGACCCAGCGGTCCCGTTCAATGGCGAGGGCCCGAGCTGTCGGGACGATCCGACAGGTGGACTCCGGGGCCGCTCGGCGTCGCGCCTTCATTACCACTCCTCGCCGCTGTAGGGGATCGGATCCTTACTGTAATCTACCGGCTTGGCCTGACGCACCTTGGGTGTCGGTTTGGGCAGGTGGCTGCGACGCGCGGTTTGCCGTCGAGCTCGCCGGCTCTTGTGAGCCGCTTCATCCTCGAGCCGCCGTTGCGCCTCGGTGGTGGCAAAGATCTGATCCTCGGTGGGACGGCGCTCGCCCTGGCTTACCAAAATCGTGCGGGCACGTTCGAGTTCCGCCAACGTGATGGGCGGACGTCGTAGGTCAGCATAGGGAATATTCAGATACTCCGCCTGATCGGGAGAGGGTACAAAGACTCTCGACAGATCGCGCGGATCAAATCGCACGAGGATCCGCGTGCCCAGCGGAAAGAGTCGAGAAAGCAGCGGATCCCAATACCGGATGCGGCCGATCTGGAAGCCATCCTTGCGCACCCGGCGCACTTCCGCGGGCAGAAAATCCATCACGAACCGCGCCGGATCGGCAATGACTGATTGCATGCGGCGGGGCATTGCCTTCGCCCAGGCTTGGGCAGGAATGGCATGCAACCCACGATGAACCCGCAGGTGGTACCGGCCTGCAATCTCCATCGCCATCCAGCGTTCGAGCTCGGCCATCGTCATGGTGGCTTTGGCCTCGCTCGGGTAGGTGCCGCGTTGGGCCGGGTTGGACATCGTTGTGCCTGGCAGCCCATGGATGCGGCGCATCAATGTCCCCAAATACCGCTCGATATGGCCACCGAAGTGAGGACGACCCGGCGGTCGGAATTCCAAATTGATGCCATAGCGTTCGCAGCCCCGGCTCAGGGCCTGGCTGTGAAATTCTGAGCCGTTGTCGGAATGCAGAATCCGGGGCAGCCCATGCATCGGCCATTCCAGCTTTAGTCCACGTTCCTTGAGCCAGGTGTCCTTGGGCAATGCCACCATTGAGAGCACCAAGCCCACGGCGACAGCGGAGGGCGGATTCAGGCTCAGCACAAACCCCAGCACCACCCGCGTGGCGATATCGAAGGCGATCGTGACCCACGGCCGGCCCATCGATTCTCGGTGGATTTCGTCGACGACCATGATATCGACGAGCGTATGGTCGACCTGCACAATCGCCAAAGGCTGGTTGGTTCGAGGTGGCCCTTTCTCTGGGTCAGGGGCGCCCCTCTGGGCAGCCGCCTTGGCCAGGGTGGCCAAGCCTCGGTCCCGCAGACGATTCTCGACGCATTGACGGCTCGGCGCGCGGACCTTGGCTGCCTTGCAGCGCCGGGCGCACTCCTCGACAATCCAAGAAATGGGAAGTCTCTCGGTACGCACAGACCACGCATCAATGGTTGCGGCAATGATCTGTTCGATCGCAATCGCCAGTCGTCGATGGCCGAGGCGCGGACCCCGGTGGCGCGGTAGAAGTGAGACTGGGTTCGGGTTCTTGCGATACAGAGTCAGCCACCGTCGCACCGTCCGCGGCGTAACCTCGAACATGTTGGCCAAATTCTCAATCCGCGGGCCTATCGGTCCCGGTTTCTTATCGAGCATCTCCACGCCCCCGGCGTGCCACTGCGCCGAGAGCCAATCATCATCGGAGACAAACATCAGGTCGGTGACCGAGCTACGCTCCTGCATTTGCTCGATGCGGCAGGCACCGGCGTGCTGCACGCCCTTCGGCAGACGTGTCAGAAGTACCTCACCGGACGGCGGACGTTTCTTCACAAAGCCAGTATGGACGCCGAAACCAGTTTAGGACACCATTAAGAAGAAAATGGCGGGAAAAGCTGCGCATTGGGACATTTTGGGCAGAGGCCGCTTTTGAGGCCGCAACCGACGGGTAATACCGAAAAACCAAGCGTTATTGTCATTCCCGTCCGGCCGGTTTCGAGCTTGGCAGTTAGGACGCGCACTAAAAGAACTCACAGTGGAGCTGGCCGCCGCGGCGACCGTGGAGCGCTTTCAGAACCAGCGGGTGTATGTCGGGAAAGTTATTGAGCGTGGGGAAGCGCCGTACGAGCTGGATGCCAAGAACGAAAAGAGCTTCTACGTGAAGCTCGAAACGCCCAAGGGCGAGAAGGTCGTCTGGGGGGTGGATCTGAAGCGCGCTCTGGAAGAGGGCGGCATCCAGATTGGCAACGAAGTGGTGATCGCGAATCAGGGCCGCAAGCAGGTGCCAATCACGGTCAAGGATCGGAACGCCTCAGGAGCAGTTCTTAAGACCAGCACGATGGTGACTCACCGCAACACCTGGCGGATAGAAACGCTGGAGTCCCTGCGTGAGGAGGCGCTCGATCAGATCCGGGCCAAGGCGGCGCAGGCCGAACGCGTCCCGCTGGTGTCCGTGTACGACCGCGACGCCGCCCGCTCCGAATCCAGACCCGAGATCCGCATCGAGCACGCCCGGGACCAGGAGCGAAGTCGCTAAAGCCTATGGACGCTCTTCGAGTCGCCAGGGATCAGGAGTTGCCGGTCAGTCACCGGGCTAGCGAATCCCTCGTTACGGTGCGTTCGGCGTTCGCGCTGCCGCCGATTCGCCTGACGGACGGTGTGGTGGAGGGATTGAAATGGCTGGCGCTGGTGCTGATGACGCTCGATCACGTGGACAAGTATCTGCTGCGCGAAGGGGTGCGGCCGGTGTTTGCCATGGGCCGGTTGGCTTTTCCGCTCTTCGGGTTCGTGCTGGCCTTCAACCTGGCCCGACCCGACGCGCTCGAGCGGGGCCTATATAAAAGAGTGTTGGCGCGACTGGCCTTGGCAGGAGCGTTCTCCGAGATCCCCTTCATCGGGCTCGGTGGCCTCGCCTGGGGCTGGTACCCGCTCGACATCCTGGTCACCCTGATGGTTGCGACCTCAATCATCTGGCTGCTGGAGATCGGCGGCGGTTGGCGTCTGGCCCTCGCGCTCGTCCTGTTCCTCGTCGGGGGTGCCCTGGTCGAATTCTGGTGGCCAGGCATCGCGCTGTGTGTGGCGGCCTGGAGTTATTGCCGAAACCCTCGTGCGTTGGCGCTCGGCCTGTGGATCGCAGCCACCGCCTCCCTCTATCTGATCAATCGGAACCTCTGGGCGCTGGCCGCGTTTCCACTCATCTTCTACGCGCCACACGCCCACTGGCGCGTGCCACGCATTCGATGGGCGTTCTACGGGTACTACCCGGCGCACCTGGCAGCGCTGTGGGGGATTTCACTGGGGCTTGCGAAGCAATGAGGAGATTATGGCACCCATCGGCAGATCAGTAGTGGTCGCGGGCTATGCCGCTGTGACCCTCGCCATAGTTCTTGGCGGATGGTTTCGGTTTTGGATCAATGGACGGCGATTCCGGCGCCGGACGATCGCAGGCCTGCAGCGCTTCCCCACCTATGGTGCGGCCGTATTCATTCAGTTCTGGGAACGTGTGGTGATCAGCCTCGCCACTGTACTGATGGCCGCGGCGGTGGTCGCGGGCATCGGCCTTACGATGATGATTTATTACCAGGCCTGATCGCAGCGGGATCGGGGCCTGCAGTACAAAATGAAGCGAGCACAAGGCGCATGCGGCAATCCCCGAGGATGAGGCTTTGCAAGGCCAGCCCCTGGCTCACCGGCCTGACGGGCGCCGGGATGCCACCGGCTACGCAGATGCCGGCGCGTGATCCCAGAGCCGAGAGGTACTTCAGCATCGCAGCACGCTACAACGCCGCGGCGACTGCGCTGGGATACGAGTCCCTGGAGCACGCCCTCAATGACGGGCGACTGTCGGAGATCCTTCGAAAGGCCTCCGATTGACTCGAGCGCGGTTCGAACCGCTGAGGTGACTTGCCTCCGAAGTGAGCTTCGCCTCCTGCCGTGCGAGAATCAGCGTATGACCCAAAGGCCGATAGGGCAGCCATGAGAGCTTTTGCTTACAGCATGGGCGTCATCGGCGCAGTGACCGGCATTTTGCTCCTGCTTCTGCCTACTCACGCAATTGCAGTGGCTCTGGGCGTGGTGGTTGCCTGGGTCGTTCTGCAGGTTGCCTGCGCTTTTGCCTTTATGGAGGCTCTCTACAAAGGCGACATCGTTGAATACCGAACGACGCCGCGAAGCTACGCAGTGGCGCAGCGCATTGTGGTGAGCTGGCGCGCACGCTATTTCATGCAGAGCTACCTGCGGCTTGCAGCGCACGTCTCCAGGCCGTGAGGTGGCCAATATACGCTCGATACATGAGTAATAATCCGGCAGAAGTTCGAGCGCCGCGGGTGAGGGTATCAAAAACATGAAGTCACGAAAGATCTGGAAAGACTATTGCGCGCCCAACGCACACGCCATTGCCTACGCGCAAATAGTGATGAGGCCTTTCATGCGCACGCTCTTGCGCCTGGGTCTCAGTGCGCCCCAGGTGGGCATCATCGGGCAGGACGTGGCCATCGAGGCGGCGTCCGATCTTATTGCCGCTGGGGGACGCAAGGTGCGCGCAACCGACGTGGCTGCGATTACCGGAAATGTGCGAAGCGGACTTCGAGCGAAGAGGAGAATTCGGTTCTCGCTCAACGAAGGTCACGTGGTACGCGCCGCGTCCAAGGTAATCGCCGTGTGGCGTTGCAATTCAAAGTACCTCAATGCCTCAGGGTTGCCAGCCGTCTTGCCCATGCGCGGGCGAATCAGCTTTACATCGCTGGTTCATGAACATGGACGCGATGTCACACCTCGAGCCATTTTGCGTGATCTCATCAGCAACGGCGCCGCGCAACTTCTGCCCGCAAATTCTGTTCGGCTGATAGCCGACTCGCTCACCCCTGATATGCCAGCCGAGGAATACCTCGCAGAGCTCGCCCACAAGGCGGGGGCCGTGCTTGAACGGGCAGATAAGCGCATTGCGCAATTGCGGAATCGGAAATTGACCGATACAGCTCGTCACCCCAAGGGTCAACAGTAGCCTTCATGCGCGGTCGGCATGTACGACCGGTCTGGTTATTTGCGCCCCCAATCGCCGGGGCGCTGACGGAGACATCAGGCTTGGGTAACGTAGTAAGTGGCTAGGCGGAGCGCTAGAAATCAGTTACTAAGTCCGTGATATATATGTCTTTCATCGCTCGCAGTCATGATAAGCAACGGTTATCGCAGGCGAGGAAGCACCGGCGGCGAAGCGTGGACCGGCGCCGAAGCTTCAGCAGCAGATTGAGCATATTCAACAGCTGCCGCGCTCCAAGCAGCGCTTTGTCATGGAGATGCTCGACACGGTGCTAGCACAGCAGAGTCGTTGAGGGGTCCAGAAGCTACAAGTCCCGGGTGTGCAAAACCCTGAAGCAGAGCCTGAGTCCGGATCCATATTGCCTGGTGCCGTCTAGTTCTTAGCGTTGTTCTTCAGTGGATGACCACAGTGCCCTTCGCCAAATTCCCACACGCCCTCCCGCTGTCCGTCCTTTAGAACCGCATAAACCGCGTACACGTCAGCTTTCGGCGGAACATCAACCGCAAAGACGTTCTCAGGATCCTTGGAACTTTCGTAACTACAGCCGATCGCTTGCAGCTTCGCCCACAGGCGATCAAAATCCGCGCGCGGCTTATCGGGACTTAGCAATATCTGGTAGGTCGAGTGGCCTCCGCGTTTGGCAATAGCATCAAACACCAGCGTTCCATCTGCACTCTTCTTCGCAAAAATCTCGTCCTGATAGCTGACGCCGTAAGCATAAAGCGGGGAATTCTCAAGTCGGAAGCGTTGCTCGCCGATAGGCGAAGCCCACATTCGCTCGGCACTCTTCCTGTGCCATTGGCCGCCGTCAGTGGGAAATACAATCTTCACCATATCACTGCTGATCGTCTTCATCAGTTAGTTACCCGACATGCCAAACGTGTTTCTCACCCAATCCCAAAAGGGGTGATTGCTCTTTGCAGTATTGCAAGCCGCGCAGGCATTGACGGTGTTTTCGGCCGAGTTGTTTCCCCGGGGTCCGCCGGCTCGATCCCCAGCTCTCGGCTGTAAATGATCTCCCACCGACGAGTTCGGTCTACCTGGCACATTTGTTGTCGGTCCTCCGCAATAACTGCACGTGTCATTCGATGCGGTGCGCTCGGCCGCCCGGGTTGATGGGCTAATTCGGGCACCTGCGCCCGGGCCGTCACTTGATCCCGTGCGAGTGCGGCCGGTTGAATCCGTAATTGTACCATCGGCGTTTGCCTTGGCCGTAGTGCGGAGTTGCTGCAACCGTTGAATGTCGGCGCCCGTGTACTGATATCCGGTGGCATGAGCTTCGCTATATCCTTGCGGTTCAAGTTTATTTATATCGGCGATCAACTCTCCCGCATAACCATTAGTAAGTTCGCCGACCACGTCGACTTCGCTTTCCTCCTTCTCCTCCGGTACCTCCTGATTGCCCGTAGGATCCGTCTTATCTGCGGGATCATTGTAGACGTATGTGTAGAGATCCACGTCCGAGGCATATCCGACTGGATCTGTTTGCAGGAACCTCCCCAGCTGCGGGGAGTAGTAACGAGCGCGGTAGTAGTACAGGAGTACGGCGAGAACATCCCGGAACGCCACCTGATCTTCTTCACGGGCAACATGGCCAAGCGGCAGTGGCAGTTCATTGTCATTGGGCTACTCAGATCGGGACTCGATCCCACAAGAGCTTGCAAAGCAAGCTTCGTTGCCACTCGGATGACCACAACACCCTTATGAACGAAACACTTTCTCGTGCCAGTAAGATGTCTCGTTATCTTTAAACCAGCCAGCATTTGTTGTTGTTACAAACTGCTTGAGTTGTTTTCCATCAATACTGTATCGGCAAAATATGGCAATCAGTTCTCGAAGATCTGGGTCGCCGATATTGGCGTCCTTAATTCGAATCATTAGATCCTGGCCAATGCCTTCTACGGCGCTAACACACGGGATACTCTTTAGCCAATCGAAAAAGGCATCCTCGTCGCCTTGCGACAAGTAAAGAACTTCAGTGGCAACTAGAGTAATCATCGAACCCGACCTCCCGGATATACATTTGTGTGTTCGCCGCCAGGCTTCTGAACATCCCAATGCTCGCCGCCGTGCGCCCGACCGCCCTTCCCTGTCGGCTGCCAGACGTTACCCTTGGAGTCCTTCCATCCTCCACGGCCGTCGGATCCCTTAACCCATTCCTCTCCTGACTTGGGATCCTCAAATCCCTCCTCAGCACCTGGTTTTCCGGGAGCCTTGGCCCCATCCGGATCCTTCGCGTCGGAGGGAGCCTTTTCACTTAGCGCACTATGAATTGCCGCGACACTGATATAAACACCAACGCCAATCAAAATTATCTCACCGACGCCTATTTCGCTCGTGCCAGCTCCAACGAGCGTGAAACCGGCCAATACTGGGTGGGAACTGCTAGACGAGTGCGGCCGCTTTGCAGTTACCGTAATTTCATCCATCGGCGGTGGAGGCGGTGGCGGGCAGGTGCTCCCAATCCCCAAAATGCACCATTCCCCCGTTGGATCGGTGCCGTTTGCTGGATCATTATAAACGTATGTGTATAGATCTACGTCGTCCTTGTACCCCACCGGATCCACCTGCAGGAACCTCCCTAACTGCGGGGAGTAATAGCGAGCGCGGTAGTAGTACAGATCCGTTACCAGCTGGGCGTATATTGGTCGCTACCCGGAAGCAGCCAGGCGCCGCAGGAACCAAATCGGCATTTTGCTTCGCGACTGACTCTCTTCCACCTCAAGGATATGGACAAGGCGAGGAAGATAGTGAGGACTCGATGGACTTAGCGGCGATCAAGGTGGCGGCAGAGAAGCTACTGAGCCGCTACTTCTTCGCTGGGCTCGACGGCAAAACCACCCCTGTGGCCACTGCAACCGCAATTCCGCAAGGCTCATCTTTTCCTTAGTTGACAGGGACGTGCCATCTCAGGGATTTTGCAGCAGTTGGAAATTTCTCGCCTTGATGAACATTAAAAAATCGTCCCAATACGGTCGCCAGTCCTTAGTGGCGCGACACGACAGCGAGAATGTCGAAATAGCTACTAAAGCCACCGTATCATTATCGCGGACACGAATTTTTATGGTCACGTCCCCCGCACCGTTGTCCGACTGAAGAATGTAATCTCGGTAAGCGCCGTTCGTATTAGGAAACCCCGTGCTTACTGTGGTAACGGCAAGCCCTTTTTCGGAGCCATAGCTGTTAAGTGAATTCCCAAAGCTGTCGCGCTCATCAGCGGGAATCAGTAAATTCAGAACCTGCTTTTGTCCGTAATTATATTTGTGAGCAGCCCTATCGGAGCAGATCACAGTGCTCGCGCCCGCAATATTGGGCACTCCCCAATAAGCACCGACAATTATCAAAACAACAAATGTGAGAGCTTTCATGCCATCTCTGTGGTTAGGGCGCACTGAGAAGCGCCTCAGCAGCGTCATCGTACGGCTGCTGATGTGCATTGTTCCAATCGTTCGCTGATAGGTTGCCCTTCAATGCTTTATCGATATTTAGCGTGGTTCCGTGTAATCCTTCATGGACAGTTGCGAGTTCCCGAAGTGCGTCGCCTCCATGCACAGTACCGATAGTTCCCTCTCCACTGAGCACCCTGGAACCGACGTAGCTGGTATTTCCGACGGTAGCCATCCCAGTGATACTTGCTGGAGACTTGCCTCCGACGTCGGGAGGACCGCCGAAGATGGCATTGTCTACCACCATATTTCTACCAACCAGAGCTTGGCCCACTGCGCCTGCTGTCGTTGACGCAGATAGGGCTGTAGCAGGAACAGATATAGTTACTGGCTTGCCGGAGTTCGACATTAGCGTATTTACTGCGTCGGTGTACGCCTTCTCGTAGGCTGCAACCTGTGATTTTTGCGATGAGCTGAAGTTGGCATGGTCCGTCCTAACTCCGCGCCAGTTGTAGATTGTATCGACTTGACATGTGTATGACGTGCTATTGGCGTTCTGAGTGCAGGTCTTACCTGTGGGATCTGTCTTATCCGCAGGATCGTTGTAGACGTAACTGTATAAATCTACGTCGTCTTTGTACCCCACCGGATCGGTCTGCAGGAACCGTCCAAGCTGTGGCGAGTAATAGCGAGCGCGGTAGTAGTACAGCCCGGTTTCTGCATCAAAGCGCCGCCCAGTGTACCGGAATGCCTCGCCTGTTATTGGCGCGCTTGATTGCCCATACTGATCATAGCTGATCGGCGTGCCCTGAAGGTTGCCGCTGGCATCCGTCATTTCGATGACGGAGCCCTGATGATTCACATGGTAGTAGGTGCGTACTTCGGGCCCGGTCGTATAGTCGGCGTGGACGATGCGATCGTCAGTGGCCGGGCCCATGATATAGCGGTGCTGCAGCGTACCCGTGGCACTCCCGTTATATTCAGCGATTTCTTCATCGCCGTCGTGCAGGTACCAGGTGATGGTACCGGCCACGTTTTTGCTGACTCTCCGGCCCAGGCCGTCGTAGTCATAAGTGGTGGTTTGACCGCTGCCACTGTTCACCGCCTGGTAAAGTTTGTTCTCGGTATCATAGGTATAGGTCTGTAGGGCCCCATTTTGATACCAAGTCTTCAGATTGCCCTTCAAAGTATAGGTCGCAGCTTGCCCTCCGACCCCCGTATATTCGTTCAGGTTATTGGTGCTGTAAGAGGTCGTGCCACTAGTAATCAGCGGCAGGTAGGTCTTGTCAGTGGCATTGATACCGGTGATCTGGCCGGAGTTGTTGCGCCCATAGCCCAGTCCAATCGTGGCGCCCGATAGCCCCTGGTTAAGCTGCGTCAACAGGCTCGCTGGATCATAGCTGTAATTCGTGTAGTTGGTGCTGGAGGCGCCGTTGGTACACGTAGCCCCCTGACTCCCAAGATACAGGTTTGTGCGTCGCGACAGCCCGTCGTAGCAGTAGAGCGCTAGGGTCGTTGTACCACCTTCGTACGCGCCCTGCATGCGATTGAGTGCATCATACCCGTATTTAGTTCGATTCCCGGGCCCACCATAGATGTAGTCATCGTTCGCTGCACGAGTGTAACAATCCTCTTCGCTGGTTCGAGCGAGTGCCTGCATCGGGCTTGATACTACTAGCACTCGGCT
>Ga0182030_10025322_pt1 | contig 10822 bp, 9 predicted proteins | sample 812S3MmetaG_FD_121299 | JGI IMG/M metagenome (GOLD analysis project Ga0182030, IMG submission 121299) | Permafrost microbial communities from Stordalen Mire, Sweden - 812S3M metaG (Illumina Assembly) | ecosystem: Environmental > Terrestrial > Soil > Wetlands > Permafrost | place: Sweden... | reverse complement strand
GTTATGCCGAACTACACCACCCGATCCCCGCCGAGACCAGGCTCTTTCAGCCGAACTTCGGCATAACTGCGACATCGGGATAATTGCCGTTATGCCGATATCGGCATAACGGCAACAACTGGGCGCTTCGAGTCTTCACAGTGCCGGTGTCGAGGCTTTTCATGAGGTCTTGCCCGAGGCGGCTCGCATTGTCCTGAGCGTGTTGAGAGTGCCTTTTGGTGTCGCTTTGGTTGAGGACGCCTGGCACCGTCTCGAACGGGCCGAGGTCGTTCCTGCCGAACACCTGCTCGAGCGGGACCGGGCACTCCTAGAAGAGGCCTGGCAATTCTTCGGCCGGTTGCCGTTCGAGAATGTAGACGTTCTCGTGCTACGCGAGATGGGCAAGACGATATCTGGCACCGGTATGGATCCAAATGTCACAGGACGGTTCCCGGGCAAGGCTTTGGCCGCCGACACGGCGGTCGAGCGCCTTGTCGTATTGGATCTCGTGCACAACTCGGGGGGAAACGCTGTGGGAGTGGGACTTGCTGACGTCGTGACGGAGCGGTTGCGTTCGAAGATCGACTGGGCGGCGACATACGCGAACGTGATGGCTTCGAAAGCTCTGGCCAACGCGAGACTGCCGCTCGTCGCTCAAAGCGACAAAGTTGCCATCGAGATCGCCGTGACCTCGCTAACCGGAGATCGCGGGCAGGTGCCGGGCCTTGTCGCGATGGCGAACACTCTGGACACAAATCACATCGCGGTATCCGAGCCGCTCGTGGCGATGGCGGAGGCGGCTGGCTACGTGTCTTCAGGCTCGTCGTTGCGCGCGGAATTCACCAGCAGCGGGACATTGACGCGCATCGGCGGGCTCGAGTTCTTCATCGAGTCGGGCGAAAACCCAAGTTGATCGAGGCAGTGGTGACGGCGAGGGCTAGAACTCGAGCACGAGGCGGCCGCGAACGCCGCCGGCTTCAAGCATCCGATGTGCGTCGGCGGCGCGCTCGGCAGGCATTGCCCGAGCAACCCGGAGTGTGATTACGCCGTCCTCGACCTGTTGACGGAGGCGGTCGAGCTTGGCTCGCTCTTGGGAATAGCTTCGGACGAGCACCGGGTAAAAGGTGACGCCCCTTTCCGCGTCTTCCACGTAGCCGCGCACTGTGGCGATCCGTCCCCGATCGCGCACTGCCGGGACGACCAATCCGTTCAGCAGGGCGGCATCGACGAGACCGTCTACGCCTTCGGGTATTGCTTCGCGGACCGTGCGCGAAAATTCACGGCCCCGTCGCACGACGACATCAGCGCCCAGGCTCTCTACTAATTGGGTGTCTGCCTCGGAGGCGTCGGCTATGACTTTCAGGCCCTCTGTTTTTGCGAGCTGGATGACATAACCACCGACCGCCCCGGCCGCGCCCGTCACAGCGAGGGTCTGACCGGGGTCGAGCTCGAGGAGGTCCAGAGCCAGGCGTGCCGTCAGGCCGTTCATTGGCAGAGTTGCCGCCTGGACATCTGTGGCACCGGCGGGGACCCGCACAACGGACTCGGCTGGAACAGCGATCAACTCGGAGTAGGCACCATAAGATCCGTCGGGGACAACGATGGCCATCACGTGATCGCCTGTTCGAAGCTCGGTCGTCACACCTTCACCGATTTCTTCGAGCACGCCGGCGGCATCCATGCCGGGAACATAGGGCGGAGGTATGCCCTTGAACCTTTCGGCCCGCGCACCGTTGCGCAACAACGTGTCGGTCGGGTTGACGGCAGCAGCGTGAACCCGGATCACGAGCTGGCTAGGTCCGGCATGCGGATCAGGCAGGTCGACGAGCTGGAGAACATCAGGACCGCCGAACTGTGCCAGGCCAACTGCCCTCACGACACCCTCGTTAGCAACGCGTAGCTCATACTGCGACGATAATCCGTGGTTGTTCCGGCGATGACGACCAAGCAAGGACTGGCGATCCCTGCCTCGACGCTCGCCGAGTTTTCTTGCCTCACCGGCACGCAGCAGGTTTGGCGCGTGCGTCTGACGACGAGGAGTAAGCGAACCTCCCCTGTGGGACAGCTGGACCTCGTTTGCTCACCGCGTCAGTGACGTCAGCCGGGAGAAGAATTCGAGCTGTTCGCTGTTTGCCAGGCCGAAATGGTAGAGGTGGAGTTCAGCAGCGCCTGCGTTCGCTAGGCGCTTTGCGTACTCGCCGATGTCTGCAGTACCGAGGGAGCCGAGAAGGCTGAGGTAAGCGCCGATATCGACGTTCCCGGGCACAAGGGCGCGGGTTGCCGCGATGACTTCCCCACTGTGGATTGAAGTCGGCTCGACGGGGACGAGGACCGTGTCGGCCCGGCAGGCCGAGACGGGTGTCAGTCCTGGCGAGGCTCCCGTTGCCCAGGGGTCCGGCTGCGCGTGCAAGGTGATGGGCAAGGAAATGCATTCGGTCGCCAGCTCGGTGAGCACTTCGTCAAAAAGGACGTCGAGGTGACGCTGGCGGACGGTCAGCAGCTCTGTGGCGAGAGGTGTCCCGAGTACGTCCTCGGGAGTCGCGTCGAGCGAGTGGAGGGCGACTTCGGATGCTGCCCTCAGTGCGGCCACGACAGAGCCCGTGTCGAGACCCCGTACGCTCCAGGTCCTCTGGCAGGCATGGCAGCAACAGATCGAGAGGATCAGCTCACCGAGGGGCGAGTATGCACGGGCCGTCTTGTCGTGGTGGCCGCCGTGGGGCGCCCCCAACTGGCCACAGGCCTCGAGAGAGATCCCCTCCAGGGGAAGGCCGCGTACTGCCTCGCAGGCAAGTAGCGCGGCGTACTCGCGTACCTCCTCGTTGGCAGGACAAAGCGCCCACTCGTAGGCATCGCCGAAACAGTTGCGAACGACCAGGTCGCGGTTGTCACGGCCAAGGGCACTGTTGTGCGTCAGTACTATCCAGGCGCTTGTCTGCACTCCACCTGCCCTCAGAGCCTCGACTGCCAGGGCGAACGAGTCCTCCACACCTGTCCAAGGGGCACCGAGCGGGCTGAGCCGGCGCCCGGCCCAAACGGCTGGGCGTGCTGGACGGTAGAGGGCGGCTGTCTCGGCGGTGACGAAACGATGCTGCGGGTGTTGGGGAGTCGCGGCTCGCACGCTGTGATAGGCGGCGGCCACTTTGACGTGCTCGAGACCTGCGGAGGAGAGCCGGGATACGACGTCGGTGTCGCCAATGACGTCCCAGGGATACAGGTAGGCGCTAACTCGCGGCGTCGCCGAGGGCGCCTTCGGTCTATCCGGGCTGCCTCCGCTTTCCACTGCAGCTACCCCCTGCGCCGTCCAGACAGTACATAGTACAGTATGTGCTGTGTACGACACCTTGGTGTCCGACAAGCTCGACTCGGTTGCGATGCCCCGCCTGGCCTCGCGAGGAGACCTGATCGCAAGCGAGATCAAAAGAGCCATCTTGTCCGGTCGTTACAAGGCGGGACACCCCCTCACGGAGAAGGTGATCGCTGAGGAGCTCGGCACATCGAAGACGCCGGTCCGCGACGCCCTCAAGGCCTTGGGCGGCACCGGGCTCGTAACCACGAGCAGCCACCGGGGCACTTTCGTCCGGTCGGTTGACGCCTCGATGGCCTTGGCCGTCTGTGACCTGCGGCTGCTCCTCGAGCCCGAGGCTGTTCGGCGCACAATTCTGCGGGGCCTGGATACGCCAGCCCTCAGCGCTGCGGTTGATCGGATGGTGTCTACCGCGGACGGCGAGGATGTCTTCGAGCGCAGCCTCGCCAATCGCGCCTTTCACCGCCTGCTGTACGCCGGCTGCGGCAATCCGGCGCTGGTCCAGGTGCTCGACGACCTGACCGACGTGAATGCGCTGGTAAGCGTGACTGTCTGGGACCACATCTCAAGTTGGGTCGGCGAGGGGGCCGAGCACCGCAAGATGGCCAAGGACGCCATGGCGGGTCGGGCAAAAAGTGCCGCCGACCGCCTCCGCAGACATATCGAGTCGTTCCAGCTGCGCGTCGTCGAAGCCCTTGGCAACTCTTGGACATGACGACGTCTTGGGGCGCTCAGATGACCGGAAGAGACGAAGAAAGACGGGACCTGGCATGAACTTCGCACAGCAACTCAATCCCCTGAATGGTGTCGTCGCCGTGCCGACGACACCATTCGCGCCCGACGGCGGCATCGACGAGGCGGCCTACCAGCGCGTCATCCGGCGCCTCGTGGACGGTGGAATAACCACAGTGACGCCCAACGGCAACACGGGTGAGTTCTACGCCCTCTCTCCAGCAGAGGCCAAGATCGTGACCAAGCTCGCCCTCGAGACGGTCGATCCGAGCACCACGGTCCTAGTCGGTGTCGGCCACGACGTCGCCTCGGCTCGTGAAGCCGCTAGGGACGCACAAGCTCACGGAGCGGCCATGGTCATGGTGCACCAGCCTGTCCATCCCTACGTCTCGCTAGAGGGATGGATCGAGTACCACCGCGCCATCGCGAGCGACGTTCCCGAGCTCGGTGTGGTCCTATATGTCCGCAACGAGGCCATTCCAGGCTCGGCTTTCGCCCGGCTCGGCGAGCTATGCCCGAACGTGGTCGGGGTGAAGTACGCAGTGGCGAATCCCGTGCGCTTCGCCGAGGTGGCGGCCGACGCCGGAGTGGGCAGGTTCACCTGGGTGGCGGGCGCGGCCGAACTGCATGCCCCGGGCTACTTTTCCCTTGGGGCGACGGGGTTTACTTCGGGCCTTGCCAACGTCGACCCAGCAACGTCGCTCGGTATGTGGCACGCCCTGGTCGACGGGGACCAGGCGCTCGTGACCAGGCTCTGGCACCGGGTGCGGCCCTTCGAGGAGATGCGCGCCGCCAGTGCCAGTGCCAATAACGTCGCTGTCGTCAAGGAGGCCCTATGTCAGCTCGGCGTGTGCGCGCGTGACATAAGGCCACCGAGCTCGCTTCTGCCCGCGAGCCTGCGGGCCAAGGTCACTGAGATTCTTGAGAGTTGGGCGTTGGGCTCATGAACGGGGAGCCCGTGGAGCTGCGCAGCAGCCGCTGGTTCGAGGGCGAGGGGCTGCGCGCCTTCAGCCACCGCTCACGTACCCGCCAGCTCGGAATCGGCGCCGAGGAGCATGCAGGCAAGCCCGTCATAGGGGTCCTCAACACCTGGAGCGACATAAATCCTTGCCATATGCACCTACGCGAGCGTGCCCAGGAGGTCAAGCGCGGCGTCTGGGAAGCCGGCGGATACCCAGTCGAGATGCCCGTGGCAACCCTCTCGGAGACCTTCCAGAAGCCAACGCCGATGTTGTACCGGAACCTGTTGGCGATGGACACCGAGGAGATACTCCGTTCCTACCCCTTCGATGGCGCCGTTCTCATGGGTGGCTGCGACAAGTCCACACCAGCCCTTTTGATGGGAGCGGCGAGCGCCGATCTGCCTGTCATCTATTTGCCTGCCGGCCCCATGCTCACCGGCCATTGGCACGGGGAGAGCCTGGGGAGCGGAACGGACATGTGGCGCTTTTGGGACGAGAAACGGGCCGGCAACATCACCGAGGAGGAGTGGCACACGCTCGAGTCGGCGCTCGCACGCTCGCCAGGCCAGTGCATGACCATGGGTACCGCCTCCACGATGACCTCGGCGGCCGAGGCGCTCGGTCTCAGCCTCCCCGGCGCTTCATCTATCCCAGCTGTCGACTCCGCCCATCACCGCATGGCGGCGGCCTGTGGGTCGCGCATCGTGGAGATGGTGCGAGAGAACCTCAAGATGTCGGTCGTCGTCGACAGGGGCTCCTTCCTCGACGCCATCACCGTCGTCCTCGCCCTCGGAGGCTCGACCAACGCCGTTATTCATCTGGTCGCTATGGCCCGCCGATGTGGCGTTGAGCTCAGTCTGGACGACTTCGACAGGCTGTCGCGATGCACACCGGTGCTCGCCAACATCCGTCCCAGCGGCGAGTTCTTGATGGAGGACTTCTATTACGCAGGGGGCCTGCGCGCTCTCATGGCGCAGGTGAAAGATCTCCTCCACCTCGAGCGTGTGACTGTCAACGGCAAGAGCCTCGGCGAGAACCTCGAGGGGGCCGCCACCTATGACGAGCGCGTCATAAGACCCCGCGAGAACCCCGTGTCCGAGCACGGCGGGCTCGCCATCTTGCGGGGGAACCTCGCGCCCGATGGAGCAGTGATCAAGCACCTGGCCGCTTCACCAGGTTTGTTGCGCCACACCGGACCCGCAGTCGTATTCGAGGACTACCGGGACATGCAGAGACGGGTCAACGACCCGGCTCTTGAGGTAACGGCCGGCTCGGTCCTGGTGCTGCGCCATGCTGGACCTCAAGGCGGTCCCGGAATGCCCGAGTACGGCATGCTCCCGATACCGGACAAGCTGCTGCGCGAGGGCGTGCGGGACATGGTCCGCATTTCCGACGCCCGCATGAGCGGTACGAGCTACGGCACCTGCGTGCTGCACGTGGCGCCCGAGTCGTTTGTCGGGGGTCCCCTGGCCTTTGTAAGAGACGGCGACCAGATCACCCTCGACGTCGAACAGCGCAGCCTCAGCCTCGATGTCTCTGACGACGAACTGCTCCGGCGCAAGCAGGCCTGGACCGCCCCGGAGAAGATCTTCGACCGCGGCTACGGCGCTTTGTACAGCGAGCACATCGGCCAAGCAGATCAGGGGTGCGATTTCGACTTCCTCGCCCGAAGCGGGGCTCGTGTGGAGCCGGACGCCGGGTGAGCCCGCCCCGGACGGTCGTCATCACCGGGGCGGCTGGGCGCCTCGGCACTTACCTCCGTTCGTCACTCGACGAGATCGCCAGCAGAGCACGTCTTGTCGATATCGTCCCGCCACCACCGGCGAGGCCTTCCGAGCCCGTAGAGATCTACCAGGGCTCTGTTACAGACCCGGAGCTGCTTGACGCCGTTTGCTCTGGAGCCGATGCGATCGTCCACCTCGGAGGGTATGCAGGAGACGCCTCCTGGCCGGAGCTCTCGCGGGTGAACGTCGGGGGCACCTACGAGGTGCTCGAAGCAGCTCGCCGGCACGCCGTGGCGCGGATCGTCGTGGCGAGCAGCAATCACGCTGTTGGTTTCCAGGTCCGTGGCCCCGAGCCACTCGCCGATGATCTGACCCCGTTTCCCGACAGCCTCTATGGAGCTAGCAAGGCAGCGGGGGAGGCCCTTTGCCAGTTCTACGGCGCGAGATTCTCGATGGATATCGTCTGTTTGCGCATCGGGTCCTGTTTCGACGCCCCGGAGAATTTCCGCATGCTTTCGACCTGGCTCTCCCCCGCGGACTTCGTGCGGCTGACGGGCGCGGCCCTCGCGAGTGAGCGACCTGGATTCCGTCTCGTCTGGGGCGTGTCGGCAAATACGCGGCGCTGGTGGTCGACTGCGGGCGGCGACGCCATAGGCTTCCACCCGGAGGACAACGCCGATCGCTTTGCCGAGCTGTATCCCGGACGCCCACCCGAGCCCGAGTACGTCGGGGGGATCGCGATCTAGGCAGCCCGCGAAGCCTCGCTCAGGGTCGGCTACGGCCAATTTCTACGAGAGTCCTCGCAAGGAGTCCCCGTGACCGACAGCGATATCGAAGCTGGCCAGACCTCGTTCCTCGAGGTGTCCGACGTAATGGAGCGCGCAGTTGCCGCAGCTCCGGCCTGGCGCGAGATCGAACCGGCAGGCAGAGCCGAGACGCTCCGCCTTGTTGCTGACCGCTTGGACCCGGCCGCCGACGAGCTCGTCTCCCTGGCGATGACCGAGACGAACCTGTCTGCCGCGAGATTGCGTGGGGAGCTGACCCGTACGACATTCCAGCTGCGTTTCCTCGCCCGGGTGATCGAAGAGGGGGACTTTCTCGAGGTCACTATCGACACTCGAGACACATCTTGGCCGCCCGGGCCACGCCCGGACCTGCGCCGATGGCTGCGTCCGCTTGGCCCGGTGGCTGTGTTTGCCGCCAGCAACTTCCCCTTCGCCTTCAGCGTCGCTGGTGGTGACACGGTGTCCGCGCTCGCAGCCGGCTGCCCGGTGGTGGTTAAGACCCACCCTGGTCACCGGCGCCTTTCGGCCTGCTGTGGTGAGCTTGTGCGTCGGGCACTTGACGAAGCGGGCGCGCCTCAGGGGGTTTTCGCCCTAGTCGACGGCGACGATGCCGGCCGTAGGCTCGTCACCCATCCCGACGTGACCGCCGTCGCCTTTACCGGGTCCTCCAGGGTGGGGCGGATGCTGTTCGACCTCGCAGCCGGACGTGTGAAGCCGATTCCCTTTTATGGCGAGCTAGGGAGCGTGAACCCCGTGTTCGTGACACGGGGGGCGGCCGCTTCGCGTCTCGAGGAGATCCTCTCGGGCTATGTCTCCTCGTTCTCACTCGGGGCGGGCCAGTTCTGCACTCAGCCCGGGATCCTGCTCCTGCCTGCCGGCTCTCTCGACCCTGAGCGCCTGCGCTCCCTCGTGGGGGCTCAACAGCCCGCCAGGCTCTTGAACGACAGGATCGACGCTGCCTTCCAAGAAGGCCTGGAAGCACTTCGGACTCGGCCGAGTGTCGAGGTCATTGCCGAAGGGACGAGGCAGCCCGACGGCATGACCACCCCTACCTTGTTGCGTACTACCGCTGAGAACCTCGTCGCTGACGCCGAGCACCTTCTCGCCGAGTGCTTCGGGCCGGTCTCGCTCGTTGCTGAATACGAGAACGAGGGCGAGCTGATGGACGTCGCGGTCGCAATCGAGGGCCAGCTCACCTCCACCGTCCATGGAGAGAGCGACGAAGACGTGGTTCCGATCTTGATCGATACTCTCGCCGGGAAGTCGGGCCGGGTCGTCTGGAACGACTGGCCGACCGGAGTGTCGGTGACCTGGGCGATGCAGCACGGCGGCCCGTACCCCGCCACCACCTCGTCGCTGCACACCTCGGTCGGAGCAGCCGCCATTGGCCGCTTCCTCCGGCCCGTCGCCTACCAGGACATGCCCGACCACCTCCTGCCGGCTGCCCTGCGGGCAGACAATCCCCTTCGCCTCCCGCGGCGCGTCGACGGCGAATTCCGTCTGGCATCGGCCTCAGAGTGACCGAAACGCCTCACGCGCCCCTGGGCGCAGGTTCCGGCGCCGTGACCGACCGGTCCTTGGCAGCGAGATAGCCGGCTCCTCCCTGGGCGAGGAGGAGGCCCAGTAGCACTGCCAAAGGAAGGGTCCAACTGTGCGCGACGTCAAAGAGCGCACCAAGCAGAGTCGGACCGACAGCGGCGATGAGATAGCCCCCACCTTGGGCCATCCCCGAGAGAGCCATGGCCTCGTGCTGGTTGGAGGACCTCAGCACCATCACCATGAGCGCCAAGCTGATCGAGGCCCCCTGACCCGAACCGAGCAGCACGGCCCAGACGGCGTCGAGGTGGTGCGGGTCTAACAACAACCCGGTCAGTCCGAGGCCTGCTAGGCCGATCGCCCCGAGCACGGCGAGGCGCACGTCACCTAGGCGGTGGCCGACCCAGGGCGTCACCAGGGCGGCGAAAATCCCCACGCTGTTGCTCAGCGCCAAGAGCAGCCCGGCGCTGACGACCGGCACGCCACGGGCATGGAACACTGTCGGAAGCCAAGCCAGTGTCGAGTAGAACTCCAGCGACTGAACACCCATGAAGAGCGTCACCGCCCAGGCGACCCTGCTTGTCCACAAAGAACGTGTCGGCTCGATAGCCAGGGAGATCTCGCTCCCAGGCCGGGCGTGTGAGCGAAGGGGCACGAATACGGCGATCGCAACCACGACAGGGATTGCCCAGGCGCCGGTGGCGAGACGCCAGTTCCCCCCGAGAGCCCGAGCGAGCGGTGCCGTAGTCCCCGCGGCGAGCCCCGCCCCGGCACTCAGCATGGCCGTGTAGAGGCCTGTCATGAGGCCAACATGTCCCGGGAAGTCTCGCTTTACGATGCCGGGCATGAGGACATTGGCTATGGCGACAGCCATGCCTATGAACAGCGTGCCGACGAAGAGGCCCGCATAGCCGCTCGAGCGCACGACGATGCCGAAGAACAGCACGAGCGGGCAGCCGAGGAGAACGGCCCCTGTGCCCCTGCGCCGCACGAGGCGTGGAGCGATGGGGGCTAGCAGCCCGAAGCATATGAGGGGAAGCGTTGTGAGGAAACCTGCTCCGGCGCCAGACAGGCCGGTGGAGCGCCGAATGGCGCCGAGGACCGGCGAGAGGGCACTCATCGAGGGCCGGAGATTCAAAGAGACGAGAAGCAGCCCGACCGCTAGAAGGGTGCTGCGCTGGCGTGTCCCGGTCTGGCGCTCAGGCACGCCGCCTACTCCCGGACGCGATTGGTCGCCTCAGTTCGGGTCGACCGGGTTCTCTGCCATTTTGTGCGGTTGGCCATATTTGGCGAATTTGTCGGCGACACGCCCCATCTCCTCGTCGTCGAGGATGCAGGGTGTGCCGATGCTCTCTGCTCGCCACTGCAACTCGGCGGTGTACTCGACGGCGTGGGCGACATTAAGCGCCTGTTGTGGTGTGGCTCCGACGGCTAGCACGCCGTGGTTTTGTAGCAAGACGGCGTTATGAACCCCGAGGGCGTCTACACAGCACTCGCCGAGCTCTTTTGTCCCATAGGTGCGATAGGGCGCGACAGGGACGTGGGACCCGGCGTAGGCAAGCACGTAGTGGACCGCTGACACGGGCCGGTTGAGGATGGCGAAGGTCGTGGCAAAGCGCGAATGAGTGTGCACGACGCTCCGGACATCCGCACGCGAGCGGTACACCTGTAGGTGCATCTGCAATTCGCTCGAAGGCAGGTAGCTGCCGGACAACAAGTTGCCGTCCAGGTCGACGACGGGGAGCTGGGTCACGTCGAGCTCGCGGTAGTTCACGCCGGTCGGGGTGATCAGGGCAAACT
>Ga0182030_10025320_pt1 | contig 10824 bp, 14 predicted proteins | sample 812S3MmetaG_FD_121299 | JGI IMG/M metagenome (GOLD analysis project Ga0182030, IMG submission 121299) | Permafrost microbial communities from Stordalen Mire, Sweden - 812S3M metaG (Illumina Assembly) | ecosystem: Environmental > Terrestrial > Soil > Wetlands > Permafrost | place: Sweden... | reverse complement strand
GCCAGACCGGCAAGTACCGCGAGCGAGGTATCGGAGGGCTGGACGGATACCAAACCGAATACGCCGTCGACAGGGAGCAATATCTCGTGCGCCTGCCAGCCGAACTCGAGCCGGTCGGGGTGTTGATGGAACCGCTCTCGGTCGTCGAAAAAGCGATCGACGAGGCTCTCCGTTTGCAGACCCTGCGCCTTCCGGAAGCAGCCACGACTCCCGACTGGTTTAACGGGCGCCGCTGTCTGATCGCCGGCTTGGGACCGGTAGGCCTTCTGGCTGCCATGGTCCTGCGCTTGCGGGGTGGCGAGGTCTATGGTCTGGATGTGGTCGATGCGAACACCGCCCGTCCGAAATGGCTGGAGGCCGTCGGCGGAAACTACATCGACGGCCGCCAGATACCCGCGAACCAGGTGGAGAAAAAAATCGGCGGCATGGACTTTATTCTGGATGCGAGCGGCATTGCATCCCTCGAATTCAATGTTCTCGATGCGCTGGCGCGGAACGGCATATATGTAATCACCGGTATACCGGGCGGTGACCGGCCGCTCCGGATTGCCGGGGATGAACTGATCAGGCAACTGGTGCTGGACAATCAGGTAATGCTGGGCAGCGTGAATGCCGCGCGCGGCCACTTTCAGATGGGCGCGGACGATCTTGCCCGGGCCCACCTGCGCTGGGGCGCACAGATCGAAGCCCTGATCACGAATCGGTGTTCGCCGGATCAATTTTCCGGACTCATGAATGAGCACCCGGTCGATGCGATCAAAGAAGTCGTCGAGTGGTCTCAACCGGGCAAGTAGCTAAGCACATGGTTTCAGAAGTTCACGCACGTATTCGCCGTGCAAGGCGCGTCGGTCGTTAGAAGGGCTTCTGCGCGACGCATCAATACACGCACTGCGGTTCGCTACGCGGCGTTTCCGGTTGTAGTCCGGAGAGATGCTGTCCCAGAACCGGACTTCGCGGGCGCGTGCGACGATTCCCCGATTTCGCTATTCAACGACCTCACGCCGGATATACTGAAGGCAGGTTGAAACTTCCGGGTGCGCTTCGAATGGAATGCCCTAAAGGCTGCCGGGAACCTGCGGAAACACGGCGTATCCTTCGACGAAGCCGCGAGCGTATTCTTTGATCCCTTGTCGGCAACGGGTAGTGACCCCGATCATTCGCTCGAAGAGAGGCGTTTCGTGACGTTTGGTATGTCGTCCTCCGGGCGCCTTCTGGTGGTGGCCCACACGGAACAGGACGGCGCGATTCGAATCATCACAGCCCGCGAGGCAACTCGGGCGGAGAGGGAGATCTATGAAGAAGGCTAAGGGAGTCGCTGAGGATGGGCTTCGGCCGGAATACAAACGGTCGGAGTTCGGGGCGCTGGTCCGCGGTAAGTATGTCGCGCGACTACAGGCGAACTCGAACGTCGTCGTCCTTGATCCAGAGGTTGCCGATGTGTTTCCGAACGCGGAGGCCGTTAACGCAGCGTTACGGTCCCTGGCCGAGATCGCCAGGCGCGCGGCCGGTCCCGGGCGCAGACCGCGGTAGCACGCCTGCGCCAGCCGACTGGTAGGCCCGTCTGATCTGGTTACTTCCCGATACAGCACTAAGACTTCGGGACAATCACTGGACCCTCTCTTTTCCGAATACGGCGACTCTAACCTCGGCTCAATCGCCGCCTCTGCGGGCGCCGGTTTGCGCTTGGTGTTCTATGCCATCTGGAAGGGATTGCGTCGGGCGGGTCGAGGCCAAAGGCCAGCGTCAACCATTGCCCGGATGAAAGCTGCGTAGCGCGGCCGGAGATCAGCGAGATATGACTTCAAGGATTGCCCCAGAGCGGCCCTGTCGCTGTACCATCTGGCACCTTCAGGGTCGCGTAAGAAGACGCGGTGCCCGGTATTTGGCAGGACGTAATAGATGTTTCCATCAACGTCGCCTGCCTGGAAGAAACCGCTTCGTTTGAGCTTTCTCGCCAGTGTCGGCGAGGCCGCTACAGCAATCCAGTAATTCGCGGATAATGCTCCTTATACAATTCTACGCCAAAACGGAACGAGGTAATTTTGTCGCGTGGGCGATGATGTCGATCTCGGGCCCGTTCGGCCCTGGCTTCCGCATGCTCGATCCAGCGTGCGCGAGTTGCGCCGCTCTCGGCATAGTTCCAAAACTTCCTAAGCGGCTCTCCGGCGCACGCTTCCGAGATGAGGACTTCGTGCCCGCGTGGGTTACCGGGCGCTCGCCGGATTAAGCGCGCGCTACCCTTTATTTGAAAAGGCCTGTTGGAAATGAGCGGAGAGTTCAATATTCATGCGGCCCGCAGGATCGAGGCCCGCCAGCTCGCAGCTTTACGCGAAGCATCCGCCGTTCAAAGATCGGAGGATATCTATGCTCTTCGTCGGGCTAACGCAGCGCGTGGCGGAGCTGTCACAGGTGGACTACTCACGGAGGAGTTGAGAATTATCTGTGCGGCAGCCGAAACGATGATCGATACGGCAATCGCAAACCGAAAAGAATTGGCTCGGTCCGCCCCTGAGTTGCTTATAGAACAGCCGTATTTGAAGGAGTTTCATCGAGTACTTAATGAAATGGCCGACGGTGTGGAAATTGCGGTTCAGCAGTTGCACGCCAGCCCATCTCAGGCCGGGCATTTCCCTCCCGCCGCTCGTGAAGCGATCTTACGCGACGCCCAAGGTAGGGCGAAGACGTTAAAAGGGCGCATTGATATAGACATTCAGAAGATGGCTCTGGAGGGGACGTTAGCGATGGATCGAAAAAAACAACCGCAGCAACAGGTAACCGTGTTCAACGCTCCGGTCGGAAACGTGGCTCAAAACTGCACTAATGTAAATCAGACCGCGAATATGGGCGTATCGGCTGATGTAGTGCGGCTCATAGAGGAAGTGACGGCCCATCTCGATGACCTGAAACTGGAACCCCGTCAAAAACAAAGAGCGGAAGCGCAAATTGCTGCTCTCAGAGTGGAAGTAGCTGGAAATGATCCCGACCCCGGAACCGTTACTCAGGCGGGGCGTAGCCTTCGCAATATTACGGAGGGCGCTATTGGTAGTTTGCTTGCAACGGCGGCACAGCCCGGTATATGGCAGTGGATACACGAGACGATGAAGGCCCTATTTTAGAAAGCCCGGAACGAAAGGCTCAGCCCACAATCCACCTGGCTGCGTAGTCGTCTCGGACTTGTGCCGCGCGCTGGGGCGAAAGCCCTCCGGACACGCTACCGTCGTCACGGCACGCCGGACTTCGACATCTCCGCGAACCGGACTTCGGGGGAGGTTATGGGTCTGGCGCTTCCCACCGACTTCAACCGCAGTGCCATAATCAAGGAATTACAACAGGAGTGGCATGCAATCGTTGAACTTTGAGGTGCTAAGGGCGCGTTACCGGCGACTCGCAGACCTCGGCGGGTTTGCCGAGCAGTACTTGTACTCCGATCCAGAAAGCTCCGCGGCCAAACTTCGCAAATTTGGTGAGCTTCTGGCATGCGTGATCTGCGCCCATTACGGGTTGCCCGAGGACGCTGCGACACAGTTCGAACGTCTCACGACCTCGGAATTTGGGTCGATTGCGCCGCAGGATATTCGGGCTAAATTTCATTTCGTCCGCAAGACCGGAAACGACGCCATACACCCCTGGGGGGCCGAGGTGACCGAGGCAACTGCACTCACTTGCCTTAAAGACGCCCATGAACTTGCAAAATGGTGGGCAATGCTGGCACTCGACGCGGAAATGGAATCCATGCCCCCATTCACCACCCCAGCGCCTCAATCGGCTGTATCGCCTAAAGAGCTGTCTCGTCTGAAAGACCAGCATCAGCAGGCTATCGAAGAATTGGAGACTTTGCGGCAGCAGAACGCTGTGGCGGTGCCAGACCAGAGCCGACTGGAATTGCTGCGCCGAGAGGGCGAGGCCTCTGCCCATCGATTACGGTTGATGCCGGATGAGCAAGGTGTGGCACGCGGTGTGCGGCTGTTCCGGTATCTCGCCGAGCAGGCAAATCACGGCAGGCCCACGGGGATATCCTACGGTGACTTCATCGCACATCTCCACGGGAAAGAGAGTTTCTTTGAAGTCGCCGGGCGCTACTACCTGCCCGGGGACAGCGGGGCCGTAATCGCTCTGGCGTTTTGGGTCACGCAGGCACAGGGGGGCCGAATCGCCGTGACTGCGGGCGGAACGACGATCCAAAGCGGCATGGACACCTTCATTTGGAACTCCCGGCCTCCGCATGACCGCCCGGACAAAGCTTGGCAAAACCGCAGAGGAGCGCCACCCTATAATCAGGCTCAATGGCGGATTGTCTTTCCCGACGGATACCGCCGCCTGGTCGGACCCGGCCAGCCAGAAGTTGAACCATGAAAGACCAGTACTTCGGTGATGTCAACGACTATCGCAAGTACGGCCTCCTCCGCGCGATTCTTGCTTCGGCCCCGGTTCGCCTCGGGGTTTGCTGGATGCTCACAGCGCCCGATCAGCGAACCGACGGTGGTCATCTTGCTTACCTGGAGAAACCGGCCAGATTCCGGGAATTTGACGAGGAATTATTCGATCGGCTGCGACAGGCGATGCGGCAGTCTCACCGGCGAACCGCCTGGATTGAATGCAGCGAACTACTTGCCTCCGCCGTCTACTTCTCCGACCTTCTGTCTGATGGCCGGGATCATCGAAACGCCTGGTTCGCCAACTGCCAGCGCCGACTCGCCGGTTGCGACCTGATCTTCTTTGATCCGGACAACGGGATGGAGTGCTCCGTTGGCTATGGACGGCGTCAGTCGCACAAATACCTGTACTGGGCAGAGGTTCGTTCCACTTACGCGAGAGGAGCGTCCGTGCTGGTGTACCAGCACTTCCCCCGCGAGGCGAGGATTGCCTACATCGAACGCCTAGCGCAACGGTTACAGGACGAAACCACTGCGTCAGAAGTCTTCTCATTCAGCACCCCGCACGTGCTTTTCCTGCTGGCCGCCCAGGAGCGACACGTCGCATCGTTTCGCGATGTCGCTCGCAACCTCCCTCTTTGCTGGCCCGAACGAGAAATCCAGGCTCGGGAAGTGCGGCCGCGCCTTCCGGCACAATAATGGCCGCGCGCGTCTTTGTGAGGCGCGTCTGGCAGGAGTTCACCGCCCGGTTGGTTTATGGTGTGCTGAGGCCATTGTCAACTCCCTGTAAACGGCGTTGTGGGAGATTACTCTCGGGAAGTCGGCAAGTGTGTTTCCCTTTCGGCTGCGGAATACGTGTGCGAACTTCTGAAATCGAGTACTAAGCCTGGCCCGGCGATCCGCGAAATCGATCGGTTCAGATCTCAGGACCGACCGCGGGGATGATAGTTCGGCATCAAACGTGCCATCCATGTTGATGTATAGTGCGCCACGGCGCCAATTGCAGACGCCCATGCGGCGAGGAGATTCTCAATGTTCGGATACGGAATAGTTGGAACCATCGTAATCATCGTGCTGGTCGTGTGGCTTATTCGCAGAGTATGAGGATACGCATAGCAAGGCAGCGATTCACGAAACATGAGCATCCGGCGTAGTCCTGCCGCTGCGTCGTTCCCCGGGTTTCTCCGCGTCAAAGCGACCGGCTTCCGACGCTGCCTTCTCGATCTCCGAATTAGCCTCGCCGCCAATCAGTATCGCGGAGCCCGTGAAATATAGCCACAGCAGCAGCCTAGCCACTGGCTCCAGCCCCCCGTAGATTCTTCGGGAAGAACTGAAGTGCTCCTGATAGATGCGAAGCAGCACCGTAGAACCAATCCACAGAACGATGGCCACGACCGTGCCGGGCATACCCCGTTGCCACTTTCGATTTTTCAGGTTAGGTCCGAATCGATAGAGCGAAGCCAGCGAGAACAGGAGCAGCAATATGATGACCGGCCACTGTATGACACGCCAGGGAAACGGGGCTTGATCAGGCATCCCGATATGCCGGCTGATTGCCGCTCCGGCTTCGCTTCCGTAGAGCATCGCCCCGAGCGAGGCCAGTCCCATTAATGCGAACGAAATAGTCAGTCCGAAGGTGATGGTCATAATCCGCCACCACCGGCGCTCTTCTTTCACTTCATAGGCCCTGTTCAGTCCCGCCATCATCGCCCAGGTGCCGTTCAGAGTTGCCCAGGCCGCACTGAGCGCTGCCCACAACGCACCGGTCCCGATAACGGCGCGCGCGTTCAGTTGACCAGTGGTTTTCGTTATCAGCGCGGACGCTCCAAGGGGCACGATCTGCCCAAAAGAATCGAGGAGCATGTTACGCAAACCGGATCCGCCGCCGCCAAACGTATCCAGCAGAAGAAGCAGCAACAAAATGGCCGGGAACATGCCCAGAAAATAATAGAAAGCGAGCCGGGCTGCCTGTCCGAAGACTTCATCTTCCCAGCTGCTGCGGCATGTTCGTTTCGCCAGCTCCCGCCAGGAAAGTCCGCAGAGGCTCGACATATTAGCCATGGTTCCATTGGACACGAGCATGTGATCTGCCAGCGTGAATCCGGGCGGACCCGCTTTCCCGGGACGAGGAGGCGCTGGTATAACTGGCTTTGACTCCGTCTCAAATGCCGGAACCCTCCAGCGCTGGCGCAATACCCGCCACGCTTGCCCGGCCTGGCGCCGCTCCCTTTTGGCTGGCGGTATTATTCACAGGCATCGGCACGGGTATTGCCGCGGCGGCGCTCACGCGGCTGCTGGAGATGGTGCAGAATGTTGTTTGGAACGGCTCCGGTACCGACATTCTCGACGCAGCCCAACATGCCGGTCCCTGGCGGCACATTGTTGTGTTGCTCGGCGCGGCTGTCTTGACCGGCGCCGGTCAGCTCGTGCTGAAGCACCTGTCCAGCGGTAACGGAATCGATACCACGGCCGCGATCTGGTTCCACGCCGGGCGCCTGCCTGCCCTGCGTACTCTGGCCAGCGCAGTGCTCTCCGTAGTCATCGTTGGCATGGGCGTATCTCTTGGCCGCGAGGGTGCGCCGAAGCAGGCGGGCTCGGTGATCGCCAACTTCTTTTCGGACCGCGCGCGCCTGTCCGATGAACAGCGCCGGCTCCTGGTGGCCTGCGGTGCCGGAGCCGGGATGGGCGCGGCCTATGGTGTGCCGCTGGGCGGTGCGCTTTTCTCACTGGAAGTGATGCGCGGAATGCTGGCGCTCCGCTACGTGTTGCCTGCCCTCTTCGCTTCTGTAGTTGCCACCGCGGTGTCGTGGGTGGCGTTGCCCGACGCGCCGACCTACCTGATCCCGGCTTACGCCAGCTCCTGGTCGTGTGTCGTCTGGGCGCTGCTCGCGGGGCCCGTCGCCGGTGTGGCTTCCGTCGGCTATGTTCGGGCAATCACCTGGGCCGATCGCAGTAAGCCGGAGGGTTGGCGGCGGCTGACCGCGCCGTTGCTGGTGTTGGGACCGCTTGGCGCGGTCTCGATCTGGTTCCCGCAGGTGCTGGGCAATGGAAAGGACATCTCGCAACTGGCTTTCACGAACCATGTGGCGCCAGCCCTGCTTCTCGCATTGCTTGTGCTGAGGCCGGCGGCGACCGTGCTGTGCGTGCGCAGCGGCGCGCCCGGCGGGCTATTCACCCCCTCACTGACAGCAGGCGCATTGCTCGGGGCGGTGCTGGGTCATGCCTGGTCCTGGTTCTGGCCCGGCGTTCCCCCCGGATTGTACGCCATACTCGGCGCGGCAGCGGTTCTCGCGGCCACCACGCAAGGCCCGATTTCGACTGTGGTACTAATGATGGAACTGACTGGCCGGGACCGGTCGTTTATCGTGCCCATGCTGCTCGCTGTGGCCACCGCGACTCTCGTGGCGCGAACCATCGAATCCCGCTCGATCTACGACGCGCGCCTGACCGATGCCGAGGTCGAGACGCGTCGCCAGGCACGCGAACTGCCGCCAAGGTAGGTCATATCTGCCCAGGAACGATCCCCGCAAGGGTTGGGTGTTGAATTGCCTTCACGATTGCCAAGTGCCACAACATACGCAATTCCTTCCAAACGACGAAGACGCCCGTGCAGCCGTCAAGCACTCGAATTCCGATCACATAGCGGCCAGGGGCAAAATGGCACCGGACGAGACGGAAAGATTCACCGGCCTCCTGCAGGCAAAACACAAAGAGTTATTGGGTTCACTGTGTAAGCGGGACGAGATTGTAATCGAGAAGTCGTCTGACGCTCTCGATGAAGTGCAGTTGATGGGCGAACGTGAACTTGCCATTCGTAATCTCAGCCGGGATTCGGACGCGCTCCGGTTGATTCGCCGTGCGCTGTACCGGATTGCGCATGGCACATATGGCGTCTGTCTGCACTGCGAAGAAGATATCCTGCCAAAACGCATGGCCGCTGTGCCATGGGCGGCCTACTGCATCGATTGTCAGGAACAGATCGACCGCCGCGAAATCGAAGTTGGTGAAGTATCGAAGTATGAAGAGGCCGCCGCGTAACGGGGACGACTCCCGGACAGATTCTCGCGCTGACAGGAGCTATGGCGTTTGCGCGGATGAAATCTCAGCCAGACGTTGAGGTTTCGATGGTGCTGACGGTTGCCGATCACCTGAGAGACCAGCCTCCCTCCCTGAAGCGGGAAGGCGTGAGGATACTGACTGCGATGATTACGGAACTGGGTTCCGCTCAAGGACGGCGACGATCTTGAGTTCTTTGTTCTGATCGACGGCGGGGCGAATTACGATTTGGATTCGAAGCTTCAGGAACTGCGTCGATTTGTTATCCGGCAGCCGGCGCCGGTGTCGATAGGCGTTGTTTGCATACGCGACGGAACGCTGCAGGTCACCGGGAATCCCACGCGGGATCATCTGAGAGCTGTTCGCGCTTTGCGTGCTCCTTCCGGCGCCAGAGCTGAGAACCCATATTGCGCGCTCTCCGATTTATGCGCTCTATAACCCCGTTGCAAATTACCTTTTGAAGAAATGGCCTGAGATCGATTCGGATGAGATCAATCTTGTAGGCTACGAAACGGGCGAAGCTTATAAACCGCAGCCCTCTGGAATCGCTCCATCCGCACCTGGCCGACATCACAGAACACCTGGCACACCAGTACCGTGTCAGGTCACCGGGACATGAAGGCGGATTTCAGCCGATATACGTCACTTCCGGATCTCCCGGCGTGGAACTTATGTCACCGGAAAGCGTGTGGGTCCCACATCGCGATACAACCCCACCAATAGATTCGGTTTGCGAATTTCTCACGCTCTTGTGTGAGCGAGCTTTGTCTCGATCTCTCCGGCCAGTTTACTTATCGGATATTTGCCGATGACTGTCAGCGTTTCGAGTAACTTCTCCCATATACTCGCATTGGGCTCCCGCTCTATCCGATGGATCAGGTCGCTCAGGGTGACGGTACCCTGAAGCATTCCATTTTTGTCCACCACGGGTACGAGCCGGACTTTAGTAACCTGCATGAAATCCATCGCCACATAGACATCGTCGCCGGGTTCGCATGTTTGCACCACGGTAATCCGCACATCCCGCACCAGGACTTCGCGAGCTGCACAGTTTCTGGTACCAAGAGCGAAGCAGATGTCTCGATGCGTGACAACGCCTGTGAGTCTGCCGTCCTCGACCACCAGCAGTTCGCCGCAGTCGTTGTTTCCCATGATTTCGATCACGGTCGCAAGATTTGTCTCTGGCGCGCAATGCCGCACGCGATCTGTCATTACGTCTCTAATCTGCATATAGCTGTCTCCATCGGCTAAGTCACATGCAAGATGCATGCAGGGGATTGAAAGCACGGGAATGGCCACTAACTTAACTAAACCGATTCACGATATCAGTGCTTGATCGAAAGCCGTGACCACATTCGGTCACCCGGCTGAATTTAGTCACCTGCCTGAGTCAGGACAGGAACGACGGTTTCACTCATGTGGAATCTTCGAAGAATCCAGTAACGCCTGTATTCCCCAATGCCACATGAGCCCGTATACTAACGGCGAGTCCGCACGATGCCGACTCTCCGGATGGTGAATGCGTGACGAAGGATACATCCATGGCGATACGCTTTGCATAACTCCAAAGTTGCGGCCTGTGGCAGATTATGCCGTTACCGGCAGGATGCGTGCTTCCACACCACCCGTCTCCGGGCTTTGCTATTACCTGCGTGCCGACTGGTGGCAGTATGTTGCGAGCGTCCCCGGGCCGAAGATTCTCGTCGTCGAAGATGTTGACAGAGTGCCTGGTATAGGTGCGCTGTTCGGCGAGATTCACGCAAGGATGAGCAAGGCACTGGGTTGTGGGTAGTTGACCGGCTGCCGGCTGTTGTGGCGGAAATCAGAGAGCATGAAGCTGAATTGTTATCGCTTTGTAGAGATCCGAAGTTTTCAATCGAAAAACTGGAAGATGCGCTTCGGATATCCCGCGAGTGGAGCCCGGATCTGGAGATTCACTGATCTGGATTCAGCTCTACGGCTGCCCGTTGGTCCACTGGGTGTTATCGAAATTCCAGCCACCGCCCAGCGCTCGATATATCTGAACGATAGCCAGACGTCGGTCCCGGGAAGTCTCGGAAAGATTAATTTCGGCAGGATAGAGTAACTGTTGCGCTTCCAGAACTTCATAATAGCTGGCTTTGCCGGCGAGATAGCGCAGGGTGGACGTGCGCACGGCGCGCTCCAATGCAGCCACCTCCCGGGCTTGTTGCGCCCGGATTTCTCCAAGCCTTTCACGGTCGATCAGGGCGTTAGACACATCTCCTAAAGCGGTCAGGGCGGTTTGCTGGAAACGCAACCGAGCTTCGTCTCGGGCTGCTTTCGCTTGCAGATATTGGCCCACCAATCGACCGCCCTCAGATAAAGGTCCCGCCGCTTCAGCACCGGCACCCCACGCATTGGCGCCGCCCAAGGT